>Ga0181594_10000203_pt1 | contig 50751 bp, 50 predicted proteins | sample 071ome_18_FD_145603 | JGI IMG/M metagenome (GOLD analysis project Ga0181594, IMG submission 145603) | Coastal salt marsh microbial communities from the Groves Creek Marsh, Skidaway Island, Georgia - 071413BT metaG (spades assembly) | ecosystem: Environmental > Aquatic > Marine > Intertidal zone...
TCCGCGCGCGGCTGATCGAGGAGATCATCCGCCGCTACGGGTCCGGGCATGCCGCCCTGGTGGCGGCCTTCCCCACCTTCCGCGCCCGCATGGCCATCCGTGGCATCGGCGCGGCACTCGCCCTGCCGCCCGCCGACATCGAGCGCCTCGCGCGGCTTTCGGACGGCTGGTCGTCTGCCGATGCGGTGGAGGAGGAGATCCGCCGCATGCCCGGGGGTGCGGATCGCCTGCACTCGCGCCGCTGGCGGGCCCTCGCCATGCTGGCGAAGGAGGCCGCGGGCCTTCCCCGCCATCTCTCGCAGCACTCGGGCGGGATGATCGTGAGCGCCACCCCCCTGGTGGAGCTGGTGCCCGTGGTGCCCGCGGCGTTCCCCGGCCGCCAGATCTGCCAGTGGGACAAGGACTCCTGCGCCGATGCCGGGTTCGTCAAGATCGACCTGCTGGGGCTGGGAATGCTCTCGGCGGTGGAGGACTGCCTGGACCTCATCGCCCGCGGGCACGGTCGCGCCCCCGACATCTCGCGCATCGGTTTCGACGACCCCGCGGTGTACGCCGAGATCCAGGACGCCGACACCGTGGGCGTGTTCCAGATCGAGAGCCGCGCCCAGATGCAGAGCCTGCTGCAGACGCGACCGGAGAACCTGGATGACCTCACCGTGCAGGTGGCCCTCATCCGCCCAGGTCCCGTGAGCGGAGGCGCCGTGCACCCCTACGTGCGGCACCGCCGCGCACGGCGCGGCGACCCCGCCTTCCGCCCGCCGTACGACCACCCCCTGCTGGAGCCGGTGCTGGAGGAGACCCTGGGCGTCGTGGTGTTCCAGGAGCAGGTACTCGAGGTGGCGATGGCGCTCGCGGGCTTCAGCGCCGGCGAGGCCGAGGACCTGCGCCGGGCGATGAGCCGCAAGCGCAGCCGCGACGCCATGCTGCGCATGTGGCAGCGGTTCCTGCAGGGGGCCCGCGAACGGGGCGTGCCCGATGAGGTCACCCGCACGGTGTTCACCAAGCTCATCGGGTTCTCCAACTTCGGATTCCCCAAGGCCCACTCGGCGGCCTTCGCCGTGCTGGCCTACCAGAGCGCCTGGCTGCGCCGTCATCACCCCGCCGAGTTCCTGGCGGCGCTCATCAACGCCCAGCCCATGGGCTTCTACCCACCGGCAAGCCTGGTGCGCGACGCCGGGCGCAGGGGCGTGCGCACGCTTCGCACATGCATCCGGCGGTCCGAGGTGGCCTGCACCGTGGAGGATGGAGCGGTGCGGCTGGGGCTCGGCATGGTGCGCGGCCTGGGCGCAGATGATGCCGGGCGGGTCGTGGCCGAACGCGAATCCGGTGGGCACTTCGCCGGACTCGCCGACCTCATGGCCCGCACGTCCATCCGCCCCGAGCAGGCCGCCATGCTGGCGCGAGCGGGCGCCCTCGATGCCTTCGGCATTCCCGAGCGGGAGATCCTGTGGCAGGCCGCCACTATCGCCCGCCCCCGCCGCGTGGCGGGCGGTGCCGGCGAGCAACTGCCCCTCCCCATCGCTCCCGCCGATGCCCCCGACCTGCCCGCACCCGACCGCATCGACCGGGTCATCGCCGAGTACGACGCCACGGGCGTGAGCACCGGATGGCACCTGATGACCCTCGTGCGCCCCGCCCTGCCCGCGGAAACGCTCACCGCGGGGGCCCTGAGGCAGGCACGGCATGGCACCACCGTGACCGTGGCGGGAATGGTGGTGGCCCGCCAGCGGCCCGCTACCGCGGGTGGCATCGTGTTCCTGCTGCTGGAGGACGAGACCGGACCCATCAACGTGATCGTGCGCCCCGCCCTCTATGAGAGCCACCGCCCCACCGTGCGCGCCGACCCCCTGCTCGTGGTGACCGGCCGCCTGGAGCGCCGCGACCGGGTGATCAACGTGCTGGCCCGCGACATCCGCCCCGCTGCGCTGCCGGAGCGCGACCCGCTGCCGCTGGAGGACCCCGATGCCGCACGCGTGCGCCACGTGGTGCCCGCTGCCCAGGACTTCGCGCGCGGGCGCCGCTGACCCCGGCTGCGCCCGCCCATGGTCCGGTCATGTGCCCGGCACAGGCTCCCCTATGTGCCCGGCGCCCGGGGGCCCATGGCCAGCGCGCTCACCATCCCCTGGACGCGGGCGCGGGCGATGGCCGTGGCCTGCTCCACCAGCCTGGGGCGCGGGCCGGTCAGGTGCGCCAGGTCCATCGGCGTGCCGAACGCCACCCGCACCGGCCCGCGGCCGATCGGCAGGCCCCGGCGCATCACGCGATGGCTGCCCCAGATGGCCGCCGGCACCACGTCGATGCCCGGGGTGAGTGCCAGCCAGCCCACGCCCTCGGCAAATGACTGCAGGCGGGCCGAATACCCCGGCACGCCCTCCGGGTAGATGACCACGATGCCGCCCGTGGCCAGCACCCTGCGGCAGTGGCGCAGCGCAGCCATCCCGGTGCCGTCGGTGCGCACGGGTTCGAGCCCCAGGCGCAGGAGCAGTTCGCGGGCCAGCGGCGAGGCATCGTGGTGTCGTGCGGTCACCAGGTGGATGCCCGTCCGGGGCGGGGGCAGCGCCGCGGCAACGAACATGCCATCGATGTCGGCGAGGTGGTTGCACACCACCAGGCACCCGCGCCCTGCGGTGATATTGCGGCGCCCCGCCACCTCGTAGCCGTTCACCGCCCGTGCCCAGCCGACCACCAGCGCGCGGCCGGCGCGGTACAGCGGCGGCCACACCTCGGCGTGCCGCGCCTGCGCGCTCATGTCAGGCGAGCGACTCCACCACCATGGCCACGCCCTGCCCGCCGCCCACGCACAGGGCGGCGACGCCGATACGGGCCTCGCGGTGGTGCATCTCGTGCAGGAGGGTCACCAGGATCCGCGCGCCCGAGGCGCCCACGGGATGCCCCAGGGCGATCGCCCCCCCATTCACGTTCAGCACCTCGCGGCCGATGCCGAGTTCGCGCTGCACGGCCACGGCCTGGGCGGCGAAGGCCTCGTTCACCTCGAACAGTTCCACGCGCTCGATGGGCAACCCCGCCCGGTCGAGTGCACGGCGAATCGCCTCGACCGGTGCGAAGCCCATGATCTCGGGCGCGATGCCGGTCCATGCGTACCCGAGGATCCGCGCCATCGGCGCCACCCCCAGGCCCGCGGCGGCGTCCTCCGCCATCACCACCATCGCCGCCGCGCCGTCGTTGATGCCCGATGCGTTGCCCGCGGTGACCGTGCCGCCCTCCCGGAATGCCGGGCGCAACCCCGCCAGCGCCTCCCGGGTGGTGTCCGGGCGGGGGTGCTCATCGGTGTCCACCCGGACGGGGTCGCCCCGGCGCTGCGGAACCGGCACCGGTACCACCTGATCACGGAAGTGGTCGCGCTCCATGGCCAGCCGGGCCAGGCGCTGGCTCTCGGCCGCGAAGGCGTCCTGGTCCTCGCGGCTCACGCCGAACCGCTCGGCCACCACCTCGGCGGTACCGCCCATGTGCTGGTCGGTCAGCGCGCACCACAGGCCATCGGCGATCAGGGTGTCGCGCATGGCCGCGTCGCCCAGCCGGTGCCCCTCCCGCAGATACGCCACATGTGGCGCGCGGCTCATGTTCTCCATGCCGCCGGCCACCACCACCTCGGCATCGCCCGCGCGGATCTCCTGCGCCGCCATTCCCACCGCGCGAAGGCCCGATCCGCAGAGCTGGTTGACCGTCGTGGCCGGAGCGGTGTCGGGCAGGCCGGCCGTGATCGCCGCCTGCCGCGCGGGCCCCTGCCCCAGCCCCGCCTGCAGGATGCACCCCATCAGGACGTCGTCCACGCGGTCGCCCGGCACCCCGGCGCGCGCCAGCGCCTCGCGGATGACGATGGCTCCCAGATCGGTGGCAGGGACCGGCGCCAGCGCGCCCATGAACGCACCAATGGGCGTCCGGACCGCTCCGGCGATGACCGGCGTGCTCACCGGGTCACGCGGTGAACGACTTGCCGCACCCGCACGACCCCGTGGAGTTGGGGTTGTTGATGCGGAAGCCCGCGCCCTGGAAGCCCTCTTCGTAGTCGAACTCCGACCCGAGCAGGTACGGAACGCTCATCCGGTCGATGATGACGCTGACCCCGTGCTGCTCGACGACCTCGTCGCCCTCACCCGGACGGTCGAAGGTCATCGCGTACTCGAACCCCGAGCAGCCACCCGGCACGACCTTCACGCGCAGCCCCGACCCGGGCTCGGCCTCATCGTCGATGAGCTGCTTCAACTTCTCCCCGGCGACGGGCGTGAGGGTGATCATGCAGGGTCCTCCCGGTCGGTGCGCGTGCCCTGCATGCTAGCCGCTGTTCACCACCGACCACCGCGACGCGGTGGCGTGGCCCGCGCGATCCCGGATACGCACCACCACATCGAGCGTGCCTGTGGGCAGGGCCGACGGTCGCAGCTGCAGGGTGAACGGGGTGATCCGCGCGCGACGGGAGAGGTCCCGTCCGTTCACGGTCACCGTGGTGCGGCGTGGGTCGATGCCGGTGCCCCCCCGCTCATCCGCATACCGCACCGAGAGGATCCCCGTGACCGCATCACCGGTTGCCGGCGTGCGCCGGAGCACCCGCGGTGCGCGCGCGGGCGTTGCGCGGACGCCGGGGGCCACAGGCAGCACCCTCCCCGACCACGCCAGCGCGGCGACCGCCGTGGCAAACACCGATGCCCTGCCGCGCGCCCTTGTCCTCACTCCGCCATCGGGCCGCTGGAACGCGGAGAGCACGGCAAGGGGACTGCCCCCGCGGGCCCACGGACCGCGCCCGGGTCGCTCGCCCAACGCCCGTATCGCGAGGACCGCCCATGCCGTGGGCACCGCCGCGCGCCCGAAGCCACCATCACGGTCGCGCAGCGCGAGCAGCCGTGCGCGCGCGTCCACGAGCACCGCGTCCGTCACCCGCATGCGGGCCGCCCGCAGGGCCTGTATCGCCGTCGCCGTGCCGATCACGTCCGAGGCACTGGCGCCCGGGGCGACGGCCCAGCCACCATCGGGCGCCCGCATCCGCACCAGGGCGGCGACCGCGGCGCCGACCGCCGCGTCATCGGGCCGACGGCCCACGGCACGCAGGGCGATGATGCCCCATGCCGTCGTGAGCATCGTGCCCCCGAACGAGCCGTCCACCGACTGCTGCGCGGCCACCTGGGCCGCCAGCCCATCATCCATCCGCCCGGCGGCCCGACGCGCCACGGCCACGCGCAGCACGTCCGCCACCGTGGCCGGCGCCAGGGCCGCGACGGCATCGGCGAGCGTGGGCGTGCCCACCGTGGGCGCCCACCGTGCAGCATCCTCGCGCGCCCCCGCAACGGCCATCGCGGTCCAGGAGGTGTCCGCCTCGCGCCCGGCCGCGGGCCCGATCATCCCGGTGGATGGGTCCTGGCGGGCCGAGAGGTAGTCGAGCGCGCGCTCACGGGGCGACGCCACCGCGGGCATCGCCGCGGGTCCCGCCACAAGCGCGCCTGCGATCACCGCACCTGCTGCCAGTGCCACTCGCCGTCCCATGCCGCACAGGCTGCCATGCGCGGCGGCGCACCCACCGGGGATCAGGGGCGCCGCGACTGCCGCACCATCTCGCCAAACCGCGCGGCACTACGGAGGGCGAAGTCGCCATGGTTGTTGTTGAACACGACCGCGACCTCCTGGGCGCGCCCGGCCATGTCGAGGACGGGATCGAGCCACTCCCCGAGCTCCTCGTCCGAGTACTGCCAGTCGAAGCGCTCCGCCACCGTGCGGCTGCCCTGCCATGTCGCGGCGTTCCGGCCGTGCAGCCGCAGGTAGGCCAGCTCCGGGCAGGTCACCTCCACAATGGGCGGCATGGCGCTCGGCACGTCGATGCGCGGGGCATCCACGCACACCCAGGCGGCATCGCGGGCAGCCAGCATCTCCACGGCGGCCTCGCGCTCACCCGGATCCGCCCACGACGCGTTGCGGAACTCCACCGCCGTGCGCAGTGGATGGATGCGCTCGATGATCCGTGCGATCTCCTCACGCGCATCGGCGCCGGCGGCCACGTGCGGCGGCAGTTGCAGCAGGATTGCCCCCAGCTTCGGCCCGAGCGGCGCCACGGCCTCCACCAGCGCATCGGTCACCGCGTCGCGCAGCTCGCGCGACGGCCGCCGGATGCGCCCCCGCCTGTCGGCCTGAAAGGGCAGTTCGCGCAGCGGCGGCGGCAGCCGCGCCGGATCGGATGCGTGCCCCGAGATCACCTGGTGGGCCTTCACGTGGAACCGGAAGTCGTCCGGCGTGCGATCGGCCCATGCCTGCACGGTCCCCGCGCGCGGCAGCGCGTAGAAGGTGGCGTTCACCTCCACCATCGGGAAGTGCCGGGCGTAGTAGCGCAGCCGTCCCTCGGCGTCGTTCTTCACCTCGTCGGGGTACCAGCCGGCGCGGATGAACTCGGGGTCGGTCCACGAGGCCGTCCCCACGCGAATGCGCTCGCGGTCGCCGGACGACATCAGTCCCCCCGGCGGCGCAGTTCCTCATCCAGGCGCGCGGCGTCCTCCGGGGCGATCTCCGGTGCCGGCGCGTCCCGGCCGCGGCGCGCCCACGCACGCGTGACCAGCGGTATCGCCGCGAGACCGGCGAGCACCAGCACGATGGGCACGATCCATGCCACCAGGTCGAAGCCCTCCTTCGGCGGCGTCGCCAGCACCCCGCGCCCGAACTCGTCCACCAGGGCGTCGATGATCTGCTGCTTGTCGTCGCCCTCGGCGATGCGCTCGGCGATGAACACCTTCATCCGCTGCGCCGCGGGCGAGTCCGACACGTCGAGCGGGGTATTGCAGGTGGGGCACCGGACCTCGCGCGCCACCTCCACGACCGTCAGGGACGCCGCAGGGCCGGCCAGGGCGAGCGCGGCGAGCAGGACGGCCACCATGGCCAGCAGCGGACGACGCATCACGTCTCCGTCAGGACCTCATCCAGTGGGCCGGTGAGTTGCTCCGTCCGGCTCACGGGGCCCGCGATGTGCAACGCGATCCTGCCCTCGCGGTCGATGACGAAGGTCTCCGGGACGCCCGTGGCCTCGAGCGCCGCCTTGCTCCCATCGCTCCCATCGCGCAGCGACGGGTAGGTGAGGCCGTACTCCCGTATGAAGGTGCGGGCATCGTCGCTGAGGTCCTGGATGTCGATGCCGAGCACCACGACGTCCTTCGCGCGATAGCGCTGCCACACCGATTCGAGCACGGGAGCCTCCTCCCGGCACGGCTCGCACCACGATGCCCACAGGTTCAGCACCACCACCTTCCCGCGCAGGTCCGCAAGGGCGGCCTCCTGCCCGGCGGGCGGCAGCCCGGCCCCCGACACCAACACGGGCAGCTGCAGGTCGGGAGCGGGCGGGCGGGATCCCGCGTCCAGTGCGTCGTCGATCGCCGTGGATGCACCGCGGTTCAGCAGGCCGACGACCAGCAGCACCACGATGAGCGCCGTCACCACTGCGCCCACCACGAGGCCGATCAGGCGGCGGCGGTCCGCAGCCGGGTCCGCACCGGGGTCCGTGGCGGGCTCATCGGCCACGCAGGCCCCTGGCGCCGCGGGCGGTCATCCGTGCGACCTGGTGCCGAGCAGGGCATGCACCGCACCCTCGGGGTCATCCTCACGCATGAGGGCCTCGCCCACCAGGATGGCGTCCACCCCGGCCTCCTCCAGCCGCTGAACGTCATCATTCGACGTGATTCCCGACTCCGCCACCACGATGGTGCCTGCCGGGGCGTCCACCAGCAGCCGCAGCGCGGTGTCGGGGTCGACGTCGAGGGTGTGGAGGTTGCGGTTGTTCACGCCGATGATCTCCACGCCGCAGCCCACGGCCGTCTCCATCTCCTCCTCGTCGTGCACCTCCACGAGGCAGTCCAGGCCGACCTCCGATGCCTGCTCGTGCAGGGCCATCAACTCACCCGGGTCGAGGGCGGCGACGATGAGCAGGATGGCGTCGGCGCCCGCCAGGCGGGCCTCGGCGATCTGGTACGGGTCCACGATGAAGTCCTTGCGCAGGAGGGGCAGGCCGCAGGCCGCGCGCGCCTCGCGCAGGTCGTCCAGCGACCCGCCGAACCAGTGGGGCTCGGTCAGCACCGAGCACGCCGACGCACCGGCGTCCTCGTAGGCCCGGACGATGTCGGTGACGGTGGCATCCGGCCGGATGGGCCCCTTCGACGGGCTGGCGCGCTTCATCTCGGCGATCAGCGAGATGCCCTCCTGCACGAGCCCCTCGGAGAACGGGCGGTTCCGGGGTGCCGGGCCGAGGCGCTCCTGCAGCTCCTCCAGCGGCACCTCGCGCCGACGTGCCTGCACGTCCGCGCGCGTGCGCTCCACCACCTCATCCAGGAACGTGGACATCACGATCCCTCCTTGCCGGGCGCCAGCTCGTTCGTCAGCGCCACGAAGTCCTCGAGCCGCGCGGCGGCGGCCCCCGATCGCACGGCCTCCTCGGCCATCTCCATCCCCTTCTCCAGGGAATGCGCGAGGTCTGCCATCCACACCGCCGCGCCGGCATTCAGCACCAGGATGTCGCGGACAGGGCCCGCCTCGCCCCCGATGGCTGCGCGCAGCAGCGCCGCACTCGCCGCGGCATCGCCCACCTCCAGCGCGCCGTCGGGCGGCGGGGTGATGCCGAGCCCGACCGGGTCGATCACCTCCGCGGAGAAGCCGTCATGCGCCCACACCACGGCGTCGGTGGGAGCCCCGGTGCTGATCTCGTCCAGCCCGTCGCGGCCCGCCACCACCAGTGCCCGGCGCGCGCCCAGCAGCGACAGGGCCTCGGCCACCACTTCCACCTGCGCGCGGTCGTACACGCCCACGACCTGGTTCCGGGCACCTGCGGGGTTGGCGAGCGGACCGATGAGGTTGAACGCGGTGCGGATGCCGAGCTCACGCCGCACGGGGCCCACGTGGCGGAACGCCGGGTGATGGGCCGGGGCGAACATGAAGCCCACCCCCACGCACCCGATGCACGTCGCGACTGCCTCCGGCGGGAGGTCAACGCGGGCACCGAGGGCCTCCAGCACGTCCGCGCTGCCGGATGACGACGTGACGGCGCGGTTGCCGTGCTTTGCCACCCGTGCACCCGCTCCGGCGGCGATGAACGCTGCACCCGTTGAGATGTTCACCGTCGGAGGGCCCCCGCCCGTACCGCAGGTGTCCACCAGGCCATGGACGTCATCCACCGGAACATGGGCGGCGCGATCGCGCACGGCCTGGGCGAGCCCGGCGAGTTCCACGGCAGTGGCCCCCTTGGCGCGCAGCGCGGTGAGGAACGCCGCCATCTGGGCATCGCCGGCAGCGCCGTCCATCATCACGCCCACGGCCCGCTCGGCCTGGGTGCGCGACAGGTCGCCCCCTGCCACCAGAACCTCCAGGCACTCGGTCAGCACGGGATCGGGCGTCATGCCGACATCCCGAGGAAGTTGCCGAGCAGCGACCGGCCTTCGGCCGACAGGATCGACTCCGGGTGGAACTGCACTCCCTCGACCGGCAGGTCGCGGTGGCGGAGCCCCATGATGACGTCGCCATCGCACCACGCCGACACCTCGAGCACCGCGGGCAGGGTGCCCGGGTCCACCACCAGCGAGTGGTAGCGCGTGGCGGTCATCGGATCGGGCAGCCCGGCGAACACCGTGCGACCGTCGTGCGAGATCTCGCTGGTCTTCCCGTGCACCGGCTCGGATCCGCGCACCACCGCGCCGCCGAACGCCTGGCCGATGGCCTGATGCCCAAGGCACACGCCCAGGATCGGAACCTCGCCGGCCATCTCCGTGATGCATTCCAGGGAGATGCCGGCCTCGTCGGGGGTCTTGGGGCCCGGCGAGATCACGAGGTGGCTCGGATGGAGGTCGCGGATGCCATCCACGGAGATGCGGTCATGGCGGAACACGTCGACCTTCGCCCCCAGCTCGGCCAGGTACTGGAAGAGGTTGTAGGTGAACGAGTCGTAGTTGTCGACGATCACGACGTGGGGCGTGCTCACCAGTCCTCCTGCTGGGCCGCCACCTCGATGGCCCGGAACATCCCCGCGGCCTTGCGCTGGGTCTCCTCGAACTCCGCCTCGGGGTCCGAGTCGGCCACCACCCCGGCCCCCGCCTGCACGTGGCACCGGCCGTCGCGGCACACGATGGTGCGGATGGTGATGCAGGTGTCGAGGTTGCCATCGAACCCGATGTAGCCCACCGCGCCGCCGTACGGCCCGCGCTTGGTGGGCTCGAGCTCATCGATGATCTCCATGGCCCGCACCTTCGGCGCCCCCGACAGCGTGCCCGCGGGGAACGTGGACCGAAGCGCGTCCACGGCGCGCCGTCCCTCGTCCAGCTCGCCAACGACGCTGCTCTCGATGTGCATCACGTGGCTGTAGAACTCGACCACCATCAGGTCCTTCACCTGCACGGACCCGGGGGCGCACACGCGGCCCAGGTCGTTGCGCCCCAGATCCACCAGCATCACGTGCTCGGCGCGCTCCTTGGGGTCGGCCAGGAGCTCCTCCGCCAGCGCGAGGTCCTCGGCCCGGTCGGCGCCCCGCTGACGGGTGCCCGCGATGGGCCGGGTCTCCACCGCGCCGTCGGTCACCTTCACCAGCATTTCGGGCGAGGACCCGGCCAGCTGCACGTCGCCGCAGTCGATGAAGAACATGTAGGGCGACGGGTTGACCGTGCGGAGCCCGCGGTACACCGCGAAGGGCTCGAGCCCCACCGACGCAGAGAACCGCTGGGACGGCACCACCTGGAAGGCGTCGCCGGCGAACACGTACTCGCGCACGGCCTCCACCGATCCACAGAAGCGGTCGTGGCCGGTGTTGCTCTCCACCGGGCCCACCTCCACCCGGCCATGCGGCGCCGGGTGGGGCACCGGACCCTGCAGGCGCGCCTTGATGGCGCGGATGCGCGCCCGCGCGGTCTCGTACGCGGGAGCGACATCCACTCCCTGCTCCACCGGGCACGGCACGATGATGGTCGTGGACCTGCGCAGGTGGTCGAACAGCACGACCGGCCCGGTGAGCATCATCACCATGTCCGGGATGCCCAGATCGTCCTCCGGCACGTCGGGCAGGTTCTCCACCGTCCGCACCAGGTCGTAGCCGAAGAACCCCACCGCACCGCCCCAGAACGCGAGGGCATCCTCCGGTGGCGACATCGCGACACCGTCCACCAGCGACTGGATCGCACCGAACGGATCGCCCGCGTCCAGGTCCTCCACGCTGCCGTCGTGGCGGTGCAGCGTGACCCGGCCGCCCTCGGCGCGGACCACGCCCTGCGGCTCGATGCCGATCATCGAGTAGCGGCCCAGGCGCTGCCCCTGCTCGGCGCTCTCCAGCAGGAAGCACGGACCCCCGTCGCGCAGCTTCAGCATGGCGCTGACGGGCGTCTCGCAGTCGTCCAGGTAGGTATGCGACACCGGCACCTGCCGGTACTCGCCCGCCCGCGCGCCCACGCCCTCGAGCGACGGCGATACCGGCATGTCGTCCCCGGGCGGCGCCCCGGGCACGTCGATGCGGAGGGTGGTCACCCCTCGCCCCGCCTCCGCGACGCGAGTTCCTCGGCCACCTCAGCCAGGCGGATATCCATGGACTGCCACAGGACCACGAGGTGGTACAGGAGGTCAGCGCTCTCGTAGACCAGCTGCTCCCGCTCGCCACCCTTGGCCGCGATGGCGACCTCCGTGGCCTCCTCGCCCACCTTCTTGCACATGGTGTCGATGCCGCGTGCGATGAGCGATGCGGTGTAGGACGAATCCGGGTCGGCGTCGGCCGCGCGCGCGCGGATGACGGCCTCAAGATCGGGCAGCGCCGCGAATGGCGCGGCGTCGCCGCCCACCGTGCCCGTCACGGGAACGTGGAAGCAGGACTCCTCGCCGGTGTGGCAGGCCGGCCCCGCAGGGCGCACGCTCACCAGCACGGCGTCGTCATCGCAATCGGTGGCGAGGCCCGTCACCTGCTGGGTGTTGCCGCTGGTGGCCCCCTTGTGCCACAGCTCACCCCGCGACCGGCTCCAGAACCACGTCTCGCCGCGCTCGAGCGTGCGGGCCAGCGAGTCGGCATTCATCCACGCAAGCGTCAGCACGCGTCCGGTGTCGGCATCCTGGACGATCGCCGGCACCAGGCCGTCATCGCCGAAGCGCACCCGCGCGGCCGCGTCGCCGCTCATGCCGCGGCCCCCATGAGGGAATCCACCATCACCGGGGCGGAATTCGTCGCCACGCGACGCGCGCCTGCATCCAGCAGGGCAATCGCGTGGTCCAGGTCGTCCACGCCGCCCGCGGCCACCACCCCCACCTCGGCGGGCAGGGCGTCGCGCATCACCTCCACGTCCTGTGTGCGCGCGGATCCCGCAAGGCCCGTCGCAGTGACCGCGAAGTCGGCCCCCGACAGCGCCACCACCTGGCAGGCCACGCGCAGGAGCCGCTCGCCCAGCAGGGGCGCCTCCAGCACGGCGCGCACCATCACATGCGCGCTGGTGGCGTCGTGCGCGGCATCCACCACCGCGCCCAGGTCGGCACGCGCGGCACCCGGCCTGCCCGAGAGCAGCGCCGATACGTTCATCACCACGTCCAGCTCGCGTGCGCCGGCGGCAATCGCCGTGCGCGCCATGGCGACCTTCATGGGTGTCTCATCCGCGCCGAACGGGTAGCTGACCACGGTGCCCACCTTCACGTCACCGCCGCGCAGGGCGTCGGATGCCGCCCGCGCCATCGCGGGCGGCACGATCACCGACGCCACGTGCAGCCGCGCCGCCGTGGCGCAGTGGCGGGTGGTGTCGTCGGTGGTCACGCCGGGGCGGATCAGCGTGAAGTCGCAACTCTTCGCGAGCTCGCGTGCCCTCACGGACGTGCTCGCTGGGAGGTCTCCGGCATGGCGCGGAAGTATAGGCGGCGCGTGGCCGCCGGCTCACAGGCCGAGTCGGTCCAGCATGGCGTCATCCCGGCGCCAGCGGGGCCTCACCTTCACCTGCAGGTCGAGGTGCACCGGCTCACCCCACGTGCGCGAGAGCACCTCGCGGGCCTGCGTGCCGATATCGCGGATCATGCGACCGCCCTTGCCCACCACGATGCCCTTCTGGCTCTCGGCCTCCACCAGCAGGTAGGCCTCCACGCGGCGACCGCGACGGGCGGGCGTGATCTCCTCCACCTGCACCGCGAGCGCGTGCGGCACCTCCTCGCGCAGGCGCTGCGCGGCTGCCTCGCGGATCATCTCGGCCGCCATCTCCTCATCGGTCTGGTCGGTGCTCACGCCCTCGGGGAAGTAGGCGGGGCCCTCGGGCAGCAGCACCGGGAACTCCGCGCGCAGCCCGTCCAGCCCTTCACCGGTGAGCGCGCTGACCGGGTGGATGGCCCGGAACCCCGGCAGCAGTTCTGCCGCGGCGGCGATCACCTGCGCGCAGCGGTCGCGGTCCACGCGGTCCACCTGGTTCACCACCACCACCACGGGCAGCCCGCTCGTCCGCAGGCGCTCGGCGATGAACCGGTCACCGCCGCCGATCTCCTCGGCGGCGTTCAGCACGAAGAGCGCGGCATCGGTGTCGGCCACGGTGCGGTCCACGGTCTCCTGCATGCGCTCCGTCAGGCGATCGGCCGGGCGCTGGAAGCCCGGCAGGTCCAGCAGCACCGCCTGCCAGCCGTCTCCACGGGCCACCGCCAGCACGCGGCGCCGGGTGGTCTGGGGGCGCGGCGACACCGCGGCCACGTGGGCGCCCGCGAGCGCGTTGGCGAGCGTGGACTTGCCCACGTTCGGGCGCCCGGCCAGCGCCACCAGGCCCGACCTCAGAACCGTGGCGCTCATGGCATCACCCCCATATCTGGAACAGGAGGATCGTGATGCCCGCGCCGAGCAGCGCACCCGCCACGACCTCGGCCGACGAGTGGAACCCTGCCTCCACGCGCGACTGGGCCACGAGCAGCGCCACGAGGAACGCCAGAGTGGATACCAGGGCCCCGTGGGTGAGCGGCAGGACGATGAGCGTGATGGCCATCCACGCGGCAAAGGCCACCGCAGCGTGGCCCGATGGGAACCCGCCGCGAAGGGCCGTGCCCGCGCCGGAGTAGGCCTTCAGGGCCACCACGGCGATGATGGTCGCCACGATCACGATGATCACCACGTGCGTGGGCGCCTGGCGCACCCCCCGCAACAGGTCGCGACCGGGCTCGGACAGGCGCCCGTAGAGGATGAGGTACGCGGTCGCCACGGCGGCGAGCGCCGCGATGAGCACGGCGCCGGCGGCCACGTCCTTCGCGATCTTGACGAGCGGGTGGTACGACGTGATCACCGCATCGATCGCCGCCTCGAGCGCCGTGTTGAACATCTCGGCCACCAGCACCAGCGACACCACGATCACCAGGGCCAGCAACTCGAAGCGGCTCACGTCGAGGACGAGGGCGAGCACCAGCACCAGCAGCCCCGCGGCCACATGCACCTGCATGTTGCGCTGCGTGCGCAGCACGAACACCACGCCCTCGAATGCCCACGTCACCGACCACCGCAGCGACCCCTGCCGGGGCAGTGCCCCCGGGCGCGGCTCGCGCAGCAGGCGCTGTGCCGGGCGATCGTCGTCGGGAGCGTCGCTCACGGCGCCGCCGCCACAATGCGGTCCTGCAGGGCCAGCATCTCGCCGTCGTCCACCTCGTGGTCGTACCCCACCAGATGCAGCAGGCCGTGCACCGCCAGCACGTCCAGGGGCTCCTCGGCCGCCTCCGGGCAGATCAGGATGTCCCCGAGCTCGGGCGGCGGGCCGTCCGCCGGCCAGTCATGCACCTCGGGCCCATCCACGGGGAACGACAGCACGTCCGTGGGCTCCGGCCTGCCGCGGTGCGTGCTGTTCACGTCGGCCATCTGCGCGGGCGAGACCACCAGCAGCCCCACGGTCGCACGCGGGATGCCCAGGTGGGTGCACGCGAACACCACCCGCGCGGCGAGGGCATCCAGATCGGCCTCCGCGGCGCCCTCGGCCCGACGTGCCTCCACCTCGATCAGGGCCGCCCACCCCCCGGCGCACCCGTCTCCTCGTGCACCCGGTAGGCCTCGACGATCCTCTGCACCAGCTTGTGGCGCACCACGTCGTCCTTGGTGAAGCGCACCACGCCGATGCCGGGCACCCCTCCCAGGACCTGCTCGATGTCCGCCAGGCCCGAGCGGCGGTCGCGGGGCAGGTCCACCTGCGTCACATCGCCGGTCACCACCACCGTCGACCCGAAGCCCAGGCGGGTGAGGAACATCTTCATCTGCTCCACCGTGGTGTTCTGGGCCTCGTCAAGGATGATGAACGAGTCGTTCAGCGTGCGACCGCGCATGAACGCCAGGGGGGCCACCTCGATCTGCCCGCGCTCCAGGTACTGCTGCGCGCGGTCGGCGTCGAGCATGTCGTGCATGGCGTCGAACAGCGGACGGAGGTACGGGTCCACCTTCGCCGCGATGTCGCCGGGCAGGAAGCCCAGCTTCTCCCCCGCCTCCACCGCGGGCCGGGTGAGGATGATGCGGCCCACCTCGCGCCGCGAGAGCGCCGCGGCGGCGAGGGCCACCGCCAGGTAGGTCTTGCCGGTGCCCGCGGGGCCGATTCCGAATGTGATGGTGTTCCGGCGGATGGCATCCACGTAGGCCTTCTGGCCGGCGGTCGTGGGCGTGATGCTGCGCTGCCGGTGGCGCCAGACGACGTCCCCCAGCAGCGCGTCGGGGCGTCCGGCCTGCTCCACCGCCGCGGCCACGGCCTCGATCATGGTGGGCGCGAGGGTGCGGCCCGAGTCCACCAGGCGCGCGAGCTCATCCACCACGGCCACCCCGCGCTCCACGCGCGGTTCGTCGCCGGTGATCATCAGGCGGTTTCCCCTCAGGCTGATGTCGAGCTTCAGGCGGTCCTCGAGCGCACGGATGACGGCGTCGTGCTCGCCGGCGAGCTCCACCGCCACGCGGTCGGGCACCTCGATCACGCGCTCGGCCACGGCGTCCTCACATCGTGTCCGACAGCCGGGTGCCGCCCATCACATGCCAGTGCAGGTGGTGCACGCTCTGCTGCGCGTCATCGCCGTGGTTCGCCGTCACGCGGTAGCCCGTGGGCTCCAGGCCGTGCTCGCGCGCCACGGCGGAAATCACGGCCAGCATGTCGGCGCGCTCATCCCGGGTGAGCCCCTCCACGCCCGCCATGGAATCAACGTGCCGCTCGGGGATCACGAGCACATGCACCGGGGCCTTCGGCGCGATGTCGTGGAAGGCGACCATGCCCTTCTCGCGCCGCACGACGTTCGCGGGCACCTCGCCCGATGCGATGCGGCAGAACAGGCACTCATCGCTCATGCATCACCTCCATCGTGCAGTCGGCCGGCCGTCGCCAGCACGGCCGCCGCGATCGCGGCCGTCTCGGCCCGCAGCATGCCCGCGCCCAGCGAGGCGGCGGGGAGTCCCCGGTCCGCCGCGCTGCGCAGTTCGGAGTCGTCGAAGCCCGTGTCGGGACCCACGAGGATCGTCATACCCTCCCCGTCCGGGCGCGACCGGAGCAGGTCCGCGAGCGGGGCGGACGCACGGGGGTCGAGCATCACCCCCTGCGCAGCGTCGATCTCGGTCAGCACGTGGTCGAACGGTACCAGCGGCCCCGGGGCGGGCCATGTACCGCGGCCGCTCTGGCGCGCGGCGGCCTCGGCAATGCGGCCCATGCGCGCCGCGCGCCTCGACCAGGCATCCGCGTCGGGCACCCGCCGTGCACGCGCGGTCACCATGACGCCCAGCGACCGCACCCCCAGTTCGGCTGCCTTGCCGGCGATCAGGTCGAGGCACGCGGGCTCGCACAGTCCGACCCACAGGTCCACCAGCGGCGTGCGGGGCGACGGGCGGGGCGTCCCGGTCACGCGGAGGCGTGCCGGGGGGCCGGCATCCAGCACCTCGCACGGCCATATCGCGCCGGAGGGCGCGATCACCTCCACGGCGTCGCCCGCCCGCCGGCGCACGACGCGCGCCAGGTGATGGGAGTCCTCCGGGCCGAGCAGGATGTCGCGGGCCCCATCCGGCCCGTCGGGCTCATCGGCCACCACGTAGCGGAATACATGCCTCATGCCGAGAGCCGCACCGAGGCCCAGCCGTCTTCCTCGCGGCGCGCCCGCTCGTCCAGGCCGAGCGAGGCGAATGCCCCCACGGCGTCATCCACCTCGTGCGGGCGCAGCCCGGACAGCACCGCGTGGCGCGTGACGGCGGCGTCGGCATGCCCGGCCAGCGCGGTGGCCAGCACCCGCAGCACCTCGAGCGTGATGTTGGCGAGCAGGATCGGCGCGGGTGCGATGGGGTCACGACCGATCACCGCACGGCGCGCGGTGACGCCCTCCACCATGTTCGCGCGGGCGGCCCGGGCGGTTGCCCGCACCGAATCGTCGTCCATGTCAATCGCCAGCACGGGCCCCATCCCCAGGCGGCGGGCGGCGATCGCCAGCACTCCCGATCCGCACCCCGCGTCCAGCACGGCGGCGCGCAGGGGGATCTCCTGCAGCAGTTCGAGCGCCGTCCGGGTGGTCGCGTGCTGACCCGTGCCGAATGCCATTCCCGGGTCGATCACCACGTCGTGCCAGCCGGCCGCGGGGGCGATCCAGGGAGGCCGCACGCGGATGACGCCGGCCTGCACGGGCTGGTGGAAGTCGCGGAGTGCGTGGCGCCATTCATCGCCCTCCACCCGCGCGGACACCGTGGCATGCACCCCTGCCGCGGCCAGGTGCGCGCGCAGGACGTCCGCATCCGGTGCATGAGCCCGGGGCATCCAGATATCGATCGCCACCCGGCCGCGGGCCGGGGCCCCCTGCATGCATCCCACGCCGGTGAGCGCATGGCACTCGGCCACGGCCAGGTCCGCATCGGCCTCGGCCACCGCGGCGGTCAGCCGCATGATCGGATCAGCGGAAGGCGTGGCGCAACCGGCCGAAGAAGCCCTCGTCATCACCGTCGTCGCCATGCTCGGCCAGGTGATCGGCCAGCGGACGCAGGGCCTCGCGCCCCTCCTCCGAGGTGATGCGCGGAATGCGCACGCCCACGACCACCACCTGGTCCCCGCGGCTCCGCCCGTGCACCACGGGGAAGCCCAGGCCCTTCAGGCGCATCTCCTCCCCGGGCTGGGTGCCGGCGGGTATCTCCACGTCGGCCTCGCCCTCGATGGTGGGCACCGACACCGTGGTGCCCGTCATCGCCGCCGTCGCGGGCACCGAGATCTCGTGCACAATGTCCAGGTCGTCGCGCACGAAGCGGTCATCGGGCATCACGCGCACCTCCACGTACAGGTCGCCCGCCGGTGCGCCGGGGTCGCCGGCGCCGCCGCGCCCCTGCAGGCGGATGCGCTGGCCGGTGGCGATTCCCGCGGGCACGCGCACGGGCACGGATGACTGCGCCCGAACCCGGCCGCGCCGCCGGCAGTCGGCGCACGGCACCACCACATGCCGTCCGGTGCCCTCGCACGCGGGGCACGGACGCGCGCGCACCATCTGGCCGAGGGCGGTGGACACCACTTGGCGTACCTGACCCTGCCCCTGACAGGCATCGCAGGTGGTCACCTCGCTGCCCGGGGCGGCGCCGCTGCCATCACATGTGCCGCACTCCTCCACGCGGTCCACCGTCACCTCGACCTCGGTACCGGTCGCCGACTGCACGAACGAGATGGAGGTGGCCACCAGGATGTCCTCGCCCGCCGTCGGTCCACCCCCGCCGCCGAAGATGTCGGCGCCCCCGAAGAAGGCGTCGAAGATGTCCTGGAACGAGCCGAATCCCTGGGCACCCGCCCCGCCCGCACCGCGGACCCCCGCATGGCCGAAGCGGTCGTAGCGGGCGCGCTGATCGGCGTCAGACAGCACCTCGTATGCCTCTGCGACCTCCTTGAAGCGCTCCTCGGCCGTCGGGTCGCCCGGGTTGACGTCGGGGTGCAGTTCGCGCGCGAGGCGCCGGAATGCGGACTTGATATCCCGGTCCGATGCATCGCGCGCGACGCCCAGCACCTCGTAGTAATCACGCGTGGTCGGCATCGTCCTCCCCGGCGTGCTCCTCGGGATGGGTGGCCAGGTTCGCCTGCGCCGACTCCACCAGGCCGCGCGCCTCCTCGAGGGTGCGGGCCTCCAGCAGCAGGCGCGCAAGGCTGCGCGCATCGCGGGCGGCGAGGTGGTCGACGGCGCCCTGCTCGATCCAGAACGGCGCGGAGTCCGGGTCCTGTCGCAGCATCTCGACGGCCTGGTGCCCGCAGTCCAGCGTGTACGTGGCGATCGCCCAGCGCGTGGAGGCCGGCGCATCCGCCGGGGCCCACGGCACGAGGGGCGTGGAGCGCACGCCCCCGGGCTCCACGACCACCGACGACAGGTCGATGTCGCGCCACTCGAGATCCACCGGCACGCGCAGGTCGAACAGCAGGTCCTCCGCGTCCTCGGGTCGCCGCTCGTTGCTGGCGATCACCGCTGCCACCCAGTGCGCCTCGGCGAACGTGAGGCCCGAGAACACGTCGGTCTCCTCGGATGCGGGGTCGAACACCGAGTCGGGATCGGTGCTCACGCCCACGGCATACTCCTCGGGCCCGTACGCCCCCGCCTCGACGCGCGCCAGCACCCGCACCGCCGCGTCACCATGCTCGCCCAGCGGTCGGCGCCACACCTCGAGGATCTCGAACCGCGGATCGTCCGTCACCCGTACACATCCTCCACGTAGGACGACAGCGCGCGGGATGCCTCGCGCACCGTCGCGATCGCCAGGGCGTAATCCATGCGGACGGGGCCGATCAGCGAGACCGCCCCGAGGTTGCCCCGCGCGGGACCGTACCCGGCTGCGACGATGGACACGCCCGAGAGCCCCGACGGCAGTTCCGAGCCGATGCGCAGGTACGTCCGCGATCCATCGAGCGCCCCCCTCAGCACCGCCAGCAGCGCATACCGCTCCTCCAGGGCGCGCATCAGGCCGTCGATCTCGGCGATCTCCCCGCGACGGGCATCCGAGAGCACCCGTGCCTGGCCCGACACGTACACGGCGCGCTCCTCCTCCAGGTCGGTGAGCGCGGGGGCGATGGCCCGGATGAACGCCTGCTCGAGCGGGCCCAGCGATGGATCGGCCAGCCGCGCCGCAAGGCTCCGCGCGCCCACGGGCAGCCCCTGCACGCGCTCGTTCAGGAAGGCCGCCGACCACTCGGCCAGACCGGGGTCCACCGGCTGGTCGAATGCGAACAGGCGCTTGGCGACATCACCGGTGGACGTGATGACCACGACCGTCACCAACTGCGGCTGCAGCAGCAGGACCTCCACGTGACGGACGGTGGCCGAGGCCACCGGCGGGCCCGTGACCACGCCGAGCAGGTCCGTCACCTCCGAGATGGCATCGGCCAGGCGGCGCAGGGTCTGGTCCACCTCCACCCGCGCGAGGTCGGTGCCGAGGCGCCCCGCCAGGTCGGCGCGCGTGGCCGGCAGCGGCCCGCGCGGCAGCAACGCATCCACGTAGTAGCGGTACCCGGCCTCGGTCGGCACGCGGCCCGCCGAGGTGTGCGGGTGGTCCAGGTACCCCAGGTCCTCCAGCCGGTGCAATTCGTTCCGGATCGTCGACGACGCCCAGTCCAGGCCGTCGCGGCCCGCGATGTTCTTGCTGCCCACCGGCTGGCCACTGGCGATATGGCGCTCCACCACGGCCTGGAGGACCTCCTCCTGGCGCGGGGTGAGGGGTGCGTCGGTGCTCGGTGCGTCGGTCATGCGAAGTCCAGTATCTCCTGCACGACTGCATTCTGGAGCAGCCGACCGCGCCTGGTGAGCCGCACGGTGCCCGCGTGCCGCTCGAGCAGGCCGCGCGCGGCCAGTCGCTCGATGGCCTCCGGATGGTCGGCGGGCCCTGCCCAGGCCAGATCGAGCGGCTCGTCCAGCCGGGTACCGAGCATCCAGCGCTCCCGACGGCACACGTCGGCATCGCGCTGCTCCACGCTGCGCGGAGGATCCCCGCCCGCCCCGAGGGCCGCGATGTACCGGTCGAGCCCGGGGGCGTTGCGCCACCTGCGCGCGCCGACGGTGCTCACCGCGCCCACCCCCACGCCCACGTAGTCGCGCGCGCGCCAGTAGGCCAGGCTGTGACGGCACTCGGCGCCGGGCAGGGCGAAGTTGGCCAGTTCGTACCAGCGGTAGCCCGCGCCCTCCAGGCCGGCGATCGCCTGCTCGTAGAGGTCGGCGGCGTGGTCCTCATCCGGCGGGGCGGCACCCCCGCGCGCGATGGCACTGCCCTCCTTGAACTCCAGCTCATACCACGACACGTGTTCCGGCCGGGTCGCGAGCACCCAGTCGAGGTCAGCCGCCAGGTCGCCGCCGTCCTGGCCCGGGACGCCCAGCATCAGGTCCACCGAGAGGCGCAGGCGCCCGTCCGCCCGCACGGCGTCCACCGCGCGGCGCACCTGATCGGGTCCGCACCGGCGATCGAGCGCCGCGAGCAGGTGGTCCCGGGTGGACTGCGCCCCCAGCGACACCCTGGTAGCCCCCGCATCCGCGAGGCCGGCGACCAGCGCGGCGTCCACCGTCTCGGGGTTGGCCTCCACGGTCACCTCGGCCCCGGGCGCGCAGCGCGGGCGGATCTCATCCAGCAGGTCGCGCAGGCGGCCCGAGCCCATGAGGGTGGGCGTCCCCCCGCCCAGGTAGACCGACTCCAGCGGCCCGAGCAGGCGATCCGCGCGCTGGATCTCCGCGCGCACGGCCCCGAGGTACGCGTCGCGGGCGTCCTCGCGCCCCACTTCCACCACGAACGCGCAGTACCCGCACCGCGCAGCGCAGAAGGGCAGGTGCACGTACAGGTGCGCGACCCCCGCGGGATCGCCCGGCATCACTGCTGCGACTGCCCGTCCAGCTGCAGCACGGCGAGGAAGGCCTCCTGCGGCACCTCCACGTTCCCCACGTGCTTCATGCGCTTCTTGCCCTCCTTCTGGCGCTCGAGGAGCTTGCGCTTGCGGCTGATGTCGCCGCCGTAGCACTTGGCCAGAACGTCCTTGCGCTTCGCCTTCACGGTCTCGCGGGCGATGATCTTGCCGCCGATCGCGGCCTGCACCGGCACCTCGAACATCTGCCGCGGGATGGTCTCCTTCAGCCGCTCCACCAGGCCCTTCCCACGTGCGTACGCGCTGTCGCGGTGAACGATCATGGACAGCGCGTCCACGGGCTCGCCGGCCAGCAGGATGTCCAGCTTCACCAGCGGGCTCTGGCGGTTGCCGATCATCTCGTAGTCCAGCGAGGCGTATCCCCGGGTGCGCGACTTCAGCTGGTCATAGAAGTCCAGCACGATCTCCGCCAGCGGCATGTCGTACACCACCTGCTGGCGGTTCTCGATGGGCGTCATGGTCACGAACGACCCCCGGCGTTCCTGGCACAGCCCCATCACGGCGCCCACGAAGTCCTGCGGCACCAGCATGGTGCAGCGCACGTAGGGCTCCTCGATCTGCTCGATGTGATTCGGGCTCGGGAGGTCCACCGGAGAGCGCACCTCCAGCAGCTCACCGCCGGTGGTGGTCACCTCGTACTCCACGTTGGGGGTCGTGGTGATGAGGTCCAGGTCGTACTCGCGCTCCAGGCGCTCGCGGATGATGTCCATGTGAAGCAGGCCCAGGAACCCGCACCGGAACCCGAAGCCGAGCGCCTGCGAGGTCTCGGGCTCCCACACCAGCGACGCATCGTTCAGCGAGAGCTTCTCCAGCGCGTCGCGGAGATCGGGGTATTCGTCGGAGTCCACCGGGAACAGGCCGCAGAACACCATCGGCTTGGCCTCGCGGTACCCGGGCAGCGGCGACTCGGCCGGCGAGCCCGCCAGGGTGAGCGTGTCACCCACGCGCAGGTCCACGAGGCTCTTGAGGCCGGTGACCACGTACCCGCTCTCCCCGGCCGACAGGTGGCCGATGGGCGTCATGACCGGCGACATCACGCCCACCTCCTCGGCCGCGAAGTCCGATGCCGTCGCCATCGCGCGCACCTGCTGGCCCGTCCGGATCTCGCCATCCACCACGCGCACGAACGCCACGACCCCGCGGTACTGGTCATACACCGAGTCGAACACCAGGGCCCGGAGCGGCGCCGCTGGGTCGCCGGTGGGCGGGGGCATGCGGGTGACGATGGCCTCCAGGACGTCCTTCACGCCCTCACCGGTCTTCGCGGAGATGCGCAGCACCTGGTCGGGGTCGTCGCCGATCAGGTCGGCCAGCGCGCGCGCGTGCAGGTCGGGGTCCGCGGCGGGCAGGTCGATCTTGTTCAGTACCGGCACCAGTTCGAGGTCGCCCTCGATCGCCAGGTACGCATTGGCCAGCGTCTGGGCCTCGATGCCCTGGCTGGCATCCACCACGAGCAGCGCACCCTCGCAGGCTGCCAGGCTGCGCGACACCTCGTATGAGAAGTCCACGTGCCCCGGCGTGTCGATCAGGTTCAACTGATAGGTCTCGCCGTCGTCGGCCGTGTACATCACCCGCACGGCCTGGGCCTTGATGGTGATGCCGCGCTCGCGCTCCAGGTCCATCGAGTCGAGCACCTGCTCGCGCATCTCCCGCTCGCTCACGGCGCCGGTGATCTGAAGGATTCGATCCGCGAGGGTCGACTTCCCGTGATCGATGTGGGCGATGATCGAGAAGTTCCGGATATGCGACTGGTCCACGCGCGCGACCCTATCGCAGTCCGCGGCGGCGGCTGAGCACGCGCACGATCGCCGTCATCTCCGGCATGTTCATGGCTCGGGCGGCGGCGACGATGGCCAAGACCGTGGCGGCAGCGGCGGCCCCCACCGACACCATCTGCGCGATGAGCGACCGGCCCAGCGCATCATCCAGCACCCGCCACGTGAGCCACGCGAGGAAGCCCGCGGCGACCGCCGCGAGCAGCGCCTGCACGAACCCCTCCGCCACGAAGCGCAGGTCCAGCCCGCCTGTGCGATCGCTCAGGTAGTAGAGGAGCACCAGGAAGGTCGCGAGGCTGGTGATCGACGTCGACAGGGGGATGCCGCCCACGCCCATCGGCTGGTACAGCAGGGCGTCGAGCACCGCGTTCAGTACCACGCCGATGCCGGCGACCGCGGTGGGAAGCCACGGCTGCTGCAGGCTGAAGAACGCCCGGATCAGCAGGAGGCTGGCACCGTTGAACACCAGCCCGATCGTGAAGAAGAACAGGGCCTCCGAGGTGAGCAGGGTCGAGTACCCGTCGAACGCCCCGCGCTGGTAGACCAGCCGCACCACCGGCTCGGCCAGCACCATCAGGAAGGCCGATGCCGGCAGCAGCAGGAAGAAGATCTGCCGCAGCCCCGATGACACCGAATCGCGCAGCCCCGGGAAGTCGCGGTTGGCCGCCATCCGCGAGATCGTGGGGAACAGCACCGTGGCGATGGCCACGCTGAACACGCCCTGCGGCAGGATGTACAGGCGGAACGCGGCGTCGATCGCGCGCACGGCCTGTTCACTCACCAGGGTGGCGAAGATGCCGTCCACCACCGCATTGATGTTGATGAGCCCCAGGCCCACGGTCACCGGCAGCATCAGCACCAGCACGCGGCGCACGAGGCGGTTGCCCAGGCCCACCGACAGCGGGAACGGGCCCAGCCCGCGCAGGTGCGGCAGCAGGTACAGCAACTGGGCGAGCGTCCCCGCGAGGATGCCCAGCGCGTAGATCCAGATGCGGTTGTCCTCGGGGGCGAACGGGGCGAAGACCCCGAGCGCGACGATGATCACCGCGTTCCACAGCACTGGCACGAAGGCCGTGGGGGTGAACCGGCCCTCGGCCTGCAGCACGCCCGACACGATGCCGGTGAGCCCCAGCAGCGGCACGATCGGGAACATCAGCTGCGCCAGCCACACGACGTCGTCCTGCAGGCCCGGATCCAGGCCGGGCGCGAACAGCGGCATCATCCACGGCGCGATGACGATCGCCAGCAGGGTGATGAGCCCCAGCCCCAGGGTGATCACCCCGGCGAGCGCACCCACCAGGCGGCGCGCGTCGCGCGGGCGCCCCTCCTCCTGCAGTTGCGTGTAGATCGGCACCATCGCCGCCGAGATGGCGGAGTCGGCCACCAGGCTGCGCAGCAGGTTGGGTACCTGGAACGCGATGACGAAGGCATTGATGGCGCCGGCGGTACCGAAGAGCGCCGCCGCGAGGATCTCCCGCAGCAGCCCCGCGACGCGGCTGACGGCCGTCCAGAACGAGAACAGGGCCGTGGAGCGTCCCAGCCCGCGGGCGGGCCGTCGGCCCGCGCCGTTGCCCGTGTCCGTCACGCTCGCCGCGTCGCCCAGGTCATCCGTTGCTACGATACCCGGCCGACCTACCGCAATCGGAGAATCCCGCGTGGCCAACATCAAGCAGCAGAAGAAGCGCAACCGCCGTTCCCTGAAGCAGAGGGACACCAACATCCGCTACCGCTCCACCGTGCGCAGCGGGATGAAGCGCCTTTCCGCTGCCGCCGATGCCGGCGAGGCCATCACGCCCGAGCAGGCCGCTGAGATGGTCAGGACCATCGACCGCGCAGCCGCCAACGGCGCGCTGCACAAGAACACCGCGTCCCGCCGCAAGGCCCGCGTGGCCCGGCTGGTCGCGCAGTCGGCCGCCTAGCGGACCGGCTGACCCCCGCGGCCGCGACAGGCCGCGATCAGGTCGCGAACGCCCATCTCCAGGACGAGCCTTCCGCCATCGCCCCGCGATGAGCCGAGGGAGGCGAGTGACGACACGCGCAGGTCGATCTCCAGGTCGGCCAGGCGCGCCACGCACCACTCCCCCGCGCCGGGCGCGGCGGTGCGGGCGTGCTCCATCGCCTTCTTCGCCGGGTAGCCCTTCAGCCCCGTGATCCGCTCCACGTCGTCCCGGGAGGCCCCGGGCGACTGGGCCACGGCGATGCCGCGGAAGTGCCGCGCCAGCATGCGCTGGATGACGATGGGCTCGGTGGTGTCGCTGCCCGCGGCCAGGTCGGCCAGCAGGTCCTGCGCCGCGCGGGAATCCCCGGCCACGATCAGGTCACCCAGCAGGAAGGCCCGGGCCTCGGGGTCGGCCACCACCAGGGCATCCACGTGCGCGGGCTCCACCGGGCCGTCGCCCGCGGCCAGCGCCAGCTTGGCGGCCTCATTCGCCAGGTGCCCGGCGTCGGTGCCGGCGCGCCCGGCGCGCCGCACCACCTCGTCGGCCAGCGCCGCGCGGATCGTGCCGCCGCGCTTCCTCACCTCTGCCTGCACGAATTCCCGGAACCACGCCGCGCGGGCCTTCTCGTTGCCCCGCGTCGCGGGCGGGGGGCCGTAGGCCAGCACCTGCCCCACCGCCTCGACGGCCGCCAGCATCCGCGGGGTGGGGCCGCCCTCGCCCACCAGGGCCAGGCACGTGGTGGGCACGGGGTCGGCCAGGTACTCAATGAGCGGCTCGACGTCCGCGGCCTTCCACTGGTCGGCCCGGCGCACCAGCACCAGCCGGGTGCCGCCGAACGACAGCGCCTCGCAGGCGGCGCGCACCTCGCCCGCCGTCACCTCGGTACCCTCGAACCTCTCGGCGGGCATCCCGCCCTCGGCCTCCACCCGCGATACCAGGCGGCGCACGGCGGTGTCGACCTTGGCGCGGTCCTCGCCGTGGATCCAGTAGACGGGCTTCAGTGGCTCGGCTCGCGGCACGGCCCAAGGCTACCCGCGTGACACGACGATCCCCGATGGGCCCGGGCGCACGTCGATGTCGCCGCCGCGATCGGTGCGCAGCGCCGCCGCGCCCGAGGCCGCAATGGCGCCCAGCACGGACGGCTGCGGATGACCGTACGGGTTGGCGCCCCCCGCGGACACGAGCGCAACGCCCGGACGCACCCGTTCCAGCACGCCGTGCAGGCCGGGATCCGCCGAGCCGTGGTGGCCCACCTGCAGCACGTCCGAGCGCGGCAGGTCGGCGGCCGCGAGCGCTGGCGACTCCGCATCGGCGGGCAGCACCGCGGAGATGCCCGGGGCCGTCACGTGCAGCACCAGCGACCTCAGGTTGGCGTCGCCTGCACGTTCCATGGCGGGGGTGGGCCCGACCACCCGTACCCGCCACGGACCGGCATCCACCTGCGTACCCCGCATGGCCCACTGCACGTCGATATCGCGTGCGCGGGCATGGCGTGCCACGGCCACCACGGCGGGGTCGGACCGGTCCGCCTGTGGCAGCACCACCGCGCGCACGGGCAGCCGGTCCATCACCGCGGTGGCGCCGCCCAGATGGTCCCGGGCGGCATGGCTGAGCACCAGGGCGCCCACGGAGTCCGCCCCCATGCGATCCAGCGCATCAAGCACCGGAGCCGGCTGCCCCGGCGGCCCGGCATCGAACAGCACCGGCACCCGGCGCCCGTCGCGCAGGGCGATGGCGGCCCCCTGACCCACGTCGAGCATCCGCACCGCGGGCCCGTCGGCCGGGCCGCCACCGCTGCACCCGGGCAGCGCACCCGGCAGCAGCACGGCCATCCCCCCGGCCAACCCCGCCACCAGGATGCGCCGCACCCAGGGCCCCCATGGACGCCGACGCGTTCGGGACGACGGTGGCGGCGGGACCCTCCTCAGCCACCACCATGCCGCAGGCGGTAGCGCCGCGAGCATGGCCAGGGGCACCGCCCCCCAGGCGGGCACGCGCTGCACCGCCCCCGGCAGAGCGGCCGCGATGGCCGCGACCCCCAGGATCACCGACGCCCCCGCTGCTGCTGCCCACGACAGCACGACGCCCAGGGGCGCCCATACCCAATGCCCCACCGCGCCGATCATGGCCAGCACCACCACGGGGCCGGCGATCGGCACCGCCACGAGGTTCGCCGCGAGGCCCGCCACCGGCAGGCTGCCGAACCCCAGGGCCAGCACCGGTGCCGTGGCAAGCCCCGCACCCGCCGACTGCGCGGCGAGGTCGGCCACCCGCCCGGGCAGCACGCCGCGCAGCCACTGCGCGAGCGGCGGCGCCACCGCGAACAAGCCGGCCACCGCGGCGAAGGACAACTGCAGCCCCGGGTCACCGATGCTCAGCGGGTCGAGGGCCAGCATCACGGCCAGGGACAACACCAGCGCGTTCCACGGCGCACGGCGTCCGCCCCGGAGGTCGGCGGCAACACCGATTGCCCCCATCAGCCCGGCCCGCAGCACCGATGCGCCTCCATCGCAGGCCAGGCAGTAGGCCAGCATGGCCAGCCCCGCCACGGCGGTGCGCTCCCGGCGCGGGGCGCCCGCCGCCCCGAGCACGGCGACCACGCCGATACCGATCACCGCCACGTTCTGGCCACTCACCGCCAGCAGGTGCCACAGTCCCGAATCGCGCATGGCCGTCTCGGCACGCGGCGACAGTCCCTCACCCCCGCCGAGGGCCATGCCACGCACCATCGCCGCGCGGTCCCCGGAAAGGCCGGCGGCAGCGTTGGCGTGCGCCCACCGCCGGAGGGCGTCGCGTGCCCCGGCGGCCCCGCCCCGCCAGCCGGCGGGTGACCACCGGGACGCCCGCAATCGCCCCGCGATGCGCTGGCGGGCCAGCCACGCACGCCACCACGACGGGGCGGTGGCACCGGCCGCCGGGCCCACGGATCCCGACACGCGCACCACGGCGCCAATGGGCGGCGTGCGTGCGCCATCCGCAAGATCGAGGATCAGCCGGGTGCCCGGACGCGGGGCACGCGGGCCCGACAGGCGCTCCACCTGCACCGGCACCCGCACGCCGTGCGCGCCCCGGGTCGGGAAACCCGTCACGGCCACCAGGCCTGCCGCAGCACCGGCATGCGTCACGGGCTCCGGGGCCGTGGCGTGCACGCGCGCCGCGCCCCACGTCCACCCCCCCAGCAGGCTCGCCACCACCATCAGCAGGGCCGCCGCACCGGGCCGGGCACGGAGTACCGCGAGCAGCCCGGTGGCGGCGGCCAGCGCGGCGAGGGCGGCGAGCAGGAGGCCATCGCTGCCCCCGGCCAGCCATCCGTGGCCACCAGCCACCAGCCCGGCGCACAGGGCCGCAGGCATGGCCAGCGGCAGGCGGTGCATCACGGCATGACGCGGGGGCGGAGCGCCTCCATGCGCGCCGGGCCGATACCCGGAACCTCGTCCAGTTGGTCGACCGACGCAAACCCCCCGTGCTGATCGCGCCACGCGATGATGCGCGCGGCGAGGGCCGGCCCCACGCCATCAAGGGCTTCGAGTTGCGCGGCCGTCGCCGATGACAGGCTGACCGGCCCGGACCCCTCGCCCGAGGCTCCCGCGGTGCCCGACGCGGCCCCGGGAGCGGCGCGTACAGGGATCACCACCTGCTGGCCGTCGGACACCGGGGCCGCCAGATTCAGCCGCGACAGGTCGGCGCGCCCCGTGGGTCCGCCCGCCATCCGCACGGCCTGGATCACGCGGGAGTCGCCACCCATCCGGTACACGCCCGGGCGGCGCACCGCGCCGGCCACGTGCACCAGCGTCATCGCGGGCACATCCGGGCGCCGGGTCACCCGGGCGGCGGGGGCTGCCGCGCCGTCGCCGGAGCCCCCGCTGCCCGCGAATCGCCACGCCATGAGCACCAGCACCAGGGCGAGCAGCCCGTACAACCACCCCGAGCGACGCAGCCATGGGATGAGGCGATCCATGGGCCCACCCTATGCCCGCCCCATCCACCGGGGGCGCACGGGCCGTCACGGTCCGCGCGCGTTAGTGCTACTTCGCGGGAACCACCAGGTTCACCAGCTTGCCCGGCACCACGATGCGGCGCACGGGCTCCGCCCCGGCGAGCGCCGCCTGCACCTTGGGCAATGACATCGCGATGGCCACCAGTTCGTCATCGGGCAGCCCGGGGGCCACGTCCGCCCGGTCGCGCAGCTTCCCGTTCACCTGGAACACGATCGTCTCGGACTGCGCCACGAGGAACGCCGGGTCGGGCTCAGGCCAGGGCTCCTGCCACAGCCGCTCGCCGCCCATGGACTCCCACAACTCCGATGCGATGTGCGGCGCGAAGGGGAACAGCAATGACACGGTGGTGCGGGCCGCGTGCCACGCGGCAATCTCCCCGGCGGGCGATGACAGGGCGCCCTCCGACATGTCGCGGGTGGCGTGGTTCACCAGTTCCTGGATGGCGGAGATGGCGGTATGGAAGGAGAACCGCTCGCCGATGTCCTGGCTCACCTTCTCCACCGTGGCCTCGGCCTTGCGCACCAGCGCCTCCGCCACGGGGTCGTCCTGCAGGTCGGCCGGCGCGGGGCGCGCGGGGGCGCTGGTGCCGGGCAGTCCGCGCACCAGTCGCCATACCCGGTCGAGGAACCTGCGCTGACCCTCCACGCCCGAGTCGGACCATTCGGCGTCGTCGGCTGCCGGACCCATGAACAGGATGTAGAGGCGCAGGGTGTCGGCACCGAATCGCTGGATGATGGCGTCGGGCGGCACCACGTTGCCGCGGCTCTTGCTCATCTTCGCGCCCTGGTGGTGGATCATCCCCTGGGTGAACAACCGTGCGAACGGCTCGCGGGTGCCCACCAGCCCCAGGTCGTGCAGCACCTTCGTGAAGAACCGGGCGTAGAGCAGGTGCAGGATCGCGTGCTCCACCCCCCCGATGTACTGATCCACCGGCAGCCAGTAGTCGGCGATCTCGCGGTCGAACGGGCCACCGGTGAAGTGCGGTGCGGTGTAGCGCAGGAAGTACCAGGACGAGTCCACGAAGGTGTCCATGGTGTCCGTCTCGCGGCGGGCCGGGCCACCGCATGTCGGGCACTGCGTGGCCACCCACTCCTCCGCCGCGGCCAGCGGACTCTGTCCCTGCGGCGCGTAGTCCTCCACGTGCGGCAGCAGCACCGGCAGCTGGTCATCGGGAACGGGAACCACCCCGCATTCCGCGCAGTTCACCACCGGGATGGGCGCGCCCCAGTAGCGCTGGCGCGAGATGAGCCAGTCGCGCAGCCGGTACCCCACGGTGGCCTCGCCCTCTCCCCGGGCGGCCAGGTCGGCGCAGATGGCCTCCTTGGCCTCGTCCACCGACATGCCGTCCAGCGGGCCGGAGTTCACCAGGCGCCCCGGGCCGGTCCACGCCTCGTCCAGCGGGGCGTCGGCCGGCACGTCGTCCGCGGCGATCACCCGGCGCACCGGCAGGTCATGAGCGCGCGCGAAGGCGAAGTCGCGCTCGTCGTGCCCCGGCACCGCCATCACCGCACCGGTGCCGTAGTCCATCAGCACGTAGTCGGCCACCCAGACGGGGATGCGATCGCCGGTGGCGGGGTTGATCACGTGACGCCCCGTGAACACCCCGGTCTTGGGGCGGTCGGCGGAACTGCGGTCGGCCACCGCGGTGCGCGCGGCGGTGCCTACGTACTGCATCACCGCATCCTGCTCGGCCGCGCCATCCACCAGCCGTGGCACCAGCGGATGCTCGGGCGCCAGGAGGAAGAACGTCGCGCCATGCAGGGTGTCGGGCCGCGTGGTGAACACCGGGATCACGGTGTCGTCGCCGTCCACGCGGAACTCCACGCGCGCACCCACCGAGCGGCCGATCCAGTTGCGCTGCATGGTCAGCACGCGCTCGGGCCAGTCGTCCAGCAGATCCATGTCGTCCAGCAGCGCCTGCGCGTAGTCGGTGATGCGCAGAAACCACTGCGGCAACTGGCGCAGTTCCACGGGGCTCTTGCAGCGCTCGCACAGCCCGTCCACCACCTGCTCATTGGCCAGCACCGTCTGGTCGCGCGGGCACCAGTTCACCGCGGCCTCGCGGCGCTCCACGAGGCCGCGCTCGAGGAACCGCAGGAAGATCCACTGGGTCCATCGGTAGTACCCAGGGTCCGCGGTCGAGATCTCGGTATCCCAGTCGATCGAGAAGCCCAGCCGGCGAAGCTGCGACCGGATGCTCGCGATGTTGCGGGCGGTCACCTCCGCGGGCGGCTCGCCCGTGCGGATGGCCGCGTTCTCTGCGGGAAGGCCGAAGGCGTCGTACCCCATGGGATGGAACACCACGTGGCCGGTGCGCCTCCGGTGGTGCGCCACCACGTCGCCCATGGTGTAGTTCTTCACGTGCCCCATGTGGATCTCCCCCGAGGGGTACGGGAGCATCTCGAGCACGTAGGCCTTGGGTGCATCCGGCACCGTGACCGCCTCGCCATCACGCGCGACCGGTTCTGCGTGGAAGGCCCCCGCCGCGTCCCAGGCGGACTGCCACCGGGCCTCCGTCGCCGCCGGGTCGTACCGTTCCGGGAGTTCGCTCGGCGGTGGGGTCATCGGCGGGCGACAGTACCAATTCGGAAAGGCGACCACCGCTGACAACGCTCGGCTCGGCAACGACGGTCCGCGAGGCCGACCCCGACCAGGACTTCGACGCCATCCTGGCCGTGTACCGCGCCAATCGCTGGAGCCACGCGCGGCACCCCGACCGCCTCATGATCGCGCTCCAGCGCGCCGACCTGGCGCTGGTGGCCGAAGTGGATGGCGAGATCGTGGGGTTCGTGCGCACGATGAGCGACGGCGCCTTCGCGGTGTACATCGCCGATATCCTCGTGCTGCCGGATCACCAGCGGCGCGGCGTGGGCAGCGACCTCCTCCGCGCGGTCCTCACGCACTATCCGATGTCCACGTATCACCATCAGGTGCTCATCGCGGAACGGGATGCCGACGGCTTCTACCGGCGCATGGGCCTGTCCGCGGTCGGGGCGTTCGGCCTCACGGCCTTCATACGCACGCGCGACAAGCCGTGACACCCGGACCGCTCCGGGGGGCCTGCAGCCGCACCCCGGACTAGCGTTCCGTGCAGCCCCCGATGAGTGGGGTACGAAATGCGTGGACGTGCAGGCCGTCGGTACCCAAGTTCGACGAGCAGTGGCAAGCCTCGCCGAACAAGGTGGACAACGTGCCGGAAGGCGTCGTCAAGTGGTTCAACGCCGAGAAGGGCTTCGGCTTCATCACCCCCGATGATGGGGGCAAGGATCTGTTCGTGCACTTCTCCGAGATCCAGGGGTCGGGCTACCGCACCCTCGACGAGGGGCAGCGCGTGAGCTTCGTGGCCGGTGAGGGCCCCAAGGGGCCCCAGGCGCAGCAGGTGCAGGCGCTCTGAGCCATGACGCCCCGCGGGGCGTCAATGCAGGTGATGACGGGCCCCTCCTCGGAGGGGCCCGTCGCGTATTCGCCCCGGATCGCCACCGCAGGCGCTATCGTGCCGCGGCCGCGATCCCGCGGATGATCCGATCAGGAGGACCGCGGTGACCACGGAAGGCAGCGCGACGGGCGTTGACCCGAAGATGCACGACCGCCGCTGGATCATCCTGGTCGTACTCGGCATCGCGCAGTTGATGGTCGTGCTCGACGCCACCATCGTGAACATCGCCCTGCCCTCGGCCCAGGCGGACCTGGGGTTCTCCGACTCCAACCGCCAGTGGATCATCACGGCCTATGCCCTCGCGTTCGGCAGCCTGCTGCTGTTCGGCGGCAGGCTGAGTGACCTGCTGGGCCGCAAGTGGGTGTTCTTCTGGGGGCTCGCCGGGTTCGCGGTGGCATCGGCGATCGGCGGCCTTGCGCAGGACTTCACGATCCTCGTGACCGCGCGCGCCCTGCAGGGCGTGTTCGGCGCACTGCTGGCACCGGCCGCCCTGTCCCTCCTGACCACGACGTTCACCGAGCCCAAGGAGCGCGGCAAGGCCTTCGGCATCTACGGCGCCATCGCCGGCGGCGGCGGAGCGCTGGGGCTGCTGCTCGGAGGGATCCTCACCGAATACCTGTCGTGGCGCTGGTGCCTGTGGGTGAACCTGGTCCTGGCCATCCCGGCGGCGATCGCCGCCGTCGTCCTGCTGGTGCACACCGGGCGCGGGCGCGGAAGCCTGGACATCCCCGGCACCATCACCTCGGTGCTCGGGCTCCTGGCCCTGGTGTACGGCTTCTCGCGCGCCGAGACCGACGGCTGGACCTCGGGCATCACCATCGGGCTGCTGTCGACCTCCGTGGTCCTGCTGGCGGCCTTCGTGTGGATCGAGGTCGGCAGCACGCACCCCATGCTGCCCATGCGCGTGCTCCTGGATCGCAATCGCGGTGGTGCCTATATCGGGCTCGCACTCGCATCGGCCGCGTTGTTCGGGGTGTTCCTGTTCCTCACGTACTACCTGCAGGCCACGCTGGGCTACTCGCCCATCAAGACCGGCGTGGCGTTCCTGCCGATGATCGGCGCCATCATGGTCACCGCCACCACCTCAACGGCCATCGTGCTGCCGCGCACGGGCCCCCGGCTGCCCGTGACCCTGGGAATGCTGTTGGGAATGGCCGGGCTCATCCTCTTCACCCAGATCGGCGTGGACACCGCCTACACCACGCATGTGCTGCCGGGACTTCTCGTGACGGGCCTCGGGCTCGGCCTGGTCTTCGCCTGCTCGTTCGAGGTGGGCACGATGGGGGTGGAGGCGCACGACTCCGGCGTGGCCTCGGCCATGGTCAACACCACACAGCAGGTGGGCGGCTCGGTGGGAACGGCGCTGCTCAGCACCATCTTCGCCAGCGCGGTCGCGGCATTCGTTGCGTCGAGCGCCAACCCGTCGTCGCCGGCCACCCAGGCCGCGGCGCAGGTTGAGGGCTACACCACGGCCTTCTGGTGGGCGGCCGGGCTGTTCCTGCTGGCCGCCGTCATCTGCGGGCTCCTGATGACGACCCGCCTGCCCGAGCACGACCCCGACATCCCCCGGGTGGCCGCCTGAGGGACACGGCCGCTCAGGGCTGCTCGGGGACCCCGAGCATGTCGCCGATGACGGCGCGCCCCTTCCCGGCGCGCTTGGCCTCGTACAGCAGTTCGTCCGCCCGCGCGTAGGCGTCCTCCCACGTCACATCGCCCCACCCGACGGGGACGCCGCCGACCGACGCGGAGGCGGCGGGGCCACCCGCGGGAGAAACGCCCGACATCGAGGTCACCAGGCGATTCGCCGCCGCGAGCATCACCTCCGGATCACCGGCTGCGAGGATGATGGCGAACTCATCGCCGCCGATGCGGCCGACGAGGTCATCGTCCCGCACGCTGCCGGCCAGGGCCGCGGCGGCCTCCTCCAGCACGCGATCCCCCGCGACATGACCGAGCGTGTCATTGACCTGCTTGAAGTCGTCGAGGTCCAGGACCAGCACGCCGAACGGGCGTGCCGCGGCCTCGATGCGCCGAAGCCGGCGCTCCATGTCCTGCTGCAGGGCGTCGCGATTGGGCAGTCCCGTCAGCGGGTCGCGCAGCGCGCGCGACGCCAGGGCCTCGCGCAGCGCGACCTGGGCGAGTGCGCTCGCGAGCCGCTCCAGTTCACCGGCCACCTCCGCCACCCGGGCGCTGCCGTCCTGCTGCGGGAATTCACGGATGTACGCGGTCACCAGGCCGTACTCGTCGTCGTCGGTCGCCACCGGCGCGCAGATGGTGGCGGCCACCATCGGGTCCACATGACTGCACGACCCCACGCGAAGGCCGGGAAGGCTCACGTGGGCCCGGCCGCTACGCAGCGCCTCGCACTGGGACCGGTCGAGACCATCTCGGGCCTCGGCAACCGCCGCCAGACGCGTGGGGTCGGCGGCGTCCTCCATGAACACCTGCGCCTGCATGCCGGGCAGCAGGTTGGCAAGAGCGCTCCTGATGATGGCCTCGGCGTCCGCCAGCGAGGCCGCGGCCAGGACGTCGCGCACGGCCTGGTCGATCGTCTCGCGATCACGTCCCGATCGCGTGAGGCCTGCGACCGCGGACTCCAGGTCGCGCGCGGTGGCCGCCGCCTCGCGCGCCCGCCGCTCCGCGCCGTCGCGCGCGATCATCGCTGCGAGCACTGATAGCACCGGCTGCAGGTCGTCCTCGAGGGTATCCCTGTAGCCGCGCGGTGAGTTGGCGAGGCCGAGCATGCCGATTGCCTCATGGCCGTCCCGCAGGGGGAGGCCGACGTAGTGATGGAGCGGCGGATGGCCCGGCGGCAGCCCGCACCGGCGCGGGTCGGTGGCGGGATCATCGCTGACCACCACCTGGCCGGTGGCCACTGTCACCCCGAACAGCGACTGCAGGTTCCGGAACTCCAGGCCATCGGCCGCGAAGTCGTCGAACACCTGGCGCGACCACTCGTTCCACGCGATGTCGGTGATGGCCAGCGAGTGCAGGAAGGGCGTGCCGTCGGGTTCGCGCTCGATGCGGCCCAGGAACCCGAAGGCGCTGCCCGTGAGCCCGATGACCTTCCGCAGGGCGGCATCCCACCACGCACGGTCCGCGCCATTGCGGATGAACATCTCCTGCAGCTCCGACTGCACGGCCAGCACCGCCAGCAACCAGTCGCGCTCCTCCTCGAGAGTGCGTCGGGTGTCGGAGCGTGGTGCGGAGTCGGTCACGGAACGCAGCGGGTCCTCGGGTCGGTGCCGAGGAGGGACGAAATCCTACCGGTCGTCCAGATGAGGGTCGCCCCTGATGCCGGGGATGGTCATACCGGAACCGGAAGGACGACGGCCCCGCAGGGCGGTGAAGTGGAGGATACCGGGATCGAACCGGTGACCTCTACGCTGCCAGCGTAGCGCTCTCCCAGCTGAGCTAATCCCCCGGGCGGGCCGCAGTATAGACGGCCCGGGCCTCAGGCGGGAGAGGGCGCGAACTGCTCCAGCGGCGCCTCCCGCCACAGGCGGTCGAGGCGGTAGAAATCGCGCGCCTCGGGCGTGAACACGTGCACCACCACATCCAGGGCGTCGATGAGGATCCAGTCGCCTTCCTTCTCGCCCTCGACGCGACGGGGCACCACGCCGAAGTCCTTCTTCAGGCGATGGCGGATCTCCTCGGCGATGGACTTCGCCTGCCGCGGGGTCCGCCCCGTGCAGATGACGAGGAAGTCCGTGTAGTCCACGAGGCCGCGCATGTCGAGCAGCACGATGTCCTCCGCCTTCTTGTCGTAGGCGATGGCGGCGGCGCCGAGCGCGAGTTCCCTGGTGTCCGCGGGGTCTCCCCGATCGAAGGATGCGATGCCGTCAGGCTACCGGTGCCCCCGGGGGGCATCAAGACGGCGCGGCGTCACGCAACATCTGCTCCACGGCGGGCGGCACCAGCCCCGTAAGGGCATCGCCATGGGCCAGGCGTGCCCGGACGACCGTGGACGAGATGGGCACCTCGGGCATGTCCACCACGTCAATGCGGCCGGCCGCGACCGGGCCCGCGAGGTCCTCCATCGCCGGGTCGCCTGCGCCGGGCCGCCACGCCACGGCCAGCCGCGCGATCTCCGCAATGCGCCCGGGGCGGCTCCACCCCGCGAACCCCTCCAACTGGTCCGCGCCCATCACGAACCACAGGTCGGCACCGGGGTTCTCGCGGGCCAGTTGCTCCAGCGTCTCGGCGGTGTACGACGTGCCCTGCCGGTCGATCTCGATGGTGCTGACGCCGAGCACGGGGTCATCCGCCACGGCCGCCCGCACCAGGGCCACGCGAAAGGCCGGATCCATGCTCGGCCCTCCCGGCTTGTGCGGGGCCTCCCATGCCGGCAACAGGAGGACGCGATCGAGCGCCAACTGCCGTGCCGCCGCCCGCGCCAGGGCGAGATGGCCCTGATGCGGTGGATCGAAGCTGCCCCCCAGCACCCCGATGCGCACAGGTCAGCGGATCTGGCCGGTGCCGTTCACGAGGTACTTGACGGTGGTGAGGTCCGACAGCCCGATGGGGCCGCGCGCGTGGAGTTTCTGGGTGGAGATGCCGATCTCGGCCCCCATGCCGAACTCGCCGCCATCCGTGAAGCGCGTCGAGGAATTCACGTATACCACCGCCGAGTCCACGCCCTGCTGGAAGGCCCGGGCGGCACCCAGCGAATGGGTGACGATGGCCTCGCTGTGCCCGGACCCGAAGCGGTTCACGTGGTCGATGGCCTCGTCCACCGAGCCAACGATGCCCACAGACAGGATGAGGTCCAGGAACTCGGTGGCGAAGTCCTCGTCGGTGGCGTCAACGACGTCGCCATCGACGGTGCCCAGATGCCCGCGGACCTCCTCCGACACCCGGAGCTCCACGCCCTCGGCCAGCAGCGCGCCGGCAACACGGGGGAGGAACTCCGCGGCGACGTCCCGATGCACCAGCAGGGTCTCGCAGGCATTGCACACCCCGGGCCGCTGCACCTTGGCATTCACGGCGATCGCAAGGGCATCGTCCAGATCGGCATCGGCGTCCACGAACACGTGGCAGTTGCCCGACGCGGCGTAGATGACCGGCACGCGGGCGTTCTGCTGCAGGTAGGCCTTCAGCTCCTCGCCGCCCCGCGGGATGACCAGGTCGACGCGCCCCTCGGCCTGGATGAGGTGCAGCATCTCATCGCGATCGGTGCCCAGCATCGTGACGGCCCCGTCGGGCACGCCGGCATGCGACAGCGCCGCGGCCACGACCTCGCCCAGCACCCGATTGGAGCGCTCCGCGATGCGACTGCCGCGCAAGACGATGGCGTTGCCGCTCTTCAGGGCCAGGGCGGCAGCGTCGGTGGTGACGTTGGGGCGCCCCTCGTAGATCACGCCGATCACGCCGAGCGGGACGCGCGCCTCGACGATCTCGAGCCCGTTGGCCACCCGCCATCCGGATGTGATGACCCCCACCGGATCAGGCAGCGCCGCGACGGCGCGCACGCCATCGGCCATCGACTGCACGCGGGCGTCATCGAGCAGCAGCCGGTCCACCACCGCCGCGGGGGCACCCGACGTCCGGGCATCGCGGACGTCGTCGGCGTTCATGGCGATGATCTCGTCGGCGCGGTCGATCAACGCAGCCGCCACGGCCTCCAGCGCGGCGGCCTTCGCACCCGGCGACATCCGGGCAAGCGCCCGCCCGGCCGCACGTGCGGTATCGAGGCGCTCATCGAGGGATGCGTGCGTGGTGCTCATGGGGCGCGCACGCTAGCGCACGGCCGGAGCGAACCGGTCACGGTGGATCACCTCGGCGGAGCCACCCGACAGCAGGCTCAGGGCCTCCTCCGACCGCATGCCGCGCACCGCACGGATCTCGTCGGCCGAGAGATCCGCGATCCCCTTGCCCACCTCGCGCCCGTCCGGGCCCACCACGAGCACGGCCTCCCCGGCCGGGAACAGGCCGTCGCACGACACCACGCCGACCGGCAAGAGCGATGTGCCCTTCTCCACCAGCGCGCGCACGGCCCCCGCGTCAACCACCACGCGGCCCTGCGCGGCCTTGGCATGGCGCAGCCACAGCTTGAATGCGCCCTCCGCCCGGTTGGCGGGCGCGAACCGGGTACCCACCGGCTCCCCGGCCACGGCGGCGGGGATCACTCCATCCGCCTCCCCGCTGGCGATCACGCAGGCGGCACCGCTGCCGGTGGCCATCGCCGCGGATGCGAGCTTGCTCGCGATGCCCCCGGTACCGCGTCCCGAGCCGGGCAGGTCGGCCAGGCGGATGTCGCCGGGCGCCGTGCCCGCCGGCACCTCATGGATGAGCGCGGGGCCGTCAGGCCCGGGGGTGAAGAGCCCCTCGCGGTCGGTGAGCAGCAGCAGCATGCGGGCACGCAGCAGGATCGCCACCTGCGCGGCAAGGACGTCGTTGTCGCCGAAGGTCAGCTCGTCGGTTGCAGTGGTGTCGTTCTCGTTGATCACGGGAATGGCACCCAGCGCGACCAGCCGCTCCAGGGTGTTCCGCGCGTTCAGGTAGGACGACCGGCGCTCGAGGTCGGCGGAGGTGAGCAGCACCTGGCCCGGCACCGCCCCGTGCCGCCCGAACTCGGCGATGTATCGCGCGAAGAGGGCGCCCTGCCCCACCGCCGATGCCGCCTGCATGTCGGGGAGCGCATCGGGGCGCCGGGAGAATCCGAGGGTGCCGATTCCGCAGGCGATCGCCCCGCTCGACACGAGCACGGGACGGAGCCCCTCGGCGCGCAGCCCGGCCACCTCGGCCACGCGGCGCGCCAGGACGTCCTCGCGCAGGCCACCGGCCTCATCCACGAGGGTGGACGATCCCACCTTGATCACGATGACGTCGCTCATGACAGCCATCCGATGAGTTCGTCGCGCAGGGCTGCGATCCCCTCCCCCGTCTCCGCCGACGTCGCGAGGTCGGCCTGCGGCGGCGCCGGGGCCAGATCGCACTTGGTGGCCACCACCACCTGGCGCGCGCCATCGGGCATGTACGGGGCCACGGCGTCCCGCACCCGGGCAAGCCGGGACGCGGGATCCTCGGGGTCCGAGGAATCAAGGCAGTGCAGCACCACCGACGCGCGCTCCAGTTGCCCCAGCGCGGCCCCACGCCGCTCGCTGCCGTCGGCGGCGACGCCCGGGAGGTCGGCCACCAGGTGGATCACCCCGTAGTCATCCTGCAGGGGTCCGAGTGCCGGCTCATTGGTGGTGTGCGGATAGGGCGCCACGGTGGCCGATGCCCCGGTGAGCGCATTGAGCAGCGCGGTCTTGCCCGCGTTGGGCAGGCCGATGATGGCCACAGCCACGGGCAGGCGCATCTCCAGCGACAGCCATGCCTCCTCGCCGTCCTCCCCGGGGATGGTGACGCGGGGGGCACGGTGGCGCGACGATCGGAACGCGCGGTTCCCCACGCCCCCCTCGCCACCGCGCGCGACGGTGACCTCCTCCCCCGGCTCGGCCAGCATCGCCACCTCATGGCCATCGCGCAGCACGCGCGTGCCCGGCGGAACGTGCACCCGGAGGTCCTCGCCGTTCCGCCCATGGCGGTTGCGCCCCTCGCCCGCCCCGCCGACGGGCGCCTTGTGGTGCACGCGGGTACGGAACGGCGTGAGGTCGGTCACCTGCCCGTCGGCCACGAGGACGACGTCGCCACCCCGGCCGCCATTGCCACCGTCGGGACCACCCCGCGGCGTGTGCGCCTCACGGCGGAACGACAGGCAGCCGTGCCCCCCGCGTCCGGCCTGGACGTGGATCTGGACCCGGTCGGTGAATGACACGGTGCGGGGCTCGCGCCCCGACCCGGCTCAGCCCGCCGGGGCCTCCACGGGGTGCACCGAGACGCGGCGACCCTTGTTGCCGTTGCTGAACTCCACGCGGCCGGTGACGGTGGCGAAGATCGTGTGGTCGCGACCGAGCCCGGTGCCGTTGCCCGGCGTGAACACCGTGCCGCGCTGGCGCACGATGATGGAGCCCGCGGGCACCACCTGCCCGGCGAACACCTTCACGCCGAGGCGCTTGGAGTTGGAATCACGGCCGTTGCGGCTGGAGCCGCCGCCCTTCTTATGCGCCATCCCTAGCCCCCGATCCCGGTGATGCGCACCCGCGACAGGCGGGAGCGGTGACCCATCTTGCGCTTGCTGTCCTTCTTGGCGCGGTAGGTGAAGACGGTGATCTTCGGGCCGAGCACGTGCTCCTCGACCTCGGCGGTCACGGACCCGCCATCGCTGATGCCCTCCGCGCCGCCGGTCGCGATGACCGTGGGCGAGATGGTGTCGCCCGGCTCGGCGGGGACACGATCGACGACGATGCGCTCTCCCTCGCGGACCCGGTATTGCTTGCCCCCGAGGGCGATGACGGCGTAATCAGCCAACGTTCTTCTCCACGTACGACGGGGCGTCCGGCTCCGGACGCGATCGGGGACAGTAGCGAAACCCCCCGTGCGGCGCCACGTGCTGCGGCGCGCCTAGCCCGCCCCGGCCTCTGCCCCGGTGCGCGACCGGCTGCGACCCCCGGACCGGCGCCGGCGCGCGGGTGCCCCGGCGCCCGCGATGCGGGCGCTGCCCGGCGCCATCGAGGCGTCCCGCTCGAGCGCGATGGTGACCCCGAGATCCTCCTCCATCTCGGCGAGGGGCGCACCGTCATCGCCCTGCAGGTAGTCGGCCACCTCGGGATGCACGGCCACGGCGTGCGTATCGCCATCCGCGCCGGCGAGCAGCAGGCGAATCTGGCGCTCGGCGTCAATGGCGTGCGTCTCGGGACTGACCACGAAGCCCTGCCCCCCGCAGGTGGGGCAGGGCTGCGTCATGATCTCGCGCACGCCGTCGCTGATGTTCTGGCGCGTCATCTGGACCAGGCCGAGCGGCGAGATCTCCACCACGAAGGTGCGGCTGCGGTCCTTCGCAAGGGCGTCATTCAACGCCTTCGTGACGGCGCGCCGGTTCTTGGCGTCGTCCATATCGATGAAGTCGATGACGATGATGCCGCCGATGTCGCGGAGGCGCAGCTGCCGCACGACCTCCTCGGCCGCCTCCAGGTTGGTGCGGGTGATGGTGGCTTCGAGCTGGGTGTTGCCCCGCCCGACGTTCTTGCCCGAGTTGACATCCACCACCGTCATGGCCTCGGTGTCGTCGATGACCAGCGAGCCGCCCGATGCCAGCGGCACGCGCCGGCTGAGCGTGGAGCGGATGGCCGCCTCCACGCCGTGCGCCTCCATCAGCGAGCCGTCGCCGTCCCACAGCCGCACGCGATCGGCGAGCTCGGGGGATGTGCGACGGAGGAAGCCGACGATTCGCTCGTGCTGGCGGGTGTCATCGACGATGACCTCGTCCACCGTCTCGTTGAGGATGTCGCGGATGACCTTGAGGGAGGAGTCGGCCTCGCTGTAGAGCAGCGACGGCCCCTGCACCTTGTCCGCGCGTTCGCGGATGGCCTTCCACAGCAGGTTGAGCGATGCCAGGTCGCGCGCGAGCTCGGACGCCGACGCCCCGGCGGCGGCCGTGCGGACGATGACGCCCCCGCCATCGGTGGGAAGCCGCTTGCAGATGTCGCGCAGGCGGTGGCGCTCGTCGTCGTCCAGGCGCTTGCTGATGCCGATGCCGTCGCCGAACGGGACGTACACGAGGAACCGGCCCGCGAGCGACAGCTGCATGGTGAGCCGCGCGCCCTTCGTGCCCATGGGGTCCTTGACGGCCTGCACGATCACCTCATCCCCCTTCTTGAGGAGATCGGCGATGAGCCGCTTGCGCTTGGGCACGCCCTTGGCGACCACGTCGTCCACGTGGAGGAACCCGTTCTTGCCGATGCCGACCTCGATGAACGAGGCCTCCATGCCGGCGAGCACCGATTCCACGCGGCCCTTCCAGATGTGGCCCACAACGGAGCCCTTGCCACGCCTCTCGATCTGCACCTCCGCAACGCGGCCGTCCTCCACGATGGCCACGCGCGTCTCGGCGCGATCCACGGAAACCAGGATCTGCTTGATCAGTTCTTCTCCTTGCGCCGCCTGCGGGCGCGGGCGAGCAGCGAACGCAGCGCGCCCCGCGGATCAGCGGGGAGGTGGTCCTCCCCCATCTGATGCGAGATGCGCTGGGTTGCCGCGGCGAGTGCCACCGTGGACGCCCAGGCGACCGCGCCGCGCACCATCCACCGGGGGCCGGGGATGACGCGTGACGCGCCGCGGGCAACGGCGGCGAGTGCGAGTCCGCTGCCCACGGCAGCGGCGATCTCCGGCACGCGGCGGGCATCCAGCTGATGCCCCTCCGCCGAGCCGGTTCGGACGACCATGGCCACCTGTGCGGCGGAGGCGCCCGGGAACCAGTTGAGCGCGCCGGCGACCGCGGACTCGCGGGCGGCGGCGGACACGATGCTGCGGCGCACGGGCTCGCGCAGCAGCGGATAGCGACGTGCGGCGGGGACCTTGTGCACGCCCAGCGCGCGGATGATGCCGTCGACGACGGGCCGGGCCTCATCCGGGCTGCCGACGCCGGTAGCGAAGGCCAGGTCACCGATGGTGACATCGGGCTCGGCCAGCAGTTCGGCCTCGCGCCGGGCACGGTCTGCCGTGGGCCCGATGACGGCCACGAGGCTGCGCCGGTCCTGTCGCGCCCGCGCTGCCACCTCGCGGGCCGCGGCACGGGCATCCTCGTGGGGCCCGAGCGGGATCACCACGAGGTCAGCACCGGGCCGCTCGGCCACGGGCGCGCCCACCAGATCGGCGATGGCCCCGGCGAGCACGGGATCACCCGGCAGCACCGCGATGGTGCCGCCCTCCAGCGCGCTCTCGTGCTGGGTGCGGGTATCGCGGGCAAAGGTATTCACCCGCCGCGCGAGGCTTACCAGCGCCCCCACGCCTACGCGCCCCGGGGGTCCGGCAGGCGCGAGCGCCGGGCGATGCCGAGGAGCACGCCGACGGCGACCAGGTTGGTGAGTGTGTGGCTCCCGCCGTACGACATGAATGGCAGCGGGATTCCGGTGATCGGCATGATCCCCACGTTCATCCCGATGTTAACGAACACCTCGAACGCAAACATTGCGGTGATACCCGCGGCCAGCAAGCGCTCCAACTCGGTGGGCGCCCCGCGCATGATGACGATGGCGCGCCAGATGATGACCAGGTACACGGCGATCAGCAGCCCGGCCCCAAGGAACCCGAACATCTCGGCCACCACGGCGAAGATGAAGTCGGTGTGGTGCTCGGGCAGGAAGTCGTTGATGGTCTGGGTGGCACCGGAGGGGCCCTTGCCGAACGCGCCGCCCGACCCGATGGCCACCTTGCTCTGCTCCAGCTGGTAGCCGGTTGCCGACCGGTCGGCCCCGGAGTCCACGAACGAGGTAAGCCGGTCGACCTGGTACGGCTGCAGCACGTTCACCCCGAGTGCCGGCAGGAGGTACAGCACGAGCGCGGCCGCGCCCACCACCACGGTGCCGAACAGGATGAAGTGCGTGATGGGCTGGCCCGCCACCCACAGGATGGCCAACGCGATGGCGGCGTACACGAGCGCCGTGCCGAGGTCGGGCTGCAGGAACACGATGCCCGCGGGCAGGGCCGTGACGCCCGCCACGAGCAGCGAGAGGCGCGCGGAGTCCATCGACTTGATGCGCTCCACCACCACGACGGCGATGACGAACGCGATGACCACCTTGCCGAGCTCCGACGGCTGCAGGCGTATGGGCCCGAACTCGATCCACCGGGTGGAGCCGCGCGCCGACGATCCGAGCACCAGCACCACGCCCACCGATGCCACGAGGATGGCGTAGAGGGTCCACACGTAGCGCGACAGCCACTCCAGGTCGAGCCGCAGCACGAAGAACAGCGCCACCAGGCCAATGAGCGCATAGGCCACCTGCCGGGTGAAGAAGTACCCGGGATCCCCGGGCACGTCGCCCTCGGTGGCCACCTTCACCACGTACACCCCGAAGCCCGACACCGCGAGCGCCGCGCCCAGCAGCCACCAGTCGATGCCCGCGAGCGCGGACTGCGCGCGGGCGCGCGCCGGGCGCGTGGGCACCTGCCCGGGCAGGGTGGTCATCAGTTGGCCTTCGCCCCGGTACCGCAGCGGGCGGCGCCGAATCCCAGATAGGCGCTCATGGCGCGGCACACCGCGGGCGCCGCGGCATTCGCGCCCTGCCCGCCGCGCTCCACGACCACGGCGACCACGATCTCCGGGTCGTCCGCGGGTGCGTAGCCCACGTACCAGGCGTGGTCGATTCCGCTGGGGTTCTCGGCGGTCCCCGTCTTCCCCGCGACCTGGGCGGAGCGGGGAAGCGCGCCGAACACCGGCGTGGCGGTCCCGCCATTGCCATTGGCCGCCCGCAGCAGTCCCCGGCGGATGATGTCGGCGTTCTCCTTCTTCAGGCCGAGTGGCCGCGAGGCACGCGCGCTCACGAGGTCGCGCAGCACCCGGCCGTCCTGGTCCACCACCGCGCGCCCCAGGGTGGGCGTGACGATCGTGCCGCCGTTCGCGATGGCCGCATAGGCCACCGCCATCTGGATGGGCGTGACCAGCACGTTGCCCTGACCGATCGACATGTTGACCGAGTCACCCGGCCGCCACGAGCAGTTGATGGGGTCGGAGGCGCGATCGCACGTGCGCCGCTTGTACGCGAGGTCCGGCACCAGGCCGGCACTCTCCCCCTCGGTCAGGTCGATCCCCGTGGGGCGGCCCAGCCCGAACTTGCGCGACCAGTCCTGGAACGGCCACCCCTGGCGCCGGAACGAGCGGTCGGCGAGCTCGTAGAAGAACGTGTCGCTCGACACCTCGAGCGCGGTGACCAGATTGATGATGCCGTGGTCGAGGTTGTTGAACCCCCGGAAGAGCGTCTTGTACAACGTGACCGAGCCGGGCGAGTTGATGGACTCCCCAGGCGTGTACAGGCCGGACTCGAGCGCCGCGGCGGCGGTGATCGCCTTGAAGGTGGAGGCCGCCGGGTACTCGCCCGCGATGGCGCGATCCAGCAGGGGCCGACCGGCGCCAGTGAGCACCCGCCGCACCTCGCGCGGGGTGCCGGACTGGAACACCTCGGGGTTGAAGGTGGGGTACGACGCCAGCGCCAGCACGGCGCCCGTGCGGGGGTCGAGGGCCACGCCCGCGGCGCCGGTGGACACGCCCGATCCCCGGACCTCCTCCCGCAGGGCCGCTTCCAGTGCCTTCTGGACCTTCAGGTCAATGGAGAGGCGCAGGGTCTCGCCGGGCTGCGCCGGCGAGCGCGACAGCACTCCGCGACCCACCACCTCGCCACGGGCATCCACCTCCACCTGCTCACGCCCATCGATGCCGCGCAGGTACTGCTCGTACTGGGCCTCGATGCCCGCGCGCCCCACGGTCTCGTTGCCCACGTAGCCGCGGTCGGCGTACGCCTCCGCATTCTCTGCCGGAATCGGGCCGGTGTAGCCCAGCAGGTGGGCCGCGGTGGACCCCTGTGGGTAGTCGCGCACGTATGCCGCACGCAGGCTGATGCCCGGCAACTGCGATGCGCGCTCCTCCACGTAGGCCTGCAGTTCCGGGCCGGTCTCCTCCTCCAGCACCACCGGCTCGAACGGGCGCGCCTCCTGGGCCTTCCGCACCTTCGCGGCGAAGTACCCGGGCGGGTGGCCGAGCGCCACGGACAACCGCCGCAGCGCAGCCGCGCTCCGCGCGCCGCCCACCTGCTGAGGCTCGGCGACCAGGTTCAGCACCTCGCGGCTGGTGACGAGCGCCTTGCCGTTGCGGTCGGTGATCGCGCCCCGGGGGGCCTCGGTAATGACCGTCCGAAGGCGATTGGCCTCGGCGCGCTCCTGGTACTCGCCGCCGCCGATCACCTGCAGGAACCACAGCCGGGCGACCAGCACGCCGAACAGCAGCAGCGCGAGCGCGGCGAAGGAGGTCATGCGCAGCACCGACCGGGGCGGGCGGCGGCGGCGGCGCGGGCGCGGCTGCTCCCCCGGCGGGAGATCGGGCGGTCGGGGCGTGAGTGTGCTCACGACCTGAGCATCCCCGGTTCCACGTCCACCGGGGCCCCGAGCAGTCGCCGCGCGACGAACAGCACGGGGATGGCCACGAGCGCGGTGAGCACGATGCCCGGGACCACCATGCGGACCGCCACGGCGGACACATCGATCTCCGTGCCGAGCAGCACCTGGAAGACCGCGTACCCCACCTGCACGAAGGCGCTCGCCGCCAACACCAACGCCATCGGCAGGCCGAGGCTCTCTGCCTCGGGCCGCTCGACGAAGCGCCCGCACCAATAGCCTGCGGCGAGGTACAGCAGGGCCAGCACGCCCAGCGTGCCCACGGGGGTGGTGAGCTCCACCAGCAGGCCACATGCGAATCCCGTGACGGCGCCCACGAAGGATCCGCGCAGCACGGCCACGATGACGACCACCGCGATGCAGATGTCGGGCGCCCCGTCCGACACCGTCAGGTACGGCATGAGCGTGACCTGCAGCAGCACGGCCGCTGCCGCCATGGCGGCCACGCGCCCCAGGTGGTCGGGCCGGCGCGGCAGGCTGCGGATGCGCCCGACCGGCAGCGGGCGGGCGGGCTCGATTTCCCCGGTCACCGGATCGGCCACGGCGGCCTCACCCCTCGGCACGGCGCTTGGCGGCGGCCGACGTGGGCGCCAGCACGGCCACCTGCGACAGCGTGCGCACGTCGACGTACGGCGTCACCTGGATGGTGCGGAACGTGTCCACCTCGCGCGACCCCGTGCCCGCGACCTGCCCCACGGGAATGCCGCGGGGGAAAACCGATGGCAGGCGCATCTCCGCGGCGAACCCGGCGGTGCGCACCGCGGCCCCGTCACGCACGCGGAACTCGCGCGGCACGCCTTCCATCATCAACTGGCCGCCCACGGTGGGGCGCAGCACCCCGAGCGCCCCGCCTGAGCCATCTACTGTCGCGCCCACGCGCGTGGAGGAGTCGGTGATGAAGGTGACCACGCTGCTTCCCGCCGACGCGGAGGTGATGAGGCCGACCAGCGCCGACCCCGGTGCGGCGGCGGCCACCACCGGGCTGTTCACCACCACGCCGTCACCCGTGCCCACGTCCAGGCGGGCCCGTGAGTACCAGTTGGTGGGCGAGCGCCCGATGATGGATGCGATCTTCGGGGTGTAACCGGACGGGACATCGTCGGTGAGCCGGAGCAGGCCGCGCAGGCGCGCGACCTCGGCCGCCTGATCGGTGGCCGTGAGCAACTTGGCGCGAAGCGCGGCGTTCTCCTCGCGCAGGCGCTCATTCTCGCTGCGGGCGTCGAACAACCCGGTCACCCAGTCCCAGCCGTCGCGGAAGGGCTGCGCCACGCGACTGCCGACCGACTGCAGGGGCGCCACCACGCTGCCCGCCACCTGCTGCGTGCCATGCGCCGGGCCATCACCACCTTCCCGGAAGTACACGGTGAAGAGGATGAGGCAGAACGCGACGAGGGCACCGACCACGGTCCGGCGGATCAGCGTCCGTCGCCTCTCGAGGTCATTCCGTGGCGGTCGGGGAATCTCGGGTCCTCCTGCGGCGGCGATGACCGCGTCCCCACGCTAGGCCATGATGGCCCTGCGGGCGCCGGGGACGGGGCCGTGGTCACTCAGTACCGGCCGCGCCTCGCACGTCGTGATCCCTGTGATGCGCGTCGCATCACCTCGAACTCCTCGAGCGACCGGCCCGATCCGACGGCCACGCAGGTGAGGGGACTGTCGGCCAGGTGGATGGGCATCTCGGTCTCCGCCCGCAGCCGGTCGTCCAGGCCGCCCAGAAGCGACCCGCCGCCGGCGAGGACGATGCCGCGGTCCATGATGTCGGAGGCCAACTCGGGAGGCGTGCGGTCGAGGGTTGCCTTGACGGCATCCACGATCTGCGTGACCGGCTCCTCCAGGGCGGTGCGCACCTGCTGCGAGGAAAGCACGACAGTCTTCGGAAGCCCGCTGATCATGTCGCGGCCGCGGATCTCAGCCTCGAGTTCATCCTTCAGCTCGTACGCGGAGCCGATCTCCAGCTTCACCTCCTCCGCGGTCTGCGTGCCGATCATCAACTTCTCCTCGCGCTTCACGTAGTTGACGATCGCCTCGTCCAGCTCGTCTCCGCCCACGCGGATGGACTGGGCCACCACGATGCCGCCCAGGGAGATGACGGCCACCTCGGTGGTGCCGCCCCCGATGTCCACGATCATGTTGCCGGTGGGCTCGCCCACGGGAAGGCCCGCGCCGATCGCCGCGGCCATCGGCTCCTCGATCAGGTACGCCTGCCGCGCGCCGGCCGACAGCGTGGCCTCCTCCACGGCGCGCTTCTCCACCCCGGTGACGCCGGACGGCACGCACACCACCACGCGCGGGTGCGCCCACCTGTTCTGGTGCACCTTCTGGATGAAGTGCCGCAGCATGGTCTCGGTCACGTCGAAGTCGGCGATGACGCCGTCCTTCAGCGGTCGGATGGCGGTGATGTTCCCGGGCGTGCGGCCGAGCATGCGCTTGGCCTCGATTCCCACGGCGTGCACATCGCCGGTGCGCTGGTCGATCGCCACCACGGACGGCTCGGACAGCACGATGCCGCGGCCCTTCACGTACACGAGGGTGTTGGCCGTGCCGAGGTCCACGGCCATGTCGCGGCCGCCGAACCCGCTGAGGTAGTTCATGAAGCCGATCGGGGGCCTCCGATGGCGATCGCACAGTGGACCCGGGCGCACGTGCGCACCGGCCGGGGAGGTTATCCCACCCCGCTATTTCCACGAATCACGGCACCGCCCCTGCACGCCCAATTGCACGCCCCGGCGGAACCCCGGGGACAGTCCCCGGGGGTACCGCCTGTCCCCCTTTTGCCGCTCCCTGCGGGAAAGGGGACAGTCCCCGGGGGGTCTGTCCGTCCCCTGCTACGCCAGGGGGAACAGGGCGCGGGCGCGCAGCAGTGCTGCCAGGTCGCCCAGTGGCAGGCCGATGATCGTGGTCGGGTCGCCCGCGATCGACTCGACCAGGGCGGCGCCCGCGCCCTGGATGGCGTATCCGCCCGCGCGGCCGCGCCACTCGCCCAGGCCCAGGTACCACTCCATCAACGGACCATCGATGTCGCGAAACCGCACATCGGCGACGGCCAGGACCTCGTCGGTGCCGTCGGGCGTGATGAGGACCACGCCGGACATCACCTGATGCGTGCGGCCCGACAACCCGGCGAGCATCGCGCGGGCAGCATCGATATCCGCGGGCTTGCCGAGCACCCGACCATCCACCACCACCTCGGTATCCGCCCCGAGCACCGCACCACCCTCGGGCACGCCCGCGCGGGCGGCAACCTCCCGGGCCTTGCCCCGCGCGTGCAGCATCACCCGCTCATCCGCCGCGAGGGCCGGATCGCTCTGCTCCTCCTCCCGCGAGGCGACGACGCGGAAGGGCACCCCGAGCGATGCCAGCAGCCCCCGCCGCTGGGGCGAGCGGGAGGCCAGGATGATCAGTCGATGATCTCCGAGTCGGCAAAGTGGATGCCCAGCTCGCGCGCGGCCGACTCGGTGCCGTCGGACCCGTGGATCACGTTCTGGCCCAGGTCGAGCGCGTAGTCGCCGCGGATGGTGCCCGGGGCCGCGTCCTGCGGGTTGGTCGCGCCCATCATGGTGCGGCAGGCGCCGATTGCGCCCTCGCCCTCGATGCACATCATTACGACGGGGCCCGAGGTGATGAACTCCACCAGCTCGGCGAAGAACGGCTTGTCGCGGTGCTCGGCGTAGTGCTCCTCGGCAGCATCGCGTGCCATCACGCACTTCTTGAGCCCGGCCACGCGGAACCCACGCCGCTCGAAGCGGGCGATGATCTCCCCGGACAGGCCGCGGGCAACGGCGTCGGGCTTCACCATCACGAAGGTGCGTT
>Ga0181594_10000205_pt1 | contig 50647 bp, 57 predicted proteins | sample 071ome_18_FD_145603 | JGI IMG/M metagenome (GOLD analysis project Ga0181594, IMG submission 145603) | Coastal salt marsh microbial communities from the Groves Creek Marsh, Skidaway Island, Georgia - 071413BT metaG (spades assembly) | ecosystem: Environmental > Aquatic > Marine > Intertidal zone...
GATCTGGGCGTCACGCGTGCGGCCTGCGAATGGCTGCACCAGAAGGGTGGCCAAACGGAAGCTAAACCCTGGACGCTATTCGTCTCCTGGTTGCGGCCGCACTATCCGCTGGTCTGTCCGCCCGAGTTCTACGCGCTCTACCCGCTCGAGAAGATGGATCATGCCCGGTTTACGGAGACAGATGAGCTGCCGTTGCATCCGGTCACGCGAACCCTACGCCGTCATTTCAATTACGACGATGCTTTTGATGAGCGAAGCCGTCAGATTGCCCGGGCGTCTTACTACGGACTGTGCAGCTTTTTGGATGCCCAGGTCGGACAGGTTATTGAGGCCCTGAAGGCAACCGGTCAGGCCGACAATACCTTGCTGATCTATACCAGTGACCATGGCGACCACAACGGAGACCGACGCCTCTGGACCAAGATGACGCCCTATGATGAAGCGGCCCGTATTCCGATGATCGTGAGCGGGCCTGATATTGCCAGGGGACACGAAACCGATGCGCTCGCCTCGTTGGTTGATGTTTATCCCACAGTCATGGAAACCGTGGGAGCCAAGAGCGATGCTATTGAACGGCCGGGGCTTTCACTGGCGTCGCTTTCAGCCAGCCCGCTGGCGGATCGGGCGGTTTTGTCCGAGTACCATGACGGCGGATCGCCCGTGGGTATGTTCATGCTGAGAACAGGGCGCTGGAAGTACAACTATTACCCGGGTTACGCACCGGAGCTGTTTGATCTGTACGCTGACCCAGATGAATTGAACGATCTCGCCGAAGATCCCTCTTATGCCGATGATCTGGCTCGCTGCCACCGGGCCCTGACAGGGATCGTTGACCCGGATGCCGCTAATCAAACGGCGTTAGCGGATCAGGCAAGGCGCATCGCTGAACTCGGAGGGGTCGAACGCATTATGGCTTCAGAAGAATTCGATCACACGCCTGTTCCCGTCTAAATCAGGGTCAGGTGTGTCTGCTATCGGGGCGAGATCGGATCCAGACTCCGGTCAGGTTCGTTCAGTAATTTGTCCTCGGGCATGATGAAGATTGTTTTGCCGCGAACGGGCTCTCCGCGATCGATAAGCTCCTTGGCGACACTTACCGTACCGGCCGCGCTGACCTGCGCATTGAGAGGGGTTACGTATAAAGCGTTGAGCATCCGCTGAACATCTTCAGAAATTTCCGATGACCCGTTTGCCTTGGCGTCCATCAAACTTCCGTTTGTCGTGTGGGCGAGCACGCCCAGACAATGACCTACCTCATGCGTGATCGTGCTCACAATGGACCCGCAGCGCCCCAGCGTATGGGTGGCGATATTGATCGTGATATCACAGCGAGCAAGTTCATAATTTTTGTACCAGTAGGGGATAGCCCACCCGCAGGTCCCCGGGAATTGGTTTGAATCACCTTTGAAAACGATCCCGCCCTTTCCAAGATTGAACTTAAAATTCACCCAGGGTTTGACCCCATCACGGATATTGGTGGGTTCGAAGTTCTGAAGCGTTATATTTCGCGATTTCCAGCGCACGGCTGTCCCGCCGGTAAAACTGGCGTTTAACTGATGAACCAATCGATAGTCCAGGGCGGACGGTCGAGGCGCGGCCGGCTGGGCGCTTGAGGCTGCCACGTTACCCAATGAACTCGCAGGGAGGTTCGAAGGAGCGACGGATCCGATGCGTCCCTCACCACCACCTCTTGCGAACTCATTGCAGCCGTCTGGAAGGTTTCGTCCCTCGGTAATGCCGTGTTGTTGATAGTGATCATAGCCCCAGCTAGCAATGGAGCGCCCCGCGCCTTTTTGCTGATAGGCGTTTTTCAGGTCAGCGTAGAGATACACGTAACTTGTAAAACACTGAGAAAATGAGTGTTGACTTAAAGGCGAGGCAGGCTTCGCGCCGCTCTCGGTGCGCGAGCGTGCCCCTGTTTCGAGATCTTTTTCACAACTCGCTAGGCCTCCGGCGGCGAGCATGATCACGCCACTGATAAGCCATCCCCTCCGTGGAGCTGATTTAAATTTCGATGTCATAGCGGCTTCTTAAGGAGAGTTATCTGACCGCGTCGGCATGAGAATGGAAACAGATAGAGCCGCCGGTGATCTCGGGATCGCCCGCCGCAACGCTGGCGTTCATTCCTATCATCGGGACACAGGCAAGATCGTTCAGTCCGTTGACGCCTGCCTCATCTCCCTGAATGTTCAGAATCTGACCGGTCGTCGGATTGTACACAGGCTCGATCCCGCTGAGGGTCTCGGCTTTTTCACATCCTAAAGCGACAGACGCGATTAACATGACAACTCTTAATTTACCGTAGTTCACTGCATCCATCTCCCTAGAAGCGGCGACTTTCCCGACCCCTCTTCTTATATTTGTTTAGTTAGGTAACTAATGCGGTTCGGCGGATGGGGGCAGTAATCATTTCGGGCGAGCTTCTAATCAGCCACCCCAATCGGCACTTCAATAACCCGCCTGGTCGACAGTACACCGGCTGGCCGAGTGAGCGATGTGCGCTGCCGTACAGACATGAGCTCGGTGTTCCTTTCAAATAAGGCTCATGAACTGCTATTGACGAATGCGATCTCGGCCGCGCGTCCATCCAGATTTTTTGATGGTCCTTATCTGAGCAATCCCCTTCGTCATTGAGAGATATTTAAAGAGATCAACATTGGGTTTGGTTTTCTAGTCGCGAATCAACGCAGTCTCAGGAGATTCAATATGAACACACTAAAACTCTCGAAGGGGTTGTCGCTGACCGCAGCATTAATTGCGGTGATGTTTGCGCTAAGTCCGATGATGGTCGAGGCGGGAAGCGATGGTGAAAACAATGGAAAAGGCAAAGGCAGCCAAAACGCCGAAGGAGACGGACGTGGTAACTCTGCGCAAAGCAGTGGTGAGAGTGGCACGCAGGGAAACTCGGGTAACGATAAACCAGTCGGTAATGCTGCGGGCAAACTTCCGGATACCCCGGATACCCCGGATACCCCGGATACCCCGGATACCCCGGATACGCCGGATACGCCTGACGCTCCGGCTGGTGTTGGTGCTCCTGCAGGTGACGCCGGTGGCGGTCCGGGTATCGGTCTAGGCGGTGCTGACCAAGGTCCGGGTATCGGCCTCGGCGATGCTGACCAAGGCCCGGGTATCGGCCTCGGCGGTGCTGACCAAGGCCCGGGTATCGGTAAAGGCGCCGGTCCTGCGGGTGACGGTGGTCGCTACACGGTCGGGGATTGCGCGCGGCATATGGTGCTCCCAGCCCTTAGGCGAAACCTCATGGATCCCAACTGGGATCCGACGCCTTCCGACTGCGTGAAGTTCTAAGGCGAAACGCTACTGATCTGACGGTCTAGATCAATCACGCGACTCGGGTGTCGCCCTTCGCTGGACTAACTTTGGTCCGGTGAGGGGCGCCACCTCTTTTTTAACTATTATTCCGAGCATTCTAGGCTAAAACCGGGGAGCGATAGGATCGTTCGAAAGGACCAATTTGAATCGCCCGGTGGAGAGATAGGCTGGTGGTACAACCCGTTAGGCGGCAACTTCATTTTCAGAATATTGAGTTCCGATGCGACTATCTCGAAGTGCGAAGTTCCGGAGCCATAGAACCGGCACCGTGGTTCCAAAAGGGGCGTCTTCAAGGCATTTGTCGAGCACCCCCCCGGGGGGGAATACACCGATGGGGAGAAACCTCCTGCCCCGACGGTCAGGTAATTATTGACCGTCAGTACGTTACCCCGGGCGGCGGCGCCGATGCTCCGCAATGCTCTCACTACAGCACTGACGATTACCAAGTTAGTAACACACCTAATAATAAGGGCTATCCTTCGTACCAATACTCGAATGGTCTTGATTGGTCAGGTAAGGACAGTGTGGAGGGAGAACCGGGACAGGGACAGGGTGGTACACCAAGCCAACCACCAAAGATCTGCTTTAAAAAATAGTAGTGGCGAATCAAAAGGCGCCCCTCGGGGCGCCCTTCTTTTTTCAGACTCTCAATAAGAGCTACAGCAGCGCACGGCTCGCCCGTTATTGAATCAACCATACCTATATTTGCTAGAGTAGGCGCGCTTTTTTAGGCCGGGTCCTCCCATGCTTTTGATGATCGACAACTACGATTCGTTCACCTACAACCTCGTGCAGTACTTTGGCGAGCTGGGCGAGCGGGTGGCCGTGTACCGCAACGATCAGCTGACCCTTAACGATATCGACGCGCTGGCGCCTTCGCACATCGTCATCTCGCCCGGGCCGTGTACGCCCAACGACGCCGGCATCTCGCTGGAGCTCGTGCGCGAGTACGGCGCGAAGATCCCCATCCTGGGTGTGTGTCTCGGGCACCAGAGCATTGCCCAGGCTTACGGCGGCATCATCGTGCGTGCGCCTGAATTGATGCATGGCAAGACATCGATGATCGAGCATGACGGCCAGAGCATTTTCAACGATTTGCCCACGCCTTTTCAGGCCACACGCTATCACTCGCTGGTGGTCGAGGAATCCTCAATGCCGGATTGTTTTGAGGTGACGGCGCGCGCGGATGATGGGCAGATCATGGCGATCGCGCATCGTGAGGATCCAGTTGTCGGCGTGCAGTTTCATCCTGAATCCATCCTGACGCAGTATGGCCATAAGCTTCTAGATAATTTTCTAAAACAATCCACGCATTAACGTGGGAGTCGAGATCGGTCAGGTCGCCTTTGTTGCGGTGATATTGGGCTTGTGGTGGACGATGCGTTCGCTAACAATCCCGATGTGGCTCCAGTACGCGCCGGGATATCTTATTGGGGCAGTAGCGCGTTCTGGACGGTCGATCGGATAGCAGCGTTGATGGTGTCTTGAAAAGCGACTTAATTTTGAACTTTTGAACAGAAAAGCCGACATCCTGGAGAAAATTCTTGTCCGCAAGCGAGAAGAGGTTGCCGCCCGTCAGGGCGCAACCGCTATGGGCGATCTTTATGCCCGCGCGGCTGAGCAAAGTCCGCCCCGTGGCTTTGTTGATGCCCTGAAAAAAAGCATCGCATTTGGGCGCGCTGGTGTCATTGCGGAGATAAAAAAGGCTTCACCGAGCAAGGGTTTGATTCGTCCCGATTTTGACCCCGTCGACATTGCACGGAGTTACGAGGCGGGCGGGGCATCGTGTCTTTCGGTGCTGACCGATCATGATTTTTTTCAGGGGCACGAAGACGATTTAATGGCCGCCCGCGCGGCTTGCGCGCTGCCGGTGATCCGTAAAGATTTCATGATCGATCCCTGGCAGGTGGTTGAGGCTCGCGCCATCGGCGCCGACTGCATCCTGTTGATCGTTGCCGCGCTGGATTCGATCCAGATGGCAGAGCTTGCCTCGGCAGCAGCGGATCTCGCGATGGATGTATTGATTGAGGTGCATGATCGCGCCGAGCTCGATACGGCGTTGGGGCTTAAGCCCGCGCTGATTGGTATCAATAACCGTGATCTTCGAACCTTTGATACCTCGCTGGAGACCACGCTGACGCTATCGACCGCGGTGCCCAGGGGTACGCTGCTGGTGACCGAGAGCGGTATTCATACCCGCGAGGACGTCGCGCGAATGCGAGCCGCGGACATCAATGCCTTTTTGGTGGGAGAGGCCTTTATGCGCCAGACCGATCCGGGCGCTCATCTGGCGACGCTGTTCGCCTGAAACCTTAAGGACTGACTATGCAGGCGACGCTTCGTTTGAAAGACGACGACTCGATTGAGGGCCGCACGCAAAGCGGGCATTCGGTCATCATGGATCGCTCGCCCGATGTGGGAGGGCAGAACCTGGGCGCACGACCCATGGAAATGATGTTGCTCAGTCTTGGCGGCTGCACGATGATCGATGTGATCCTGATTCTAAGAAAATCTCGCCAGGTGTTCTCAGACATCCGCATTGAGATCGACGCCGAGCGAGCAGAGGATATTCCACAGGTCTTCACCAAGATTCATCTGCATTTTGTGGTCACGGCTGCCGATATCGACCCCAAACGCGTGGAGCGCGCGATCAATTTATCGGCCGAAAAATACTGCTCTGCCTCACGAATGCTGGAGTCGGTTGCAGAAATTACCCACGATTTTGAAATTCTGACAGGGTAGACTTCTTAGTTCCCTTTAGCGAAGCGCGGCCTACGCCGCGCGAGCGATGCCACCATGAAAGCGATCACCGAGTGGTTCAAGTTTCAGTTCAATAATCCCCAAGTCGTCTATCTGACGGTTTTTCTGCTGGGGCTTTTTGCCGTCCTGGTATTCATGGGCCATATGTTGGCCCCGCTTCTGGCCGCCGTGGTCATTGCCTATTTGCTGGAAGGGCTGGTAGCGCTGCTGGAACGCTGGGGTATCGGTCGGCTGCTTGCGGTGCTTTTTGTATATCTCGCGTTTCTGCTCTTTGTGACGATGATCCTATTCGGCCTGATGCCGCTGCTTTCACAGCAGACCACGCAGTTCGTACAGCAGATTCCCACCATGCTGAACGCGGGTCAGGAGCTGCTCTTTAAACTGCCGCAGAGCTATCCGGAGATCATTTCGTCTGAGCAGATCAGTGACGTTATGCGAATGATCCGCTCGGAGGTGACCGTGCTGGGTCAGCAGGTGCTCTCCCTCTCACTGGCGTCGGTGCTCGGTCTCATCGCGGTGATGATCTATCTCATTCTCGTTCCGATACTGATCTTCTTTCTCATGAAAGATAAAGAACGGCTCGTCACGTGGGTCAGTCGCTTCGCCCCGCGCGATCATCAACTCGTGAGCCAGGTGTGGTCCGAAGTGGATCGGCAGATCGGTAACTATGTTCGGGGCAAGTTCTGGGAGATCGTGATCGTCTGGTTCGCTTGCGTAGCGACGTTTACTTTTTTGGGTCTGCAATACAGCATGCTGCTCGCAGTGTTGGTCGGTGTATCCGTATTAATACCGTATGTCGGCGCCGCGGTGGTCACGATACCGGTTGTTCTCGTCGCCTGGTTTCAGTGGGGATTTACCAGCGAGTTTTTTGTGCTGGTCTCCGCCTATCTTTTTATTCAGGCGTTGGACGGCAATCTCGTTGTGCCCATGTTGTTTTCCGAAGTGAACAATTTGCACCCGGTGGCCATTATTGTTGCCGTATTGATCTTCGGTGGGTTATGGGGCGTGCTGGGCGTGTTCTTTGCGATTCCGCTCGCCACGCTCGTGCACGCGGTGTTGAATGCCTGGCCTCGGCAAGCGCAAGACCCTACATAGAATAGGGAATAGGGTGAAAGGAACGAAAAGAAACGAAAAGGAAAAGCCGCCGCGCTTTTCTTGGCCCTTGGCGATGCCTCGGTATTATTCCGTCTTTAGTAATAAGACGACTGAATGTCCTGATGGGGGACGACTGGGTTATGGCGAGCCCTAAACCTGTTTCCGAACAATCCAAAACGCTGAAGGATTCCGACGGGCCGCTCGTGTCGAGCGTGCCCTCTCGGGCACTGGAGAGATTTTTGTTGCGCCGGGTGCTGGAGGCGATGGGTCCCCCATCTTTTTCAGTGGTTCTCTGGGACGGCTTTGCAATTCATCCGCCCTCGGGAGAGGCCATCGCGACTGCTCATATCCATACACGCAATGCCCTGATTCAGTTGTTGCGCCAGGGCGATACTGGATTTGGTGAGGCCTTCTCGCGTGGAGAGATCACCGTAGACGGCGATCTGGTGGATTTTTTGGTTGCCGCGTTTAGTGTGCCTCAGCCAGAGGGCGTCGCCAAACTGGTGAAGCAAATGCAGCAGCGCAAGCCGCGGGCCAACACCCAGACGGGCTCTCGACAGAATATTCATCACCACTACGATATCGGCAACGATTTTTACCGGCTCTGGCTGGATGCAGAGATGCAGTACACCTGTGCGTATTTTCCCGAGGCCGATATGACCCTGGAGGCGGCGCAGCAGGCAAAGATGGACCACATCTGCAGAAAGCTTCAGCTTCAGCCAGGTGATCGCGTTGCAGAAGCCGGTTGCGGCTGGGGCGGGCTGGCCCGACACATGGCGCTTTACTATGGCGCATCGGTACTGTCGTGGAACGTGTCCAAAGAACAGGTGCGCTATGCCTCAGATCGTGCCAAGGCTGAAGGCTATGACGATCGCGTCACCTATGTGCTTGACGATTATCGAAACATGTCTGGCGAGTACGACGTCTTTGTCTCGGTTGGCATGTTGGAGCACGTGGGCGCGGATAACTATCCTGAATTGGGCAACGTGGTGGATCGATGTCTGACCGCTAACGGACGTGCATTGGTGCATTCGATCGGCCGCAATCGGCCGCGCCTGATGAATGCCTGGATCGAGAAGCGTATCTTCCCGGGCGCTTATCCCCCGACCTTGCGTGAAATGATGGATATCTTTGAGCCGCATCACTTTTCGGTGCTCGATGTGGAAAACCTGCGGCTGCACTACGCCCTGACGCTGGATGAGTGGCTAAAGCGTTTTGACGAACACTACGAGACCGTCGTCACGCAATTTGATGAAGAGTTTGCTCGGGCCTGGCGGCTGTACTTGGCAGGCTCACAAGCGGCGTTTTTGGCCGGGGGGCTGCAGCTTTTTCAGGTTTTGTTTACTCGAGAGCGAAACAACGAGTTGCCTTTCTCGCGCGGGCATCTGTACGTCTAATACCGACGTGCTGCGAGTCTATATCGCCGCCAGTCTGGCACAGGCACACTTAGTTCAGCAGATGCTTGCCTCGGCCGGTATCCGGTCTCGCGTTCTGAACGAGTACAGCAGCGGTGGATTGGGCGAACTCGCCGCGACATCCACATGGCCTGAGGTATGGATCGATCGCGAGCAACAGACCGCACTCGCGCGGCGGCTGATCGCCGACTTTGAGTCCCGGGTCGATGAGGAGAAACTGTGTGCCGGGTGTGGTGAGCCCAATCCCACCACCTTCGACATCTGCTGGCGCTGCGATGAGCCTTTGCCCGTAAGCACGTAGAGCGCGGTTCGGTCGTATGGACCCGGCTCAGACTGTGGGTTTTCAAGGCTGTTGGCGTTTGCGTTGGTGTAAAATTCCCGCCCGCTGAGCGCTTTTTCACCGCGTAGTTGACGGAATCTATCTCATGAGCACTGACCGACAAGATCGCCTTAGGGACGGACAGGTTTGGGTCCGGTTGCTCCTGATGCTCGTGTATTTGTTTGTGGTGTTCGAGCTGGTGGCACTGCTCGTGGGAATCGGCATGCTGTTCCAGTTCGTCTATCGTCTCGTCAAGGGTGAAGATGCCCACCGACTTAAAGATTTCACAGCCGATCTGAATACCTTTATTTATTCGGCTTTGCAGTATGTCACCTTCAATTCGGATGAGCGGCCGTTCCCCTTTTGTGACTGGCCTGCTCCTTCGTCCTCGGACGATCATTCATCACGCCACTAACCCTCTGAGGCGCCCATTTGGTGAGGCGTCCTAACCGGAAACCGTATGGACGTTCATTACCAACCTCAGGATCTGGAGTCGGCCGTTCAGGCATGGTGGGATGAGCAAAAAAGTTTTGAGGTTCACGAAGACCCCTCGCGCGAAAAATACTACTGCCTGTCCATGTTGCCCTACCCGTCCGGTCAGCTGCACATGGGCCATGTTCGCAACTACACCATCGGCGATGTGATCAGCCGATACCAACGGATGCTCGGCAAGAACGTGTTGCAGCCTATGGGTTGGGACGCGTTCGGTCTGCCGGCTGAGAACGCGGCCATTCAGCGAGCCGTCCCGCCGGCGCAGTGGACCTACCAGAACATTGACCATATGCGCGGCCAGTTGCGCCGAATGGGCTTTGCCTATGACTGGTCCCGAGAAGTGACCACGTGCCGGCCGGACTACTACCGGTGGGAGCAGTGGTTCTTTACCCGACTGGTTGAGAAAGGTCTGGCCTACAAGAAGAACGCCGTGGTGAACTGGGATCCAGTGGATCAAACGGTCCTTGCCAACGAGCAGGTAATCGATGGCAAAGGCTGGCGCTCAGGGGCCGTCGTAGAAAAGCGTGAGATTCCCCAATGGTTTATTCGCATCACGGCTTATGCCGATGAGCTGCTGGAGGAACTGGACCGTATGCCGGGCTGGCCCGATTCGGTTAAGACGATGCAGCGCAACTGGATTGGCCGTTCGACGGGCATCGAAGTTGATTTTGCTCTGGCTGATGGTGGTGATCCGCTACGGGTGTTTACCACGCGTCCGGATACGATTTTTGGAGCGACGTTCATGGCGGTCGCCGCGGATCATCCGCTTGCCGTCGCGGCCGGAGAGAAAAATCCCGAGATCAATGAATTTCTCAAGGAGTGCGCCAGCGGCGGGGTCAGCGAGATCGAGCTTGAGGCTGCAGAGAAAAAAGGAGTGCCGCTCGGGATTGACGCGATCAATCCGTTAAGCGGTGAACGGATTCCGGTCTGGGTGGCCAATTTTGTGCTCATGGGTTACGGAACCGGGGCCATTATGGCCGTGCCTGCTCATGACGAGCGCGATCATGCGTTTGCCACTCGCTACGGCCTGCCAATTATTCAGGTGGTCGCGCCAGCCGACGGCGCATCGATCGATGTCAGGCAGGCGGCCTGGCCGGCAAAAGACGACGCGGTCACGGTGAACTCGGGCCCGTTCAGCGGGTTGGACTTCAAGACCGCCTTCGATCAGATTGCGAACGACATCGAGAAACGCGGGCTCGGTGAGCGCAAAGTGAATTACCGACTTCGAGACTGGGGTGTATCCCGCCAGCGCTACTGGGGCTGCCCGGTGCCGGTCATCTATTGCGAGCGTTGCGGAACCGTGCCCGTTCCGGATGCGGATCTGCCCGTGTTGCTGCCTGAGGACGTGACCTTCATGGGCGTGCAGTCACCCATCAAGGCGGATTCCGAATGGCGCAAGACCACATGCCCCACGTGTCAGGGTGCCGCGGAGCGCGAAACCGACACCTTTGATACCTTTGTCGAATCGAGCTGGTATTACGCGCGCTATTGCACGCCTGGTGCTGAGGCGATGTTAGACGAGCGTGCCAACTACTGGCTTCCGGTGGATCACTACATCGGTGGAATCGAGCACGCCGTATTGCATCTGATGTACTTTCGCTTTTGGCACAAGCTTATGCGCGACGCTGGCCTTGTGAGCAGCGATGAGCCGGCAACCCAGCTGCTGTGTCAGGGCATGGTGCTGGCCGAGGCCTACTACCACGACAGCCCGGAACATGGCCGGGTGTGGGTAAAGCCCGACGAGGTCGAGACGGAAAAAGACGCAAAAGGAAAAACCATCGGCGCCCGGCGGCTGTCTGATGGCGCGCAATTGACAGCGACCGGCTGGACCACGATGTCCAAGTCCAAAAACAATGGGGTGGATCCACAGAGTCTGGTGGATCGCTACGGTGCCGATACGGTGCGTCTTTTCACTATGTTTGCCTCTCCGCCTGATCAGGCGCTGGAGTGGAACGACGACGCAGTGGCCGGCTCGCAGCGCTTCTTGCGACGCGTATGGTCACTGATCCAGACGCATCGACAGGTGTTATCGAGGAACGACACGGCTCCGGTCGAAGTGGACGAAGAGAGTCAGGCGTTACGGCGGGTCTTTCACAGCGCGCTTCAGAAGATTAATCGCGATATGGATCGTCAGCAGTTCAATACGGTCGTGGCGGCGTGTATGGAAAGCTTCAATGCGCTGGACCGCTTTGATCCCGGCAGTGATGCCGGTCGGATAGCGACGATGCGAGAGGTCACGGGGATGCTGATTCGAATCCTCGCGCCCATTACGCCCCATCTTTGTCATGTGCTCTGGCGCGAGCTCGCTTTTGAGGGCGCTCTGTTGGACGCCCCCTGGCCCACCGTTGACGAGACCGCCCTGATCACCGCTACCCAGACGCTGGTGGTGCAGGTGAATGGCAAGTTGCGTGGCCACGTAGACGTCCCGAGTGATGCTGATGAGGCGCAGGTGCGTCAGGCGGTGCTGGCGGACGAAAAAGTGGCTCGCCACGTTGGGGATGCGACCGTTCGCAAAGTGATCGTGATTCCCGGCAAACTCGTAAACGTGGTGGTGTAAGCCGACGTTATGGCCAGAACCATGGTCGGCGTGCAGCTGCTGGGCCATGGCGGCCTTGATCAGTTGGTGGTGCGTGATGATATTCCCGTGCCGCAGCCGCGCGTGGACGAGACGCTTGTACGCGTGCGGGCAGCCGGTATCAACAACACGGACATCAATACCCGGCTGGGTTGGTATGCCAAGGACATTACCTCTTCGACCAATGAGGTCGCCGGTGCGTCTGTGCAGAGCGGTGGTTGGGGCGGGGCGCTTTCGTTTCCACGTATTCAGGGCGGTGACTTATGCGGAGACGTGGTTGCGGTGGGCACCCCTTCATCGACCGTGCGCGTCGGTCAGCGAGTCACCTGTGCGATCAATCAACCCATGCCCTCGCCTGAAAATCCGCTTTACTTCGAGTGCCTGGGGTCCGAGCGTGACGGGGCCTTCGCCGAGTTTTGCTGTGTGCCAACTGATCAATTATTCGACGTCAGCGCGTCGCCTTTATCCGACGTAGAGATTGGCGCTATGCCTTGTGCCTATGGGACTGCGCTGGGTCTCTTGCGCCGAGCCGGCGTCCATTCTGATGATCGGGTTCTGGTGACGGGTGCATCGGGCGGTGTGGGTTTGGCAGCGGTTCAGCTTGCCAAGCATTTCGGGGCCCGCGTGTGGGCCGTCACCTCACCAGCCAAGGCCCAGGCTGTTATCGCCGCCGGTGCTGACGATCTGATCGATCGTGATGGGTCATATGCCCCGAATAGCGTTAGCGTAGTCATTGATGTCGTCGGAGGCGCCGGTTTTGGCCGATGGCTCGATATGCTGTGTCCCGGCGGTCGCCTGGCAACAGCGGGCGCTATCGCCGGCCCGATGGCCGAAATTGATCTGAGAACGCTTTATTTGAAAGACCTCACGCTCTACGGCTGCACCCATCAGTCCCGAGACGTTTTTTCAGAGCTGGTGTCATTGATCCAGCGGGGTGCGATCCGACCGCTGGTGTCTAAAACGTATCCGCTGCATGAGATCGCGACCGCACAGGAGGACTTTATGTCAAAGCACTACGCCGGGAAGTTAGTGCTGATTCCGCCTGCCTAGTTGATTCGGCTTGGTGTGTCGCTCGCTATAATGAGCGGTCTCCGCGTGGATCCGAAACCAACCCAATGAAGCGTCTCCAAACCTCGATCGCTGTTTTCTTGCTGGCGGTGTTGACCGGCTGCGGTTTTCATTTGCGCGGTCAGGTCAATCTGCCGCCGATTATGGCCGCGCCTTGGGTGACCGGACAGGACAACCAGCTTGTCACTGATCTTCGCTCCCTGCTGCGGGAGAGCGGCGTTAATCCGGTCAAAGACGCTGGATCGGCCTCGGTCATTATTGATCTTGCAACGGTTGACTATGTGCGAACCGTAAAATCTGTAGACAGCAACGGCACCGCGACCGGCTATATCCTCCAGTACAAAGTGCTCTATCGCGTAGTTGATCCGACCGGCAAAGTACTGGTGGGCAATACGCCGCTCAGTTTTTCCCGCGAGCTGACCTATTCGAGCGTGGACCTTTTGCAGAAAAAGCAAGAGGAGGAGGCACTTAAAGAGTCGATGCGCTCTGAGGTGACCCGGCGGATTCTGCGTCGGCTCGATGGGATCGCGTTTCATGCGCCGACGGGCGATGCGATGTACGGCCGCGTTGTCTAGGCCGTTGCCGCGAGGTGTCCCCTTTTGCGCCTAGCGCCTGACGCGCTGTCGAACCGTTTGCAGAAGGGGCTTGACCGCGCCTACCTGATCTTTGGTGCCGAGCCGTTACTGATCGAGGAGAGTGCCGATGCGGTGCGCGAGGCGGCCCGAGCGCGGGGCATCGATGAGATATTGCGGTTTACGGCCGGCGTCGATCTTGATTGGGAGCAGATCGGTACCATGGGCCAGGCGCTTTCATTATTTGCCACTCGCCGGCTTTTAGAGATTCGTCTGCCCACCGGTAAACCCGGAGAGTCGGGCGCGCGAGCGTTGATGGACTTTCTTGAAGAGGCAGATGAGAGCGTGCACCTGTCGCTGATTATGGGTCGCACCGACAAAAGCATCCAGTCAGCCAAGTGGTTTAAGACAGTCGAGTCAGTCAGTACCTCGATAGAGGCGCGCGCGGTAACTCCGCAGCAGCTTCCCGCCTGGATCAAGGGGCGGCTGGCGGCTCAAGGGGTAAAAGCCACGCCTGGAGCGATTGATCGTCTGGCGTATTACTCGGAGGGTAATCTATTGTTCGCTGCGCAGGAGATCAGCAAGCTGCCGCTTTTGCTCGGTCAGCACACGCTGGATGAGGCGATGCTTGATTCCCTCGCAGTAGACCAGGCCAGATTTTCTGTATTCGCGCTGGTTGATGTGGCCATGAATGGCCAAGCAGCATCCGCACTTCGGATGTTGCAGGGCCTAAAGCGAGAAGGCACCGAACCAATACTGATCAATTGGGCCCTGGCGCGCGAAGTGCGCGTGCTAAACGAGATCGCCAAAGACTTATCAAGTGGCTCAGATCGGCGGAAAGTGTTTGAACGGTTCCGGATCTGGCGAAGCCGAGAGCGATGCGTGGGATCGGCACTGGCCCGACTGAACACCGCCCGTTTGGGGGAGCTGTTGCAGCAACTGGCCTTCAATGATCGGGTGATCAAGGGGCAGGCCACGGCGCCTGGAGGAGTCTGGGCCGAAATCGAGCGAGCGATTTTGCTGCTTTGTGGTATAAAGGTAATACAGCGTAAAACGGCTTTAAATTACTGAAAACATGAATAAAGTGCCTTCTTTATCAACCGCTATCCAAACCTGGATGGCGGATGCCGGCCAGCAGGCCCGGGCCGCGGCGAAGGCCATAGCCAGGGCCAGTACCGGCGAAAAGAATGACGCGCTGTGGGCGATGGCAAAGCGCATCGACGCCTGCTCGAAGGACATTCTTGAGGCAAACGGACAGGACCTGAAGGCTGCGCGCACCGCAAACCTGTCTGGCGCTTTGCTGGACCGACTTGAATTAACCGAGGCTCGGGTCAGTGCGATGGCAGAAGGCCTGCGTCAGATTGCGGCCTTGCCAGACCCGGTTGGAGAGATTAGCGGTATGACGGCTCGACCATCCGGGATTACGGTCGGACGCATGCGCGTCCCTCTTGGCGTGATTGGCATCATCTATGAATCCCGGCCGAACGTTACGGCAGACGCGGCGGGGCTATGTCTGAAGTCAGGAAACGCGGCCATTCTGCGCGGTGGCTCAGAAGCGCTGCATTCCAATCGACTGATTGGTGAGTGCCTGACGCAAGGTCTTTTGGACGTGGGTCTGCCTGGTGGCATTGTGCAGGTCTTGCAGACGACGGATCGAGAGGCGGTTTCCGCGATGCTGGACAGTCCGCAGTACATTGATGTGATCGTGCCTCGCGGCGGCAAAGGCTTGATCGAAAAAGTCAGCGCTGAATCGAAAGTGCCTGTCATCAAGCATCTGGATGGGAACTGCCATGTTTTCATCGACCGCGATGCCGATATGGATAAAGCCGTAGAGGTCGCCTTTAACGCGAAGTGCCGTCGTTATGGGGTCTGCGGTGCAATGGAGACGCTACTGCTCGATGAGGCGGTGGCGCCTTCCGTACTCGAGCGGCTGGCCCCGCGATACCGGGAGGCCGGGGTCGAGCTTCGCGGCTGCGACAGAACGTTGCAGTGGCTTAAGGACGGGATCCCTGCCACCGAGGAAGATTGGTCCACCGAATATCTGGCGCCCATCCTCGCGATTCGGACGGTTGATAATTTGGAGGACGCCATGGCGCATATCGCCCGCTACGGGTCAGGCCACACCGACGCGATCGTTACCAATAATTTGCAAAAAAGCCAGCGGTTCGTGCGCGAGGTGGATTCGAGTTCCGTGATGGTCAATGCCTCCACTCAGTTTGCGGACGGCTTTGAGTACGGGCTGGGAGCCGAGATCGGTATCAGCACGGATCGCCTGCACGTGCGTGGTCCGGTGGGTCTGGAGGGATTAACCATCCAGAAATTTGTTGTTTACGGCGATGGGACCACGCGAGCGTAAATCCATGGGTTTGCAGTTTGCCTGAATCCGGTAGCCGACCCGTCATCGTTTTTGGCGGGACGTTTGACCCTGTGCATCAGGGCCATATTCAGACAGTGACCGCTGTGTGCGACGCGCTGGATGCGGCCGAAGTAATTTGGCTTCCGGTGGGTGATCCACCGCATCGTCCGACCCCTCAGGCACTGCCGCATCATCGCCTGGCCATGCTGGAGATTGCCCTGTCAGGGGATTCCAGATTTGTGCTCGACACCCGTGAGTGGACGCGTGCCGGGCCCTCCTATTCCGTGCTGTCGCTCGAAGAGCTGCGGGCTGAACGTCCGAATGAGACGCTTTGTCTTGCACTGGGGCTGGATGCGGCGATCTCCCTGCCGACCTGGCATCGCTGGGAGGACATCCTCAGTCTGGCGGCGATTGTCGTGATGCAGCGTCCGGGATGGCAGGTCCCGGATCCGCTTCCGGCGTGGTGGCAGCAGCGACGTATGGATGCCTCGTCTGAACACCGTGCACCGAATGTCGGGAGCATTCAGCAGGTGCCGGTCCCCGCCATGGATGTGTCTTCTGCCACGATCCGTTCGGCTATTCAGGCGGGCCACTCAATTGATGAGCAGGTGTCACTTGATATTGCCCGGTACATAAGGGAGCATCACCTGTATGAATAAAGTGATGGACGAGCATCTGCAAGCGTTGCGGGAATGGATTCTTCAGGAATTGGACGATGCGAAAGCCGTTGATGTGCTTGAGCTTGATATTCGCGCGCTAACGCAAATCGCTGATTGGATGGTCGTGGCCAGTGGCACGTCAACCCGGCACGTGCTGGCTTTGGCCGAACGACTGCGTGAGGCGGGCGTTAAGCACGGCCAAAAACCCACCGGAGTGGAAGGCGATAACGAAGGCGAGTGGGTGCTCATGGACTTCGGGGATCTGATCGTCCATCTGATGCTCCCGGCGACTCGGGAGTTCTATGATCTCGAAGGCCTGTGGAATGAGCGATTGGGGATCAGGGTGAGTCAGGCAAGAGAGCAGGTAGAAGGCTAGTTCCGTGCGCATTCGTCTGGTGGCGGTCGGGCGGAAAATGCCGGATTGGGTGAACGAGGGATTTTCTGAGTATCAAAAGCGCCTGAGCCACGCTTTTCGGCTCGAGTTAATTGAAGTGGATTCGCCACGGCGAAGCGCAAAGGCGCCCGTTCGACCCGTTGTGGAGGACGAAGGGATGCGTCTTTTGCAGGCGGTGCCTAAAGGCAGTTACCGGATCGCGCTTGACGAAAAAGGCCGCAGTTACACCTCGGAGTCTCTCGCTATTCAACTCGGACAGTGGATGCGTCTTGGCAGCGATCTGGCGCTATTGATCGGTGGGCCGGACGGCCTGTCGAGTGAGGTGCGGGACGCGGCGGACGAGCACTGGTCGCTCTCCCCGCTGACGCTCGCGCATCCGCTGGTGCGTATCGTTATGGCCGAGCAGCTGTATCGGGCGTACGCCATTCTGGAAGGATTGCCTTATCACCGCTCTGGCCGTGTCGCATGATGTCGACCCTGTGTTTGGCATCGCAGTCGCCAAGACGCGCGACGCTGCTTCGTCAGGCCGGTTATGACTTTCAAGTGTTTGCGCCGCACGTGGATGAATCCCCCCATTCAACGGAGAGCCCAACGGCCCTGGTTGAGCGACTGAGCGCAGCAAAGGCGCAAGCGGCTTTCCTGGCGGCCACCGCCGAGGGGATCGGGGCACCGGTTTTGCTCGGTGCCGATACGATCGTCGTGCTGAATGGCCAGGTGCTGGGCAAACCCCAGAACCGGCGGGACGCGATCGAGATGCTGCTGGGACTTTCGGGTAAAACCCATGAGGTCATCACGGCTGTCACCGTGGCCTCTCCTGGCAGTGAGGCCACTCGTGTTGTATGTAGTCGAGTAACATTTTGTCCTTTACCGCTCTCGCTGGTGCAGGCCTATTGTCAAGGCGAGGAACCTTTGGATAAGGCGGGGGCCTACGCGATTCAGGGTCAGGCGGCCGTTTTTGTGAAAAGGCTTGAGGGCAGTTATTCAGCGGTCATGGGGTTGCCGCTCCATGAGACCAGCGAACTTCTGGCCGGCGTTGGCGTGCATCCCCGCTGGATGCGTTTATAGGTGAGGTCATGAAAGAAGAGTTACTGGTCAACGTGACGCCTCAGGAGACCCGCGTGGCGGTCGTGGAGAACGGCGGGTTGCAGGAGCTGCATATTGAGCGCGCCCGCAGCCGCGGCATCGTAGCCAATATCTACAAGGGCAAAGTGGTCCGGGTGCTGCCCGGTATGCAAGCGGCCTTTGTAGATATCGGCATCGAAAGAACGGCTTTTTTGCATGCGGCTGATATTGTGTCGCATCGCCTGGCGGCGGCGGGTCTTGGAAACGATCCGTCAGTCAGCGAGGAAAGTGTTCTGAATGAATCCGCATCGCGTCCCGACATTACCGAGTTGGTGCACGAAGGCCAAGAGATTGTGGTCCAGATCGCGAAAGATCCGATTGGCACCAAAGGTGCGCGCTTGACCACCCAGCTGTCGATTCCGTCTCGGTACTTGGTGCTCTTGCCTGGATCGATTCACCGGGGTATCTCACAGCGTATTCAGGATGATGATGAGCGTCATCGTTTGCTCGAGGCTCTGGATGTTGCGATTGCGGGTCAGGATCTGCAGGCCGGATTTATTGTTCGGACCGCGGCTGAGTCACAGCACCATATCCACTTTGAAAAAGAGATCGAGTTTTTGAGTCGAAGCTGGCGTCTTATCCAGCAGCGGATGGCGGGCGCTTCGGCCGGAGCGCTTATTCATGAGGATTTGCCCCTCTCCCTTCGGGTGATTCGTGATCTCGCGCGCGACGACATCGAAAAAATCAGGGTCGACTCGCGAGAAACCTTTGCCTTGATGCATCAGTTCGCGATCGATTTGATGCCTGAGATTGCCGATCGGATAGAGATTTATCCGGGCGAGCGCCCGATTTTTGATTTGTATTCTGTAGAGGATGAAATCCAGCGTGCGCTAGACCGGACGGTGCATTTGAAGTCAGGGGGCTCCCTAGTGTTCGACCAGACGGAGGCGATGACCACCGTCGACGTCAATACCGGTGGATTTGTGGGTAAACGCAATCTTGAGGAGACGCTCTTCAAGACGAATATGGAGGCCGCTCAGGCGATCGCGCGACAGCTGAGACTGCGAAACATTGGGGGAATCATCATTGTTGATTTCATCGATATGGAAGATGATGAACATCGCCGTCAGTTGATGAACGCCTTCGAGCGCGCGTTGGCCAAAGATCGGACCCGCTGCCATATTGCCGACATGTCGGTTCTCGGGCTGGTAGAGGTCACGCGAAAACGCACGCGTGAAAGTCTTGAACGCCAGATGAGTGAGGCCTGCCCGGCGTGCCAGGGTAGAGGGACGCAAAAAACAGCGCACACGGTCTGTTATGAGATCTTCCGGGAGATTTTGCGAGAAGCGCGGGCCTTCGAGGCGAAAGGGTATCTGGTGGTTGCGGCCCAGAATGTCATTGACATACTGCTCGATGAGGAGTCGACCGGACTTGCGGATCTTCAGGAGTTCATCGGTCGACCCATCCACCTTCAGGTTGAACCGACCCATCACCAGGAAAGCTACGATGTGGTGCTGATGTGATCGAAGCGCGATCGATCAGCGGAGGTGAGCCAACATGTTGAGAGAAAAATCCACTCAAGTACTCGCCGCAGTCCAGATGACCTCTGGAGCGGTTTTGGACGACAACGTGAACCAGGCCATTCGCTTTGTCGATGAGGCGGCATCGAAGGGTGCCGACGTGGTCGCCCTGCCCGAGAACTTCTCGTTAATGCCGGAGGATGACGCTCAGCGTCAGGATGCGGCGAACCGCGTAGGGGAAGTCGAGGCGGCGCTTAGCGCGATTGCTGAAAAGCATGGAATCATCCTTATTGCGGGCTCGACACCGTTTCCAGCCGGCGATGGGCGGGTGACGAACTCTTGCCTTGTTTTTGGGCGGGACGGTCAGCGGCTGGGGCGCTATGACAAGATTCATCTGTTCGACGTGCACGTATCGGCCGAGGAATCCTATCGGGAATCTGCCTACATTGCGCCCGGCGTGGATCCGTTGGTGGTTCACGCTGAGGAGATCACCCTTGGCATCACCATTTGTTACGACATGCGTTTTCCGGAGCTCTATCGCCAACTGTCACAGGCAGGCGCCACGATCTTTTCCGTGCCCTCGGCATTTACGGTGCCCACAGGCCGCGCCCACTGGCATACCTTGCTTCGCGCTCGAGCTATTGAAAACCTGGCCTGGGTGATCGCGCCGGCGCAGGTCGGGATACACCCCCGAGGCCGACACACCTTTGGACACTCTTTGATCGTCGATCCCTGGGGAGAAGTCCTCGCTGAGCGGGCCGACGGGCCGGGCGTGGTTCTGGCCACGATAGAGCTCGGGCAGGGTGAGAAGATTCGCCGACGTTTCCCTGCATTGAGTCACCGGCGGCTGATCTAGAGACGATACAACTGCTCTCGTATCGATGACCCAGACCATGACTGCGTCTTTCAAGGAACTCAAACCCGGTAGTTTCATCTATGAGCTAACCCATGCCCTGGACGTGAGTGTGTGTCGGGACATGATTGAGCGCTTCGAGGCGGACCATCATGAGCACAAAGCGGGGCGGATCGGACCCGATGCGGCCCTGGATGACACCATTAAACGCTCCACCGATCTTCGGATTTCAGGCCGAGCGGAGTGGCGCGATGTGGACAGCGCGCTTTTGGTATCGCTACAGAATGGGCTATCGCTTTTGAGCGGCCTGCATCCTTTTTTTGCCGCCAACCGGTTTAAAGATATGGGTTATCAGCTGCAGCGCAGCGCACCTGGAGAGTACTACCGCTGGCATGTAGACGCCGGCCCCGGAGCCTTGAGTCAGCGCCAGCTGGTGGCTATCTGGTATCTGAATTCGGTGGGTACCGAAGGCGGCGAAACCGAGTTTTTTCACCAGAAGGTCAGCGTGAGACCAGAGGCCGGCAAGCTGATCCTGTTCCCGCCGTTTTGGACACATCTGCATCAGGGGCAGACGGTGGTGTCGAAGCCTAAGTACATCGCTACAACCTGGGTCTGTTTCGACTGATATCGGCGCTGAGGTGGTTTATCCCCGTAATAAAAAAGGCGCCCTTCAGGGCGCCTTTTTTGCCTTGAACGCGGGAGCTAGATAAACAAATTGATATCCGACTCGCCAGCGCGTTCCATATAGGTTGCGGCACCGCCCACGCTAATGTCGTCGATGAGCTCGGGGCGTTTCATGTCGAAAAGATCCATGGTCATCTGACAACCGATCATTTCAACATCAGCCTCAAGGCAAAGATCCCGTAGCTCGGATATGCTGGCAACGCCTTTATTCTTGATGGTTTTCTTCATCAGGGACGTGGCTACCGTTTCAAATCCGGGGACCCCCGCCTGCAACAGGTTTGGGATATTCCAGTTGATGCCCTTGAACCAGGATGGCCCGAACGGCATCTTCATCGGCATTCCCGGATTGCCCAATGGGCTCACCGAAAGATTGAGATCTTTCTTCAGGAGTTGAAGCCCGTAAAAAGTAAAGAACATGGTGACGTTGTATCCCAGCGCTGCCGCCGTGGAGGACAGGATGAACGGCGGGTAGGCCCAGTCCAGCGTGCCTTTTGTCGCAATGATCGTCATGCTTTTTTCGCTCATGGCGTTACTCCTCAGATAATGGGGAAAGGGGCAGAGCGGTTATCCGCCCTTTTTCAGTAGGAAGTGAAACTCGCCGTTTGCTTCAGACGAATCCATCAGTTCGTTACCGGTTTGTGTTGCAAAGGCCTGGAAATCTTTAACCGAGCCGGGGTCGGTGGCAATAATCTTGAGCGTTTGGCCAGCCGTCATTCCGTTAAGCGTTTTCTTTGCGCGAAGGATGGGCAGCGGGCAGTTCAGGCCGCGGGCATCTAGTTCTTGATCGGATTCAGACATTTTGTTCTCCTCGGTGAAGTGGCTGTGGGGGCGCCGTTTTTTTAGGTCGCTGGACACAGGAGCGGGATCGCCGCTCGGCAGCGGTGCATATTGCGCTTACTATATTAGAAGTTAATCGAATTTTAAAACAACATTTAAATTCACTTAAAAAACAGGGCCTTTGGTTGATCTATCCGGCGAGGCGTTGCCGCACGGCTGCCAGCTCTACGCAGAGCGTGAAGATTTCCATTGCCTGGCGTACGTCCTCGATTGGGGGAAAACTCGGCGCCAGTCGAATTACGCGGTTTTGTGGGTCAAGGCCATAAGCAAACGGCGCACCCGCAGGCGTGAGTTTTACACCCGCTTGAGCGGCAAGGTCGATGATGGTTCGAGCGCAGTCATCGGGGGTGTTGACGCTCACAAAGTAGCCGCCATTGGGCTTGGACCAGGTCGCGATTCCCTTGCCGCCGAGGTCCCGTTCAAGAATCTCCTGCACGAGATCAAATTTGGGTTTCAGAATGGCGGCGATTTTTGCCATGTGGGAGCGAACTCCGGCGAGATCTTTGAAAAATAGTAGATGCCGCAGCTGATTGATTTTGTCCGGACCGATGGTTTGAACGGCAAGGTGTCGGCGGGCGTCGGCGATGTTGGTCGGGCTTGCTGCCATGGCAGAGACGCCGGCGCCGGCGTGGGTCATCTTGGAGGTAGAGGTAAACAGCAGCGGCCGGTCCGGATGCCCGGCATCCCGACATGCCGACAGGATATCCGGGACCGCTTGGCGGGCATCACCCAGGTGATGCTCCGCGTACGCGTTGTCCCAGATAATTCGAAAATCCGGTGCCGCCTTCATGCGGGCGAGTCTGTTCGCAACCTCTTCTGAGTAGGTAATGCCAGTGGGGTTGCTGTAGCGAGGCACACACCAGATGCCCTTCACCGAGCCATCGGCAACCAGCGTCTCTACGCGATCCATATCTGGCCCGTCTTCGTTAAGGTCAACGTTGACCAGTTCAAAGCCTAGGTGGCCGGTAATCTCGAAATGCCGGTCGTAGCCTGGCGCGGGACAGAGAAAGCGTACGGTTCCCTGCTGACCCCATGGCTGGTCCCCGCCGGGAACGCCGAAAAGTACACCGCGCGCGATTGCGTCATGCATCATGGTGAGACTGCTATTTCCACCGACGATGACATCTTCCCGAGTGCAGCCGAGGATCTCGGCGAATAACTGTTTCATGGCCGGCAAGCCATCCAGGCCGCCGTAATTACGGCAATCTGTTTTGCTGTCGTCCAGGAATTGTCCCGTTCCCGGGAGGGTAAGCAGCGCATCGGCAAGATCCAGTTGCGCGGGAGCGGGTTTTCCCCGGGTCATATCAAGATTGAGGCCGGCCTGACGGGCGCGCTCAAACTTTTCATGAAGCTCAAGTTCTCGTTGACTGAGTTGTTCCTGACTGGCGTGATGCAGCATGGGGTTCTCCGGGGCTGGCTCGGGATCGTCGCGTTCGGTATCCGCCGTGTAGGCGTGAGGTATCTTATTTTCGGGGCTGGATTCTAAGTCTCGACGCCGTCTAAACCAACCGGGCAAGCGGTCGCACGCTGATAAAATGGAGGTGTGACATCAACTTTTTCAGTTAGTGGCCGCTCGGTCAGGATCCTGACGCTAGGGATCGCCCTCGCGCTGGCAATTGTCGGTACCTTGAGGGCAGAGGATGCGATCTCGCTCGGTGATCTACGCGCCGGGGTGGTCACCTCGCCGGAAGAGCAGGCCATGGGTCGGGACTTCATTGCGGCGGCGCGAAAGCAACTCGTTTTCATCGAGGACCCGCTGTTAGTTGATTATCTGGATAAGTTGGGAGCGCGCCTGGCGCGCAGTCTTGAGGGGGATGTCGATAGCCTGCGGTTTTTTCTGATCGATAGCCCCCTGATCAATGCGTTCGCGGGCCCCGGCAGCCGGCTCGCGGTATTCACCGGTCTGATCAGCGCCACGAAGACCGAGGCCGAGCTCGCGTCGGTCATCGCTCACGAGCTAGGACACATCGCGCAGCGCCACCTGCCTCGAATGATGGATCGGGCCCGCCAGCGGAAGTTGCCCACCACCGCGGGAATTCTCGCCGCTATTCTGTTAGGCGGTCAGGCCGGTGCGGCAGCCATGGCGGCGACCAGCGGTGCCGCGATGGCCGATCAGTTGAGCTACAGCCGCGAGTTCGAGCGCGAGGCCGACGTCCTGGGCCTTAGCATCCTCTCAGCAGCCGATTACCCCACAGAGGCGATGATTCGGTTCTTGAAGCGACTTGATCAAGAGACCCGGCTGCAGTCTGCCGGAGGCCCGGAGTATCTGCGGACCCATCCGCTTACCGAGAATCGAATAGCCATGGTGGAGGCACGTATTCACGGATACCCCAGTCTGGATGAGCAACCGTCGCTCGACTTTTATCACGCGCGCGCCAGGGTTCGCGCTTTATTCGGAGCCGGTACCGCCGAAAGCGTGAGCGCCGATCTGCTTCATGAGCAGGCCTCTGATGACGCAATGATGGTCCGGGCAGCTCGCTATGGGCTGGTGCTGGCGCTCAATCGTTTCGGTAACTACGATGACGCTATTCAGTACGCCACCGACCTGCTTGATGAATACCCCGAGGAGTTAGCGTATCAATTGGCGCTGGCCGAGACGTATCTTCAGAGCGGCCGGGCTGCAAAGGCCGTGGATGTTTTGCATGATCTCGCGCAAAAGGATCCTGACGCCCTTGCGGTTGCGTACTATCACGCCGATGCCTTGATGAAATCCCGACGACTCGATGAGGCGCGCCAGGTCCTGCGGAGTGCCATTCGTAACGCACCGGGATCGGCAAGCTTGCATCGTCTACTGGCCCGGGTCGAGGGCGAGGCGGGCAATTTGGCGCTGTCTTTCCAGGCGCTCTCTGAATATCATGTTTTAAGCGATCAACTGGATGATGCGATCGCTGACCTGAAGAATGCGCTTACGCATGCAGGCGCAAGCGCGTATCTCGAAGCAAGTCTCAGCGCACGTTTAACCGAGCTTGAGACGCTAAGAGGCCAGAAATAAAACTTGTGAAATTCAGGGTAAACCCCTAGCCATCTCAAATTTCTATTTTGAATATAAGCATATTCAGTTAATCAATAAATTTCGGGCGCTTGCTCTGCTCGGTAAATTTAAGTAAAACAGGGGTAGCCGCCGCCGTTTTAGACGTAGACTCAGCAAAGCGATTTCGGGCAATTGTGGCGTAACCCCGAAAGGGACGACCACGCGCAAGGTATCGAAGGTATCGATTGAAGAAGAATCGAAGAAGAGAAGAAAAAAAGTAAAGCAGGGAAGATCGTAATAAGAGCAGAACGGCGCTGCGGTGTGCATGACCGCGAAGCCTAGTGAATCGGAGGAAAACAATGCGAAGACTTAAAACAGGAGTGCTTTCATTGCTCGCCGCAATGGTCCTTATGGGCACGGCCAGCGTAAGCACGGTGGCTGTGGCGATGGAATGGCCGGACGAGAAGGCCTGTGGAGAAGCGGTAAAGTCGGGTGACAAGATAATCAAAGGGTGGTGTACCGCCATTAGTCGTCGCGCTGGGAACTGTCTGGGTTGCCATCAGGCGATGGTGAGCCCTTGGCCGGAGAAACTCGCTCCCGGTGGAAACATTGGCCCACCGCTCGTGGCGATGAAGGCTCGATTCCCTAATCGAGAAGACTTACGTGCCCAGATATGGGATCCGACGGTGAGGAACCCAAATACCTCGATGCCGCCGTTTGGAAAGCATGGCCTCCTCACCGAGGAGCAAATCGACAGCATTGTCGACTGGTTGATGACTATCTGACATTGACCCAGCAATAAATTACATCTGTTATCGAAATCAAGAATAGGAAGAGTCGTTATGAAACGAAGAGTATTTGTAAAAGGATCGTTAGCTGCCAGCACGCTCGCCGTTGCGGCAGGCGCGGGCCTCCTGAGTCCAACGCGCGTCCTCGCCGCCGCGTGGCCCGAAAACGCGTTCGGCCAACGGCCGGAGGCGGATGCGCTGAACGCTTTCTTTGGCACCTCGGAGGTGACCGAGAGTGATCAAGTCGCGTTAAAGGCCCCGCTGCAGGCTGAGAACGGCGCGGTGGTCCCCATTAAGGTAATGACGACTCTGCCCAATGTTGAATCGATCGCGGTGGTCGTGGAAAAGAACCCAGCGCCCTTTACAACAGGTCTTGAAGTGATGGGCGGTGGCGCCGGCGCCATGTACAGCGCTCGAATCAAAATGGGTCAGACCTCGCCCGTGAAGTGCTATGTCAAATCCGGTGGCAAGGTCTATATGACGGCCCAAGAGATTAAAGTCACCGTCGGCGGTTGCGGCGGTTAATCGAACAGATTCGAGCAGGAGATTACGTAATGTCGACTAAAATGAAAATCAAGAAGTCCGCCGATGGTGGATATGAAGTGATGGTGCTTGCGAAACACCCGATGGAGACCGGTCTTCGCAAAGACTCCAAGACCGGCGAAAAAATCCCGGCCCATTTCATCAAAACGATGGAGTTCTCGCTGAACGGAACGGCGGTAGCACAGGCTGACCTCGGCACGGGCGTGTCGACGAACCCGTTGATCAGCGTGACGCTCGCTGACGCCAAGCCTGGCGATACCGTGGGCGTGAATTGGGTGGATAACAAAGGCGAGTCGGATAGCGCTGAAGCAGCGGTCAAGTAGGCAGTAATAAGCAAAGAGAGAGCAGAGAGCACAGGAGGCCCGAATGGGAAACGTTGGGTCTGGTTACTCGAGGAGAGCAAAAATGAAAAAACTGGTTTCGCTAGCGTTCGCAGCAGGCATCGCTATGGTGGGCGCATCAGCCGTACAGGCGATTTCTGAGGCGGAGATTAAAAAAGACATCGAGGAGTTTCAGGGATTCTTCCTGAAGCGCTTTCCTGGTCTGACACTGGAGGATTTCTCTGATGGCGTAAATGCCCTGCCGCAGTACGCACACCGGCGCGCCAACTGGGAAATCAATATGGAGTTTCCGCAGTTTGAGCCGGAGATGGATAAGGCCGCCGAAGAATGGGCAGCCCCGTTCCAAAACGGCAAGTCCCTTGCTGATTGCGACCTGGCCCCAGCCCAGAACTATCCCGTGTTTGACGCCGCCTCTGGCGATCTTCGCACGGTCGAAGGCGACATCAATGCCTGTCTGAAGGCCAACGGCGAAGAAGTGATTAAGAACGTGAAGCGCGGCAAAATGGCCCGCCTTGTCGCCCACTATAAATCGCAGTTCAACGGCGAGAAGATGGCGGTCGATTATTCTGATCCGGGCGCTCAGGCCTGGTATGAGAAGGGCCGTCAGTTCTACTGGGCCAAGCGCGGCCAGCTCAACTTCTCATGCGCGGACTGCCATGTGCATAACTCTGGCAACAGCGCCCGCGGTGACGTCCTGAGTGCAGGCCTGGGACATGGCGTGGGCTTCCCGGTGTGGCGCACCAAATGGCAGGTGGCAGGTAAGCCCTGGGGCACCATCCATCGGCGTTATGGCGGCTGCAACAACCAGGTGCGCGCCGATGGTTTCAAGGCTCAGGGCGAGGAATACAAAGCGCTCGAGTTTTACGAGTCTGTGATGAACACTGGCGTGCCGCTCAAAGTACCGAGCCTGCGCCAGTAGCGACACCATGTAAAGCAAAGGCCGGCGCCGTTTTTAAGCACAAGACGGCGCCCGGCCATTACGCTAAAAACCTGGCTACCACGCCAGGTTTTTTTTCTCCGAAGAGCATAGCCTTTATGACCAAAGGATCGCTGATATGAGTTTGAATCGACGTGATTTTATGCGCCTGCTCGCAATGGCGGGAGCGGCTGGAATGAGCCTGAACGGTCGTGTGTTCGCCGACGCGGCGGTGGATTACGATGCGCCTGCATTCGGCAACCTGTCGCTGATGCACTTTACTGACTGCCACGCACAACTCATGCCGGTTTATTTTCGTGAGCCAAACTTTAACGTTGGTATTGGCGAGGCATTTGGTAAACCGCCACACGTGGTGGGCGATCATTTTCTGAAGCATTTCGGGATTGCGCCGGGCTCGGCAAATGCGCATGCGTTTACTTTTCTGGAGTTCGAGGCAGCGGCGCGGAAATATGGCAAGGTAGGTGGATTTGCCCATCTTGCCACGCTGGTCAAACGTCTGCGGGCGTCGCGCCCCAACAGTTTGCTGATGGACGGGGGCGATACCTGGCAGGGCTCAGCCACCGCGCTATGGACAAAAGGTCAGGATATGGTGGACGCCTGCAAGCTGCTGGGCGTTGACATTATGACCGGGCACTGGGAGTTCACCTACGGCATCGATCGGGTCAGCGAGATTGTGAATGAACAACTCGCACCCATCGAGTTTTTGGCGCAGAACGTGGTGTTAACTGAAGACGCCGCATTTGAGGGCAAGCCGGCGTTTGATGAGGAGTCCGGCCGCGTTTTCAAGCCATACACCATACGGGAAATGAACGGCATACCTGTGGCGGTGATTGGTCAGGCGTTTCCGTACACCACGCTTGCTAATCCGAGATATATGATCGAGGACTGGAGCTTTGGTATCCGCGACGAGATGTGTCAGGAGATGGTCGACACGGTTCGCGCGCAGGGCGCGCAGGTGGTGGTGCTGTTGTCCCACAACGGTATGGACGTGGATCTCAAGCTTGCCAGTCGGGTCAGCGGCATTGACGTGATTCTTGGTGGGCATACTCATGACGGGATGCCCAAACCCAGTCTGGTCAGCAACCCGGGCGGAAAGACGCTGGTCGTGAACTCTGGGTCAAACGCAAAGTTCTTGTCGGTGATGGATCTCGACGTTCGAGGCGGGCGCGTTGAGGATTTCCGTTATCGACTGTTGCCGGTGTTCGCCAATTTGTTGCCCGCAGACCCTGACATGACCGCCTATATCGAGGGCGTGCGTGAACCATTCAAGCAACAGTTGGAAACCGTGCTCGCCAAGACCGAGACCACTCTTTATCGGCGAGGGAACTTCATTGGCACCTTCGATCAGGTCATTGTCGACGCGCTGATGGCGGTTCGTGGTGCGGATCTGGCGTTCTCTCCCGGATTTCGCTGGGGTACGAGTCTGCTGCCCGGTGACGATATCACCGTCGAGCGCGTGATGGATCAAACCGGTATCACTTATGCCAAATCGACGCTCAATGAGATGACCGGGGAGAACATCAAATTGGTGCTGGAGGATATCGCGGACAATCTGTTTAATCCGGATCCGTACTATCAGATGGGCGGCGATATGGTTCGTGTCGGCGGATTGCGCTATGCCATCGACCCGTCTCGTCCAATGGGAGACAGGCTGTCGGATCTCGAGCTCAACGGAAAACCATTGGACCCCTCAAAAACCTATAAGGTAGCCGGCTGGGCGAGCGTAAACCCGCAACCCGATGAGCTGCCTGATATCTGGGACGTCGTTGCCGAATACCTTCGGGACCAAAAAGTGATCCGCGATGTGGTAGCCAATGTGCCCAACGTGAAAGGTATCGAGACAAACCCTGGCTTCGTTGACGCCTAAGAGGCGGCGCCCTCGTCGCGCGTAAGCGTATCAAGCGCCTGGATGACCGGCGCGAGCGTGCTCGCGAGCTTTTGTCGCATGAGACTGCCGGTCGCGTCAGTGTGGGCAAAAACCGGTGCGACCAGAGGCTCGCCGGTAAGACTCAAGACGGCGATCGCCTCGCGATGCGATTGAGGCAACCGGGCAAATTCATGGTGTTGAGGGTCAGCGGCCGGCTTGTGTTGCAAGACCGCCAGCTGCTCAGTCACGGCTTTTTTAAGGGCGTCGACTGATCGCGGGAGCGCGCTCGCAGGTCGCAACGTCTGGAACGGCACTCCGATGGCGTTTACCGTATCTACCACCACGTCCATGTCGATCGCTTTTTCAAGAGCCATCGCGCAGGCTTTAAGATAGCGTCGGGTGGAGCGTGTTTTGGCAAGCGGGTCCACCGTCTGCCTCATGGCTGCGGCATTCGTTCGCGGTTTCGATAAATTCGCAGACCCTGTGGTGGTGGGCTCGAGATAGACAGGTCCCGCAGCGAGAAAGCCCACGAGGTAGGCCACGTGCTGCGTCGCTTTCGTCCAAAGCCGTTCGTGAGCCTGTGCATCGAGCAGGTTCGAGTGGAGCATCACTTTGATCGTGTCGATAATCGCCCGGGTGGCGGTTTCGAAAGGCAACTGCTCCAGCAGAAACGCAACAAGCAAAGGTCCGGTCTGCCCTTCGATCACGTCGTGGTGGCGGAGCATCATTCGGGCCGTTTCTGATGTGGGTAGACACCACCAGGCTTTATGCGCGAGGGAATCGGTGAGTTCGGATGACGCCGCGACCGCCACGACCGCCTCCGGCTCACCCAGGCAGAGCAGTTTGTTGAGTCGTTCGGCCTCCAGGGCCCCGCTTCGCGTCCACCGCCGAATGAAGACCGGATACCCTCCCGGGGTGCCCAACGCGACCGTGGAGAGCAACTCCCGAACGAGTCGAAGATAGCGTTCTTCGCGGCCTGAGGGCCTGAGTTCGACTCGGTGCTCACCGCGCTCACTCAGACCAAAAACGATCATCCGAGCCTCATCAATCCGGATGGCAACAGCGGATTTCGCCAGCACATGCAGGCGAAGGCTGTCTTCTTCTGAAAGGCTCAAAATCGCGAGGTTGGGGTATCGAGGTTAGGCCTAGGCGCCGCGACCGCTCGTTCCGGGCGATTGACCTCACCCAATAGAGGTATCCCGAGCCGATAAGCCGACAGGTTAGTATTCGTCATCGGAGTCATTTTTCAAGTGCTATGGGAGAGGGATATGGACTCGATCTATTATGAAACGGTCGATAAGCTCGAGAAGATGGGCGTCGATCCTGATTATGTACAGGGTTGGGTTGGGGGTTTTCTGGGTAATCCTGAGCGAGAAGAGCAGCGCGTGACTCCGGCATACTCGGCCGGGTATGAAGACGGCCAAAACCAGGTTACCGACAGCGCATCAAACTATATGACGTCCTGATAGCGCTAGCCGGGGCCGATCGCCTTTTCGCCGTCAGGTGAAAAAGGCTTGGTGCCCAACAGGCTGGTCAATGATTTTGTGAGTTTGCGTACCAGGTCAGGTCCGTCAATCTCCATGACCTGATCGATCACCCAACGATTGGTCTGATCATCGCCCATGATGACCTTGACCCGATCGCCAAACGTTCGCAGCAGGCTGTACCCCGCCGCGCCATCTCTGAAGGCGCATTGTCCATAATCGGCGTTTCGCTGATTCAGAAGATCAATAAACAATGTGCGGTAGTCACCAGACCCAAGGACTTCACTGGTGTTGCGCTGAAGTTGCGATGCGCAGGCGTGGGCAAGTGTAGATACGAACAGCGGGCGCTGCGTTTCGCTGAGGCGATCAAACGTGAGTCGGTCTGACACGTGGTTGAGGAAGGCGAGGTATTCCTGAATCACGCCAACCCGCTGGTGGTCGTCCTCATAGATGAAGTCTTCGGCATGAAGGTTGCGAGCACTGGTCAGCGCTAATTGCCAGCAGATATACCCCAGCGCGGTCGCGCTATCTTCGATCGAGTTTTGCTTTCCGGGGTTACGCCACCGGTCACGAATTCGGGTTGCCATCACATTGCGTCCGAACACGATTTTATCTTAAGGTGTCGCTTATGCAGGCACTGTCAACTGATTTCATCGACGCGGTGAAACACAACTGTGACGTCTCCGACGCGCAGCACGCCGGACATTATTCGCTATGCGTCTACCTGATGCATATGCGCGAGTATTTCCGCTGGGAACAGGGTCTGGCGCTCGATGTTCGACTCGATGCCAAGCAGGTGGGCGAATGGGTGGCCGAGCGCGAACTCTATTGGGATACTCTTGAGGAGGCTGATTACCAGTCGCTGCCGACACCCATGGGATCAGTTGATCCGTTTGATGTCGAGTCGCTCAACGATTGGCTGGATCCGCTGGGGTATGGCTACAGCGCCGGCATTGGTCGATTCGGCAAACCGGTTTTTGCGTTGGGCGAGCGCGTCGAAGTGGAATGCGCTGGCGACTACCGCCTCATCTGCACCGAGCGCGAATGGGTGCGTGAGCTCATTGCGCCGCCGGCGATGACTCGTGGCCAGACCATATGGATTCGCCGTGAGGCGTTACGCCGCGTCCTGTGGGAGATGATTGAAGAGTGGCGCTGGAAAAAACCGACCAATGCCCTAGCGCGAAGTTTGTCCTGTTTTGGATTTCACGGGCATCCGCAGGATGCCGTTGAAAGAATGACCGAGCAGTTCAGTGAACTGGCGATCCTGCATGAGCTCGGGGAAAAAGTGTGTGCTGACTATCTCGGCGAGGACTGGGAGCGCATGCTGCTCGATACAGAGGATCGAGCCTTTGAGTCATTGCTGCGGGCCGTACGTGACCACCTCGCGGACTGTCTGATGGTCTTGCCAGCGCTATTGAAAGAAGGAAACCTCGGCGCGGTGCACTTTTATTTTGCGACGATGACGGGATTACGGCGTCAGCTGTTTCCGGCGTTGTCGCAGGCCTATCGTCAGTGGGTCGAGCATGATGAGTGGACAGCGCTTCGCAAGACCGTACGCGACGGCGGCGAATACTGGCGACGGTGTGCGATGGATCTGGTGGAAACCTATCGGTCCCAACGGCAGCCGTCGGCTCGGGGCGCGTGTCCGATCACCGTCGAATCACTCGCTTTTTGAGTAGACGAAAAGCCGTCCTAGCGTTTTGATCCTTTCTCGGCGTGCGCAAGATCCACCACTTGCGTTGCGAGGTCGGCATAGGACTCGCGGTAGCCCGATAACGGGTGACCGCTTTCAGGCGCGAAGTAATCCTTCGGGTCAATTCCTCCCTCATGCTCCTGGGCGATGAAGTCCTTTTGCATTTTCAGCATTTTCTCAATCAGTTCTCTTTTTTCACTCATCTTGTTTTCTCCCTAACGAGTCGATCATCTAGCCTAAGTTTGGCACCAGAGCGGGTAGGTTAGTACCCCCCTTTGCGCATACTTTCGGGTAGTCCAGCGAGGCGTCCGGCCTGCTTGCTTGGGTTACCCGGAAAAAGATCAAATAACTCCTTATTGCTGACTTTTTCTCCCCAGCGTGAGCCCATCTCTTTCAATAGCGTGCGGTTGTTGGGCTGGTTGCCGTTGTTTGAGAAATATTCCTCTCGCAAGTAGTTGATCAGATCCCAATGTCTGTCGGTGAGAGTAAGCTGCTCCTCTGCGGCCATCGCTTCGGCCACAGCCGGCGTCCAGTCTTCGGGATTTTCGAGAAATCCGTTTTCGTTGGTAGCAATGGATCGTCCTTCAATATCAATTGTCATGGTGATACTCCGCTTGGGATCTGAAAAGGTTAATGCTCGTCTTTTGGGTCATATACCGCTGCGATACTTTTTGAAGGCACAAACACACCGCAGCCCAACAGACGATGCGGACCCAGACCCTCCGTTTGCAAAACGAGTGACTCATCCGGTGTTAGATCGGCCAACAGGAGGCTACGCGTCACCAGACGGGTGTCGGGCGTCTTCAGGTATCGGGTCCGACCGCAAAGCATTTTTTTGGGCTTGATCGATAGCGCGTTTAGCCATTCGGCTGCGGTTTCAAGAAAGTCCGATTCGGATTCGGCTAACGTGGGCGTATTCACATAGTGGGCAAACACCGTTGATAGGCGCGATAAAGGGCGCGGGTGTGCGTCACCGATGTGAATGGTGTGTCCGTAAAGATCAAGCGAGCGACCGCTCAGAGCCTGTGCGTCATGGACTCGGGTCGTTGGGACGCGAAGCGTTAATCTCGTGCGCGCCGACAGTTCCAATAAGCCATCGTCATCAGGACGTTGCCAGCCGTTAGACGATTGAGGGCCATGAATTAGATGGACTCGGGCGCGCGGTTCCGTGGCCAGCCAGGGCAGAGCACCTTGAAGCCCGTGGGACAGCGCAAAGGCGTGATCGGTGGGAATTTGCCGCCCCTGAATTCTGAACACCATATCCGTCACCTCGGGCTCGGCAGCCGTCGGGCGCTCGGGTGCGGTTTCGCTCCAATATCCCGGCGACATGTGGACGCTCACTGAATGGGCAACGACGCCTGGATGGCGTCCCGATCAATCCACCAGTCATCCTGAACCAACACATCCACGACGTTGCGCAAGCGCGGGAGAAATCGGGCCGGGTCATTCAATTCGAGTCGACTAATCCACTGATCGAAAGCGTCCTGATCCTCGATCCCGCTATGCCTCCGGGCAACCGTGCCCAGCATCTGGTTAGTGAAAAACGATAGCGACTCTCGTTCTTTTCCTTCGGCCCTAAGCTCAACGACATACGCAGCGACTGCCGCGGCTACCGCCGCGCCGTCAGAATCATCTGGGGTCTCCTCGATGATGTCCTGAAGAAGGGCGACAGACAGCTCTGGATCAACCGGGAAAGTCACGGCCAACCAAACGCCATGACCCAGCGCCACGAGGGCATCTGGTTCGCCCGACTGAAACATGATGCGAGCAGCTTCAATGGTCTCCGACCACAGCCGTGCCGCCGCAAAGCGATCAAAACAGACTCGGCCGCTCTGCCAAGCGGCGCTTCCTCTCTCCAGGGCCACCAGAAGCCGACCTTCTTGCAAAGCCAGTTGTCGCCACTGCGGGGCGTCGATTTGAGGCGCGTTTTCGTTCAAGCGCTCTTGCACCGCCGCCAGTTGCGCCTCAAGCGCTTCCACAGATGCGGCGGAGTCCTCTTGGGATTCTGCGCCGAGATCAAATTGGTCGTTGAGGTGTTTCACAGGCCTTATGGGTCAATCCGGGCGGTAAACGCCCCTTCGATTTGGTCTTCCCAGTTTCCCGGTGTGTCCGGATAAGGGGGTTTCACATCCATGCGCAAAAAACGATCTCCGACGCGCGCGCGCTCCTTCACCAGCTCGAGCAGTTCAGCAAAGGACGCCGGCTGGTTTTGCATGATGAGTTCGCTTATCCAGAGCATTGACATGATTAACCCGTTCCCTTCAGCGACTCGGTGAAGCGGCCTCGATACATCAGTCGTTTCGATTGACTCTTGTCGCCGTCTTCAAAAGCATCTCTTCGATGCGGCACGTTGGCACACAGGATGCCCTCGCCCTCGGCGAGCCGACGCCGGTATCGTAAGTCAGGATGGTTTTCAAAGAGCTCTTTCAACGTGCTGAGCGCATCCTGAAACAGGACATCGGCCGCCCATCGCACGTTATGTTGGCGTGCGGTGTAGCGCATTCGCAAGGTATTGCCCTCAACAAAAAAGACAGGACCCGTGGAGTCCTCTCTCGCCGCGCCATGGTCGTGATGAGCCGGAATGGTCATCGCGTCACGTCGGCTGAGAGCTTGAGGAAATCGAACGTCCCGTTCGGCAAGCAGGTGGTAGAGCACGCGATGATCAATAGCCTCTAGTGATCCGCCCTTCGCTGCCGGAGACATGCAGTGCAGCAGCATGGTACGAATGATGCGATCTCCCGTCAGGTAATAGCCGTCCGAATGCCAATTAAGCGAACGATTGGTGTAGGGGATGTACTGCGAAAAATGCCCTTCGTTTTTAACTTCAACTTCACTGAGACCATCGTTCGCCGCGAGAAGATTCTGGTCAGGTCTTCCGAGGCCTAGCTGGCGCGTAAAAGCGGCCAGGACGGTCCTGTCCATGCGGGCCCCTGCCACACATCGATAAATGACCATGTTGGCGCGGCGCAGACGCTCCCTCATCGCAAGGCGTTCCGAGGGTGCAAGCGCGCGAGGATCCTGAATATCCACCACCAGGTCGTCAAGGGCTTTGCGATAATCGTCGAGGTCCATCGAAGTCATCCGCAGGCACGAGGGGTTGCCAATGGTTTCGGTGGTGGTGCGATGGGCCGAAGCGCTGTGCAATGGGAGACTCAAGATATTAAGAAGACTAGATCGACGCCGGCTGATTGTAGCGATCCGCCATGAGCAGAAAACTCTCCCAAAAGATTGATAAAGCGGGGATTTTGAAACCAAAATCAGGTCATTGATCAACAGATAAAAACCTCTTTTCAGAGGCGGAATATTAGAAATAGCTGATTTAAAAAGGGAAATTCAGACCAGGCCTGTTTCTCTCCCAAACATTCTTTTTGCACCGCAAAAGAAAACCTATCCCTAAGGGGATAAGGGGGTTTTTAAAGCCTCATACCTCTAGGGGAATGGTCTCGTGGCGGCCGATATCTGATGATTGCCATAAGAAAAATCTGATGCCAATCAGAAAGGAGTGGACAGCGATATGACTGAGAAGAACAGACACGACACCCCCATGCTCGATGAGTTGGAGAACGGCCCGTGGCCGAGTTTTATCTCCGGCATCAAGCGGCTTCGGGACGAGCATCCAACCGAACGAATTAACGGTGTCGCGAATGATCTGCTCGGGCAGCTTGAGCACTCCTACGAAACACGAAAAGGATACTGGAAAGGCGGCACGGTCAGCGTGTACGGCTATGGCGGCGGCATCATTCCGCGCTTCTCGGAAGTCGGCCAACAGTTCCCGGAATCGAAAGAATTTCACACCCTGCGCGTTCAGCCACCGGCCGGCAATCATTACAGCACCGATATCCTCCGTCAGCTGGCCGATAGTTGGGAGAAGTGGGGCTCGGGCCTGGTGACCTTTCATGGCCAGACCGGAAACATTATGTTCATCGGCGCCTCGACCGAAAACACCCAGCATTTTTTTGACGAGATCAATGACTACGGCTTTGATTTAGGCGGGGCCGGGCCGTGTGTGCGAACCGCGATGTCCTGTGTAGGGGGCGCCCGATGCGAGCAGTCCTGTGCGAACGAACACAAGATCCACCGAACGTTGGTGAACAACTTCACCGATGACGTGCATCGGCCGGCGTTGCCGTACAAGTTCAAATTTAAGGTGTCGGGTTGTCCAAACGACTGCATGAATTCGATCGAGCGGGCGGATATGGCGGTGATCGGCACCTGGCGGGATGATATGAAGGTCGACCAGGATGCCTGGAAAGCGTACGTCGCCGAGAAAGGCCGCCAGCACACCATCGACAACATCATTACGCGGTGCCCGACCCGATGCATGAGTCTTAAGGATGATGATTCCCTTGAGGTGGATAACCGCAACTGTGTGCGGTGCATGCACTGTCTGAACGTGGTGCCGAAAGCGCTTTCGCCGGGGGACGACAAAGGCGTTTCAATCCTCATGGGCGGCAAGCGTACCCTGAAGATCGGTGATCTGATGGGTACGGTAATTGTGCCGTTTATGAAATTGGACTCCGAAGAGGATTACGAGCGGATCACTGAGATTGCGGAAAGCACCATCGACTTCTGGGCGGAGAACGGCCTGGAGCATGAGCGCTGTGGCGAGATGATTGAGCGGATCGGGATCGTTAATTTCCTCGAAGGCATCGGTATCGATGTCGACCCGCACATGATTGCTGACCCCCGTCAGTCCTCTTATGTCCGAATGGACGGATGGGACGACGAAGCGGTGAAATGGTTCGAGCGCCAGGCCGAGAATCGCTCGGCTGCCGGCTAGGCGAATGACCCAAGCCTTGCGACAAACCCCCTAGAGCGTTACGGAGAAATTTATGGCTAAGGAAATGCGCCAGCCGATAGAGTCCGGCTGTCCCGATGGCTTCCAGTACATGCACCCGGCAATGGTCAAGAACTTTGGCCAATGGCAGTGGCACGATCACCCACGGCCGGGCGTGCTGCGTCACGTCGCCAAAAGCGGAGATGCGGTGTGGACCGTGAAGGCGGGCACACAGCGCATACTCGATGTGTTCACCCTGCGAAAACTGTGTGACATCGGTGATCAGTTCGCCGACGGCTATGTGCGATTCACGATACGCAGCAATATTGAATACATGGTCACCGATGAGGCGAAGGTGGAGCCGCTCATCGCGGCGCTCGAAGGCGAAGGCTTTGTAGTCGGCGGCACGGCGAACTCGGTGGCGATGATTTCCCACACCCAGGGATGGCTGCATTGTGATATCCCCGGCACGGATGCCTCGGGCGTTGTTAAGGCGATGATGGACGAGCTGATCGACGAATTTCGCAACTGCAACATGCCTAATCGCGTTCACATCACGACGTCCTGTTGCCAGATTAATTGTGGCGGACAGGGCGATATTGCGATCAATGTCCAGCACACCAAGCCGCCCAAGATCAATCACGATCTTGTGGCAAATGTGTGTGAGCGGCCGTCCGTCGTTGCTCGATGCCCGGTGGCCGCAATCCGCCCGGCGCAGGTGAACGGCAAACCTACCCTTGAGGTGGATGAGAAGAAATGCATCTGCTGCGGCGCCTGCTATCCGCCGTGCCCGCCGATGCAGATCAATGATCCGGAAAACACCAAACTCGCGATTTGGGTAGGGGGTAACCACTCCAACGCCCGCAGCAAACCAAGTTTCCAGAAACTCGTGGCGTCGGGGGTACCCAACAATCCGCCGCGATGGCCCGAAGCGACGGCCATCGTCAAACGAATTCTGCAGGCCTATAAGGACGATGCACGGGATTGGGAGCGAATAAACGACTGGATTGATCGCATCGGCTGGCCACGCTTTTTCGAAGCCACTGGGCTACCGTTCACCAAATTCCACATCGATAACTGGCGCGGCGCGCGAAAGAGTCTCAACGCCTCAACCCATATCCGTTTTTAGGCGCTGGGAAATGAAATTTTCCGTCATGGTCAACGAAGGGCCGTACACCCACCAGGCGTCTGACACGGCGTATCAGTTCACCCGCGCCGCGCTTGCCGCCGGGCATGAAGTGTTTCGTGTGTTCTTCTATCACGACGGAGTCAACAACGGTACGCGCATGACCACACCGCCGCAGGATGACCGCAACATCGTGGATAGATGGAGCGAGCTGGCCTCTGAACACGAGTTGGATCTGGTGGTATGCGTCGCTGCTGCCCAGCGTCGCGGTATCGTTGATGCGGATGAAGCCAAGCGCAATGGAAAAGACGGTGACAACATTGCTCCTGGCTTCAGGATCTCCGGGCTCGGTCAGTTAATCGAGGCCGGTATCCAGTCTGATCGACTGCTGGTGTTCGGCGATTAGGCGAAGACGATCATGAGTGAAACCAAAAAATTCATGTACATCAACCGGCATGCGCCGCACGGCACGGTATACGCGCATGAGGGGTTGGAGGTGGTGCTGATCGGCGCAGCGTTTGAGCAGGATGTCTGCATGGCGTTTATTGGAGATGGTGTGTTCCAGTTAAAGCAGGATCAGGACACCTCTGAAGCCGGCATGAAAAATTTCTCACCCGCTTATCGTGCGCTGGGCGATTATGAGGTGAACAAGCTTTATGTGGAGCGCGAGTCGCTTCAGGAGCGCGGCTTGAGCGAGGCGGATCTCATGCCGCTGACGTGGGAAGACGAGGATGACGATTGGGCCGAGAAGCCCTCGATCCGGGTCGTCAGTCGTGCCGAGATGTCTGACCTGCTCGAGGAGCAGGACGTGATTCTGAATTTTTAGGCTGAGGGCTATGCTGCATACCGTTAACAAGTCCCCGTTCGAATCGTCCAGCTTAAGGACATGCCTTGCGCTTGCTCGGGCGGGCAGCGACATATTGTTGATTGAGGACGGCGTCTACGGTGGGCTTGCGGGCAGCGCGCATTCCACCATGGTGGAGGACGCCCTTAAAAGCATGAAGGTTTACGCCCTGGGGCCGGATCTGAAGGCCCGGGGCCTTGCGGAAGATCGTCTCATTCCCGGCGTTCAGGTGGTGGGGTACGACGGATTCGTAGATCTGGCGAGCGCCAACGACAAAGTGCAAAGTTGGCTTTGATTTCTGACCTACACAACGTAGGCACATTCACTTAGGCATATTAAAGACAGCAAAACAAGGAGTCTGACATGGCATTTGAATTAAATGGCAAAACCTATGAGACCGACGAGGAAGGCTACCTTTCCAATCTCGGGGAGTGGAACTCTGATGTGGCGGCGTATATGGCCAAAGAGGATGACTGCGATTTGAGTGAGAACCACTGGGAGGTTATTAATTTCCTGCGTGAGTACTATGACGAGTACCAGATCGCTCCCGCGGTTCGCGTGCTGACCAAAGCTATTGGTAAGAAGTTGGGCAAGGATAAAGGCAACAGCAAATACCTTTATGAGCTGTTCCCTTACGGACCGGCCAAGCAGGCGTGTAAGTACGCTGGGTTGCCAAAGCCCACCGGCTGCGTCTAGGCAGACGGGGTGCTCGCCACGCTGTTGCCTGCCGCATCAGACAGCGTGGCCGGGTGCAAACGCCTAGGCGCTTGATGTGTTTAATGATGTGCGTTTTACACGGCGCCCGGGTTCTTCGCTGAACCGATCGATATCGTGCTGTTAGGGTCTCTATTCGCGGTGCTTTTCTATCTGGCGACGGCCATATTGGTTTTGGGTCTGGTCAGTAGGATCCGTCGCTACGCCCGCACGCCGGCACCTTTAGTGATTCCGACGACCCCCGCGCCGATTACCCGAAGCGGGGTAGCCGCTCGGATGTTTCGCGAGGTGGTGTTTTTCGAGAGCCTTTTTAAAGGGAGCAAGTGGAGCTGGCTGTTTGGCTGGCTTTTTCATTTTGGGATGCTGATCGCCCTGGCGCGGCATCTGCGTTACTTCACCGAGCCGGTATGGAACTGGGTCGTGATGATCCAGTGGATCGGGGTCTATGCCGGAATGGCCATGTTCGTGGGTCTTGCAGGGCTATGGGCGCGTCGCATATTGGTTGATCGAATCCGATATATCAGTGCGCCTTCTGATCATCTGATGCTCGCGCTGCTGCTTGCGATTGCGGGCTCGGGTATCGGTATGAAATACGTCGCCCACACGGATATCGTTGCGGTCAAAGCCTTTACGCTGGGTCTGATTCGCTTTGACTGGCAACCGCTACCGGCCGATGCGTTATTGATCGTGCACTTGTCACTGGTCGTTGTGCTGATGCTGATTTTTCCCTTCAGTAAGTTGCTGCACGCGCCGGGGATGTTTTTCAGCCCCACGCGCAACATGCGCGACAACCCCCGAGAGCATCGGCACGTGGCGGCTTGGGCCCAAGATCTGTCGAGCACGCCTTCAGATCGTTCGCAGGTGTCATAGCGCATGGCTAAAGTCGAATTTGAAACGCCGGAATTAAAACCCTGGGTCGACGCCCCAAAAGTGGCGCCGGGGGCCATGGCGCACAGCAAACCGTTTGTGGCCAAGCCGGAGCATCAGCAGCCGCTCGGATTCCCCGGCGAGCTGGTCGAGAATTGGAAAGACGTAGCACTTGAGAAGATGGGCGATTTGTTGGGTCGCTATCGTTCCTTGCAGGTCTTTATGGATGCCTGCGTGAAGTGCGGCGCGTGTACGGATAAGTGCCATTATTACCTGGGCACCGGCGATCCGAAGAACATGCCCGTGGCTCGCCAGGATTTGATGCGCAAGATTTATCGGCGCTACTTCACCCCGGCGGGCAAGTGGTTCCCCAAGCTGGTGGGCGCGGTGGATCTTACCGAAGAGGTCATCAATGACTGGTACAGCTACTACCATCAGTGTTCGGAGTGTCGGCGATGCTCGGTGTACTGCCCCTATGGTATCGATACCGCCGAGATCACTATGGCCGGGCGAGAAATTCTGGCGTCTATCGGAGTCGGTCAGAAATACTCAAACGAAATCATTGGGAAGGTGCACACGATAGGTAATAACCTCGGGTTACCTGAACCGGCGCTCGCGGACACGCTTGAAGGCCTTGAGGAGGAAGTCGAGGAAGACATCGGCGTATCGGTTAAGTTCCCGCTTGATCAGCAGGGCGCAGATGTGCTGCTGGTTACGCCATCGGCCGATTTCTTCGCCGAGCCTCATGTGGACGGATTGATTGGCTACGCGAAGGTTTTCCATCAAGCGGGCATCAGCTGGACGCTGAGCTCCTATGCGTCTGAAGCAGCGAACTTCGGGATTTTTATCGGTAATTACGAAAATATGCAGAAGGTGGCCCAGCGCATTCGCCAGGCGGCGCTGGATTTAGGCGTTAAGCGCATTATTGTCGGCGAGTGTGGGCACGCGTGGCGGGTGGCCTATAGCTTCTGGAATACGTTGATCGGGCCGTTTGATTTTCTGGATCCTTCGTATCCGGTCCCGCAGCATATCTGCGAATTCACCCACGATTTGCTGCAGCGAGGCGCATTGAAGCTGGACCCTGAAGCGAACGACGATAAAGTCGTGACTTTTCATGATTCCTGTAACGTATCCCGCGGGTCACGTCTGGGATCCACGCCGGGCGGCCAATTCACCATCCCGCGGGATTTGATTCAGGCGGCATGCCGTCATTTCGTTGATATGGCCCCCGATACGATCCACGAGCATACCTTTTGCTGCGGCGGCGGCGGCGGCCTTCTGACTGATGACTTACTCGAGCTGCGGGTAAAGGGTGCGATGCCGCGAGCGCAGGCCTTGCAACAGGTCATCGAGTCTCACGGCGTGACCCATATGGCGGCAATCTGCGCCATTTGTAAAAGCCAGTTCAGCAAGGTACTTCCCCAGTACGGTATGGGAATGGACATGATTATCAGCGTGCATCAGTTGGTGGGCGATGCGCTGATTTTTGATACCGAACAATAAGCCGGGTAAAAGCCCCTACCGATAACAAATAAAGGATACGGCCATGGCAGCCTCTGAAGAACACACCCAGAAACTCACTTTCCGCAAATTTGCCGATGGTGAACACGAATGGCAGGACTACAAGAAGCAGATCTTTAATGAAGATCACTCGCATAAGTGCCCGACGTATGTGCATCGCACGCCGCCATGTCAGGGCAGTTGTCCATCGGGCGAAGATATTCGGGGATGGCTGCAAATTGTCCGGGGTATGGAGCGTCCGCCAGAGGGCCTGAACTGGCAGGAATACGCGTTCCGCCGAGCGACCGATGCGAATCCTTTCCCTGCGATGATGGGGCGGGTTTGCCCCGCGCCTTGCGAGGACGGGTGTAATCGGAACAACGTCGATGACTTCGTTGGGATCAACTCCGTCGAGCAATTTATCGGTGATACGGCATTTTCAGAGGGCTATCGCTTTGAGGACGCACCCCCCGTGTGTGGCAAACGCGTCGCGATCGTGGGCGGCGGACCGGCCGGTCTGGCGGCGGCCTACCAACTGCGTCGTCTTGGATACGCGTCGACGATTTTGGAGTCGCAAGCAAAGCTCGGCGGGATGTTCCGATATGGAATTCCGGGATATCGCACGCCCCGTGAGCGTCTCGATCGCGAGATCGAGCGCATTATCGAATTGGGCGACATCGAAGTGCGGACCGGTGTCCGGGTAGGCCAGGATGTTTCCATTCAAGACCTGGAGACCGAGTTTGATGCGGTGCTTTGGGCCGTCGGTTGCCAGCGCGGTCGCGGGCTACCAGTCGAGGGCTGGCAGGATACGCCGAACTGTGTATCGGGCGTCGCCTTTTTGGATGCCTTCAACAAAGGGACTATGAAGGTCACGGCTGAAAAAGTGGTGTGCATCGGCGGCGGCGATACGTCCATCGATGTGGTTTCTGTGGCCCGACGTCTTGGGAAAATCGAGCGGATCAATGAGAAGGACCGCCCTGAGGAAGTAATCGGTGGCTACACCGCCCATGATTCGGCCATGGTCGCGGCGCGCGAGGGCGCACACGTCACGTTGACGGCACTCTTCGAGCGGTCGAGCATGACAGCCACCGAAGAAGAAGTGGATGATGCGCTCACCGAGGGCGTAACGATTTTGAATGGCGTGATGCCTGTATCATTGATTCGAGATGGGTCTGGCCGGGCGACCGCGCTTCGCCTTGCTAAATGCGAAATTGATAGCAAGGGGATCCCTACGCCAGTGGCCGGAACGGAGTTTGAGGTCGAGGCGGATCTGATTGTCTCGGCCATTGGGCAGGCGGGTGATCTCACCGGTATCGAAGAGATGGGCAACGAGCGACAGCTGATTGATGCCGACCGTTTCTTTCAGGTGCCCAATCGTGCAGGCCACTTTGTTGCGGGCGACATCGTCCGACCGCATTTGCTCACCACGGCGATCGGCCAGGCGGCGATTGCGGCCCAGAGTGTTGATCACTATCTCAAAGGTGAGGATCAGGCCCGACGGCCCAAGGTAGACGTTCATCACTTTGATCTGCTGGCCAAACTCAATGAGCAGTCCCTAGCCCCGTCGGAGTATGACCACACCCAGACCTGGGGCACGTCAGAGGCGAAATTCGCGGTTCATAATTATGAAGATCGCTCCGCCCACGAGATTATCCCCTCGGACCAGCTTTTTCTTGGACACTTTCAGGAGACGCCCCGGCAGTTAAGGGCGACGACCGTACCGAGCGCCGAGGAAGTGCTAGGCCACTTTGAGGAGCGCCACCATGGCTTGGCGGAAGAGGGCGCACAGGCCGAAGCCAAGCGATGTATGAGTTGTGGGCTTTGTTTTGAATGTGACAATTGTGTGATTTTTTGTCCGCAAGATGCTGTCTTCCGGGTCAAGAAAGACGAATACACCACTGGCCGATACGTCGATACGGACTACAGCAAATGTATTGGGTGTCATATTTGCGCAGACGTATGTCCCACGGGCTACATCGACATGGGCATGGGTGAATAGGGTTACCCATCGATGCTCCACGGCTTAACGCGCATGGGCGGGATGATCAGATCCTTCGTGGTTCTTTTTATTTTCGCGCTTTCGGGCTCAGCTGGCCTGTTTGCGGATGTTGCGAAGCCGCAGATCCCGGCGTCGCGCGGAGCGCAGTGTGTTGAACCGGTAGAGATCATGCGCCGCAATCATTTTGAGTTCATTGTCCACCAGCGTGATTTAACCGTGCATCAGGGGATCCGGACGAAGCGTCACAGCCTGGCCGGTTGTATTGATTGCCATTCCACCAAGACGGCGGCCGGTCAGTACCTACCGGTGAACGCCGAAGGCGAGTTTTGTCAGACCTGTCATACCTATGCCGCGGTCAAGATTGACTGCTTCAGCTGTCACGCCGCCGTCCCCACCGAAAAGATTAGCCAGAGTCCTTAGCCTTCCGTCAGCCCTATGACCCGCTTGATGAATTGCCCTGATCCTTCGCCCGCTGCGCCGGCCCGCCGAACCTTTTTTACCCAGGCGGGTGTGGGGGTGGCCCTGCTCGCGTTAGCGCCCGGCGTGCGATTGGTTGACCTGGCACGTGCACGCGCTGAGGATGAACCGGTCACCTCCGCCAACCGCTGGGGGCTTCTCATCGACACCGACAAGTGCCAAAGCGGGTGTGATGAGTGTGTCTCGGCCTGTAACGAAGAGCACGGCATTGTGGGTCACGGGCGCCCCGAGACAGATGCCCAATGGATTCGAAAAGTCGATCTCAAAGATGATCAAACCGGGCACGAACTATCCATCCCGGTGTTATGCCAGCACTGTGAAGAGCCACCCTGCGTGGACGTGTGCCCGACCGGCGCCTCATTCAGGCGTGACGACGGTATCGTGTTGGTGGATAAGCATATTTGTATTGGTTGTCGATATTGCATGATGGCGTGTCCGTTTCAGGCCCGCTCATTCATTCATGAGGAATTGACCGGGCAACGGACCCATGCGCCCCGGGGCAAGGGCACCGTTGAAAGTTGTACGCTGTGCGTGCATCGAGTAGATAAGGGAGAGCAGCCGGCATGCGTCGAAGCATGTCACCGTGAGGGTCACGATGCGCTGGTCTTTGGCGATCTGAACGATGCAGAGGATCAGTTGACTAAATTAACCCGTGCGTCGGCAACCCGGGAACTGCGACCAGAACTTAAGCTGAACACCTCTGTGCGCTACACCCGTTTCTGAGCGACACCGCCTGATCCATGAGCCAAACGATCTTCCATCCCTCCCGCTCGTCGAGGGCCTTTTGGGGGACTTGCGGCGTTCTGGTGGTACTCGTACTCATCGGGCTTTTTGCGGCTCATCACATGGAAAGCGCCGGTCACTGGGTGACGGGTATGACCAACCGGGTGGTCTGGGGAATGCCCCATGTCTTCGCTGTTTTCCTGATCGTGACGGCGTCCGGAGCACTCAACGTGGCGTCGATTGCGTCGGTGTTTGGTCGGAGTGACTACAAATCGCTTTCGCGGCTTTCAGGCTTACTTGCGGCAGCGCTATTGATTGGGGGGTTGAGCGTTCTGGTGCTGGATTTGGGGCGTCCGGATCGATTGATTGTTGCCATGACACACTATAACTTCCGGTCGATATTTGCCTGGAATATCTTTTTATACACCGGATTTCTCGGCATCGTGGTCGTTTACCTTTGGATGATGTTCGAGCCGCGAATGAATCGGTTTGTTACTCGTGTCGGCACGTTGGCGTTCGCCTGGCGAATTATTCTCACCACCGGGACGGGATCTATCTTTGGCTTTCTCGTGGCTAGGGAAACGTTCAGTAGCGCCCTTCTAGCGCCCATGTTCATTGCGATGTCGCTTTCGTTTGGAACGGCCGTCACGTTGCTGCTGGGCGCGCTGGTCTTTCGCCTGAAAGGAGAAAACCTGCCCGCCGAGTTGACCGGTAAGCTGGCTCAGTTACTGGGGTATTTTGTTTTATCGGTGGGTTTGTTGGTTGCGGTGAGTCATCTGACCCATCTTTATTCTGCCGGCCATCAGGACATAGAACGATTTCTGCTGATAGATGGGCGACCTTATTCGTTGCTTTTTTGGATCGGACAGGTGCTGCTGGGAACCCTCGTGCCTGCGGTTTTGTTGTTGAGTGACCGGTTTAAACGCGCCGTGTCGGTACCGCTGGGCGCCTTGTTGGTTGTGATCGGTGGGCTGGCACAGCTGTATGTGCTCATTATCGGTGGGCAGGCTTATCCCATGAGTATCGTCTCGGGCTTTTCCGAATCGAGCACGTTTTTTGATGGCGTCATCGCGATGTACCGACCGAGCCTGCCCGAATGGGGTCTGGGAGTTGGCGGGATGGCGTTGGCAGCGCTAATTTTTCTGGTGGGCACGAGGGTGCTGCCCTTTCTGCCCGTTCCCACGCCTGATCAACCGCGCGCCTAATCTGCCCCAAGGCGTGGGTGTCCTCAGCCGCAACTCCTCTTCGCGTGAACCGGTTTTTCATATCAGCCGCGCATAAGTCTTCAGGTAAAACCCTGGTCAGTACCGGTTTATCACGAGTGCTCAGACGCCGGGGGAAATCGGTCGCGGCTTTCAAAAAGGGTCCGGATTATATTGACCCGATGTGGCTCGCGCTTGCGACCGACCGACCCTGCTGGAATCTTGATTTTTTCACTATGGCGCATGACGAGATCGCGTCCTGCTTCAGAGAGCATTCGGGTGACGTCAATGTGTGCCTGGTTGAGGGCAATAAGGGTCTTTACGATGGTCTTGATGTGGAAGGCTCGGACAGCAATGCCGCAATGGCCAAGCTTCTTGGCTTGCCCGTCGTACTCGTTATCGATGTCGAGGGCATCACGCGGGGCATCGCACCGCTTCTTAGCGGATACACGGGATTTGATCCATCACTGACCATCTGCGGCGTGATCCTGAATCGCGTCGCAGGCCCCCGTCAGGAAGATAAGCTGCGGGCCGCTATTGAGCGCTATACCGATCTTGCGATTCTTGGCGCGATCGGGCGAGAACCGGCCTTGGCGATACAGGAGCGCCACCTCGGATTGATTCCGGGAAACGAAGCGACACGGGCATGGGACCGGGTTGAGGCCATTGGGGATGTCATTGAGCGCTCGGTTGATGTGGATGAATTGCTTTCACGTACAGAGGCTGGTGCGCGAGACTCGCAGAAGGTGAGTCCTCAACGAATGGCTTTAAGGGATGCGCCCTTAGCGGCATCGGCAGATTCTGTTTCTATCGGGATCGCGCGCGATCGTGCGTTTGGGTTTTATTATCCTGACGATCTTCAGGCTTTTGAGAAAGCAGGGGCACGGCTGATACCTTTTGATACGCTGCAGGACAGATCCCTTCCCGCAGTAGACGGGTTGTTCATCGGCGGGGGATTTCCCGAGTGCTTTTTGGATGAGCTGTCTGAGAATGTCGCCCTTCGAAAGGCGATCCGTGATTTCATCGATGCGGGTGGTCCCGCTTATGCCGAGTGCGGTGGACTGATGTACCTCAGTCGGTCAATCACCTGGCAGGATCATAAACGCGAGATGGTTGGCGCCATTGCGGGCGAGATTGATGTTCGACCCCGGCCTGTGGGTCGAGGGTATATGCGACTGCAAGTGGAGGCCAATCACCCTTGGCCAGGTATGCAGCGTCGCGCAGGGACGGTCATCTCGGTGCATGAGTTTCACCACGCACACCTCAAGGCGGATCTTGAGAGCGCGCAGACAGTGTATTCAGTGCAGCGAGGCTTTGGGCTTGACGGCACGAGAGATGGGTTTTGGGTGAAAAACCTGCTGGCGGGCTTTGCGCATCAACGTCACGTACAATCGAATCCATGGGTGGATGCTTTTGTTGAGTTTGTCAGGAGCGTCAAGGCGCGTCGGTCGGTCGGTGGGGCCGCTGGCTGACTGGCAAGATATTGAGGACCAATGCTTCTTAGAGTGACAGAACAGGCCGCTGAGCAGATTAAAGTGTCTATCGAATCGGGCCAGATGCAGGGCAGTGCGCTTCGGGTGGCCGCCAAGCGAAGGGGTGACGGTTCGATTGAATATGCGATGGGCTTTGATGAGATTACGGAGAACGATACGTGCACGGACCAGCACGGGGTAAGGATTGCTATCGCGCCTACGAGCCTCGACTTATTGAGCGGTGCAATTCTTGACTTTGATCGGCCCGAGAATGAGGCGCATCCACAATTCATTTTCCTGAACCCAAATGATCCACAGTTTTCCCCGCCAGACGTGACGGCGGAGGAAAAGTAAGTCTGCGCCTACCTCAGACGGTGAGAGGACAGGCCGGATGGGATCTGCGTATGTGTGTTCGAGGCTTAAGCAGGCGTGCTTCGGCGAGAAGCTGATCACCGAGCGAGAAACTGACCATGTCTCAACCTGAGCCTCTTCGGGAGTCTGCAACGCAGACCATGGGGCACCAAGGCAAGGGTCTCGCCCGGCGCTTCTACGTGGGGCTCGCCATGGGACTGATTCCGCTCTTTATGATTGCCCTTGTGGGATTGGGCTCTGACCCCGGTCGTGCCGATCTTTTCACGCCAACTGAGATCCTCGTGGGCGCGGTAGCGGTTGTCGTATTCTGGATGCTCGGGTTTGCCGTTTGGGCGCGAAACGCGCTGCTCAGACCGCTGACGGCTTTGGATGTTTGGGCATCGAAGATTCGCCAGGGGGATTTCTCGGCGCGACTTTCCGATTCTCCCGTTGGAGAAATTAAAGGATTAACCCAGAACATCGACCGCTTATCGGAGTGGCTTGAAGCATTGGCACAGGAGCGAGAGCAAGAGCTGCAGATTCAGCGCGAGCGGCTCGAGCAGCGCGCCCAGCTGGCAAACGAGCTGCATGATTCGCTCGCGCAGACACTCGCCAGCTTGAAGTTTCAGGTTCGGGTTCTTGATGATACCTTACGACAGGACAGTGAGCAGGCGATCTGGCACGAGATGGAGCGAATAGAAGGCAGTATCGATGAGGCGAATCTTGAGCTTCGCGAGTTGATCGCTCACTTTCGTGCGCCCCAGAGCGAGTATGGTCTTGTGTCTGGAATACAACGTCTGCTCTCTCGGTTGAGGAAAGAAGCGGGAATTGAGGTGGTGCTGCAGAATCAGAGTATCGAGTCGCAGCTGGATTCGGAGACCGAAACCCAGCTGTTGCGGATTGTGCAGGAGGCCCTCGCTAATGTCCGTAAACATAGTCGGGCACACATGGTGCGGGTATTATTGACTCAAGATGCGGTTACACACCTTCGGATCGTGATCGAAGACGATGGCGAAGGCATGTCAGAGGAGAAGACCGTTGAGTCCGAAGCGCATCACTTTGGTCTTGAGATTATGCGTGAGCGGGCGGAGTCTATCCAGGCTGAATTGACGATTGAGAGTGAGCCGGGTGAAGGCACCCGTGTCGCGATTGAACTGAATCTTCAAGCAGCGCATTCCCTTTGAACTCGTTATGAAAATTGTCATCGTCGACGATCATGCGCTTTTTCGAGTGGGCTTAAAGGGCCTGCTTGAACGGCGAGGTATTGAGGTGGTTGGTGCTGCGGCTGATGGTGAAGAGGGAATGGCATTGGCTAATACCCACAAGCCGGATGTGCTGCTGCTGGATTTGCGAATGCCGGATCTGGGTGGCCTGGCGGTGCTTCGGCAAATGATTGCTCAAGGTTTTGATATCCCGGTGGTGATGCTCACTACCAGCGCGGACGAGGGCGATCTCTCTGAGTCGCTTCGAAGCGGTGCCCGTGGCTACCTGCTGAAGGACATGGAGCCCGATGAGCTGATCGTTGCTCTGCAGGATATCGTGCAGGGAAAAATAGTTGTCGCGCCGGCTTTAACCAGCGTATTGGCGGATTTGGTTCGCCATGGTGACCGCCGGGAGCGAAAGGATGAGCTGGAGCCGTTCAGCAGTCTCACGCCCCGTGAGCATGAGATCCTCTGCCATCTCTCAGAAGGCCAGAGCAACAAGGTGATTGCCCGAAATCTGAATATTTCCGACGGGACCGTTAAGCTGCATGTAAAGGCCATTCTCAGGAAGTTGGGTGTTCATTCCCGGGTGGAGGCCGCCGTGATGGCGGTAGAGAAGGGCGTCTGCACGCGCCAAGCCAGTGAGTAAGCCAGCGGTCTGTTACAGGTAGCGTTTTCGATCGCTTCGCCGTCGTCCTGATCGCTGCGTCACGACCCCTCGGATGATTGAGGCGCCTTCGATCCGGATGCGTGGAAAACCGTCCTTCAGCGCGCG
>Ga0181594_10000206_pt1 | contig 50593 bp, 44 predicted proteins | sample 071ome_18_FD_145603 | JGI IMG/M metagenome (GOLD analysis project Ga0181594, IMG submission 145603) | Coastal salt marsh microbial communities from the Groves Creek Marsh, Skidaway Island, Georgia - 071413BT metaG (spades assembly) | ecosystem: Environmental > Aquatic > Marine > Intertidal zone...
AGTAGTCATCCCCTAGGTTAGAGACATGCACTAATCCGTCGATGGGCATACCCTTCAATGTAACAAAGACGCCAAAAGGCGTAACGCTTGAGATAACACCTTCAAAACTCTCACCCAGGCGATGATGGATAAATTCTGCTTTCAGGCTGGCCATGATCGCGCGCTCCATCTCTTCGGCCATGCGTTCCGTTTTTGAACAATTGACAGCAATACCTTCGAGCACTGCCGCGTCGGGCGCAAACGACTCTCCTCCGCCCAGTCCTAGACGGGATTTCAGCAAACGGTGCACCACCAGATCTGGGTATCGCCGGATGGGCGACGTGAAATGCGTATAAACGGCAAAGCCAAGAGCAAAATGACCGTGCGGTTGGGCGGTGTAGCGCGCTTGCGACATACAGCGCAGAATCAGCATCTCGACCCCCTGGCACCCATCCCCTTTTTTGCGCAGCGCCCGGAGGCATGCCGATAGATCAGCACCCGCTGGCGATTTCCCACCGCCAAGAGGCACGCCGAAAAGACTGAGAATTCGGCGAAGTCCGGCGATATCTTGCGCATCCGGAGCGTCGTGAACGCGGTAGATCCCCGGAGCCTCGGGCTCGCTGCCTAATAACTCGGCTGCGCATACATTAGCCGCGAGCATTGCTTCCTCTACGATCTGTGTAGAACGCCCCCTGGGTTCGCTCCAGCAGTTATCAATCCATCCGTCTTCCCGATAGCGGATCTTGGCCTCCGGGAACTCAAAATCCACGCTGCCCTCACGTTGCCGTTTTGCAAGAAGTAGCTCGGCAACCTGAGCCAGGGCCTCAAGATTTGTCAGAACCTCTGGCGGGCCGTCTTCGGTTCCCTCATGATCCCCTGAAAGAAACCGAGTCACTTGCGGGTAGGTCAGTCGGGCGGCTGAGCAGATTGTCGCCTCGACAAACTCGCGCGAAAGAATATCGCCCATGGGGCTGATTTCCATCCGACAGACAAAGGCCAAGCGATCTTCGTTCGGGCGCAGGGAGCAAAGATCATTAGATAGACGCTCTGGAAGCATCGGAAACACACTATTCGCGAGATAGAAGGAATTTCCCCGATCTCTCGCGTCGAGGTCTAGCGCGCTTTCCGCCTCAACCCAATATGAAACGTCTGCAATTGCCACATCGAGACGGAACCGGTCATTCTTGAATTCGCAATAAAGCGCGTCGTCAAAATCCTTCGCTGTTTCGCCATCAATCGTGACGAACGGTGTCCCCGTCATATCCAGTCGATGTGTTCCTTGTCCTTGGCTAAGTTTCCGCTCGAGCGCGTCGACCCGCGCAGGATCGAGGACGCAAGGGACGGTTGACAGCCCCTGCTGCTGAGCGAGACGCTCGATCAGGAGTGTCACCGCTCCGGCGTCCTGCAGGCGCCGGGTGATCCGCCCAAGCATTTGTTGCTGGTAAAAGGGGTGCGACAGTCGTTTCACCAAGACCATTTCGTTCGCCCTGGCGCCAAGCGTGTCTTTTTGATCGATGAAGAGATCCCCCGACTCATACCGCTCTTCAGGCCGTACCCATCCACCTCCCGTGCTTCCCTCAAAACGCCCAAGGACCTGCTCTTCCGACGGCACCAACACGGCCAACACGACGATTCCAGAGTTAGCGCGCCCTCGCCCGCGGCGCAATGTACACAACACGCGATCTCCAGGGAGGATGCGACGCGCCTGACGCGAAGCCAGAGCGTACTCCTCATGGGAATCTGCCTTCATCACCAGCTTTCCTCTCGCCGCTCGCGAAATGACTCCCACGCGCAATGTGGCATTTTCATCAATTGAGTAATGGTCCGCGCTTACTTCGAGAACGATTCCCGATTTCACGAGGTGCGATAAACCATTCAGCCAGTCGGAGGCTGTCTTTTCTTCAATACCGATAGAGCGCCAGAGCGTCTCGCGAGAGAGCGTACCGGCGTTCATGAGCGCGGTGATAATGCGGCCCCTCCGCTGCGCCGACTCGGGGAGAATGGAAAGATTGCGTGAGGTCACCAATGGATCATACCCGACCATTGAAGCTCTAATTGATTGACAACATGGACCCCAGTGGGTAATGTTCGCGACCTCAAACTACTCAGTGACACGCGCACCAAATCCTTGGTGCGGACAATCCTTTGCCGAGGTGGCGGAACTGGTAGACGCGCTAGCTTCAGGTGCTAGTGGGGGTAACCCCGTGGAGGTTCAAGTCCTCTCCTCGGTACCATTTCCGGACTTCAAAACAATCTGGTTTCGGCCACGTGCTTTAGCCTCATAAAGCCCCTCGTCCGCAATACGCATGAGCGTTACTGCATCGGTCGCACCGTCCGAGTATTCAGCGGCCCCAAAACTCGCGGTCACCGCCAAGGAGTGATCCGCCACCTGCACCGATAAGCTCTCGACAGCGTGCCGCAACCGCTCCAGGAAGCTTGCGCTGCCCCCAGCGTTGGTATCCCTCAATAACAACGCAAACTCTTCACCGCCGTAACGCGCTATCACATCGGTATCACGAACGGATTTACTGAGGCAGCGTCCGATCTCCGCCAGCACCGCATCGCCCGCTAGGTGACCGTAGACATCATTAATTTGTTTGAAGTGATCAAGATCAATAATGCAGGCAACAAAAGGACTCTTTTGGCGTTGAAATAGCGCGATCCAGTCATCGAGCGTTTGATCAAAAACACGCCTATTCTTTAGCCCCGTGAGCGGGTCATGCGTAGCCAAACGCTCCAGTTCTCGCTGCGCTTTCTCTCGTTCCCTTACTTCTCGCGCCAAATTCTGGTTCAGATCAGCGAGGGTTTTGGACTGTCGGGTTTCGGCTATTGTTCTTCCGGTCAATGTCAGCATAAATGCGCAAAATACGGCGAGCAACAGCAACCCCCCCTTCAAAACGATCCACGGGATGAGGGACCGCTCCCCAGAGAAAAACCCCGCCTCGGGCCAGATTTCCAAGCGCCAAACTCGGCCACCGATATCCAGCCGTTGGGAGGAGATAAGCGTCGCAGTTGGCGCTGGCCGCGGAAATGCTGCGACAGCGGCGCCCTGACCGCGGCCATCGACACCGAAAGCGGCGAGAGGATGAACCTGGCCTTCGTCTGAGACATCATAGAGATGAGTAATCGTGTTTTTGATTTCGAGCCCCTGTTGGGCTGAGCGGATTAAGTCACCGATCCGAAAGACACCGACCGCAAAACCTGCGAGTTGTGTTCGACGCTGCTCGATGGATTCCGGAATGACCTGAGTCCGATATACCGGTAGAAAGACAAGAATCCCCGCCTGCGACTCCGTTTCCTGAACGAGCGTTATGGGTGCGGTCGCCACCGGACGACCTCCATCACGAGCCTCATCCATGGCCATTCGTCTGGCGGGATTCGAATAAACGTCAAACCCGAGCGCCGCCTTGTTCTCTTCATGAGGCTCGATAAATTGCACGACGACATACTTGTCTCGAGGCCCTGCCTGCACAAGCTCTCCCGTGTTTGACCGCTCTTGAAAGGAGAAGTTCAGGTAACCCCTCGCGCGCATAGCCTCCTCCATAACGCCTCGCTGGTCTGCCATGACCACGGGGTTAAAAGACAACGCTTGAACACCGGAAAGTCTTGATAGATTCTGGGACACAAACTGCCTGAATCGACTTGAAGTCATCTCCCCCGGGCCGCCCCATAGTGCGGTCGTGCCAATAAATCCTCTGATGCCGTAGAGGTTTTCCATGTATGTCGCCCATTGCTTATCGAGCGACTCTGCAATGACTTGCACGCGAGCATGGAACGACTCTTCAAGGTCTTGCTCCTCTTGACTTTCGGCCCAGAAAAAAATGGTCGTCACCGCAATTAATGCGCCTACCAAAGGCGCCATAATGCGCCATCGCCTCCAGCCCCAGCTTTCGACCGGAGACCCCCTTAGGGCAAACAAGACCGGTACAAACACGATCACCCCAATGCTGTTTCCAACCCACCAGTTGAGCCAATAAAAACCAATCTCGTCCGCGGTAATGACGTTCGCGGCAAAAAGACCAGTAACGCCCACACTAGCCCCCACCGTCGAGACCAGAAAGCCTGTAACCAAGACAAAACGAACGATACTGAAGGGTGTTATGAGCTCAAACGGCAACCCGTCTAACTTGACCGAGGCGAACCGTCCCAACAGGGCCTGAAGGGAGGCCCCAGTCGCTATAGTCGCGGGAAGCAATAAGTGGGAAAAATCAAAGGCGCCGACTGCACCGGCTTTCGGCAGCCACAGGCTGGCGGCGAAGGCGCCAATAAAGACCCCGGGCCATAGCCGATAACTAAAGAGCATCAGACCCGCAAGTGCGATCCCGGCCCCGGGCGAAACCGCGGCAGCGTAGCCCGGGGGTAGCGTTAGGGGCGCTGCCAACTTTGCGGCTAGAAAATAAAGGGCGGCGAGAACCAGAGCTGCGCGAGCAGTTCTAAAGGTCGAAAGTTGGCGAGTCACGACGATAGGCTACCACGGGTCAGGCGGGAGTCATCTCCGGGTAAACCCTAGGCCAACAGCGAGGCACGCCGAACCGCAATAAATGGTGCTCGGACGAGTCTTGGGACGGCAAACCCGCATCGAAAGGCCGAATTATGCGCCCGCCGATGGGGATCAGATAATCTTTCTGCGCAGAATCTTTATCAGCGGACGGCCAATGGATGCAGTTTACGCCGACCCGAAGGGGTGCCTCAGAACGAGTGTTTCATCCCGATCTGCACCGGTCGAGAGGATATCCACAGGGACATCCAACAGAGCTTCTAGTCGTTCTACATATTTTCGAGCCGCGGCAGGAAGATCGTCGAGAGAGCGACTGGCACGAGTGCTGTCCGACCAACCGTCCATCGTTTCGTAAACCGGCTCACAGGCCGCCAGACCCTCAGAATCCCAAGGCGGGGTGTCTATGAGGTCCCCATTCAGGGAATACCCGGTGCAGATTTTGACTTCGGGAAGCCCGTCGAGCACGTCGAGCTTTGTGACACACAGGGAGTTGACGCTATTCAGCCAGCACGCCCTCCGGGCCAGCACCGCGTCAAACCAGCCGCAACGCCGCGGGCGTCCCGTGGTAGCCCCAAACTCGTGCCCTTTTTCTGCCAAATGTGCGCCGCTTTGGTCAAACAGTTCGGTGGGGAACGGTCCGGAACCCACACGGGTTGTATAGGCCTTGACGATGCCCATTACGGTATCAAACATGAGCGGGCCGGCACCACTGCCGCTCGCTGCCGCTCCCGCGGTGGTATTTGAAGAGGTGACAAAGGGATACGTTCCTTGATCAATATCCAACAACGTTCCCTGGGCGCCCTCAAAGAGAATGTTCTCGCCGACAAGCTGCGATAAGGCTTGCGAGACGTCACCGATCATCGGAGCCAACTCGGAGGCCCATCGCTCCACCATCACCGCGACAGAATCCAAATCGATCGCTTTAGCCCCAAAACGCTCAGTCAGCAGAAAGTTATGGTACTCCAATAGGGCTGAAACCTTCTCCATACAACTGCTCCGGTTAAGGAGATCGCCAACACGGACACCTCGTCTCGCGACTTTGTCTTCGTACGCAGGGCCAATCCCTCTGCCCGTAGTACCAATCGCGTTATTCCCCCGAGCGCGCTCTCGCGCCTGATCCAGTTCGACATGGCTAGGCAGAATGAGCGGGCAGGCTGGGCTGATGGTCAATCGTTGCCGCGCATCAACCCCGGCTTCGCTTAAAGTCTCTAACTCAGCAATCAACGCGTCCGGCGCAACCACGACGCCGTTCCCGATCAGGCATTGAACGCCGGGGCGAAGGATCCCCGACGGCACCAGATGAAGAACCGTTTTCTTGCCGTCGATAACCAGCGTATGGCCAGCGTTATGTCCTCCTTGGAAACGTACGACCGCCCGACATTGTGCGGTAAGAAGGTCGACGATTTTTCCTTTACCCTCATCCCCCCATTGGATACCAAGCACAACGACATTCCTGGACATAGGCTTACTTTCGTTCTCTCTCAGCAGATAAATGGGAGACGCTAGCTTTAGAGGAACTCAGAACCGCGAGTGTCCACCCTTACTAGAGCGTCACGACCGAACTATGGTTAGAAGCGCGAGGCCGATCACCACTGCGGCCACCCCCGCGATCCTTAACTGCCGATCATCAAAAAACGCGAGGGCTGCGACCAGGCGCCTGAACCGCCCCGGGCTGACGAAAGGAATAATCCCTTCAATGACCAGCACCAGAGCCAGCGCGGCGAAAAGGTCCTGCCAATCCACCGCTCGATTTTAATCGACTGGCCCTGGAGATGCCTGCTTAAAGTAACGGAAGAACTCCGAATCGGGCTCAATAACGAGAAGGTTGTCCGGGCTTGCAAAGGTGGCGCGGTAGGCGTTCAAACTGCGGTACATCCGATAGAACTCACGGTCACGATCAAACGCATCTGCATAAATTCCTGTTGCCTCGGCATCGCCTTGACCCTTGACCTGCTGCGCCTTCTCCCTAGCCTCAGCGAGGATAATGGCCCGTTGACGATCAGCATCCGCCCGAATTATCTCGGCTGCCTCAGCACCACGGGCGCGGAGGTCTTTCGCGACGCGGGATCGCTCCGCCTCCATTCTCTGGTAGACCCGCTCGCTAATACCGGGATCGAGATCCACCCGCTTTAACCGGACGTCGAGCACTTCAATTCCGAGCGAGGCGACTTCAGTATTCATAGCCTCGCGCACCACGTCCATAATTTCAACGCGGTCCCCTGATATCACCTGCTGCACCGAGCGATTACCGAATTCACTACGCAGTGCATCGTTCACACGCTGAGCGAGTCGGTTTCGCGCATTAGCTGCCAGACCCCCCAGTCGTGTGTAGTAACGTGCCGCGTCGGTAATTCGCCACTTGACGAAAGAATCCACCACGAGATTCTTTTTCTCACGCGTCAGGTATAACTCGGGATCGGAATCCATGGTCTGCACGCGAGCGTCAAAATACCGGACGTTATTAATCAAGGGCGCCTTAAAATGCAGGCCGGGACTATCGTTCGATCTGACGATTTCACCGAACTGGAAGATGATCGCCTTCTCGCGCTGATCTACGAGGTACACAGAAGACAAGCCAAGCGTCACGGCAATCACCAAGACGACAATAGAAATCAATGCTTTACCGCTCATTGGGTCAAACTCCTTAGTCGACTGGAGCGTTCTTCGCGCGACCCTGATCCTGACTCATTCAGAACCTCTACGCTCGAGAGGTCGCTCTCACTGCCGGGCATCCTCGCGCTGCCCGCTGAATTTCCGCGATTTTTAATGAGCTGATCGAGTGGGAGGTACATGACGTTATTACTGTTACCGCTTTGGTCGATCATCAGCTTCGTCGAATTGCCGTACACCGATTCGAGCGCATCGAGATACAGGCGATCGCGAGTAACCTCAGGCGCTTTGGCGTATTCGTCCAACACCTGTAAAAAACGTGAGGCTTCACCGCGGGCCGCTGCGACCACGCTAGCCTGATAAGCCGCCGCCTCCTGCTCTAATCGCGCGGCAGCGCCCCTCGCACGCGGGATAATGTCATTCTGATAAGCCTGCGCCTCGTTCTTGAAACGCTCCTCATCCTCTCGCGCCTTAACTGCATCATCAAACGCCGCTTTCACTTCCGCAGGGGGCTGCGCGTTCTGCATCTCTACAGCCTTGATGTTAATGCCGGTGTCATAGCGATCCAAAATATCCTGCAGCAAGGTTTTTGTCTCTTGCGCGATCTCGGCACGTCCGCCGGTGATTGCAAAATCCATCGTATTTCGCCCAACGATTTCACGCACCGCGCTCTCGGTCGCGCCTCGAACAACAGAATCATTGGCCTCGGCCACGTTGAACAGAAGCTCGCGGGGGTCCTTGATGTCGTACTGCACGGCAAAGTGGATGTCGATGATGTTCTCGTCAGCCGTTAACATCAGGGCTTCTCGCGGCACCCCTGCCACCTGACTTGATCTGGCGTTCGTCCGGTATCCGACCTCTACGGTCCGGATTTGCTGTACGTTCACCACATCCACCGATTCGATCGGATACGGCATGTGCCAACGAAGCCCGGCTTCTTTTACCGTTTTATAGGCGCCAAAACGCAGCTCGACTGCCTGCTGACCCTGTTCTACGACATAAAACCCCGTAGCGAACCATAACCCGATCACAATCACGACGATCGGACCCACGGCCTTCGAACTCAGACTGGGCATCTTGCCGCCGCCACGTCGTCCGCCAGAGCCGCGACCGCCAAACAGGCCGCTGAATTTCTTCTGAATATCCTTCAGGACTTCATCTAAGTCAGGGGGTTGATTCTGGCCATTTCCCTGGCCCCACGGGTCCTTGTCATCTGAACCGGGCTGATTCCACGGCATTGAGTACTTACCTCTCCATTGAATTCACAGCAACTAAGGAAACTTCTTCGAAATCTCCTTTATCTTCCTCAGATTTTATCACGTCCACCGGGTTCTTCTTGTTTAAGCTTCCTTCACGGTCTCCCAAATGACTTCCACCGATTTCATCGGCAGCCCAGAAACGGGGCTCAAAGTCCGGATGCTGCTCGATTCGACCAATAGTCGCTCCGTCGGCACGGCATCGTATAACCAGCACATCATTTGACCCCGACGCCTCATCGAGTACATGGCAAACACTGAAGATAAACGCGCGAAGTCGACCGAGCATTGCGGGTAAGAAAATGGTGACCTCTCGGCTTGTCTGCGTCAGTACGAGCGACAGCTCTCGGAGGAGCGCCGAAACCCCGTCTCCGGTAGCGGCGGAGACTCGAACCGTTCTCTCACCACATATAGCATCCCGGACCAGGCCAAAAGGCCTTCCACTGAGATCCACTTTGTTCCGGACAAAAAGACAGGGAATGTCCCCGGCATTGATCTCGGTGAGTACTGAATCCACGTGTGTCTCCCGCTCGCGGACGTCAGGATCATTGTCGTCTGAGACCCGAAGCAACAAGTCGGCTTCCGACACTTCCTCCAGGGTTGACATAAATGCCTCGACCAGCGAGTGAGGCAATCCGCTAATAAAGCCGACGGTGTCCGATAGGATCACCGGCCCGAAGCCTGGCACCTCCAGTCGACGCATTGTCGGATCTAGGGTCGCGAATAACTGGTCGGCCGCAAAGACCGCCTCTCCCGCGAGCTGGTTAAACAGTGAGGATTTTCCAGCGTTGGTATAGCCCACAATCGCTACGGTAGGCACTCGTGCCCGGGCCCTCCGCTGCCGTCGCACGGTGCGTTGCGATCTTACTTTCTCGAGCCGGCGCTGTAGATGGCGGAGTCGAATACCCAGGAGTCGTCGATCCGTCTCAAGTTGCGTTTCCCCAGGGCCCCTTAGGCCAATTCCACCGCGCTGGCGCTCCAAGTGAGACCAGCCTCGGACAAGCCGCGTGGATAGATGCTTCAACTGCGCGAGTTCCACCTGCAACTTTCCCTCGCTGGTCCGCGCTCGAAGCGCAAAAATATCCAGGATTAACCGCGTACGATCAATCACGCGGCATTTCACGATGCTTTCTAGATTACGCTCCTGAATCGGGGAAATCGACTGATTAAAAATAACCAGGTCAACGTTTTCGCTTTTGACCCGCTCGGCGATTTCAGCGGCCTTACCGGCTCCAACGTATCGTCCCGCATCGGGATACCCACGTGTCGCGCCGATCCAGCCGACCACCTCGGCTCCTGCCGATACGGCGAGGCCGTGAAGCTCTTCGACGTCCGAGTCGACTACTCTGCCGCGAGCCCTCTGATGCACGAGAAGTGCACGCTCGACCGTGCGGGCCGTAGACAGCGACTCAGTCAATGCGCTCCGCGCTTTGAATGCACTTATCTTTCAAAAGAGACCCCGCACAAGTTACGACTCCCGCTAAATTTGAAAGGTTTTCAAAGGTGTCCAGCAAACACCTTTCATGCGGGCGCGTTTGCCGATTCGTCGGCGCGTGAGGAGTCCGATGCGTCGTCAATCTGCGTCTCGGCCTCGTCGCTGCTATACGGTACGCGAACCGGTCGGGTTGGGACGATCGTAGAGATCGCATGCTTATAAATTAATTGACTAACGCTATTTCGAAGAAGTACCACGAATGGATCAAAGGATTCGACCTGACCCTGCAACTTAATTCCATTCACCAGATAGATCGCGACTGGAATCCGCTCTCTGCGAAGAATATTTAGGAAAGGATCCTGAAGCGCCGCTGCGCGCTGTTGGTTCATGGCTGTTCCTCCTTGTCCTGAATTGGCTGCCCCTCTAACGGAGGCATGCTGCCTGTAGCCCTTCGCTCTGTCAGCCGAGAGCGAATGCAACCCGCAAGGTTAAGAGGATTGCAGACCCAAACCTGTTCAGGAGATCAATTTTTTCGTTGTAATAATCTAATTGGCCGACCCCGTAAATTTAAGTCCCGTTTTTTAAGATTTCAAGCCCAGCTTTTATACCGATTTATGCCAATGCACACGAGCGCGTGTTCGCTCTTGCCCAAGTCGTCACATAGTGCAGAACATGATCAGCAGTCGATGGGTTGGTCCCATCAACCCAGAGGACTCCCCTTTCGTTCCGTAACCAGGTGAGCTGTCGCTTGGCCAGACGACGTGTACTGGTCAGGACGTCCTCTCGCATCTGTGCGAACCCAACCTCGTTTTCTAGATATGCCCAGATCTGTTGATAACCCACGCTTCGCATCGCAGGGCTTTCCCGAGCATCTGGGTATTGGCTTCTCAGGTCGCGAACCTCGTCAACAAAACCTAAATTCAACATGTCCGTAAGCCGGGTTTCGATGCGCCGATGCAATAAAGCCCGTGAGGGAACATTGACCGCAATCTTCAAGGCGCTTATGCCGTCAGCCAGCAGACCATTCACAGTCTTTTGATCCGCTACAGGTTTCCCGGTGAGCATATTGATCTCGATCGCGCGCATTATCCGCTGCGCATCGTTCGCATTAATCCGCTGCGCAGCCATTGGGTCGATCTGACTCAGCCGGGTATAAAGCGAACTCAGGCCCTTAACCCGCACGGTGTCGCTGAGCGAGTCCCGAAGATCCGGATCTGCCGGCGGTAACTCCGGCAGGCCTTCCAGCAGCGCGTTAAGGTAGAACATCGTTCCGCCTACCAGCACCGGAATTCGTCCCGCCCGCAAACTCTGGAGCACAAGCTCTCGCGCATCCTGGGCGAAGTCCGCGGCTGAGTAGGGTTCGTCGATGGCTCGTACGTTCACAAGTGCATGCGGAAACTCTTCAAGCACGTCCTGGGCAGGTTTAGCGCTCCCGACGTTCATGCCGCAATACACCTGACTGGAATCTACGCTGATCAGGTCCACGTCCAGCATACGGGCTAAATGCAAAGCAAGCGCCGTCTTCCCGGACGCAGTAGGGCCAGTGATACATACGACGAGATCACTCAAGAGGCCAGTGATCATGATCCGGGGAGGGTTAAAGTCTGGCCCACCATCAAGGTATCCGATGCAAGACCATTTGCGTCGCGTAACGCTGCCACCGGAATATTCATCCGGGCCGCAATCACAGACAGCGTGTCGCCCGGCCTCACGATGTACTCCCCCAGCCTCAAATCCCCATGGGGACATCGCGTATCAATTTTGCAGTATCCTAACAGCGCTCGATACAGAGCCCCTGCCAGGCGCTCCTGGTGCATACGATCCTTCAGCGCTCTCTCTTCAGACCGGTTGGTCATGAACCCGGCTTCCACCAATACCGCTGGGATATCAATCGCCTTTAGTACAACAAACGCTGCGCTCTCCACACGCTCGCTATGAAGATCGCCTACCTGGCCAAGCTCATTCAGCAGCTCGCGTGCCAGCTTCCTGCTCTCTTTTACTTTCCAGTCAATCCCCATATCCAGCAATGCTTCCCGGACGACGGGTTCACGCCTACCGATGTCCACACCGCCGGCAAGATCAGACGCATTTTCACGCTCGGCCAGCCATTTACCAAGCTCGCTGCCTGCGCCCTTCTCTGAGAGAACAAAAACTGAGGCCCCGGAGGCCGACGCTCGTTTGGCAGCATCCGCATGAATGGAGACGAAGACGTCAGCACGCCTAGACAACGCCAACTGGACTCGATCCCGCAGGCTGATATAAAAGTCGCTCGCGCGCGTAAGTTCAGCGCGGATCGGCTGCTGCCCATTGATTAAGCTAGCCAGTCGGTTGCTGATCTGTAACGCCACTTTCTTCTCATACTCGCCACTCGCGCCAATCGCGCCCGGATCATCCCCGCCATGACCTGGATCGATAAGGACCAGATACCCCTCTTCCGCTCCAGACTCGGGAAGCGCTTGAGTGCCGACCGACGCGTCGTGAGGCGTGAGATCGATAACCAGGCGATACGGGTAGGGATCGCGTGGCGCGAGCATAAACGCATGAGCCTCTAACTCTCGAGCAAGATCAAAAACGACTATAAGATCACCGGAGACAGAACGCTCCGTGGAAATTCCCAAAACCGGACCCGAGCCTGCCTCTGTCGTGATTGAAGTCATCAAGCTGAGGTTCGGCAGCTCCACTGTCAGACGCTTCGGCGATCCCGCCGTCGCGACTTTGAAACTCACTTCGTGCGTGAGATCAAAAACAATCCGGGTCCGATCAGGGCCGTGCCACATCCTGAAGCCTGCAACCAGCCCAGACGCCAGAGCGGACCCATTGATCAGCAAAAACAGCCCAATGAGGGCGATCCGGTACCGAATCATTCGAAGCGCAGGGTGGGACTGTCCTCGCGTGAGGAGTACAGGGACAACGTTCTTCCGGTTCCGTTGTAGCGTAGCTCAATCAGATGGTCAGGATCGGGCAGGTGTGCTATCGCGCGCTCTGGCCACTCGATAAACAGTACGTTTTTGCCCCCGACTCGATCCCGAAAGCCTAATCCCTCAAGCTCCTGCGGATCGCTCAACCGATAAAGATCCAAATGATGCACGAGAAACTGAGGCGTGATGTACTCTTCGACGAGCGTGTAGGTCGGACTGACAACCGATTCCATGTTTCCCAAACCCTGAATCACTCCTCGAACAAACGTAGTCTTCCCTGCCCCGAGGTCTCCCTTAAGAAAGATCAACCGAGGTGCCGTGAGCACATCAGCGAAAGCGCGTCCCAATGCGAGAGTACGCTCCTCGTCAACAAGAGGAAACACTTCTGGATCGGAATCAATCAAGGTTCTTGCGCACCTTAGCAAGTCGCTGAATGACGTCACTGGCAACTAGGCCCACCGACCCAACATCGCGGGCGGCCAAGTCGCCTGCAGTGGCATGACACCACACCGCGAGGGTCGCCGAATCAAAAGCCGACCATCCCTGACCGCGCAACCCGGCAACTGCACCTGTAAGGGTATCGCCCATCCCTGGACTTGCCATGCCTGGATTACCTCGATCACAGACTCTGGTAGCCAGCGCTGGCCCTTCAATCAGCGTGCCGGCCCCCTTCAATATCGTGGTCGATTGGTACCGCGAGACCAGCTCCCCGACCGCCGCAGGCCGATCGGCCTCAATCTCTCGGGCGCTCACGCCCAGCAAACGAGCGGCTTCGCCGGGATGAGGAGTGAGGACAGCATCATGTGGGCGATCCGTACCCATAGCGAGCAGGTTTAACCCATCAGCATCAATTACTTTAGGTAGTGATGATTCGAGGCATCGCGCGAATACCATTTTGCTCCATGCACTTTGACCCATGCCGGGCCCAACCACCAGAACGTCGATACGTCCTAAAAATCGATCCAGGTCACCGGGGTCGGTGATCACATCGACCATGATTTCAGGACAGTGGCTGGCTACAGCCTCTTGGGCAGACTCATGGCACGCGACGCTGACCTTTCCCGCGCCGCTTCGCAAAGTTGCCTCCGCGCACAGCGCAGCCGCCCCTGCCATACCCTCTCCACCTCCAACGATACCCACATGCCCAGCTTGCCCCTTATGAAAACTGGGCGGTCGATCTGTCTGGAGCTGACGGACCATAGCAGGGGTTATCATCTCTCCCCAAGGACTCTGCGGGTCAGTATCAAGGTCATCAGTCAACACCTGCCCTACGTAGTCCAGAGCGGGACCCGTCACCAGGCCTCGCTTTAATCCGAGAAAACTGAGGGTTACCTGGGCCCTGACAGCGACCGCACCGACCTTGCCTGTGTCTGCACAGATACCTGATGGCGTATCCAAAGCCAGTACCGGCACGGAGCTGCGGTTTAGGACCTCGATGGCGGTGACGTAGGGTTTTCGCAAGCCCCCCTGGAAACCGATCCCCAGTAGCGCATCAACCAAGAGATCAGAGTCCTCAAGAACGGCGTTGATATCGGCCGATACTTCTCCAGAGCGCGACAGGTACGCCTGGTAATGTGTCTGTGCGTCAGCCGTCTTCGGCGGGGATACCGCGATCACACGAACTCGATAATCTGCCCGAAGGGCCTCTTCGGCCAGTGCATAGCCATCGCCGCCGTTGTTACCCGAACCACAGAAGATCGTGATTGTGCGGGCGTTGGGCCAGCACTGCCGAATCCGTCTGAGCGCAGCCCGTCCGGCTTTTTTCATCAGGGATTCCGATCCCGGGCGGTCTAAAAGAAAGTTCGTTTCTGTGAGGCGTACCTGCTCAACGCTGTAGACAAAATCCTCGGCTTCGCTCATGAGGATATGATACCGTGATGGCACTCGAGTCCCTGGACGTTTCCCCTAACCTCGACACCCAAATACGAATTTGGGCGGAGGAACTTGGTTTTTCGGCGCTTGGGGTTTCCGATGCTAACCTCTCGGAGTCCGCCCCTTTCCTCCAGGAGTGGCTCCTTAAGGGATGGCACGGGGATATGGAATTCATGTCCCGTCACGCCCAGCTCAGGCAAGAGCCGAGCGCGCTCTTTCCGAGCGTTAAGCGCGTCATTAGCGTTCGAATGGACTATTGGCCGCAGAACGCGGCGCCGGCCGAAACTGTTCTTGCCGACCGCGAAACAGGCTACATCGCCCGATACGCCCTGGGGCGAGACTACCACCGCACGATGCGCAGGCGACTTCAGATACTCGCTGATCGAATCACCGAACAGGTGGGGCCGTTTCGATACCGCGCATTCGTAGACAGTGCTCCAGTGATGGAGAAGCCACTCGCACAATCCGCCGGGCTCGGGTGGATAGGCAAGCACACGAACTTAATTGATCCTGTCCATGGCTCTTGGTTTTTTCTCGGAGAGTTGTATACCGATCTTCCGTTACCCATAAGCCCGCCGAGTCATGATCATTGCGGTACCTGCCAACGCTGTGCGAGCGCCTGTCCGACTGGCGCCCTTGATACGCCGTATCAGCTGGATGCCCGAAAATGTATCGCGTACCTCACCATTGAACACAAATCCGCTATTCCCGAGGAATTGCGAGGGGCGGTAGGAAACCGAGTATTTGGATGCGACGATTGCCAACTCGTCTGCCCCCATAATCGAGATGCCCCTGATGGCGAGGACTTATTCCACGCACGCCATGGTTTAGACGCACCCCTCTTAACCGCGCTCTTTGCCTGGACGGACAAGGAATTTGACTATTACACCCGAGGGAGCGCTATCCGACGGCTCGGTTACGAGCGCTGGATGCGTAATGTCGCGGTCGCATTGGGGAACAGCAAGCCAAGTACAAACAAGATCGAAGCATTGTCGAAACGACTCGGCACCATATCCGATATGGTCGATGAGCACATCGTATGGGCCATGGAGAAACAACGCGCCGGCCTCAGCGTGGAAGATGGCACCCTCTGAGATGCCGCCGCCAGCGGGTTCACTAATTCTTAAAGAAGTGGCTTCGATAAAACTTCAGCTCGTTTATCGAATCCAAAACATCATTCAGGGCGCGATGGCCGCCATTCTTTGTATATCCCGCCAACAGGTCAGGCTGCCAGCGGCTCGCCAATTCTTTGATGCTGCTGACATCGAGATTGCGGTAGTGAAAAAACCCTTCCAGCCGCGGCATGTGACGAAAAAGAAACCGTCGATCCTGGCAGATGCTGTTCCCACATAAGGGAGACGTTCCGGATCGAACAAATCGGGAGAGAAATTCTAAGGTCTGCTCCTCGGCCTCGGCCTCGGAAACCGTCGACTCGGCGACCCGATCTATAAGGCCGGTGGCTGAGTGGGTTTTCTGGTTCCACTCATCCATCGCCGCCATTGTTTCCTTCGTCTGATGAATGGCCAGCACCGGTCCCTCGCCGAGGATCTCGAGATCGGCGTCCGTCACGACGGTCGCGATCTCAATGATCCGGTCAGTATCCGGATTGAGGCCGGTCATCTCTAGGTCTAACCAGACCAGGTGGGAGGTGCGTTGAGTCAACGGCAATCGTTCCGATTGCAGCGCGGGGGGCTAGTCGTCTTTGCCAACCGCCTTCATGCTCAGGCGAATCCGGCCTTGCTTATCGACCTCGAGCACTTTCACTTTGACGAGATCTCCCTCAGCCAGCTTGTCGCTTACGTTTGCCACACGCTCATCAGAAATTTGGGAGATATGCACAAGACCGTCTTTCCCCGGTAGGATATTTACGAACGCACCGAAATCCATCAGGCGTACGACCTTTCCCTCGTAGATCGTTCCCGCCTCGACCTCAGCGGTAATCTGCTCGATTCTTCTACGGGCATCTTCGGCTGCCGAGAGATCAGACGTCGCGATCTTGATGGTCCCGTCGTCATCGATATCGATTGCAGCGCCGGTGGCCTCAGAAATTGCGCGAATCGTCACACCGCCCTTACCGATCACGTCGCGAATCTTGTCGGTCGGGATAGACATAGTGGTGATTCGTGGCGCGTAACGAGACATCTCCTGGCGGGGTGAACTGATGGCCTTAGCCATCTCCCCCAATATATGCAACCGACCCCGCTTCGCCTGCGCAAGCGCCTGCTCCATAATCTCTCGGGTAATCCCGTCGATTTTTATATCCATCTGCAGCGCGGTGACGCCTTCAGTCGTGCCCGCCACTTTGAAATCCATATCGCCGAGATGATCTTCATCGCCGAGTATGTCGGTCAGCACGGCAAAATCATCACCCTCTTTGATCAGGCCCATCGCCACCCCCGCTACCGGGGCTTTAATGGTTACCCCAGCATCCATGAGAGCAAGGCTGGTACCGCAGACGGTAGCCATTGAGCTCGAACCGTTGGACTCGGTGATTTCTGATACCGACCGAATCACATAAGGAAACTCCTCCTGCGAGGGCAGCACGGCAAGCATCGCCCGCTTCGCCAACCGGCCATGGCCAATCTCCCGACGTTTGGGCGACCCGACCCGACCCGTCTCCCCTACGCAAAAAGGCGGAAAGTTGTAGTGCAGCATGAACGGATCGCGCCGCTCCCCTTCGAGTGCATCAATAATCTGCGCGTCGCGCTCGGTGCCGAGAGTACACGTCACGATCGCCTGCGTCTCGCCCCGTGTAAAAAGAGCAGACCCATGGGTTCGAGGGAGTACCCCCGTTTCGATCGCGATGGGTCGGACGGTTTCCTTATCCCGACCATCAATCCGAGGCTCGTTAGCGAGGATACGACCTCGAACAGTCTTTTTCTCGAGGGTCTTTATCGCTCCCTTAACGCGCTCAGAGTCCGACTCTTCTGAGGTTTCTGACAACAGCGCCGATAATGCTTTTTCTCGAGCGACTGACATCGCAGCCTGGCGGGCTGCCTTATCAGGAATCTGGTAGGCGGAGGCGATATCGGAGCCAACCGCAGCGTGGACCTGCTCCAACAACCCGTCGTCCTTATCTTCAGCCTGCCAATCCCAAGAAGTCGTCCCCACCTGAGCGGTCAGCGCTTTAATTGCATTGATCGCCGCTTTGCCTCCCTCATGACCGAAGACAACGGCACCGAGCATTTGCTCCTCGGTGAGCTGCTGAGCTTCAGACTCCACCATTAAGACAGCGGACTCGGTTCCGGCCACTACTAAATTCAGCTGCGACTGAGCCAGTTGGGTGGCTGTTGGATTCAGGACGTATTGTCCGTCAACAAACCCAACGCGCGCAGCGCCGATCGGTCCGTTAAAAGGCACGCCCGAGATACTTAGCGCTGCCGACGCGCCCACCATGGCGACGACATCGGGATCAATCTCCGGATCAACGGACATTACCGTCGCGATGACCTGAATTTCGTTATTAAACCCGTCAGGGAATAGGGGTCGAATGGGGCGATCGATGAGTCTCGCCGTGAGAATTGCTTTTTCGGCCGGGCGCCCCTCGCGCTTGAAAAATCCGCCAGGTATGCGGCCCGCGGCGTAGGTGCGTTCTTCGTAATCAACGGTCAATGGAAAGAAATCCCGCCCGCTCGATTCTCGAGCCGCGACAACCGTGACGAGGACAACCGTCTCTCCCAAACTGGCCAGCACAGCGCCGCTCGCCTGTCGGGCTATCTGCCCGGTCTCAAGGCGCATCTCTTGATCGCCGTATTGGAACGTTTGGACAATCTTATTCAATCCACTAACTCCGCGTAAAAGTAAAAAAAGGTTCTAGCGTCTCAGACCAAGGCGACCAATCAACGATCGATAGCGCTCAACGTCCCGACTTTTTAGATAATCTAAAAGTTTTCGACGACGGTTGACCATCCGCAGCAGCCCCTGACGGGAGTGGTGGTCATGGATATGCGTCTTGAAATGATCCGTCAAATCAGTGATTCGAGCAGTTAAAAGAGCCACCTGAACCTCCGGAGAGCCTGTGTCCCCGGGCGCGGTGGCGTAATCACTGACGACTTTAGCTTTATCGGCTGCTACTAATGACATGTTAATCCTCGGTGTTCTTTGCCTGATTTCTGAAGTTCGGTTTAATGGGTTCTCCTGCCTGACGTCTTGGGTCCCACGATCGATTGTTAGGGTAGACGAACGCGAATACGACTTGCTAAAGGCTCAGGCGGATAAAACTCTTTCGAAATGCCGGGTTCCACAGGAGGGGGCTCAAAGGCGGGCGTATTCTAACGTTATGACTGATTTTCCTCAAGAAATTGCCGACGGGTCGAGCCTAGGCCGACATCAAACGCTCTGGAACGACAAGGTTCGCTTCTTTCACTGTCCCAATCCCCAGAAATCCGGCCGCGGCGGAATAAAGCCGCACTTTCCCGCTTTCGGGGAGGCTTGCACTCCTGACCGCCTGCCCCCGGCATACGTAAAAGGCCGCATCGACCGAAAGATCTACCTTTGGGAGGTGCATAAGGGCTTCACCCACATCGCCTACAAACCGTCGCCTCTCAGTCGGTGAATCAAGAGCCTCGAGCTCCGATACCGTGACGGCATCGTCGATGCTGAGGTCAGCGACTCCGAGTCTTCTCAGTCCAATGACATGACCGCCCACGCCCAGCGCGTCACCGAGATCGTTGGCCAGAGACCGGACATAGAAGCCAGAGCTGCACTCCAAAGCAAGAACGACATCTCGCCCGTCGAAACGAATTAACCGCAGGTCCGTAACTTGAACCTCCCGACTCTCTCGTTCGACTTCGATACCCTCTCGGGCAAGCTTGTAGAGCGGCTGACCATTTAGCTTAATCGCTGAATACATAGGGGGCATTTGCAAAAAGCTTCCCCTGAACTGATCTAGAGCATGTTCGATATCCTGCTGCGAGACCCTCTCTGTACTGGATCGCACCACGACCCCTTCGCTGTCGCCGGTCTCCGTCGTTTCGCCGAGGCGAACGGTGGTCTCGTAGCGCTTCTTGGCGCCCAAAAAATAACCGGACCATTTTGTCGAAGTCCCCAGACAGATGGGAAGTAATCCTGTAGCAATTGGATCCAGGCTGCCGGTATGTCCCGCTTTTTGGGCATTTAAAAGTCTGCGCACCGACTGAAGCGCCTGATTAGACGTCACTCCCGGGTGCTTATCCAGGAGCAGTATCCCGTCCACGGCGTCTCCCATCGGCTTTTTTTTACGACGACCCAAGGATCATTCCTTTCCTGAGATTAATTTTTTGGATCCGCTTCGTTGAGATCTAGAGAGTCCAAGAGACGCGACATCTTGGCACCGTACTCAATGCTTTCATCATATTCAAAAACAAGGTCGGGCGTTCGACGCAACTTCGCTCGCTGACCCAGTTCAAAGCGAAGCGCTGAAGCGTTTTCGTTGAGAACCCGAATAACATTCCCAGGGTCTAGGTCCGAAGCCAACGCTGTGACGAATACGCGGGCGTGGCGCAGGTCCTTGCTGAGGGTCACGCTGGTAATGGATACCAGACCAGTACCCTGCCCCTCTAGGACTGAAGGCAAGATCCCAGCGAGCTCACGCCGAATCTGCTGCCCCACGCGCCGCGAACGATCGACACCTTGCATGTCTTGATACTCCGTTCTAAAGAGTCGCCGCCTGCTCTATCTTCTCGTATATCTCTATCTGGTCGCCAGCCTTAATATCGTTGTAGTTCTTGACGCCAATGCCGCACTCGAAGCCTGATTTAACCTCCGAGACGTCATCTTTGAAGCGCTTCAACGAATCGATATGGCCATCGAATATGACCACATTATCCCGAAGCACGCGGACGGGCAGATTACGCCTAACTTCTCCCTCGATCACGCGGCATCCAGCAACTGCACCCAGTTTCGCAACGCGGAACACATCCCGGACTTCTGCGAGCCCGACCGCCTGTTCCCGGATCACCGGAGCGAGCATGCCGGTTAAGGCAGTAGTCACGTCGTCAACAACATCATAGATGACGCTGTAATAGCGCACATCAATACCTTCGCTCTCAATCAATTTTCGAGCCGTCGCATCGGCGCGGACATTAAACGCAATAATGATCGCCGCTGATGCTGTTGCGAGGTTCACGTCCGACTCGTTAATTCCTCCGACCATCCCATGGACTACGACCACCTTCACTTTGTCATTACTGAGTTTTTCGAGCGACTCTGTGAGCGCCTCCACTGATCCCTGAACATCTGCTTTGATGATCACGTTCAACGGAAGAACTTGATCTTCGCCCATCTCAGTGAACATGCTCTCGAGCTTTGCCTTCTGCTGACGAGCAAGTTTCAGCTCTTTGAACTTTGCCTGACGGAAACTTGTAATCTCCCGCGCCCGGCGCTCATCGGTGACCACAGAGAATTCGTCCCCTGAATCAGGAACGCCGCCGAGACCCTGCAGTTCTACCGGGATTGATGGGCCGGCCTGCTTCACCGCCTCTCCATTGTCTGAGGTCATTGCGCGGATACGGCCAAATTCACGACCCGCCACCACAATGTCACCCCGATTAAGAGAACCTTTTTGGACAAGAATGGTCGCCACGACCCCCTTGCCGCGATCGAGTCTTGCCTCAACGACCGTCCCGGACGCAGGACCTGAGTCCGGCGCGGTGAGATCCAGCAATTCGGACTGAAGCAGCACAGACTCGAGGAGCGCATCAACGCCATCGCCCGTCAAGGCGGAAACCTCGCTCATGAGGATATCGCCGCCCCATTCCTCCGGAATAACATCATGAGTAGCAAGCTCCTGGCGAACACGATCAGGATCGGCATCCTCTTTGTCCATTTTGTTAATAGCCACAATGAGCGGCACCGATGCATTTCGAGCGTGATTGATCGCTTCGATGGTTTGCGGCTTTACCCCGTCATCGGCCGCCACCACCAGTATCACCAGATCCGTGACGCTTGCCCCGCGAGAACGCATCGCACTGAACGCTTCATGACCGGGTGTATCCAGAAAGGTAATTACACCTTTTGGCGTGGGGACTCGGTATGCGCCAATGTGCTGGGTGATCCCGCCCGCCTCACCCGCGGTGACCTTGGTTTTTCTCAGGTAGTCCAACAAAGAGGTCTTTCCGTGATCAACATGTCCCATTACCGTAACGACCGGTGCGCGGGCTGCCGTGGGCCGATCATCCGCCGCCTCGTTTGCAGTGAGTAGGGCCTCGGGATCCTTGAGCTCAGCTGCGGTCGCTTTATGACCCATCTCCTCAACGACCAAGATCGCTGTGTCTTGATCAAGAACCTGGTTGATGGTCACCATCGAGCCCATCTCCATTAAGACCCGAATGACCTCGGCCGCCTTAACTGACATTCCCTGAGCAAGTTCCGCTACGGTTATCGTTTCCGGCACAGCAACCTCTCGGGTGATGGGCTCGGTCGGCTTCTCGAACGCGTGCTGGCCAGCAGTTGTCGAAGTAATGCGTCGAGGCTTAATCGTGGGTCGGGGCTTGCGGCGTCCTCGCTTGCCCTCTGAAAGGTGTAACTCGCCCCCGGCGTCACCACGCTCTTTGGACTTTCGTTTCTTACCCTTCTCTTCGCGACGACCACCGCCCTTTGTATCTTCCGAAGGTGGAGGAGCCACCGTCTCGGCGGGTACCACAGGTGTTTCAGGAGTCTGAGTAGCTGCGGCCTCTGTCTCAGCCTGGGCATTCCGCTCAGCCTCAGCAGCCTCCGCTTCCGCGCGGGCACGCTCTTCGGCCTCCAGTCGAGCCTGCTCGGCAAGTGCTGCCGCCTTTGCTTCTTCAGCGGCCTTCGCTTCCTTCTCCGCCTCCTCCTGCTGCCGTTGCAACTCCCCGCGCCGCACATAGGTCCGACGCTTCTTGACCTCAACATGAACGGTGCGCGCGGGCCCGGTGCGCGAACTTTGCTTAACAGCCGTCGTCGTGCGGCGACTCAGAGTCACTTTCTCCTGCGGCTTGGGCTTAGATGCCGTCACCTTGCCGCCCCGTAGATAAGCGAGCAACGTATTCCGCTCTTCGTCATCCAAGAGGCCGTCTGCATCCTTACCTTGAACGCCGGACGCGAGCAGTTGCTTTAACAGTTGCTCCGGACTGATACCGATTTGCTCAGCAAGCTTCTTGATAGGTACGGCTGGCATATTTGATTCCTAGATAACTGGAGGACTTCAGGCGGATTGGGCCTCGCTGGATGACTCCTCAAACCAAGGCGCCCTCGCGGTCATGATTAATGCACTGGCACGCTCAAAGTCGATCTCTGTCAGTTCTACGAGTTCGTCGGTCGCACACTCGGCGAGATCCTCCATAGACCGAATACCCTTCGCGGCAAAAAGATTGGCTGTCTCGCTATCCATACCTTCCATTGCAACCAGATCCGGCTCAGGCCGCGAACGTTCGAGCTCCGCAATTTCTCGAATATCGAGAAAGTCCTTCGCCCGAACTCGGAGTTGCTCCACAAGATCTTGATCGAACCCTTCGACGTCGAGCAACTCTTGGACGGGTACATACGCTACCTCTTCCGGAGTGACAAAGCCCTCTTCCACTAGAACGCCCGCGACTTCTGCATCGATATTCAATTGGGTCATCAGGCGTTCCACCGCCAACTGGGCCTCCTGCTCGGCTTTTTCTGCTGCAGCCTCGTCGGTCATGATGTTTAGTTCCCAACCGCTGAGCTCTGAAGCAAGCCGCACATTTTGACCGCCCCGACCTATCGCCAATGACTGCTGATTTTCATCCACAACAACATCCATGGATTTAGACTCTTCGTCGACAATGATCGATTCCACCTCGGCCGGCTGAAGCGCCTTGATGACAAACTCTGCGGGATTATCGGCCCAGGTAATGATGTCGATCCGCTCAAGGTTAATTTCGTTCGAAACGCTCTGTACTCGAGCACCGCGAATACCGACGCAGGCGCCCACCGGGTCAATCCGGCTATCGTGAGATCGCACCGCAATCTTGGCCCGCGATCCTGGGTCCCGCGCCGCGCCCAGAATTTCGATCACGCCTTGACCCACTTCCGGGACTTCCAGTTGGAACAGCTTGATGACAAGCTCTGGGCACCGTCGATCAAGAATCAACTGTGGTCCTCTGGGTTCGGACCGCACCTCGGAAAGGATTGACTTGACGCGATCACCACTGCGCAGCACCTCCCGATCAATCCAGTTTGATCTGGGCAGTGATGCCTCGACACCTTCAAGATCAATAATTGCCTCCCGGTTCCCAACGCGCTTCACAACCCCCTGGACCATTTGACCCACGCGATCCTTAAAGTCCTCATAAATCCGAGCGCGCTCGGCCTCGCGGACTTTCTGACTGATCACCTGCTTTGCAGCCTGTGCCTCAATGCGTCCAAACGTAGCCACAGTCTCTAGCGGTTCCTCCACGACCCCGCCTATCTCGTGGGCGCTCTCAGGATGCGTAATCTCAGCCGCCGCTAGGGTGGTCTGACGGGCCGGGCTCTCTACCGCGGCATCGTCTTCCATAATTTCCCACTGGCGAAACGCTCTGTAATCACCCGTCTTACGGTCGATCTCCACCCGGACCTCGATATCCTCTCGATTCCGCTTGCGCGTTGCGGTCGCGAGCGCCGCCTCGATCGCTTCGAACACGATCCCTCGGTCAATATCTTTTTCTTTCGACAGCACGTCGGCCATCATCAGCACATCATCTTTTGTCATCGTCCGTTCTCCGCAGAACTTGAACTACGAGGCTCGCCGCTTGGGAACCGCCGCATCAAAAGCCACCAGATTCGCCTTGTCAATATCCGAATACGGCAGCTCGTAATCTTCGCCATCCACATCTACGCAAAAAGTCTGTTCGCCAGCCCCTGTCAGCAATCCCGTAAAACGTCGGCGCCCGAGGTGCGCGGTGCGGGTCAACACCTTTACCCGACTTCCCCGAAATCGAATGAAATGCTCCGGCTTCACCAAAGGCCGTTCTAGCCCAGGCGACGACACCTCGAGGGAGTACTCCCCTCTTATGGGATCTTCAACATCGAGCATCGCACTGATTTGCTTACTCACCTGCTCACAATCCTCGAGCAATATCCCACCCGGCGCATCGATATAAGCTCGGAGGATCTGGCCACCGGAGCTATCGCCGGTCATCTCAACCAGCACTAACTCATAACCCATATCTTCAATAACGGGCTCAATCAAATCACGAATTCCGCCAAGGCTCATATCCTTTGCCCCCTGACTCTTACGCCCGCTACTAGAGCCAACACGTCCAGCTCCAAAAACAAACCCCGCAACTGCGGGGCCCCATAAACAACATTCAATTGGTAGCGGGGGTAGGATTCGAACCTACGACCTTCGGGTTATGAGCCCGACGAGCTGCCAGACTGCTCCACCCCGCAATCGCGAGCGGCGATTCTAACGCTTGTTGTGCATTGAAACAAGAAACGTATTGAAAAAATTGAAAAAATTACCCGTAAGCGGTCTGATAAAGCACACCTTTTCACCCCGCTCTCGGGGTGTTTATGCAATCATGCGGCCCGCGCTATTAGGAAATAACAGCTCCGATGGAAAACACAGATCCGGTCGAACTTGCGAAATTTGAGACCTTGGCGTCCCGCTGGTGGGATCCCCAGAGCGAATTTGCTCCACTCCATCAGATAAATCCCCTGCGGGTGGGGTTCATAAACGAGCGCACGAATCTTGCGGGAGCTCGCGTTTTAGATGTGGGTTGCGGAGGCGGAATCTTAAGCGAGTCGTTGAGCGGTCTTGGTGCGGTGGTCACAGGCCTTGATGCCGGGCTTGCGCCCATCAGCGTTGCTCGCCTTCATGCCAAACTGAGCGACCAGTCAATTGATTATCGACACGGTACGGTTGAGCAGTTAGTGGACCAGGGTGAGCCGCCCTACGACATCATCTGCTGTCTCGAGATGCTGGAGCACGTACCCAGTCCAGCAATCACTATTGCCGCCTGCGCCCGGCTTTTAAAACCCGGGGGTGACATCTTTTTTTCGACCATCAATCGTAATCTCAAGTCATTTCTTTTTGCGATTGTGGGGGCCGAATATGTGCTGTCTCTTCTGCCTAAAGGCACTCACGACTATCGAAAGCTGATAAAACCCTCCGAATTAGACCAGTGGGCACGGCACGAAAATCTGCAACTCGAGGAAATCACCGGGATGCACTACAACCCAATCTCAAAGCGTTACCGCCTCGGAGACGGCGTCGCCGTTAACTACTTGACCCATTATTCAAAGCCCGGTCTCAACTAGGCTTTTTGCGCTCGCCTTCGTGCCCCATCCTGTAGTTCTGTTCGACCTCGACGGCACCCTCGCCGATACTGCGCCTGATCTTGTCGCAGCACTCAATGCCGTACTCGGGGAAATGAAACGGCCGCCAATCCCCTTGGACATCGGTCGCTGGTGGGTTGCCGGAGGGAGTGTTCGTCTGATTGCCGAGGGCTTTAGCGTTTCAGATGTCGAAGCAAAACAGCATCCCGCCCGAAACGATCTTCTGGATCACTACGGCAGTCACATTTGCGAATTGACGACGCTTTTTCCTGGGGTTGCGGAAGTCCTCGACACCTTAGACGACAGCGCTACGCCTTGGGGGATCGTCACCAACAAGCCTACGGCCTACACCGAGGCATTAATCAGCGCTCTGCAACTCGAGACTCGCGCGGCGACCATAATTAGTGGCGACACGCTTCCTGTCTCGAAGCCCGACCCTCGACCGCTTCTTCTGGCCTGCGAGAAGATGGGCGTATACCCATCGGATTGCGTCTACATCGGCGATGATCGACGCGATATGACCGCAGGTCGGGCTGCCGGAATGAAAACTATGGCCGTCACCTGGGGATACGGCCAGCCCGAGGAAATTAACACTTGGGGCGCGGATTTCATTATCGAAAGTCCGACAGAAATTCTTGTGGCCTTAGCGCTGAATCCATAAGCGGAACGACCCCTTATTGATTGGGTTCACCTGATGTGAACCAAATCACTGAGCCGACAACAGCAAAAAAACATAATCCCAATCAAGCTTCCTTTCGCATTTCACACAAGGATGTGGCTCAGATTTGCAAATGAAGCCCAGAAGCAAAACGCCCCGGGAAGACCCGGGGCGTTTTTTACGCTTTTCTCGTAAGCTACAGGACGAGGGCCTAACTCGGCTCGACCGCTGCATCCAGCTGCGGCACAGCCTCGAATAGGTCCGCAACCCATCCGTAATCAGACACCTGAAAAATTGGCGCCTCCTCATCTTTATTAATCGCCACGATGACCTTGGAATCTTTCATTCCAGCGAGATGCTGGATTGCCCCGGAGATTCCCACCGCGATGTACACGTTGGGCGCAACGACCTTTCCCGTCTGCCCGACCTGATAGTCGTTTGGCACATAGCCGGCATCGACCGCGGCTCGGGAAGCCCCCACCGCAGCACCCATCTTATCCGCGAGTTTTTCCAGCATTGCGAAGTTCTCCGAACTCTGCATTCCGCGGCCACCCGAAACAATGATGTCGGCGGTTGTAAGCTCCGGCCTCTCGGATCGTGTGAGCTCCTCGCCAAGGAACTTAGACAAGCCAGCGTCGCCTCCACCGCTCACCGTTTCGACTGATGCACTACCACTCTGCTCAGCAGCATCAAATGCTGTCGTCCGAACCGTAATCAGTTTAAGGGCGTCGTTCGACTTGACTGTCGCCATGGCGTTCCCGGCATAAATGGGCCGAACGAAGGTATCTGATCCTTCGATGCCGCTGATATCCGAAATCTGCTGGACATCTAGCAGAGCCGACGCCCTCGGCAAGATACTCTTTCCGTACGTTGTCGCGGGTGCCAGTACATGGGTGTATTCCGACGCGATGCCGTGTATCAGCGGCGCGATGTTTTCTGCAAGTCCATCGGCAAAAGCGGGGTCATCTGCAACCCGTACTCGGTTGACACCCGATATCGCCGCCGCCTCCTGGGCTGCCGCGTCACAACCGGCGCCCGCAATTAGAATATCGACGTCTGTCCCGAGTTGAGCAGCGGCCGTTACGACATTAAGCGTCGATGGACGCAGTGTCTTATTGTCATGCTCTCCAATTACTAATATCGCCATCAGATCACCTTCGCTTCGTTCTTAAGTTTATCGACAAGCTCCTCTGCACTCGAGACCTTGACCCCTGCTGCGCGCGCCGGGGGCTCGACGACCCGAATGACCTCAAGCCGCGGGCTCATATCGACACCAAGATCCGACGGCGAGAGAACATCGAGCGGTTTTTTCTTCGCCTTCATAATATTCGGAAGCGAAGCATACCGGGGCTCATTCAGTCGCAGATCAACCGTGATCACACAGGGAGATACGAGCTCAATGTTTTCGAGCCCTCCGTCCACTTCACGAGTCACCTGCACCGACGAGCCGTCAACTTTCAAACGCGACACAAAGGTGCCTATCGACCAATTCAATAGAGCAGCGAGCATCTGACCCGTCTGGTTGTTGTCGCCGTCTATGGCCTGCTTGCCCAGTATCACAAGTCCTGGGCTCTCTCTGTCAGTCACCCCCTTGAGAAGCTTGGCGACCGCCAGCGGCTCTGGCGACGGATCTGCCTCGACGAGAATGGCGCGATCGGCCCCCATGGCGAGCGCGGTCCGAAGTGTTTCCTGACTTTGTGATGGGCCAACGGCAACTGCGATGACCTCCTCTGCCTGCCCCCCTTCCCGAAGACGAATCGCCTCTTCGACGGCAATCTCACAAAAGGGATTCATCGCCATCTTTACGTTGTTCAGTTCAACGCCGCTTTGATCCGCCTTAACCCGGACCTTGATATTCGCGTCGATAACACGTTTGATGGGAACAAGTACCTTCATCACTTAACCTCGTGGATTGGATTTGGGCCCGAGCTTCGGGCCACTTTTTGTCTAAATTTCAAGCGCGCTATTGTATTTTCCGGAGAACACTTCGTCTACAATTCCCAGCTGATTTTTGCGCACTGAGCCCATGAATTTTTGTTTTTTCTGTCCTGCCTTGACGATCAAAGAAATTTTGTCGGTGCTGGCTATACGGATGTCGCGGCGCGGGGATTCTTGCTGCTCTTTCGAGGCAATAATTCATTACTTTCTATACGGGTGATATCTCATGAGTGAAGCCAACCGTCGCCAACGAGGTAGCGCTCGCGCAGAACGGCGTGCAAAACGCGAGCGACCGTCTAAGCCTGCGATCCCCTACATCACGCGACGTATTCCAGTTTTTGAGCTTGCGAGCGAGGAACTTTTAGCACTCATCGAAACCAATGCGGAGATCCTGTTAGAACAGACCGGCATCGATTTTCGTGATGATCCCGATGCCCTAGCACTGTTCAAACAGGCAGGCGCCAGTATCGATGGTGAACGGGTGCGGTTCCCTAAGGGCATGTGTCGAGAGATTATCCAGCGCTCGGCGCCGACACAGTTCACCCAGCACGCTCGTAATCCCGATCGAAACGTCATTATTGGCGGAAACCACACCGTGCTCGTGCCCGCCTATGGCTCGCCTTTTGTGCACGACCTCGACCAAGGTCGTCGCTATGCCACCCTAGCTGATTTTGAGAATTTCACCCGACTTGCATACATGGCGCCGGCGCTACATCACTCCGGAGGAACACTGTGCGAGCCCGTCGACATTCCCGTGAACAAACGTCACCTGGATATGATCTTCAGCCACCTCCGCTGGTCCGATAAGCCCTTCATGGGATCAGTGACCCATCCAACAAGAGCGCAAGATACGGTTGATATGGCGAAAATCGTTTTTGGTGATGAATTTGTTGATAGTAACTGTGTCATCACAAGCCTGATTAACGCCAATTCTCCGATGACCTTTGACGCGACTATGTTGGGTGCTGCACGCGTCTACGCCGAGAACAATCAGGCGACCGTAATTTCACCATTTATTTTGGCGGGAGCTATGTCTCCGGTGACGATCGTGGGCACCTGCACACAAATTCTTGCCGAAGCGATGGCGGGCATCGCGTTTACACAGCTTACCCGACCTGGGGCTCCCGTGATTTTTGGCACATTCTCAAGCGCAGTATCTATGCAATCGGGAGCGCCCACATTCGGCACGCCAGAGCCGTCCATGGTGATCTACATCTGCGCCGCGCTCTCGCGCCGCCTTGGTGTGCCGTTTCGTAGCGGAGGCGGCCTTTGCGCGTCAAAACTGCCAGATGCCCAAGCGGCTTACGAGGCTGCGAATACCCTGCAGAGCGCGGCACTGGCGGGCGTGAACTTCATGCTACACACCGCCGGATGGTTAGAGGGTGGTCTGTCGATGGGCTATGAGAAATTCATTCTGGATGCGGATCAAGCCGGAATGATTGAAGTACTTCTTATGGGTGTCGATGACTCCGAAAACGGTCAGGCGATGGATGCACTTGCCACAGTGGGGCCGGGTAATCACTTCCTCGGTTGCGCTCATACTCAGGCCAATTTCGAAACGGCGTTCTATCGCTCGACCACCGCGGATAACAACAGTTTTGAGCAATGGCAGTCTGAGGGATCTTTAGACACCGCCCAACGTGCCAATCGAACATGGAAGCGGATGTTGCAGGATTACGAAGCGCCCGCCATGGATGAGGCGACCAAAGAGGCCTTAGAGGCATTTATCGCCGAGAAGAAGAGCGCCGTACCGGATTCGAACGTCTAGAGCCGATAGCCTCAGTCGAGCAGGAGACTGGTCAATCGAATTCCACAATCACGCGGCGATTCTGTTTGCCCTTTTTTTCTATCTTTGAGATACGGACTGCGCCGATCTCCCCTGAGCGAGCAACATGCGTGCCGCCGCAGGGCTGAAGATCAATTCCGTCAAAATCGATCAACCGAACGCGTCCCTTACCGGTGGGCGGATTAACGGACATGGTCCGCACCAGCTCCGGCTGACTCTCAAGCTCTTCATCGGTGATCCAGCGTATCGCCATCGGTCGATCTCTCAAAATCATCTCATTCAATTGAGTATTCAACGACTCTTTATCCGGGGGTGTTGGCATATCGAAATCCAGCCTCGCCCGACCGTCGCTGACTGACCCTCCCGTCACAGGTGCGTCAATCACGGCACACAACATATGCATGCAGGAGTGCATTCGCATCAACCGATAGCGTCGATCCCAATCGATTCTAGCGGTCACGCGTTGACCAACCGCGAGACCTTGGGGAATGTCAGCGATGACATGAATCTGGCCGCCTGATACCGGGTCCGAAACAGTATCCACCACATCGACCGCATGTCCGTTGTCTCCGACCAACCACCCGACGTCGCCGGGCTGTCCTCCTCCCTGACAATAAAAAACGCTCTGATCAAGGATTACGCCTTTCTCGTGTAACGCCGTTATCGTTGCCTCGCATTCGACAAGATAACCATCCTCCTGATAAAGCTTCCTAGTGGGGGGCATGGTATCAGGGAAGCTCATCGCTGCTGCCTCAGGCTTTAATGCGCTCGGACTTTGGATCATAAAGTGGGGACAGGCTCGCCCTCGCAGGGATTCGCTCCCCAGCAATTTCGATTTCCCAAAGTCCCTCGTTTATGAAGCCTCGGTTAACGCCCTCAGGGTGTTCGACGTAACCCAGTCCCACGCAGCCTCCCAAGGTATGCCCATACATACCCGAGGTGGTTCGCCCCACGCGGATTCCATCCCGCCAGATCGGCTCCTCGTGGTAGAGCATCTTCTCCGGATCCTCAAGGAGAAACTGAGTCATTCGCCGATTCAGAGGCTTCGCTGTCGCTGCGAGCAGCGCGTCCCGCCCTCGAAATCCACCAGCTTTATCCCAGTTCACCGCAAACCCTAACCCGGCCTGCAGGGGGTCATCCTCAGGACCGATATCGTGGCCCCAGTGCCGATAGGCTTTTTCAATACGCAGACTGTTAAGCGCGTGCAAACCCGCGGGCGATAACCCAAAAGCCTCGCCCGCCTCGAAAAGTCGATCGAAAACACCAAGGGCAAAATCACTTTGGATATAAAGCTCCCACCCCAACTCACCCACATAAGAAATCCGACTCGCTCTCACTATTGCGTAACCCAGTTCGATCTCTTGCGAGCGGCCGAACGGGAAGGCCGCATTGCTCAAATCGGCCGGAGTAAGACTCTGCAGTAAATCTCGAGATCGAGGACCCATGACACTTAGGACACCATACCCCGCTGTTACGTCGGTTGCCCAAGCCCGCTCGGTATCTCTTATGCTGGAACGGAGCCAATGGAAATCACGAGTCTGAGAGGCCCCGGCGGTAACGATTAGATATTCATCCTCCGCCAGACGGGTCACGGTGAGATCCGCTTCAATGCCGCCCTGTTCATTTAGCCACTGCGTGTACACGACACGACCCGGTTCCACATCCACCTGATTCGCGCTCACCCTGTTGAGCACTTGCATGGCGTCCGCCCCCTGTAAAAGGAACTTACCGAACGAACTCATATCGAAAACACCAACAGACTCCCTGACCGCGCGATGTTCGGACCCAGAGTGCTCAAACCAATTCTGCTTGCCGTAGGAATACTCGTACTTCGGCGTTACACCCACCGGCGCGAACCAGTTCGCCCGTTCCCAGCCGGCGGTCTCTCCAAAACATGCGCCGCGTTCTTCCAGTCGGCTGTGAAATGGTGATTTTCTTGCGCCTCTCGCACTCTCGGGCTGCCGAAAAGGCCAGTGCATGGCGTAAAGAAGTCCCAGCGCTTCAACCGTGCGATCATGCAGGTAGCTCCGGTTCCTTTGAAAGGGCATCATTCTCCGGATGTCGACATCCCATAAATCCATGGGCTGCTGACCGTTGACAATCCACTCCGCCAAGACCTTGCCGGCGCCCCCAGCCGACTGAATTCCTATTGAATTAAAACCTGCCGCCACGAAAAAATTTGGAACCTCCGGTGCCGGTCCAAGAAGGTATCGGTTGTCCGGGGTGAAACTCTCTGGTCCATTGAAGAAGATCTTGATGCCGGTTTCTCCTAGAACAGGGATACGCTCCACCGCGTGTGCCAACGGCGTTTCAATCTGATCAACGTCTTCCGGCAGCGTTCCAAACTCGAAATCTTCGGGAATACCCTTCATTCCCCAGGGCTTCGCGACGGGCTCAAACATGCCCACCATAAGTTTTCCGGCATCTTCTTTATAGTAATTGCACACCGAAGGCTCGCGGACCACGGGGAGGTTACGTGGCAGATCAGGGATCGGCTCCGTCACCACATAAAAATGCTCCGCTGCATGAAGCGGTACCGACACGCCAGCCATTTCTCCAATGTCACGACCCCACATTCCCGCGCAGTTCACCACCACTTCGCACGCAATTCTCCCTTTGCCCGTTATGACTGCCGCAATGCGACCGGCCTTCTTTTCCAGGGATAAAACGGGCGTGTTTTCCAGGATCCGCACGCCCTTGTCCCGAGCACCCCGGGCCAGGGCCTGCGTCGTGTCTGTAGGATTCGTCTGTCCGTCCCGCGGAAGATACACCGCTCCCACCAAGTCCTTAATCGACATGATCGGATAGAGATCAAGCGCTTCGCGCGGAGTGATTACCTCGACATCGAGTCCAAAACAACTCGCCATAGAAGCGCCTCGTTTCAACTCCTCAAACCGTTCAGCGTCCGTCGCCAGGCTAAGCGATCCGGTTTGTCGAAATCCCGTGGCCTGGCCCGTTATCTCCTCGAGATTCTCATAGAGGGAAGTCGTGTACTGTGCCAAGCGCGTTAGATTCTGCGTTGCGCGAAGCTGCCCGACTAAGCCTGCGGCATGCCAGGTGGTGCCGCTTGTAAGCGACTTTCGCTCGAGTAGCACAACATCCGTCCACCCCAACTCTGCGAGGTGATACGCCACGCTGCATCCTATAACCCCGCCCCCGATGATGACTACCCGCGCCTGTTCCGGACACTCCTGCAACATAACTCTCCGCTCGATCGTCTCTCGACGACCTTCTGTTTTATTGACAATCAGCCTACTCGGACCACGCACTTGAGTGTAGAAACACCAATCTCGCTCGGTCAAGAAAAATCGCAACTATCGGGTTGCTCTTCGGGGACTTAACTCATAGGCTCTGCCCTTATGAGCAGACCACAAGCCGATATCGCGCTGGATTACGAGCGGGTTTCCAGGGTAATAGATTTCCTGGAAGCGCATGTCGAGCAGCAACCCGATCTCACACAGGTGGCCGCTGCAGCTGGACTCAGTCCGGAGCATTTTCAACGCATATTTAAGCGCTGGGTTGGAATCAGCCCAAAAAAATACCTGCAATCCTTGACCCTTAACAGAGCGCAGAATGAGTTGAAACGGGGTTCAAGCCTACTGAGCGCAGCCCTAAAGAGCGGACTATCCGGAACGGGTCGATTACATGATCTTTTTGTCACTTTTCACGGAATGACTCCAGGAGAATATCAGACCTTAGGTCGGAGCCTACGCATCAACTATGGAATCGTGCCAAGCCCTTTCGGTCATTGTCTTTTAGGAGTTACCGACCGAGGCGTGTGTTGGCTGTCATTCGGCTCAGCTCGTCTGTCCAGAGAACTCCCGGAGCTGCGCGCTACCTGGCCGGGCGCTGAGTTTCTGCCCAACTCGCGGGCGGTTGAGCGAGTGGCACGATCTATTTTCCCAGGCAACGGTAAACTCCCAAAGGAGCCGATTCACGTATTGGTAAAAGGCTCCGAGTTCCAGCTGCGTGTCTGGCGAGCCCTACTGCAGATCCCTATCGGAAGTGTCACCTCCTACGGGGAGCTCGCCGCAGCAATCGACAAACCGAACGCAATGAGAGCGCTGGGTACTGCAGTAGGCCAAAACGCGATCTCATTTTTGATCCCCTGCCATCGGGTCATTCGCGCCGGGGGGCACTTCGGTCAGTACCGGTGGGGCGCGGAGCGCAAGGCCATCATTCTTGAGTGGGAGGCCGTTGCAAGCGCCCCCAGCCCTAGGCCATAAGTGAACTAGAACAACAGATTCAACATAACCATCATGATGATCAAAAACAGAAGGGTCATAACGCCCCCCGCCTTCATAAAGTCAACCACGCGATAACCACCCGGGCCCATTATCAACGCATTAACCTGATGCGTCGGGATGAGGAACGAGTTTGAAGTTGCTAGCGCAACGGTTAGAGCAAAAACCGCGGGGCTTGCGCCCGCTCCCACCGCGATATTAACCGCAAGCGGAACGAGTAGAACTGTGGCGCCAACGTTCGACATCAAAAGAGTAAAAGCCGTGGCCAGCACGGCAATACTGAGCTGAAGGATCCAGGCCGGAACGTCGCCGAGAAAAATCAGCGTTTGCTGAGCGATCCATGCGGCGGTTCCGGTGGTCTCGACAGCAAGACCGAGCGGGATAAGGCTCGCCAGCAAAAAAACGCTCTGCCATCCAATCGATTGATATGCTTCATCGATGCGCAGCACGCCAGAGATAATCATCCCCACCGCCCCTGTCATTAGGGCCACGGAAAGCCGCAAATCGGTAAAAAGAATTAATCCAAGCGCGATTGCAAAAAAAATGGCGGCATGAGGCAATTTGTTTGGGCGCGTATCATCCCGCGGAAAGTCCGTGACGACCGCAAAATCACTGTTTTCAGCGATGGGTGCGATATTCCTCCAGCGCGCATGAAGCACAAGCGTATCCCCAGCCTGCACTTTTAAGTCCGGAAGATCGCGGTCGATGACCTCGTCGATTCGGAAGATAGCCAGCACCGTTGCCCCGTAACGCTGCCTCAGCGCGATCTCCTTGATTGTCTTGCCGATCACCGCCGAATCAGGCCGGATGACAACCTCGACGATGCCGGCGGCTGTCGGGCTTAGGATCTCCGAGAAAACATCCATCTCCTTACTTAGCGCCAGAGCATTCTCTTCGCAAAAATCACTAACGGAATCAATGGGGCCCATAATTGCAAGGTCGGAGCCCTCCCAAAGCGGCGTGTCTCCAGATGGCGCAACGGTTAAGTCATCACCACTTCGTACGGCGACGATCCATCCCCCTCGTCCAGCACTCCCGATCTCAGAGATCGATCCGCCGGCGAGCGGGCTCTCAGCGGTCACCCGAGCCTCAAAGACTTCTCCTGATATACCGTACACCTCCGAGAAATACTTAAGCGTACTTCCCGATTCCTGCGGTTTATCCTTCACAACCGGAAGCACAAAGCGCCCTAACAAAATGAAGTACAAGATTCCGCTGATCAACATGACAATGCCTATGGGCATCACGGAAAAGAGCGAGAAGGTGTCCATCTTCTCAACGGAGGCGGGTAACGCTCTGTTGGATGTTTCGATCAGATCATTCAATAAGATGAGCGGACTCGAACCCACCATGGTCATGGTGCCGCCCAAAATCGCGCAAAACCCCATCGGCATCAAAAGGCGGGAGATCGGCAAATTTCCGCGTCGGGCGATCCGTGTCACAACAGGGAGAAAAAGCGCCGCCGCCCCGATGTTCTGCATAAAGCTTGAAATGACGCCAACGGTAGCCGAAATAATTGAAATAATGCGACTCTCGGTCCGGCCACCGTACTTCAAAATCTTACCGGCCACCTGACTCATCAATCCGGTCTTGTCGAGACCCGCGCCGATAATCATGACCGCGACGATCGAGATCACCGCATTACTGGCGAAACCATCGAACAAATTGGCGATGGGTACTAAGCCGCTATATCCCGGCCACATGGAAGTAAGCCCCAGAAGCACCATGATAAAAAGCGCTGCCACGTCCACACGGACGATCTCAAAGGCGAAGAGGCAAATGGTGAGGCCCAAGATCGCCATCACCGCAATCATTTCTGTGGTGAGTACAATAGTCTCGGTCAATAGACCTCCAGAGAATGAGGGTGGGAGAGCCTGAGCAATCGCGGCGTGACCACAACTTGCACGCGAAAAAATATAGCACAGCCGGTCTTGCCTCTAAGGCGCGGTCTCATCCAAAAAATTTATCGTGACGTATGCACCTCTTATACGCTCCGGTTGGTCTTTCTGAACGCTGGGCCCGATATCCGCTTTAGTGATCTGGACCCTTGTCAGGAATCTGGAACCTTATCGTAATGTCCAAACGAGAGACCAATCCCTATCGAGTTCGCTATCTATTGAGCTGGCTACTGCTTGGGCTCATGCGACTGCTGAGCTTCCTGCCGCTTCGTCTACTTTATTACCTGGGTTCCGGTCTTGGCGACGCGCTTCGTTTTCTTATACCCTCGAGAAAAAAAATAGCTCGACGAAATCTTGCGCTATGTTTCCCCGAGAAGTCCGACACAGAGCTTGATGCGCTAACGAAGGAAAACTTCAGAAATACAGCGCGTCTGGGACTTTTTACGGGGTTTTTTTGGTGGGCCTCTGAGGCTCGACTTCGCTCACACGTCACTGTCCGACATTCTGAGCGTCTAAAAGAAATTCTTGATACCGGTCATGGGGTAATTCTGCTGGCTCCCCACTTTGTCGCTCTCGAACTGGGAGGTATTTTTCTCTCGCTCGATTTCGAGGGTGTGAGCGTCTATCAATATAATCGCAATCCCGTCTTTGACCGGGCCATGCTGAAGGCTCGATCTCGTTTTGGCGCGACACTCTTCGAGCGAAAAAATAATTTCCGGGGCCTAATAAAAGCCATCCGTGCCGGCCGGGTGTGCTACTACCTACCGGACCAGGACCCGGGTCCAAAACGGGCGGTATTCGCTCCCTTCTTTGGAATTCCAACAGCCACCTGGCCGGTATTGGGAAAACTCGCCGAGCTGAGTCGTGCGGCAGTTTTACCCTGCGCAACGTATCTCACTGAAAATGGCAACCGATTTGAGATTGTGCTGGGGGAGCCCCTCAATCCCTTCCCAACCGGCGACAAATTTGGAGATGCTGAAAAAATGAATGAAGTCATCGAACACTGCGTTCGTGAGATGCCCGATCAGTACTTTTGGGTTCACAAGCGCTTTAAAACTCGACCGCCGGGCGCCCAAAGCCTTTACCTGTAAGAAGCCACGCAGGCCGCCCACATGCAATAGTTGTCTCACGATCGGAGATAGTCGAGCCAACTCGGGGTCGGGCTCTCACACGGACAAAGGCGAGATAGGCCAAACTGCCTCCGGCAAGACTTATACAGAGCTGCGCTCCGAGCAGGACTGACCCCTCCAATGAAATTTCAAGGAAGTTGAAGCCCCTCGATAGTGCAAATGCCATTAAAAGCGTGCTTGAAAGCCAGCCGCAAAAATCAATCAGGTTTCTCATTAGAAGCCCCTCTTTTTAATATGAGGAGCCAGTTTGAACCGCAGCAGGCTCAGAGGATGAGCCTCAGCCGCCAAAAAACAATTTACCTCAATAATTCCCTGAAGTAATCGATTGTCTTGCTCAATCCGGCCGTCAGATCGACGGTCGGAGACCAGCCCAAGACATCTTTTGCTAACGAAATGTCGGGTCTTCGCTGCGTGGGGTCATCCTGCGGTAGCGGTAGGTGGGCAATCTGAGCGCTTGATCCCACTGCTTCGAGAATGATTTGCGCCAGTTCCGCAATCGTAAATTCTTGAGGATTGCCGAAGTTGATCGGCCCCGTTACCTCGTCAGAAGAGTCCATCAACCGGATCAAGCCGTCTACTAGGTCGTCAACATAACAGAATGAGCGGGTCTGGATGCCCTCTCCGTATACCGTGATGGGCTCGCCGCGCAAGGCCTGAACGATGAAATTTGACACTACCCGGCCGTCTTCAGGATGCATCCTTGGCCCATAGGTATTAAAAATTCGAGCCACTTTTATGTGCAAGCCGTGTTGACGGTAATAGTCGAAGAATAGCGTCTCAGCGCAGCGCTTCCCCTCGTCGTAGCACGAGCGGATCCCTATGGGATTCACCCTGCCCCAGTAGGCCTCCGGCTGTGGATGCACCTCCGGGTCTCCATAGACCTCGCTTGTTGAAGCTTGCAATATTTTTGCACCCGTTCTCTTGGCAAGACCCAGCATGTTGATAGCACCATGAACGCTGGTCTTGGTGGTCTGGACGGGGTCATGCTGATAATGAATCGGCGAGGCCGGACAGGCAAGGTTATAGATCTCATCCACTTCCACATAAAGCGGAAATGTGACGTCGTGCCTTATCAGCTCAAAGTTTGCACGACCCAGCAGATGGGTGATATTGCGCTTGTCGCCTGTAAAAAAATTATCCAGGCACATTACATCATCGCCCCTGTTGACCAATCGATCACACAGGTGAGAGCCCAAAAACCCCGCTCCTCCAGTAATAAGTACCCGCTTGTTTATTGGCAACGTTATGACTCGATCAGAGAATTAAAAGCATGGTGCCGGAGATAGGATTCGAACCTACGACCTTCGCATTACGAATGCGCTGCTCTACCAACTGAGCTACACCGGCAAATATGAGAGCGGTGGCATGTGCAGCCCCGATTATAAAGTCCTGCATCAATCCAATCACCTGTTCGAGCAAATACTTATCGAGCACCTTTGCAATCGTATAGACACGTCCCTCCTCCTGAACAAATCCTAGACAGTCTTCCCAAACTAATGCCCTCGGGTAAGACGCATCCCCTGAACGCTATCGGGAGACGGATTCGAAGACAACGCTGCGTTGAAGGCCTGTAAAGCCGATAAACCAGCACCAGAAGATCAGCCCAATCGCGCAAGTGCTTATCCGAATAAATCCACGCTTGTCGAAAGGGAAGCATTAAAGGAAAAGTCAGGGTAGTAGGTGCTTGCTGCGAATTCTCTCCTTCGGCTCACGCACATCATCATCAATCATGACTTCTCGAGCGGGCGCCGAAGCTCTAATGGAAGCGAAAAGGAAATACCCTCGTCCTCACGAAAAAGCCCCGCCTCCAGCTTGCAGCCCAAACCCTGAAGATAATCAAGAACCTCCTCAACGAGAACCTCCGGGGCGGATGCCCCGGCACTTATACCCACCCGATTGGCGCCCTCTAACCAATGCGGCCTAATAAATTCGGCCCCGTCAATCAAATATGCCCGGGCTCCCGTTTGTTCCGCCAGCTCTCGAAGACGATTGGAATTGGAACTGTTGGCCGAACCGACAACGAGAACCACATCACAGGCTTTTGCCAGTTCGCGAATCGCATCCTGCCGATTCTGTGTGGCGTAACAGATGTCATCTTTTCTTGGCCCTTCGATTTGCGGGAAACGCTCCCTCAGTGCTTCAAGAATCCGGGCCGTATCATCGACCGAGAGCGTCGTCTGCGTCACGTACGCCAACGCGGTATCCGGCCCAATTTCAAGCTCGGCGACATCTTCCTCATCCTCTACCAACAGAACGGGGCCAGTTGCTTGACCCATTGTCCCCTCTACTTCCGGATGACCCGAATGCCCGATCAGTACAACCGTTTTACCTTCCCGACCGTACCGAATCATCTCTGAATGAACTTTCGTGACCAGCGGGCACGTCGCATCTAGGACCTTAAGGCCGCGTTCTTGCGCTGCTTCCTGAACCTCGCGGGCGACGCCATGGGCGCTAAAGATCACTGTCGCACCATCGGGTACCTCATCGATCTCCTCAACAAAGACGGCGCCTTTACGCATTAAATCTTCTACAACAAATCGGTTGTGAACTACCTCATGCCGCACAAATATCGGCGCCCCACGCATAATCAGCGCTCGCTCTACGATCTCGATGGCTCGGTCAACCCCAGCGCAGAATCCTCTTGGATTAGCCAGAGTGACCGGAATCTCTGGCAAACTCATGGATTATCTCCGAGGGGAGATTTCGCCTCTTTAGAGCAGTCCAACACATCTACGATCTCAATTTCAAACACACAGTCACGACCGATAAGCGGGTGATTAAAATCCAGCACGACTTCATCTGAATTGATCTCCATCACATACCCTGCGACCAGTTCGCCCCCGGGAAGAGAAAACTCAATCAAGGCGCCGGCCTGAAGGCAATCAAAATTAACGCCAGAAGTTTGCTGCAGCTCCGCTTGAGCCAGTCGCTGTATCTGCATCGGATCATGGGCCCCAAAAGCCTCGTCTTCTGCCGATATATGAACACACAGATGCGTTCCTGGCGAGCTTTCTAAGAGCTTAGATTCGACCAGCTCCGGCAACTCGCCGGTCCCAATCGTGTATGGCTCGAGCAGGTCTTGTGACTCCTCCAGTACGACTCCCGAGGGGTCCGATATGCGATACGTGAGAATCACCTGATCGCCAGGCCCGAGGCAGCGTTGTTGAGCGGTCATCATTTATTTTGCCTTCCCGCTTGACCGCCCGATCCCAAAACTATCGGCAATGACGATCGCAGCCCCCAGAACAATTGCAATATCAGCCACATTAAATGCAGGCCAGTGCCAACGGCCCACATACACATCAATAAAATCTACGACATGGCCATGGTTTATGCGGTCAATCATGTTGCCAATAGCGCCGCCTAGGATAAACGAAAGACCAATATTGAATCGCTGCTCACCGGGGTGTGCGAGCCAGAGCCGCCATGCAAGATAAAGTGTGACGAGGATCGCAAGTGCGATGAAAAAAAACCGCTGCCAGCCGCCTGCCGAGCCTAGAAACCCAAATGCGGCGCCCTGGTTGTAGACCAGAATAAAGCGAAATCCTTCAAACCAATTAACTACGGTTACCTTGGCGAGCCATTCCTGCACGTAGTGCTTGGTAGCGAGATCAAGCGCCAACCACGAGATCGATATCCCGAATAAACCGAGCCGCCTCTGCAACATCATCGCCGCCTTATGTCAGGATCGGGCCGCGGTACATCCAGACTCTGTCGGGCGGCGTCTGCGTCGCGATCGATCTGTTCCCGCAATAACTCAAACGACTCAAATTTTTGCTCGTCTCGAATCTTTTGGAAAAACTCGACCCGTACGCATTGACCGTATAGGTCTTCGTTGAAATCAAAGAGATGCGCCTCGAGAAGTGTCTTATGGCCGCCGACGGTTGGTCGCTTTCCGATATTCGCTACTCCGGGCAGTTCCCGGCCGTTCGATAGACGCATCTTTACCGCGTAGACACCCCACACCGGCGGGTTGTCATGCCGAAGAACAATATTCGCAGTTGGAAAACCTATGGTCCGCCCTCTTTTATCACCATGAGATACCCTTCCCGCAATCGAGAACGAGTATCCGAGCAGCCGACTCGCAAGCTCGAAATTGCTGAGACGCAAGGCTTCGCGAATCCGGGTGCTGCTCACTCGCTCGCCCTCGACAACACAGGTGTCAATGGTGTCTACAGAAAACCCCAATTGACTGCCGAGTCTCGTCAAGAGCGAGAGATCACCTAGGCGCTTACGACCAAATCTGAAATCATCACCGATGACAACATGCTGAGCACCCAAGCCCGCCACTAGGAGCTTCTCAACAAAATCCTCCGCCGAAGTCTGTGCGAGCCGTTCGTTGAATCGCAGAGTCATTACCTGATCGACACCCTGCTCGCGAAGCGCTTCCACCTTATCGCGCCAGCGCATAAGGCGGGGCGGCGCATTTTTTGGGCTGAAAAACTCGTGAGGATGAGGCTCGAAGGTCAGCACCGTTGTCTGCGCGCCGAGTTCGCTCGCACGCTCTTTTAGAGCCTGGATTAAACGCCGATGACCTAAATGAACGCCATCGTAGTTACCAATGGATACGACCGTTGGTCGATGTAACGACCTCAGATTATGAAGATCTCGAATGAGTTTCATTGACTACTGTAGCTCTATCACGAGAAGGCCCATTCCGGCTGGTACTCCTCAATCACATCGTTTAACGGGCGCCGGCGCTGAAAGTCATCCCCATAAAATCTAAAGTATGCCAGACGAATCTCCGGATGACGCCATGACAAGTAGCCGTCGCCGGTATCAAATCCAACCTCCCAGAGCCCGGAGACTTTGAGTCCGAGCCGTTGCACCTGCGCCACCCATCGACGAACCGTATTCTCAAAATCAATTTCGATTTCCGGCAGCCGAGGATCGCAGTCCAGCAATTGCCCCATTCGATGTTGAATAGGGGTCAGTTCTACGGCGCAGTGGGTGGTTAGTTTTCGGATTAGCGTCAGAGTTTCCTCTGCTTCCGTAAGCGAAAAAAGTCGTGTCTGACCCTGTCGCCCAATAAGCGCGACCACCTCGGCCGGTAATCCCTCGGTCACAATGCCCTCCGCTCGAACAATCGGTGGACCGAGATCCCCATGCCGTAGAGCGCAGCGAAGTAAGCAATGGCGCTCGCTGCGATCCAAGCGAAAAGGACCGAGATCCGCCACAGCGCCTCTTTTTCGGTCCAGATGGAACCCTCAGGACTGCCCAATTTGATGACAAGCACCATCACCACTCCGGCAATCGCGACTCGCCCAACAAAAGAAACCCATCCGGCCTCAAGAGAGAAGCGCGTTTTTTTCTTGAGAAGAATGTAAAGCAGGCCAGCGTTAACGATTCCCGCAATACTGGTCGCGAGGGCCAGCCCAACATGAGCGAGAGGCTCAAAAAGAGCGAGGGCAATGCCCGCGTTCACGACCATCGCAATCGTGCCCACGAGAACGGGGGTGCGCGTGTCCTTGAGGGCATAAAACCCGGGTGCCAAAACCTTGATCAGCACAAACGCCGGCAAACCGATAGAAAAAGCAACCAGGCTCTTAGCCGCCATCGCTACGTCATAGGCTGAGAAAACTCCGTATTGAAAGAGTGTTGATATCAATGGGGTGGCCAATAGCACCAGTCCAATCGTAGCCGGTACACAGATCAGCAGCACGAGTCGCAAAGCCCAATTGAGCGTCGTGTCGTAAGCCTCGTGATCCTCGGCCGCAATATTTCGAGACAGACTCGGAAGGATAACGGTCGCGAGCGCAACACCGAACACACCCAGCGGAAACTCCATGAGACGATCTGAGTAGTAGAGCCACGACACGCTTCCCGTTATTAGAAAAGAGGCAAGTATCGTGTTGACAAGCAAATTGATCTGCGCAATCGAAACACCAAAGATTGCCGGCAGCATCAGCCGGAAAACCTGCGATACCCCCTCACGGGCTAAACGCCCGTTTGCACCTCTCGCGTAAAGACGGGGTCTCGGCAAGCGTCCTATACGCTTTAGAAAGGGTAACTGAAACCCAAACTGAATCAGGCCTGCCAACAGTACGCCGCCACCGAGAACCGCTGCAGGGTCTGAACCCATCGGTACCCAAAGCCAGACCGTCCCGATCAGACAGAGATTTAAAAGAACCGGCGTCATCGCAGCAGCCGCGAAACGGCCGTGCGTATTGAGTACTCCCGCCGCCAGCGCTACCAGTGAGATGAAGAAGAGATATGGAAAGGCTAATCGCAGCGTTGTAACCGAAGCCTCATACTTCATCGGATCATCGATGAAGCCCGGTGCAATGATCCGAATAACCTCGGGCGCAAAAATAACGCCGCTGGCTGTGAAAGCGATGAGGATCATCGCTAGCCGGCCGACCATTAGGTTTAAGAAGGCAGAGACCTCAGAAGGCGGATATCGAGTCTCGTACTCCGAGTAAACCGGCACAAAAGCCACCGACAACGCTCCCTCACCGAAAATACGCCGGAAGAAATTGGGTATGCGAAAAGCCACAAAAAACGCGTCGGCGATCGGCCCGCTACCCAGGAACTGCGCGAACACCATATCGCGCACCAGCCCCGTCACCCGGGAAATGACGGTCATGCTACCGACCGTCCCCACAGAGCGGATCATTGAGAAATTTCCCTTGCTCACGGGTTAATTTTCCTTCACCGCGCTCTCAGATGTGTATTTGGCTTCATTTCCACTGATTTAAACCCAATGCCCGAGGTTTCGTTGACAATACGGGCGATTTTTTCGATAATCGCGCGTCGTTTTTACCCGGGATTACTCAATTGGCCAACTCAGCACAGGCTCGCAAACGCGCCCGCCAGGCTTCCGACAGCCGAGAGCGCAACATGTCGCAGCGCTCCAGCATGCGGACCTCAATCAAGCGCTTCATCAGCGCACTAAACCGTGACGATCTACCGGCAGCGCAAAGCGCGTACCGGGAACTTTCGTCAAAGGTCGACCGTGCGGCCCGAAAAGGCCTGGCGCATCCCAATCGTGCTGCAAGACTAAAAAGCCGGCTCAATACTCGCCTCAAAGCCAAAGCCGCTCCTGCCTAAGGGTCCGCGCCGCGGTCATCGCGCCGCCGTCATATAGAAGCTTTGTAAAAGCCGCTCAGAGTAAAGCCAGGTTGTCCCGATGGATGAGTTCTGGCTCGTCGATATATCCCAGTAGTGTTTCAATAAGAGTGCTGGACTTACCGGCAATCGTCGCGGCCTCATTGGAAGAATAGTTCACCAGCCCGCGGGCGATAATCCTGCCGGATGCCTTCGACACGCAGTCGACCAGATCGCCCCGCCGGAACTCACCCGTTACCTCCACAACGCCAACAGGCAACAGGCTCTTTCCCCCCTCTGCAAGGACCCGTTCCGCCCCTTCGTCTATAACGAGGCGTCCGCTCGATCGCATCCGGCCGGCCAGCCATTGTTTACGGGCGACCATACGACCTGAAGATGCTTTTAATAGCGTGCCCGGATATTCCCCGAAGGCGATCTTGCGGAGATTATCGAGCTCGCGTCCGGAGCAAATCACGGTCGATGCTCCCGAACGTGCCGCCTTAGCCGCGGCTTGAATCTTGGTCTTCATGCCGCCACGGCCCATTAACCCTATCCCACCCGCATAGCCCTCCAGGGCCGGATCCCCGGCGCGCCCATCCCTCACGAGTTGGGCCTGAGGATTCTCTGTGGGATCAGCATCAAACAAGCCCTCCTGATCCGTCAGGATCACGAGAAGATCCGCTTCGATCAAATTACCCACAAGCGCGCCAAGTGTGTCGTTATCCCCAAACTGAATCTCCTCGGTCGCTACAGTATCGTTTTCATTGACCACCGGCACGATCCCAAGCGCGAGCATTGATCTTAAAGCGCCCCTCGCATTCAGATAACGACCGCGATCATTCAGATCAGCGCTTGTGAGTAGGACCTGCGCAGTTTCAACGCCGTATTCTTCGAAGGCCCTCTGATAGGCACGGATTAAACCCATCTGGCCTACGGCCGCGGCCACTTGAAGTTGCGGCAGTTCAGAAGGCCTAGAGGTCCAACCCAGGCGGGCAAGTCCATTAGCAATAGCCCCGGAAGAAACCAAGACAACCTCAATACCCTGATTTCTCAGCTCAGAGCAGATTTGTGCGAGGGACTGGATTAGCGCTGTATTGAGACCAGAATCCGCGCCGCGAAGAAGCGCACTCCCGAGCTTAATAACCCATCTTTGATTTTGCCGGGGCTTTTCAGTGGATCGCGTCATCATCGCTCTCCAAAGCGAGCCAGATTTTCTGACACAGACCCTTGCATCCTTGCCCGCTCACCCCGGAAATCAAAAACCAACGATCCTGCCAGCCTAAAGCACTGATTGTCTTCTGACAAAGCGCCTCAGCATCAGAATGCGAGAGCGTATCCGCTTTGCTAAAGACCAGCCAGCGGGGTCGGGTGGCCAGACTCGCATCAAAAGAAGTCAGCTCGTTCACGACCGACGCGATCGCCTCCTGCGGTGGAGCGCTGGCGAGTTCGCTGATGTCGACGATATGTAAGAGAAGGCGCGTGCGCTGCAAATGCTTGAGAAATTGGATGCCCAATCCTGCACCCTCGGCAGCCCCCTCAATCAGACCGGGAATATCCGCGATCACAAAACTTGAGCTTGATCCCACGTCAACCACGCCGAGCTGTGGGTGCAGCGTGGTGAATGGGTAGTCGGCGATTTTTGGAGTCGCAGAAGAGACCTGGGCAAGAAAGGTAGATTTACCGGCATTCGGAAGACCAAGTAAACCGACATCCGCCAGCACCTGCATCTCCATACGAATTACCCGGCGGTCACCCTCCCCACCCGGGATGGTACGTCGCGGTGTCTGATTAACCGAGGACTTGAATCGGGCATTACCTACCCCACCACGGCCGCCAGCCGCGATCTTGAAAATCTGCTCATCGCGCTGAAGGTCAACCAAAAGTTCCCCGGTCTCCTCCGAGTACACAAGAGTACCGACTGGGACGCGGACAATACAGTCCTTCCCGGCAGCGCCGGAGCAGTTCCGTCCGGCCCCCGGCTGACCCGTGCCGGCTTTAAATTTTCTGGTATACCGAAAATCCGCGAGCGTATTGAGTCCGGAATTGGCAACCAGAATGACATCGCCACCACGACCCCCGTCACCGCCATCCGGGCCACCTTTGGGAACGAACTTCTCCCGCCGGAAACTCAACGCACCATTGCCGCCATTGCCTGCTTGAACGGTGATGGTTGCTTCATCTACGAATTTCATAACGATGGAATGCGCTAAAAAAAACCCCGCTAGACCAGCGGGGTTTATCGGACGATGCCTGCTGGGGTCTACTGACCGGTCAGCACACTCACCGTCCTTCGATTTTTCGGGCCTTTGATGCTGAAGTCCACCTTGCCTTCGGCAAGTGCGAAAAGTGTGTGGTCCTTACCGATACCCACATTCAAGCCGGGATGAAAAGCAGTGCCGCGCTGCCGAACAAGAATATTGCCCGCGAGTACATTCTCGCCCGAATAACGCTTGACGCCCAGCCTCTTCGATTCTGAATCGCGGCCGTTTCTGGAACTACCGCCTGCTTTTTTATGTGCCATTGTTGCTGTACTCCCTAATCTCTATTCGGTTCGCTAACCGGTTATCTCGGTAACGCGAAGCTGGGTATAAGACTGCCGATGCCCTTGGGTTCTGCGGTATTTCTTACGCCGCTTCATTTTAAAGACGCGAATTTTCTTATCGCGGCCATGGCCAACGATCTCGGCCTTGACGGAGGCGTCGGTTAAAACCGGATTGCCGATGGAAACCTTGTCGCCATCGCTGACCATCAGCACCTGTGGAAGGTCGACCACTACGCCGGGTTCACCGGGAAGTTTCTCGACTCTAAGGTTATCGCCGACGCTGAGCCGGTATTGCTTGCCTCCTGTTTGAACCACTGCGTACATGATTTGAGCTACCTGAATGAGTTTGCCCCGTGATCCCGCTGGAGCCCGAGGTCGACGCGCGTCGCCTCTCGAAGGCCGCGAATTTTAGGCGAAACAGCCTATTCGGTCAACGAGATCAAGTTTCTATGCTCACGCCCCGTCAACTCCCCACGGTATGATCCGAATATGCCAAATATCCGCTCAATTCATTCTATTCCCGGGAGCGAAAAGAAGGCTCCAGACATGCTGCTGCGCGACGCGCTCAACCTAGTCGATGAGGATTTGAACGCGATCAATCTCCATATCCAGAGCCAATTAAGTTCGGACGTGCCGCTCATTCAGGAGATCGGCCGCTACATTGTTGCCGCAGGGGGCAAACGTCTGCGGCCCGTCACTGTCGTCTTAAGCGCGCAAGCGCTGCACTACAAAGGCACCGCCCATATCGACCTGGCCGCTGTGATTGAGTTCATTCATACCGCCACCCTACTGCATGACGATGTTGTTGATGATTCGGCACTGCGGCGAGGCCGCGAGACCGCGAACGAGCTTTGGGGAAACAGCGCTTCTGTGCTCGTCGGCGACTTCCTGTACTCCCGCGCATTTCAAATGATGGTCGCAGTCGGGAAGTCGCGCGTCATGGATATCATGGCTGAGACCACAAACGCCATCGCACAGGGTGAAGTGATGCAACTGCTGAACACCCATAATCCAGGAACGACCGAAGCAGACTACCTGGAGACCATTAAACGTAAAACAGCCCGCTTGTTTGAATCGGCTGGACGCCTCGGCGCTGTTTTGGCTGACGCGGGGCCCGCCACCGAGCAAGCGCTCGGCGATTTTGGATTACATCTCGGGATTGCATTTCAGATGATCGACGATGCTCTTGATTACAGTGCGAGCGCCGAAGAGATGGGAAAGAATGCAGGCGACGATCTCGCTGAGGGGAAAACGACCCTGCCGTTAATCTATGCTATTGCTCGGGCTGAAAAATCTGATCAGCTATTCCTTCGAGGGGTCATTGAGGAGGGTGGGCGAGACAAGCTCGAAAAAGTTCAGCAGATCATTGAATCCACAGGCGCGCTTGCGTACACTTTCGGCCGGGCAAAAGAGCACGCCGCCTTAGCGAAGCGATCTTTAGAGGCGCTTCCTGATTCACCGTACCGTAGCGCTCTTGGCCAGCTTGCAGATTTTTCGGTCTCCCGGACCTTTTAACTTCTGAGGCGAGGCGGCCAGCCTTTCTAAATCGGGGTGTAGCTCAGCCTGGTAGAGCACTGTCTTCGGGAGGCAGGGGCCGGAGGTTCAAATCCTCTCACCCCGACCATTTTCTTACCTAAAAAGCGACCTCTTTGACTAATCTCAAAGGCGTCGTTTTTCCACTCCGCCCATTTTCGGCTGAAACTAAAAAGCAATCCTCGGGTAGCGTTCTCATTGGCCGCTTTCGATCACACGCGAAAGTTCTAGAGACAAGCAGATATCAGTAGTTACTTCCTGTGTATAGTCGTTACGGTCGTTGTGTCGCTATACAAATCGGGACCTAAATTATGGATAACAAGAGTTTTAGTCAATTTCTCTATTTCTTGACCCGGTCGAGCACATGCCGAAGTCAGGTTTTGGAAAGGATTCCTAGGCGAGCATCGTTGCTTACCCAATCCAAACTCACCCCTGATCGGCGCCTTGTTTACGGGCATCTTTGTCTGAATGGAAACCTTTGATCACGTCATTGTCGGAGGCGGTATCGTCGGCGCCTCAGTCGCGTATCATCTGACCCGCATGAGTGCCGGTACGGTATTGGTATTGGAGCGAAACGACCTCGCCAGTGCAGCGTCTAGCAGGGCCGCCGGCTTGGTGCTGCAGGCGTCCACCAAATCCTCCAAAACGCCTTTGGCGAAACTAACCACGCAAACAATATCTGTACTCGAAGAGGAACTGGGTGAAAGCGTGGGGTTCCACAAGGTTGGCAGTCTACGCGTTGCGGCCTCCGAAGCGAGTGCCATAGAGCTAGACGCGATGGTGGAAGACGCATCGAAGTGGGGTATTTCTGCTGAATTGCCGAACGCCTCCGAAGTCAGGAATCTGGTTCCCTGGTTAGATAGCAGCACCGTTCTCAATGCCGCATTTTTTCCAACCGACGGGTATGTCGATCCCTACCTTTTGAGCATGTCGTATCTCAGGGCTGCCAGAGAAAGCGGCGCCATTATGCGCCCCTACACCGCGGTGCAAGATGTCGCTACAAAAGGCCAAAAGGTAGCAGGTGTTGTGACCAATGCCGGACAGATTGCCTGCAGCACAGTCATTGATGCCTGTGGTGCCTGGGCTGCCCAGTTCTCGGAACGGGTAGGTTACCCACTTCCAATGGCGCCGGTTCGCAGTCATTTCTGGATAACACAACCTTCAAGCTCTTACGGAGGCGAGCATCCGGTGACGGTCCTTCCCGATGTCGCCGCCTACACTCGCCCCGAAGTGGGGGGCCTTGTTGTTGGAGTCCAAGAAGCCTGCTCCGCTACCTTCAATGCCCGCGATTTACCCGATGACCCGGCATCTTTTTCACCAACCAAAGGAGAGGAGCATTGGGAAATTCTGGCGGATTCCTACAAGGGATTGGCGCAATTCCTCCCCGCTATCGAAAGAGCTCACTTCTCCAGTTACGTTTGCGGCTTGTCATCATATACGCCGGATGGGGAAATCATATTGGGGCCAGTCCCTGGTGTGTCAGGCTTCTACGCTGCCGCCGGCGCATGCGGTTCCGGGATTACCTTGTCAGCAGGCATGGGTCATGCGATTGCCGATCTGGTGCTGGGACAGGAGCCAGCTTTTGATATCGCCCGGTGCAGTCCTGATCGGTTTGGAAAGGTTGACCCCTTCAGCAAACAATTTCGTCAAAGGTGTGCTGAGGCCAGGGCTTCGAAGTCCCGTAAGGTAAACTAACCGAGTTGTTGCTCGTATGTCCGCCTCGGACCAGAAGCTTGCCTTCATTGTTTGGCACAAATTTGTCACACCGAGGCTTTGAAAATCCTCAGGCAACCGAATATCGTCATCTCTGTCTATCTGATCAATATCTAGATAAACCGTTGTTCTAGAGAGGATTCTTGTAGTTACGCAGCCTGCGTGGCGGGCCCGCCAATCCGATTATTTCCGCAGAGGCCACGCGTCGAGAAGGGCTCGGTGTACGCAGTCCCACATAGGGAGATGCCACATTTGGCGGTTGTTGCTCAAGAACGTCCCCACGACCCGAGAAACTTGCTGGGCAGTCACG
>Ga0181594_10000207_pt1 | contig 50343 bp, 23 predicted proteins | sample 071ome_18_FD_145603 | JGI IMG/M metagenome (GOLD analysis project Ga0181594, IMG submission 145603) | Coastal salt marsh microbial communities from the Groves Creek Marsh, Skidaway Island, Georgia - 071413BT metaG (spades assembly) | ecosystem: Environmental > Aquatic > Marine > Intertidal zone...
GCTGGCTGGTTGGCCGGCTCTGCACGGTCCCATGCCGGGCTCGCCCCTGTGGGGCGAAGGGCCTCATATCGACCAGCTATTAAGTTACTTCGATGAGGCGGGCCGTATGCCCTTGCGAGGATCGCTCCACGTAGATCCCGCTGAAGGAGGCGAGCCGAAAGAGCACAATCATCAAGGCATTCTGTTTGGCGGATGCTTGAGTGTTTTGAGTGGGCTGATCGGGACACCTTATCTTCCATCAGACCTATCCGGCCATATTTTGTTTTTTGAAGATACGGGCGAGAGCGTATCTCGTGTGCTTCGCTACTGGCGCCAGTGGCTGGATAGCGGTCTTTTAGCGGGAGTGCATGCGGTCGTTCTGGGTCGATTTACTAATGCGGACGGCTCTGCGACGGATGAAGCCTGGCTTGCGGGGCAGATTGCAGAACGCGCACCATGCTGCGTCTATACCTGTCAACAGTTTGGGCATATTCCCGAGAACTATCCGCTGATGCTCGGAGCGCACGCAACGTTAAATGGCCGGCGTCTGTCCTGGGTGTTCGACCCGCAGCTTAGATCCGAATAAGATCCGATCATTAAGCCTAACGTGCGTACGGGGCCGGGCTCGCATCGGCCCGACTGCGTATGGGCCTTGCCTTGTACTGGGCGCCTGCCCAAAGTACCATCTCGTTATCGCGGTTCGGGCCCGATTGGGCCAGGTTTGTCTTCATTTTATAGAGCATAGGAACAATCTTGATGTTTAGCGGAAGCATGGTCGCAATCGTGACCCCGATGCATGATGACGGTTCGGTGGATTGGGAGTCACTTGATCGGCTCATCGAGCACCACATAAAAGAAGGAACGGATGCGATCGTTTCGGTAGGGACGACAGGGGAGTCCGCTACCCTCGATCATAACGAACATGGCGAAGTGATCGCCCATACCGTGAAGACTGTAGCAGGCCGAATTCCGGTCATTGGCGGCACGGGAGCAAATTCCACGAGGGAAGCCATTGCCCTAACCGAAGATGCGGCGAAGGCCGGCGTGGATGGCTGTCTTCTGGTCGTTCCTTACTACAACAAACCGCCGCAGGAAGGTCTTTATCAACACTTCAAGGCGATTGCTGAGGCGGTATCTATTCCCCAGGTTCTTTACAACGTACCCGGTCGAACCGGTGTCGACATGCATAACGACACGACCCTGCGGCTTGCCGAGATTGACAACATCGTGGCTATAAAGGATGCCACCAATGATCTGGACCGCGGTCGCGATCTCATACAGCGCGCGCCGGAAAATTTCTCAATTTATTCCGGAGAAGACGGGACTGCCTGCGAGCTGATGCTTGCGGGCGGAAAGGGCACTATTTCGGTGACCGCTAATGTGGCGCCTGCTCTAATGCATCGTATGTGTGCCGCGGCAATCGACGGCGATGAAGAGACTGCGAGAGGGCTAAACGCGCAACTTGAAGCGCTCCACAAGGCGCTTTTTCTTGAGTCCAACCCGATCCCGGCGAAGTGGGCTGTTCATCAGCAAGGCATTATTGGCGAGGGAATTCGCCTGCCGCTCGTCACGTTGTCGCCCGCGTTCCATGAGCCGCTCAAGGCAGCGATGCGCTCCGCAGGCGTTCTCTGACGAATGACTGCGGCGGTGAGCTGAATGAAAAGAGGCGACCTCCTTTACTCCGGCAAGGCGAAATCGGTCTTCTTGACTGACGATAAATCGAAACTGCTGATTGAATTTCGTAACGATACCTCTGCCTTTGACGGCGAAAAGGTCGCCCAGCTTGATCGCAAGGGGGCAGTGAATAACCGCTTCAATGCGTTCATCATGCAATATCTCGAGCGCGAAGGCATCGCGACGCATTTCGATCGTTTGCTGAGCGACACGGACTCCGTCGTGAAGCGTCTCGAAATGATTCCCGTCGAATGTGTTGTGCGTAATGTCGCCGCGGGGTCGCTGTGTCGCCGGCTCGGGATTGAGGAGGGGCTTGATCTTGTGCCTCCGACCTTCGAGTTCTTCCTTAAAAATGATGCGCTACATGATCCCATGATTAATGAGTATCACGCGCAGGCCTTTGGTTGGGCGAGTGCCGCAGAAATTGAATCGATGAAAGCCCAGACCTTTCGCGTGAATGAGATCTTGAGCCGATTGTTTGCCGATGCCGGCATGATCCTCGTGGACTTTAAGCTCGAATTCGGACGCTTTGAAAGTCGAGTGATACTGGGCGATGAGTTCACCCCCGACGGCTGCCGCATTTGGGACCAGTCGACGCGCAAGAAGCTTGATAAAGATCGGTTTCGCCAGGGCCTGGGCAGCGTCGTTGAATCCTATGAGGAAGTCGCCCATCGGCTCGGTATTGATTTAGAGGCGCCGGTTGCCTCATAACGCCCGGGGGTGGGGGCGCCTGTGTTAATTCTCGGCGGCGGTCCCGCGCTATCCGCTTTTGCCCTCGAGCGACTCGCACAGCGTCTGCGAGATAGCGACCGGATCGCGAAGCCGCCATGCCCACAGTATCTCTATCTCATCGAGTCTGAGACCCCTCCGGAAGGCGAATCCCTCGGTATCCTTGAAAACCTGCTTGAGGGCACGTTGGCTGAAGGACGCATCATTCGTGACCGAAAGAACCAGCTCGTCGTTGTTCCCCGATTCGGTACCCGATCGCCCTGGTCAACAAAGGCGACAGAGATAGCCCAACGTTGCGGCTTTGAGGGGATCCGTCGGATCGAGCGCGGAACGGTCTGGCACTTCGAAGAAGCACTGAGCGCCGATCGTAATCACACCCGATGGGCAGCGCTGATACATGATCCGATGACCGAGTCGGTTGTCGAAGATCTTGCCGCGCTTGACGCCATCTTCAGTACTCAAAGCCCCGGGCCGCTTCAGGCAGTGGACGTTATCAATGGCGGTCTGGAAGCTCTTCTTGCCGCAAACGGGGAACAGGGCTACGCGCTCACACCGCAGGAATGCGAGTACCTGGTGGATTCGTTTAAAGCGCTCGGCCGGAATCCAACCGATGCGGAGCTCATGATGTTTGCACAGGTGAATTCCGAGCACTGCCGTCACAAGATCTTCAATGCGTCATGGTCAATCGATGATGAGCAACGCGATCTTTCGTTATTTGACATGATCCGAACCACGCATGCGCAACATGGAACGCATACGCTGAGCGCGTATAAAGATAACGCTGCTGTGCTAGCAGGGTATTCGGCCTCTTGGTTTTTGCCGAGTCCAATCAATGGAGAATACGGCCAACTCGCGGAACCTTTACATCTCGTAGCGAAAGTAGAGACGCATAACCATCCGACGGCTATTTCTCCCCACCCGGGTGCAGCTACGGGATCGGGAGGTGAGATCCGTGATGAGGGAGCTACGGGGCGGGGCGGCAAACCCAAAGCAGGGGTAACGGGCTTTTCGGTCTCGGACCTGCGCATCCCGGATTTGCCCATGCCTTGGGAGCTGCCGATGCAGTCGCCGGAAAGAATCGCATCGCCTTTGCAGATCATGCTTGAGGCGCCGATCGGTGCCGCGGCATTCAATAATGAGTTCGGTCGCCCGAATATCGCGGGCTACTTCAGGACGCTCGAGGCGATGTCGGACACCTCGGAGTCTGGAGCGAGGGTGGCCTACCACAAACCCATCATGATAGCGGGCGGCATGGGCAACATTCGGGGGGCACATGTCGCGAAAGGGAAGATTCTCAAGGATGCCATTCTGGTGGTGCTGGGCGGTCCTGCCATGCTTATCGGCCTGGGCGGCGGCGCCGCGTCGAGCGTGGACTCAGGAAAAAGTGACGCAGCGCTGGATTTTGCATCTGTGCAGCGAGGAAACCCCGAGATGCAGAGACGCTGTCAGGAAGTCATCGATCGGTGTATCGCCTTAGGCGAGGATAACCCGATTGTGTCTATTCATGACGTGGGGGCTGGCGGTTTATCTAATGCGCTGCCGGAGCTTGTCCACGATGCGGGGCTGGGAGCTCATTTTTACCTCGATCAGATCCCCAGCGATGACGCAAGTCTCTCCCCCATGCAGGTTTGGTGTAATGAAGCGCAGGAGCGTTATGTTCTCGCTGTTATGCCCGCCGGTCTGCCGTTATTTCGGCAGATCTGTGAGCGTGAGCGCTGCCTTTTTGCGGTAGTGGGTCAATCGACTGAGTTGGAGCAGCTTGTTTTGAGCGGCGGCGATGGTCATGACGATGCGGTAAACCTGCCTATGTCGGTGCTGTTTGGTAATGCACCTCGGATGCATCGCGAGGCATCGTATCTTGCTGTTGCTCACAGACCGTTTGAGAAGCGCGGTATAGGTATTGTCGAAGCCCTCGAGCGGGTTCTTCGGCTACCCTGCGTCGCGGATAAAACGTTCTTGGTTACTATCGGTGATCGAAGCGTTGGTGGCCAGATTGCCCGCGATCAAATGGTCGGGCCGTGGCAGGTTCCGGTAGCAGACGCAGGCATCACCACAGCCGGCTTCGATAGCAATACCGGGGAAGCCATTGCCATGGGCGAGCGTACACCGCTTGCGCTGATCAGCGCGGCCGCAAGTGGAAGGATGGCGGTTGCTGAGGCGATAACCAATATTGCCTGCGCGGGAATTTCAAAGATCTCAGATATTCGCTTATGCGCTAACTGGATGGCCGCTGCGGGGGAGCCCGGTCAGGATGCTGCGCTTTACGACACGGTCCATGCCGTTGCTATGGAGTTGTGCCCGGCACTGGGCGTCTCTATTCCTGTGGGCAAGGACTCCATGTCGATGGCGACGCGCTGGCAGGATGAAGCAGGCAGTCACTCGGTAACGTCACCGATCTCTTTGATTGTCACGGCTTTCGCACCCGTCGCCGACGTGAGATCTTCGGTTACTCCGGAATTGCTGCGTTCTGGCCCGTCCACATTAATTCTGGTTGATTTGGGCCGCGGTGCTGGTCGGCTGGGTGCATCGGCTTTAGCTCAGGTCTATGGTCAGGTGGGGACGGAAAGTCCGGATGTGGATCACCCGAGCGATTTATGCGCATTCTTTGAGATCACCCGCCACTTACTCGCCAACGGTCAGTTGCTTGCGTATCACGATCGTTCCGACGGTGGCGTTATCGTGACGCTGCTCGAGATGGCCTTCGCAAGCCGATGCTCATTGGATCTCAATATCGGTGAGGTAGATGATCCGTTGGGAGCCTTATTTAATGAGGAGCTCGGCGCCGTGCTTGAGGTGCCCACCTCAGAGCTTGAGAGCATCCTACAGCTGTTCGACGACACCGGCTTCAGAGATTGGGTTATCCCGCTTGGGTCTCCAGCGGCCGGTGGAGACAGGATTCGAATCTCATGCGGGGCAGGAGTTATTTTGGACGAGTCAAGAAGCCGGCTGCATCGGATTTGGTCAGAACTCTCCTATGAAATGCAGAAACGTCGCGACAACCCGATCTGTGCAGAGCAGGAGTATGAATGCATCGCTGATCTCAACAACCCGGGATTACACGCTGCCTTTGGGTTTGACGTGCGTTCGAACCCTGCTACTCAGGCTATTCTGACGGGCGCACGGCCAAGACTCGCCGTACTACGAGAGCAGGGGGTAAACGGACAAATGGAGATGGCAGCCGCGTTTGATCGGGCGGGTTTTGCGGCGATCGACGTGACGATGTCGGATCTTCATGAGGGTCGACATGATTTAGCGGCTTTCGAAGGTCTGGTCGCGTGCGGCGGATTTTCTTTTGGCGATGTGTTGGGCGCGGGGATGGGATGGGCGAAGTCGATTCTTTTTGATCAAAGGCTGCGGGATATGTTCAGCGGGTTTTTTTCGCGCCCGGACTCCTTTGCGCTTGGTGTGTGTAACGGCTGTCAGATGATGGCGGGTCTGAAATCGCTGATCCCGGGGGCTCAGGATTGGCCCGTTTTCAAATCCAACCTTTCCGGGCAGTTTGAGTCTCGAACCGTCATGACGGAGATTCTCGACAGCGACTCGATATTTTTCTCGGATATGCACGGGGCGCGCATACCGATCGTTGTGGCTCATGGTGAAGGGCGGGCGACCTTCACCGATGATGCTGCGCTATCGCGTCTAAAGACGAGCCGCCAGGTCAGCCTGCGCTTTGTTGATAATCAAGGACTGCCGTCGGAGCGTTATCCGTATAACCCGAACGGCTCCCCGGGGGGGATCACGGGTTTATCTGCCGCCGATGGTCGCGTCACCATTATGATGCCTCACCCTGAGCGCCTGTTTCGAACGGTTACCAACTCCTGGTATCCCAAGGAATGGGGCGAGCATAGCCCGTGGATTCGTATGTTCCAAAACGCCCGAGCGTTCGTCGGTTGATTTAAAAAAAACTGAACGATGCGACGGTCTATGCCTCAGCTTTTTCTTTACGAAACCGCGACTTGAAATCTTCTTTGGTTCGTTTGGCGAATTCTCGTCCTTCACGAAGCTTCTCCGCAAATCGACTTTTTTGTTCCGCCGGATCGAAAGATTCCAGGGGCTCACCGGATTGAAAATGCTGCGCGAAGATTTTTCCCACCGCATAGGTATAACTCACATTGATTCCGGCTAGGGGGATAGCGACCCCAAAATACCCCAGGCCCGGGATCAGTTTTGCCAAGCTTACGAACGTGGAGGACGACGCACTCGCCAGCAGGGTGCTGATGGTTGTTCGCGCCCTTTCTTGTGAGAACGGAACGTCATAGAGTTCGCACAGTTCGCCAATCATCTTGAGCTGTATCGCGGACATTGCGGCGAAGTCAACGATCGGGACCGGGATCAGTGCGGCAGAGAATGACCAGTAGCAATAGTGCCGGATCGTATTGTCTGCCGCACGGCGCCGCACAGCGTCCTCATCGTGGATCTTCTCGGCTGGAGCGTGGTTTGACTCGTCTGGTTCGCTCTCTTCGGCGCTCTGCTGTGAAGATGAAGGATGCTCGTCGACTGGGCTATCGTAGAGACGCCGACGTGTGCGCTTTGTGCTTGTGCCTTTGGTACTTTTGTCATCGGGTGTGGTCATGCTTAGGAATCCATATTTGGAGTGCTGCCATTAAGGCGAAGTAGTTCGGTCGTGAGCGCATGGTAGTCCGCCTGCACTTTTTTTGCTTTGGCAAACTGGAACACAGTTTTGCCTTGCTCCTGTGCCTGAGCATACGCCGAGCTGATTCGTATAGGCTGCTGTATCAACATATCGGCGTATTTGTCTTGCAGGTGTCTGTACACCTCGTCGCTGAGCTTTATGCGTCGATCGTAATGCGTCAGTAAAATCTTGATCTGCGGTTTAGGTAGTCCAAATGTTTCGGCAATTGCCCCGGTTTCTTCGATCGTTAGATCTATCCCACGCAGCGAAAAATTATCTGGCGTGGTGGGAATAACCAGGGTATCAGAAGCGCAGATTGCGGATATCACCCCTGTGCCAAGCGAGGGCGGACAATCGATTACCACAAGATCGTGGCCCATTGTATGCATATGGGAGCAGGCGTCTTTTATTGCAGTCTTCTGAGAAAGAGGTTTGGAAAGGTGAATATCAAGCAGGCTGTTATCCAGGGAAGACGGCAAAAGACTTAGCCAGGGCGAGACTTCAATCAGTATATCGGAGATCTGCGCGGGCTTATCCCATATCTCGATAAAAGGTTTTGCCTGGTCGATCTCCTGAGGAGCCAGCATGAACGTGGCTGATGCCTGAGCATCGAGGTCGAGGACAACCGCGCGAAACCCAAAGTCGCTCGCGCGAGTGGCGGTAGTCACCGCGGATGTTGTCTTTCCGGTTCCGCCCTTGAGATTGATAAATGAGATAGTTCGTCCGGAAGCGAACAGGCCGGCCGACTTGAGAACCCGTTGGGCCTCATCTGGTGAGATCAATGGATCCTCTGAAGGATCGGAACGGCCAGTATCTGATGGAGCGCGAGCGGGTGCTGCCTCGAGATCTAAAAAGCCGGAAACATCGGATCTGCGCAGCATAACCTTAATCTGTCAGGTGATAATTTGGATCTCCGATCAGATCACTTAATGCCTGTTGATAGCATGCCCCAGCGCTCGCCTGTTGAGCAGCTTGTTGGGTTGCGGATTCTTCAGAGATTTGATCTTTGCGTCCTTCTAACCACTGGATCAAAGCTTCACGACAGACCTTGAGTCGTTCACGCAGGGCCTGCTGATTCACGCCAGAGCTCATAAAATGATTGTACTGATCGTCTGAAGTGGAATTAGCAGCGACTTGTACGCCTGACGCCCCGAGCACGGCGATTACGACGCCCGATATCGTGATACGCCGGATGTAGGCCTTGTTTCTTTTCAAAGGATCCTGCTCCCCATTATTTTGGGAAAGTACTAATTAACCTTAGCGGACACTCGTCGATTACGCGTCGTTACTTAGCCGAGCGATATATTAACCCATGAAAACTCAGACTTATGATAAAGTTTTGAGAACAAAGCCACCATCTTCAGGGAGAAAGCGATGAAGGTGAATAAGTCGAGATCTTCACGGTCGACAGCGGCCTCGTTTCTAACCTCTTTAGCCCTGGCCGCATCACTTTATTCAGGCGCCGCTTATGCAGGCCCCGCGCAGTGGATGCCCCTTGTGCCGCCTACCGATACAAAGGTATTCGTGTACGGCTTCGCGAGAACCGGAGTGCAAAAACAAAACAGCGACGTAGCTGTGGTCGATGGCGACTCGTCAATTGGCTTTGCCGCTCAAGCTAAGCTAGGCGATGATCTTGGTGCTATCGCCGTATTCGAGAATAGTGTGTGGAGCTCTGAGGGTTCAATCGTTACACCGGCGCTCTGGTATACAAAAAATCCAACCAAGTTCGCATACGTCGGACTGAAGGGGAGTTGGGGAGCAGTCACATTCGGCTCTCAGTGGGCCCCGCTCGCCGGCGCGATCGGAAACTACGTCGATAAGTCCCACTACTACGGCGGACATGGATTTGTGGGTGGGCAATACCGCATGGCGTATTCGACGGCTTATCAACGATGCTTTGATCAGCAGTGCTACAAGGCCATCTTCATGGATATGCAGCTCAACGATTACGAGACGGGAAGTATCGATCGAGCGACCATTGCGGGGAATTGGCGCTTAGGAAATTTGGTTGTCGGGGCGGCGTATCAGGATCACGGCGATGACGACTATAAAGGCGTCTCTTTTCAGATGCCTATCCGCGTCTTTGGCTACGGCGCAGGGGCGAAGGTGCAGAGCACGAAAGTGGGTGTTGCACGCCGTGATCTGGAAAATTACAAGGTGATACTTGCCGGGGGTTACAGCAGTACTCAGCAAACAGGCGACGGATGGGACATCAACCTGCAGGCGGGAAACTGGTGGTTTGATTATTCAGAAGATCAAACAAAGACGCCGCGTATCGTGGTTGACTACCTATACCCGATTAGCAAGAAATTTGCTCTGATCGGCGAGATCATGAATCAGGAGTCCGACCGACGCGGCGTGTTGCTCATGTCGTTGGATTTTTAGCCAGAAAAGGGCAATTCTTCAGCGCGTGCTTGAAAGAAAGAACCAATACGGTAGAATTTGGTCAGACCTCGCAACTACAAAGACGGAGACGATTCATGACTGAAGAAGCGGTGACGGAAGTGGTCGAAATGAGTGACGAAGAACGTTTAGCAAAAGCAAACGAGACCGTTAAGAATTATGCGTACGGGACCGCAGCGGTCGGAGTCATTCCGGCACCCGGCATTGACCTTGTGGGAATGACGGCAGTTCAATTAGCAATGCTGCATAAGCTTTCCAGCATATACAACGTGAAGTTCACGAAATCTCTTGCCCGAAACGCTATCGCGGCACTGATTGGTGGCGGGGTGCCTTTCTTAACTGGGGCTACCGTCGCGAGCGTCGTCAAAGCTGTGCCTTTCGTCGGCGCGTACGTCGCAGTGCTGACGCAGCCGGTGCTCGGGGGTGCAGTGGCCTATGGTCTTGGAAAAGTGTTCATTCAACATTTTGAATCTGGCGGTACATTCCTGACCTTCGATCCAAACAAAGTGCGGGATTATTACGAGGAGATGGTATCGGAGGGCGGTAAGGCTGCTGCCTGACAGATCGGCGATCGTTCTGTGATCAAAAGGGGTCCGCTTTGCGGACCCCTTTTTTGTGGTTCGTGTAGAGTATTCGGATGAACATTGCCTCCCTGCTGCCGGGTTCGCGCCTGGTTCGGTTTGTTTTTGACGAGACGGATAGACCGCTCGGCAGGGTCCTGATGTTTGGCGTCATTTCGGGTATTGCCGGCGCTCTTGTCCTCGCTGCAATAAATCATGGCGCGCAAGCTGTGGGTGGTGCGCCTGATATTCAGCCTTTACTGCTGTTCGCGGGCCTGCTTGGGCTTTTTCTGTACTCGAAACGCTACTCTTTGATTAACGCGATTCTTGCCGTAGAGGAAATGCTTGAGCAGGTTCGAGGTCGTGTTGCAGACAAAGTCGCTCGATCAGAGTTGGTCGCGATTGAAAAGATCGGCCCCTCCTATATTTTTAATCGTTTGTCGCAAGATACCGTTCTTATTTCCGATAGCGCGCACGTAATTTTCGCCTCATTCGGGGCGCTTATTATGCTTGTGTTTGCGACTATATATATTGCGTTGGTTTCGTTTGAAGGTTTCTTGATGACCGCGGTGGCCGTAGGGCTTGGCGTCTTAACGTTTATCAGCCGAAGGGGGGCAATTATTGAGTCGGTTCAGGAGGCCACACGAAAGGAGGTCGAGTTTTTAGCCTCAGTCGATCAGAGCTTAAAGGGCTTTAAGGAGCTTAAGTTAAACCGCGGGAAGGCAGCAGATATTCTACGAACTCAGCGACGTATCGGATCGGCGCTTGCTGAGCAAAAAAAACGCGCCGGACGAAATCAAACCTTCGTGATGATGTTTTCTCAGGGTTTCTTCTACACCCTGTTGGGCGTGGTGGTATTTGTGTGGCCTGTGGTGATGCACGAGCCCATCGAAACGGTCATAAAGGTCAGCGCCACAATTTTATTTATCATTGGACCCATTGATCTCGTGGTGGGATCGCTGCCTCTTTTTATTGAAGCGGATATAGCGGTGGACAATCTCAAGGAGTTGGAGCGAAAGCTCGACGGCGGCATCCGGACGAATCCTAAAGATCAAGTCCAATCGACCGCTTCGTTCAGCGGGGTGTCGCTGTCACAGGTTGAGTTCCAATACCCGACGGAAGAGGATGAGAGCACCTTCAAGCTCGGGCCAATAGATCTTGAGATTAATCCCGGCGAGATCCTCTTCATTGTCGGCGGAAACGGCAGCGGGAAGTCGACACTGCTCAAGCTGATTACTGGACTTTACTATCCTGACCGGGGCGAGGTGTTGAGCGGCGGTCGCCCGCTTTCTGAGGAAGGCTACGAAAATTATCGACAGCAATTCTCGGCCGTGTTCACCGATTTCTATCTCTTCGATCGCCTTTACGGCATCTCACCGGTCTCGTGGGCAGAGGCCGACAGACTGCTGGAGTGGCTAGAGATATCCAAGAAGACCCGTTTCCAAGAGGGTCGCTTCACAAATCTAAATCTATCAACAGGCCAACGTAAACGCCTGGCCCTTATTTCCGCAATACTAGAGGAACGTCCAGTTCTCGTCTTTGACGAGATCGCTGCAGATCAGGACCCGAGATTTCGACGTCGGTTTTATGAGGAGATTCTGCCGGAGTTGCGAAACCTCGGTTACACAATAGTAGCGGTCACTCATGACGACCGGTACTTCAGCTCAGCAGATCGAATTCTTTTCATGGAGGAAGGCAGACTCACTTCCAAATAAGTTCTGCGTCAGAATGAAACTCTTCGCGATCCCGTATGCCGGGGGGAACAGCTACTGTTATCGACCGCTCTCTGCCGCCGTCCATAACGAGATTCAGTGGGAAACTTTAGAACTTCCTGGACGTGGAAAGCGGCTAGGTGAGGTCTTACTGGGAACAATAGAGGATATAGCGGCGGACGTACTTAAGCAGATCGAAAATCAGCGCTTCTCTGCGTTTGCTCTTTTCGGGCACAGCATGGGAGGGCTGGTAGCGCATCGTGTCGCTATGATGATTCAGAGTAACAGTAGAAGAGCACATGCGTTGACGCACCTTATTCTGAGTGGATGTCGACCGCCGCAGTTTCTCGATCGGGGAGAGGGTCGGGCGAGTCTATCCCGGGAGGAGCTGATCATCGCGATTGAGAAGCTTGGAGGACTTCCTGCGGTCATTCGCCAGGATGAAGAGATGATGGCATTTTTTGAGCCGATTCTGCGGGCTGATTTCGGCGCGGTGGATCAATATCGAGTGGACAAGCCGATCTGCTTGGATGTTCCTGGGATGGTGCTCTCAGGCCGAGACGATCAAGAGGTTACATCCGAGCATATCAGCGGGTGGAGGGGCGCATTTAATCGAACGCCTGAGTTCCACGAGCTGCCTGGGCAGCACTTTTACTTTGCGGATCAGAGCGAGACCATAGGAGCATTGATCTCTGCATTTGTTCTGGATAAGGGTTCACATCAAGGGGGTATCGTCGAATGAACCGTTACTGCATCAGGCTGAGCGTTTTCTTTGGTCTCGTTGTCTCCCTCGGTCTAGCGGGGGCTGCGGTGAGTCGCGCTGATGAGGAAAATAAGACGATTCGGGCAGCTTTTCGAAGCTACCCGCCCGGAATGGCGCTATGTTGTAACAGTTTGGATGGCCCAAGAGGTGCCGAAGAGGGTCTGAAGGGAAAGTGGCTTGGTGAGGATGAAATTGACTTTGTCTTGAAAGGACCTTGGCGCGAGATTGTCTCAGAGGCCATGAGACGCTTGGATCGTAAGGTGATGTGGCAAGCCCAACATTTTGGAGAGAGCATTCAGTTTCTCAAGGCCGGAGCGCTGGATTTGCTGCCTCGGGTTTTTTGGAGTGAGGAGCGGGAGCGCTTTGCATGGTTTGTAGGGCCCATTGAGTCTGAAGAGTTACAGGTTTTTTTTCTAATTGATAAAACCAAACTTGGGGATATAACGCGTATTGAGGATCTATATGGGCTTAGGCTCGCAAACGAGGAGAAGGCGCTAACGACGGAAGCGATTGATGCCAACGAGCGTTTCAAGATTTTAAGATTTCCTTCTCGAAGAGAAGCGCTCGAGGCGGTGTCTGTAGGTCAGGCAGACGTCCTGATCGATTCGAATCTCAACCGCCTGCTGAATATTAAAAAGCAAACCCGGGCAGCAAATCTTGAGGTCGCGTCATACACCTATCGGTACTCACGACCGAGCTATCTCGCGCTCTCAAAGAGCACGTCGTCCTCAGCCGAGGCAATGGAATTGGATCTTACGGTGGAGACTATGTTCGAGGACGGTACGGTGTCGTTGATTTTTCAAGGGTACGGATTACCTTCACCCGTCTATCGAAGCGATCTTTCGCGGCTCAGATACAAAAAAATATCGAAGAAGCCCTGACAAGAGCCAACCCAATCCGTTGCTAGGCTCAGTGCGCTCGTTGCGTGTTTCGGGTGACGAGATACAAGATCGTGCCGATGACCGGGGTCATCAGTACCGACGCGAAAAAGAGGCCCCAGAAGCCCATTGTGCTCTTTCTGCCAAAGTAGGCGAGGATCAGGCTTAGAACCAGATCCAGAGTTAGAAATGTTTGAACCATCGCTTCGTATTGTTAACGGTCTAAGGTGACGATTGCAAGTCGATCGCCAACATCCTTAAATTGTCGCAGAATAACTGAGCCGCTGGCGACGTTTTGGTTAGATTGTCGGAGATAGAAGGGTCCAGTGACTCCATGCCATAGAGGTTGATGGTATCGGAGGTTAAGCGCAACCGTGCCTGGGTCTGTTGAATCGGCGCATAGAAAAGCCTGGTAGAGGAACCGCACATGGTCATAACCCAGCGCCGCGTAATTACTTGCCATGCTCTCCTGGAATCTTTCCTTGAACCGTGCTTCAAAACGTTTCGCCATAAGTGACCGGTCTGGCGCGAATATGTCGAGAAAAGTGAAGCCCGGATACATATCGGCACCGATCTCCGCATAGGAATCCAGGCGGCTTGCTGCGAGCATCGGCGGCGTCAGTTTTAGCATCGCAAGCTGCTGAAAAATTGTAACTGCCAATTCATTTTCGACCAACAGAAAGAGTCCGACCGCATCGGACTGCCCCTGAATGCGCGTGACCAACTCCTCCGTGACCCGGGCAGCGGTTGCAGTATCGCTTTCGGGTCCTGAGGTGAAAGAAAATATTTCTGCTCGGTCGATACCGTTTTGAGCGAGGTGCTTCAGGAACACGGGTATGGGATCTGACGAGGAGCCGTACATGCCACGTTGCTGGATTACGATCACCTTCTCGATGCCGGCGTCTGTCGCGAACTTAGCCGAACGTTCCGAAATGGCGTCAACCGATGGGAACAGTTCGAAAGCGAGGGGAGAGCGCATGCCTGAGATGCGGGCGTTTGTTGTCGTGGACGAAAAGAACAAGATTCCCGCTTGCTCGTACGACAAAAGCGCATTAGCTGCGGTATCGTCCGCATAAGCATGCCCGACTACGGCGACATTCTTGGGATTCTCGAGGATCTGGTCCGCGAGCGCTGCCGCGGCCAACTGTGAGGCGTTTCGGAACTTCCCTTGACTTGCCCGATCGAATTTAAAGCGTTTTAAGAAAGGCGCTGTGTCGTACTTGTTAATCTTAAGTCGCGGATAGCGATCGACTGCAAGCCTGTTGATTTCTTCGGCAGCAAGCAGGGCGCCTTCCCAGAACTCGTTTACTCCCGCAGCGGAGTTCCAGACTACGGCGACCTCGATCGGTTCATTCGCGGACAGATAATCGCTTAAAGGCAAGCCGCGATTTACGGCTTTGTCTTCCGCATCATAAAGCGAATAGTCCTTGGACAGGGTGCGACGTTCGCTTTGCGGTTGATCGCAACCTGAGATCAAGGTGGCTATGAAAATGGCGGGTAGCAGCGTGATGAGCTGCCGGGCGCGGTGGAGCGGCTCCAACATAGATGATCGTCTATTGATTTCCGAGGATCACAGGCAAGCCCTCCTTACCTGAGCCGATGATCACCACCTTTGCGTTTTCCGAGGCGGCAAGGTCTTGCGTCGCTTGAACGGCCTGCCACTTCACCAGGCGGTCGGTTAGGGTGGCGGAGATAATGTCCTGATACACCATGGTGCCGAGCGCTTCGATACGTTTCCGCTCGGCTTCTCGCTTTTCTCGTTCCAGTCGGAATTTGTAAGCAAGACTTTCCTGCTCAAAGATCAGCTTGCTCTCGATCGCCGCCCGCACTGATTCTGGAAGGCTCAGCTCACGGATAATGATGTCTTCAACATTTACGTATCTACGGCCCACCTCTTCGATGGCCAGCGTGATGATGTTGCTGAGTACGCCTGCCTTATTGGTATAGATATCCTCGGGCGAATGCTGGCCAATCTGCCGCCTCAAGACTGACTCAATCTGGGGAAGGATAATGCGCTCGGGATATTCTGGCCCTACGCGCTGATGCAAAAGTCCGACCAACTCATAGATCGGATGAAATCGCACTGCCAGCCGCAGTGTGATGGGAAGTCCGCGATTGGTGAGAACCGTAAATTCATGAAGCAGGACTTGCGTTCGTGTCGTGTAGCGCGTCAGTTCGTTAAACGGCCAAACAATATGGAGGCCCTCGGGATACACGACATCTGTCTGCGTGCCTGTCGTAAATGTTCTGTACATCACGCCCGCTTCCCCGGCGCGAATAATGATAAAGATGCGACTCCACAGAAAGACAATCAGGATCGCGATAGAAAGGGTTAGCACCACGAAAATCGGTAGATGGTCTCTAAACCAGTGGGCAAAACGCTTTGCAAAACTCGTCATTTGTCTAATTTTCTCTGCAGAGGTGATCTACTACCGACCATGTGCTCAAAGTCATTGTCGCTATAATGTCGGCACGACTTTGTAGCACTGAATATATACTCTTCGCGTTAAGTTTAACGCGAAATCCCGGTCGTTAATCATTGAATTTTCTTGACAGATGCGCACCCCCGACGGCGCAGGGGGAACCTTTCATCTCAGAAATCACCGGACGTGGTGGTTTAGCGCATTCGCTCGACCACGAGACGTTTCTCGCCCGAGTAGCGTTTTTGGCTCAAGAGTTGCTGAGCACTGTCCAGCCTGGCACGCGCGCTCTTTTGGTTTACCCTGCCAGTGTTGACTTTCTCGTTGCATTTCTGGCGTGTTTGCGCGCGGGCGTTATCGCCATCCCGGTGCCTGCTCTCGATGCGATGCGTCTTAAGCGCTCGATCCCCAGATTGAGCGCAATTTGTGCTGATGCGGATGCCAAGATCATCCTTACCGACGATCGGCAAAAGGCTCTTTTCGATAGCCAAGCGGGCGACAGAGTAGGTCGTGAGCTTGGAGACATCAAAATTGTGTCTACGGTGGGCGACGTTGATCTAAGCGGCCTGCATGAACGTGCTAGAGACAACGATGCCCTCTGGCCCAACGTGACGAGCTCGGATACTGCCTACCTTCAATACACCTCCGGTTCTACGGGCAATCCAAAAGGTGTAGAGATCACGCACGGCGCGCTCGTTGAACACTGCGTCGCTCTCCGTGACGCCTGGTCATACGACCACGAAAGTATTAGCGTCACATGGATGCCGCATTTTCATGATTACGGATTAGTGGATGGACTCCTTATGCCGGTATTCAACGGAACGCCGGTGTATCTTATGTCGCCCGTCTCTTTTCTGAAACGTCCAGAACTGTGGCTAAAAACGTTAAGCACCTATAAAGGCACGCATACTCAGGCGCCAGATTTTGCATATCAATATTGTGTTGATCGGGTGAAGAGCGAAGCGATAGTCGGTATTGATTTATCGCATGTGAAAGTTTTCAGCAATGGGGCAGAGCCCGTTCGGCGTGAAACTCTAAAAAGTTTTGGAGAACGTTTTTCCAGTTATGCGCTTCGCGATGATGCCTTGTTTCCAGCTTATGGCCTCGCGGAAGCGACTCTACTGGTGAGCACCAAGCCTTTGGGTCAGGTGATGCGTTCTGTGAATGTGTGTCGTGCACCCTTTGAGGAGAGAGGGGTCATCGAGATCGCTTCCGACGGCGATGCGAGAAATGTTGTCAGTTGTGGACCGCCGATATTTGAGACCGAGGTCGTGATCGCAGATCCTGAGAGTGGTTGCAATTTAGGTCAGGGAAAAGTTGGCGAAATCTGGGTTCATAGCCCGGCGCTAGCTTCCGGGTATTGGAATAAGCCAGGCAGCACCGAAGAAACGTTTGGTGGGTTGTTGGCGGGGGGAGATCCGAGCCGGCGCTACCTTCGCACAGGCGATCTCGGTTTCCTTTGGGACGGCGAGCTGTATCCGACGGGAAGGATCAAAGATCTTTTGATACTTGATGGGCGCAATATTTATCCTCAGGATCTCGAAGAGCAGGTTTCGAAAGAAGTCGCGGTCGTTCGTTCGGGTTATGTAGCGGCATTCTCATCGCGCTTTGCTGCGGGTGAGGGCTTGGTGATGATGGCGGAAGTCAATCAAGAATCGCACGCCACAGATCGGGTTTTAGAAGAAATCAGAACGTCAATCTATGAGGAGTTTCAGATTACGCCATGGGCCGTGGTTCTTGTGGGCAAAGGCAGTATTCAGAAGACTTCGAGCGGGAAGCTTCAACGCAGTAAGACTTGCGAGCTCTGGACAGAAAATAAGCTGCGTATTCTGAGGCAGTGGATTGCCAGCTCAATTGAGGAGCTCGACGTATCGGACGATCCCCAAAGTCCTGACACGCGTTCCATTGAAACTTGGATTATCGAACAGATCGCGCAGCTCATCGGTCGATCAGCGGCGTCCATTCGTAGAGACGAGAAGTTTAGCGACCTTGGCATGGATTCTCGCGCTGCGTCCGCACTGGTTGGCTACCTCGAGGAAAAGCTGGAGCCCGCAAATGATCTGCCGGTATCGATTATCTGGGAGTTTCCAACGGCTGCTGCACTTGCCGATCACATTGAGAGGCTTATTGACAAAAGCCACGCTATAGGCCTAGCGGATTCATCGTTTTCCGCAGCAGTCCAAAAATCGGTTGCGCACAGCGATTCAGAAGCCATTGCGGTGGTCGGCCTCAATTGTCGGTTTGCGGATGTCGACGGCCCCGACGAGCTCTGGGATCTGCTCCGATCCGGTCGCGATGCCATTCGGTCGATACCTGAGGAGAGGAAGCTCCTTCTCGACCAGTTGGGCATTAGTGCTGATGAGTGGGGTACTGACCAGTCGATCTTCAGGGGCGGGTTTATGGATCGGCCTGATTACTTTGACCCTGGATTTTTTGGAATTACCGCGCGAGAGGCGGCAGCGATGGATCCACAACAACGTCTCGTGCTCGAGAGCGTGCGGGGCGCTTTTGAACGCGCTGGGATCGATCCCTCTGGATATCGGGGCGGGGCAGTTGGCGTGTTCATGGGAGTTGCCACGGACGACTACGGACGAAGACTTTTCCAGCATCCGGAGAGTCTCGAGGCATACAGCAGCCCCGGAAAAGCTGTCAGTATTGTGGCGAACCGGGTGTCTTATTGCTTCGACTTCCGGGGGCCAAGTTTAACGATTGACACCGCCTGCTCATCCTCTCTGGTAGCGGTTCACGAGGCAATGTGCGCGCTACGTCGCGGTGACTGCGATTTAGCGGTAGTAGGTGGGGTGAATCTCATGCTGGACCCGGTAATGAGTCGAGCGCTCAAAGCGGGCGGTATGCTTTCAGAGAGTGGAACACCGCATGTGTTTGATGCATCAGCGGATGGGTATGTTCGAGGAGAAGGCGTTGGCACGCTTCTGCTGAAGCGCGAATCCGATGCTGCCATGGCTGGTGATTACATTTATGCGCGCTTACTGGGGAGCGCCGTAAACCAGGACGGGGGAAGTAATGGGCTTACGGCTCCGAATCCAGTGGCTCAGGTCCAGGTGATGAACGCGGCGCTTAACACGGCAGGTATCAAAAGCGCCCAAGTGAAATACGTCGAGGCGCACGGGACCGGTACCCCTCTCGGTGATCCTATCGAAGTGGAATCTATTGAGAAGGTCTACGGCGATGCAGACCATTGCCAAATAGGATCAGTTAAGTCGACTGTTGGACATCTTGAGGGAGCAGCCGGGATCGCGGGGTTGGTCAAGACCATCTTAGTGGTCGCTCACGGGTGGATACCTCCGCAGGCAAACCTTGAGCGAATTAACCCAAGGGTTTCTGCGGTCCTGGGAAAGCTTCATGTTGCCCGAGAGGGTCGCGATTTCGGAGTTGGTGGATTCGCCGCTGTCAGTTCTTTTGGGTTCGGCGGGACAAACGCGCACATCATTGTTGGCCCGTCGGAAAGTGCAGAGCCAATCAATCACGAGTCTCAGGATAAACGGGCAGGCCACATATTCGTTTTGCCGTTGTCAGCGCACGTTGACTCCAGCCTGAGTTCTTTGGTGCGCTCGTACCGTGACTTGTTATTGAAGAAGCCAACTGAGGCTTTTGATATCTGCGCGACAGCGGCGACGGGCCGTCACCATCTTCCGGTGAGGTCTACGGTGATTGCTGAGAGTGTCGATAAATTAGTTGAGCAGATTGACATTCAGTTAAGTCAAAGGGTAACGACGCCGCCGCCTGCCGGGGTCTGCTGGCTATTCTCTGGGCAGGGAACCCAGTTTTCCGGAATGGGCCTTGGTTTGCAGTCATTCCCCGCGTTCAATGAAGCGCTGCTCCGTTGCGCCCGAATTATTGGAGAGGAGTCCGGGGTCGATCTGATGGCAATGCTCGACAGTCCCAGCGATGTGATGGCGTCGACCGACGTTGCCCAGCCGGCATTATTTTCGGTGGGTTATGCCCTCGCACAGCTGTATCTCGACTGGGGCATGAGGCCGGCTGCGGTTGCGGGGCACAGCCTTGGAGAGCTGACGGCGGCCTGTGTCGCAGGATGCTTCACGCTTGAGGAGATGTTGCCGTTTGTTATCAAGCGCGCCCGGTCTATGGCAAGTATTGGGTCCTCTGGGGGGATGTTAGCGGTACAACTCTCAGAGAAAGAGGCATTGCGTTGGATCGATCAGATTTCTGGGTTAGAGATCGCATCGGTAAACGGAGAGCGATCTTGTGTAATTTCGGGCGACAGCAGTTCTGTAGAGATGCTGGGTCGCGAAATGCTGTTGGGTCATATCAGACACAAACGATTAGACGTATCGCATGCGTTTCACAGTGCCCAGATTGAACCCGCATTGGATTTGATCAAGCGTGCTGCTTCAGATTTGCACCCGAAAACGCCACATATCCCATTGGTCTCCAACCTTACGGGGGAATGGATACAGGCTGCCTCCTTAACGCCCCAGTATTGGGCTGATCATGCGCGACGGCCGGTTCAATTCAAAAAATCAGTCGAGACATTAAAGACGGCGAGTTCTGCATTCGTTGAGATCGGTCCCGGGGCATCTCTCGTCACGATGGCCGAGCAGATTCTTGAAGTCCTTGAGGATGCGCCCGTCGTCCAATTCGCGGGGGGTCTTCAGCCCGAACGCGACAGTGAGCAAGACGTTTTTCGAGCCGCCGGAATTCATTTTGAGCACGGGGATGACGTTGATTGGAAGAAGGCATTTCATCGCTGTGCGTACCGACGCGCCAACCTTCCGGACTATCCATTTCAGCGACACTCCTTCTGGCCGAATTTTAAAGCCGTGCAGACGCGCTATGCAGAATCCTCAGAGTTTCACCTTGCGCAGAGCATGAGCGTACCGGCTGCAAGTTTGCAGGTTTTTTGGAGCGAGTTTGCGAATGCTCATACGCCGCTGCTGCTTGAACACCAGGTGTTCGGGCGCAGCGTGGTGCCCGGAGCTGGGCTGATTGCACTGTTACGCGCCTTGAAACCACCAGCGCAGAGCCCGCATGAGATCTTGGCGCTTTCGGACCTTATGTTTCTTGCCCCTTTGAGTTTTGACGGAGATGAGCGCCGATTAGTACAACTCACCGTGGATAGGGATGCCGATTCTTCAGAGCGGGCATTTTCCATCTCGAGTGTTCGGGTCGGTGCCGAGACCGAGGATCCGGTGATCCACGTCACAGGCGCTCAGAAACATCGCCGAGCAGACATTGAACTTGCAGCAACCTCGCTCGAGGCAATTCGAAAAAACTTCACCGATCCGCCGATAGAGAACTTTTACTCTTCGGTTTGGCAAAAAGACATCGACTTGGGCCCAACGTTTCGTTGGGTGAATCGCGTGTGGCGCAGTCAGAGTGAGATTCTAGTGGAGCTGACCCAGCCTAGCGGTGGCGCTCCCGATTCATTACCGGGCCTTCTTGACTCAATCTTTCAGGGCCTTCTTGCTGGAGTAAGCGTCGAACCCGGCTTTGCGCTTGTACCTTTTGCGGTCGATGAATTCTCAATTGACCTGTCGGGTGTGGAGCCTCACCTGTGGGCCAAACTGTCGATTGAGCCCGCAAGTGAAAAAGAAAACGGGATTAAGGCCGATTTTGAAATTCTCACTTCTTCGGGAAAGATCGTTGGACAGGTGACTGGCTTTCGGGCTCGTCAGGTGGCTTACGATCAGTGGACTCCCGAGAGGACCCAGGGCGCCACGCCGCGCCTTTTGCGTTCAGTCTGGTCTTCCATGCCCCTCGGTTCGCCTGCCTCAGAAAAGATAGAGACCGAGCGCTACGTAGTCATCGGCCCTGATGAAAAACTGGGCTCCCTGTTAATGAGGCGATTGGGGGCTCAATCCAACAAAGAACCATCGAAAATATTCTTCTCTTCCGTAGAGGAATTCCTGGAAAAGTTTAATGCAAAGTCTGTAAGTCCGGATCTAAGCGGTGCGGTAGCGGAGGCGGGGCAGCGCGCCACACAGATTGTTTACATCTTGAATGAGGCGGTATCGAGCACGCTCAGTGATAACGATGTCCAGCGCGTGATGGAAATCATCGCAGATCTTGAATCGCTCGCTAACCGTCTTGAAGAAGGGATGGCAGCAGAGATAATGCTCGTTACGTATGGCGCGCTTGATGATCGTGATTGGCTCCTGAAGCCAACCGGGCCGGCCACAGCTGCAGCGATCGGTTATGCACGGTCGGCGCGGCGTGAGGTTCCGGATTCGGGATGGAAGATTGTCGATATTGACCCGGCTTTGACCCGAGAACAGGTGGCTGAGCGGCTAGCAGACGCCATCCGAGAAGGGGTAGTCGAGGAGCACGAGATCATTGTCCGAGAGCACGAGATCCTCTCGCCGCATTGGGAAGAGATAGGGGCTGACGGTGAGGTTAGCCGGCAAACACGACCCGGGGATGCTCATCTAATTTCTGGGGGCTTAGGCGGCATTGGTCTTGAGGTGGCAGCGCACCTGGTCGAAACGGGAGCTCAAAATATTTGGCTGATTGGCCGTAGCCGACCGTCCGTGCAGGCCCGGGTCAAAATCTCGGGGCTCGAAAGAAAGGGCGCGACGATTCATGTTCGACAACTCAGCGTTGAGGACGAGGGCGCGCTTATTCGACTCCTTTCAGAGATCGATCAAAATGCACATCGGATTGTTGGGATATTTCACTGTGCAGGTGTTCTGGAGGATCGTGCCGTAGGAAAAAGCACGCGCTCTACAGTGGAGGCCGTTCTGAAGCCAAAGCTGTTAGGAGCCATTCGACTGGATCAAGTCTTCTCTGACCATCCCGTTCGGGAGTTTGTTTTGTTCTCTTCAGTGGCCGCGGCAATAGGCAATCCCGGCCAGACCGTTTATGCAGCCGCAAATCTCGCGATGCGAGCTGTGATTGCAGCCCGCCATCGAAGAGGCGCTCCAGCCCGGTTGATTCACTGGGGGCCTTGGAAGGAGGTCGGCATGGCGGCGAAGCTTGGCGTGAAAACTCTAGATCGACTAACGAATATCGGATTCCCACCCTTGGGCACAAAAGATGCTTTGAAGCTGCTGGATGGGGCTACTGCCTCAGATCAAACTGCTCTGGTCGCAGCGCAGTGGGGTGATGCGGCCGCATCCGCCGCGGCCGGCCCGCAGGAAAAAAGGGTTTCCTCCTCGGCGAGTGCTGCCGGACAGACGGGTTTCCGCCAGCAACTCGAGCAACTCGCTCCGACTAAGCGGCAGGCTTACCTTTCTGAATATCTGATCTCTGAGATCGTCAATGCGCTTCAAGGGGCAGGCAAAGAGGCAGCAGTGGATCTTCGAACTCCCCTGTTTGATCTTGGGCTCGATTCGCTTGGCGCAGTCGAACTTCGTAACCGCGCTGCAAATGCCCTAGGTATCAAACTGAGGAGCACAGTTCTTTTTGATTACCCCAATGTCGCTGCTTTATCCGAGTATCTTCTGGATCGACTGGGTTTGGGCGAGCAGAGTGAAGCTATCACGCCCCAGCCGTCGAGCCCGGCCAGGCCGTTGACTGAGGAAACGACCAGGCGTCGTGGCGATAAGGAGAAGCCTGCAGAAGAGGAAGACATCGAGATGTTGTTGCGAAGGGAACTCGACGACAATGGCTGACGGGTCGGTGGAATCGAAAGCCGATGATCAGCGGGCGTTGATGGCCCGTGCTCTCGAGGAAATCAAGCGATTACGAAAGGAAAACGCAAAGCTTTCTGCGCGGGACTCGATTGCGGTAGTAGGAATCGGGTGTCGATTCCCCGGCTTGTCAGATGGAATCGAGAAGTTCTGGGGCCTGCTCGACCAAGGCCGCAGCGGTATCGTGGATGTACCGGAAGACCGTTGGGATAAACATACTCTAGTCGATCCGGATCCCCAAGCGCCGGGTAAGATCGTTAGCGCCCGCGGTGGGTATCTCACGGATGCTCTGGCCTTTGACAGTGGCTTCTTCGGAATTGCGCCTATTGAGGCAGAAAGTCTAGATCCGCAACAGGCGCTTTTGTTAGAGGTGACCTGGCAAGCGCTTGAGCAAGGAAATATCAATCCCAGGAGCCTGTACAACACGCGCTCCGGAGTTTTTGTGGGTGCAAGCAGTCCGGATAACGCGATGCAACTTATGGGCGCGGAGTGGGAGTCTATCGGCCCTTACCATGGCAGTGGTTGCGCATTTGGGCCTCTTGCAGGCCGACTTTCATTTTATTACGGCCTCTTAGGCCCTAGTTTTGTGGTGGACACCGCGTGTTCCTCCTCACTTGTATCAATTCACCTGGCATCTGACAGTCTCCGGAAGGGAGAGTGTGATCTCGCGATCGCCGCGGGTGTGCAGTTGAATACGCATCCGGGCTTTGCGATGACCTTCTCGAAAGCGCGAATGCTCTCCCCAGACGGTCTGTGCCGAACTTTCGATCAGGAGGCGAACGGGTACGTTCGAGGTGAGGGGTGTGGCGTGCTCATTTTGAAGCGGTTAGCCGATGCGGAGGCTTCCGGCGACCATATTATGGCTGTTTTGCGCGGTTCGGCCGTAAACCAAGATGGACCCAGTGGAGGCCTGACCGTGCCCAGCGGGCCGGCACAGAGTCGTGTGATACGAGAGGCTCTTCACGATGCAAACCTTAGTCCGGCAGATATTGCATTTATTGAGGCTCACGGAACAGGCACTTCGCTTGGCGATCCGATTGAAGTCGGTGCGCTTGGTGATGTATTTGCCGAAGGCCGGTCGAGCGAGAGTCCTTTGATCATTGGCTCACTAAAGACCAATATTGGCCATCTCGAGGCCGCCGCTGGTGTCGCGGGAGCAATAAAGACGATCTTATCTCTTTATCACCGTCGGGTGCCCCGTCATCTGAACCTAGAAAATCCGAACGCTCTAATCCCCTGGGATGATCTTCCAGTGATTGTGCCGACAGACGCCTCGGCACCGTTACCACAGGAGCAAATCCTCAACGCCGGGGTGAGCTCATTCGGGTTTAGCGGCACGAACGCGCATTTGGTGTTTTCGAATTATGCGAGCAAAGAATTGGCCGACGAATCGGACGATTTGCCGAGCGCAACGCTACTCGCACTTTCGGCTCATGATGAAGTTGCCTTGGCCTCCTTGGCTCGAGAATACCGCGACCTGCTTGCGGCTTCTTCTCACTCAGAGATGCATCAGATTGTCTGCGGGGCCTGGCACAACAGGGCACACCTCTCCAAACGACTTGCGGTAGCGGGGCGAGAGCGTCGCGACTTTGTGGATCAGCTATCTGATGCGATCTCAGGTCTGGAGTCATCCGGTCACTTATCTTCTGAGAGCGGTCCGGCCGGTCGACATCTCGCCTTCGTTTTCCCCGGACAGGGTTCCCAGTTCTCTGGAATGGGACGAAGCCTGTATCTTGAGAGCGAGGTCTTTCGGGCAGCATTTGATCAGGCATCCGAGTTAATTGAAGTGCAGAGCGGCCTTTCGGCAAAAGATTTGATATTACGTGATCACGTGGATATCGATCTGACTGGAAACGCCCAGGTGAGCTTGTTCTGCTTGCAGTATGGATTGATAGAGTTATGGCAATCCTATGGCGTGCAACCGACACGAGTAATTGGGCACAGCGTCGGGGAGGTGGCGGCCGCACTTGCCGCAGGCGTCTTCTCGCTACCCGAGGCGGCTAAATTGGTGGGGCTGCGAGCAAGACTGATGGGCGAGATCGCCTCAGAGGGCGGAATGCTCGCAATAGGACTCTCGGATCAGGATGTGAGAGCAAGAATTCATGGAACCCCGCTCACCGTAGCGAGCGTAAACGGGCCGCAGTCGACGGTAGTCTCCGGTCCGCTAAGCGCGTTAGATGAACTCACGGGTCGGATGGTTAACGATGACATTCGTCATCGCCGGCTCTCCGTCTCCCATGCGTTCCACTCTCCAATATTTTCCGCGGCGGCTGAGCGGTTCCGCTCTCAAGTATCCGAAATAGATTTTCAGGCGCCTTCCATGCCTATGGGGTTAAACCTTACCGGAGAGCTTAGTGCTGGCGATGCGGTGAATGGCGACTACTGGGCAGATCAGATTGTTTCCACAGTTCGCTTTTATGATGCCGCGCGAGCGCTTCAAAACATCGGTGTCGATACGTGGCTCGAGTTAGGCCCCCAGCCCACCTTGTTGCCCGCTCTCGAGACTGCCCAGGCGGATATCTCGGAGACCGTCTCAGCAGGTCGATTTGTCACGAGCCTAAAAAAGGGTGCCGATGACTTACGGGGGTTCCTAAGCGCTGGGGCTGAATTGTGGATGAGTGGCTACGATCTTGATCTGCCATTTCCGAGGGTTCGCGCAATCACGCTTCCTGCCTATCCCTTCGAGCGCAAGAGATTTAGCGTACCCAGAGCTACGAATACGGCTCGCTCAAGAAGTCGCTCGCTCGAAGATGGGACCTGGCAAGAACTGGTCTCTTTGCCTCGGTTCGCGACAACCGTACTCCAGCGGAGCATTTCCCTTCGCTCTGATCCTGAGTTAGCGGACCATCGGGTATTCGGCAAGACGATCGTTGCTGGGGCGTTTCACGTCGCTCTGACTGTAGAAGCGGTAAGCACCGTGTTGGACGTCGCGGAATTTTCCCTGCAGGATGTTGAGTTTCCGAGAGCACTTCATGTCCATGAGAATGAGGAGGTGTGTATCCAAGCCGTAATTTCGCGTCAGAGCGATGGATCGAACTTGATCGAACTGCTCAGTCTCGATGCGGAGCGCACCCGCGAAATTTCTCATCTGCAAGCCCGTCTCGTTTCCTCGGAGGAGACTCCCTTAGCCCTGTCTTCCCCCCCAATCGGTTCTCGAGGACAGGTAGTGAACGTGGCAACAATTTACGAGGCCCAAAGGACTCGGCAGATTGAAACCGGGCCCAGTTATGTGTGGCTGCAGGACTTGGTTCGACAGGAACATTCTGCGGTGGGCACGTTAGAGGGGCCCGAGGCAGCGGGAGCGCAGCCACAATGGGCATTGCCGCCAGGACTCCTAGATAGTTGTTTTGGTATTTTTGTATTTCTTTCGGGCGTTGCGCCGGAGGACACTTACGTCCCGGTGGGTTTCGATCGTCTTTATGTGAAGCGGCCGCAGTCCTTCAGCGGTTTGAAGGCAGAGGTGAGGGTTACGTCTGTCGATCTGCAGGCCGGAAACATTCATGGCGACATCAACGTTATCGACGGCGATGGCAGTCTGTTGTTGTCATTGGAGGGTGTACGAGCCCGAAGAACGAATCGAGAACTGTTGCTCGGCGAGGATTCTTTAGGGGAAGAAGAGAGCTATACCGTTGCGTGGGAGCCTATAAAGCTAGCGAAGGAATCGGTTCAGTCTGGATCATGGTTGCTGGTTAAGGGTAAGCATCCGGTTGGCGAGTTGATGGCGACACAGCTACGTGAGGCCGGAGGAGAGGTCGCGGTTATTGATGCTCCGCTATCAGACCCGGATCAATGGCCTCAAGAAATAGACGCCCGTCTGCAGGCGGCTCTTGCCCCTGATAAGGGGTCGGGGGCAGTCCAAGGGGTCACGATCGTTAATTGTTTGCCGTTGGATACGGCGTTAATGGGTGTGCAGGATTTTGAGCACCAAATTCGGGCAGCGTGTGGCAGTGTCATTCAATTATTAAAAGCCCTTGATGCCCGAGATCATTCCTATCGATTAGTAAATCTTACCGAAGGGGCTGTTCAAGCACTCCCCGAAGAGGGCGTCCGGCGGCCCGAGCAGGCTACAACCTGGGGACTTGTCAGATCCTTCAATAGGGAAGATCCGCAGTTGCCGGTGTGTGTCATGGATGTGGGTCCAGAGGTATTCTCAAGTGATCCGAAGTTGGTGATTCGTGTCCTCCAATCGATTGGTGAGGAGCGTCAGTTCGCGCTACGCAGTGGTTCTGCGTATGTTGCACGATTGGCGAGAGAGCAGCTGCTTTCTGGCCGAGGCTTAGAGGTTGATGCGTTTAAGCGATACGTATTAATCGGTGGGTACGGTGGTATTGGCAGGTACGTCGCGCACTGGTTGTATGCGAAAGGTGCAAGGCGCTTTGTTTTGATTGGTCGAGGTGCATCGGGCGCATCTGAAACCGTGGATTTTCTCGTCGCCCAGAAAGACAATGGGGTCACTTTTGAAGAGTGCCATTTTGAAATCGGAAGTGATTACGATGTGCGCAAGCTCGGTTTTAATACATCTGTAGCCGGAGACATCGGCGCAATATTCCATCTCGCAGGTGAACTCAACGACGGGCGTTTGCTTGATTTTTCATGGTCTGACTTTTACAAGGTCTTTCCCTCGAAGGCCTATGTGGCTAACAGTTTGGTTGCGTTGGCCGCATCGTCACAGGCCCCGGTCTTCTTCTTCTCCTCGATTTCTTCAATGTTTGGAAGTCCCGGTCAGGCCAACTATGCCGCAGCGAATGCCTACCTGGACGCTCTAGCAGGTCAGAACAAAGCGAACATTTTTTCTATTAGTTGGGGTCCTTGGGACGGTTCGGGCATGGCTTATCGCGTAAAACAGGCGAACCCCAGCTCATTCAATAAGGATGGAATCGATCTTTTGCCGCCGGCTATGGCCATGACCGTCTTTGAACGGCTCGACGCGGAGAAGGGGGGTCACTTTGGCGTCGCTCTGGTTAATTGGGGGGTCTGGGCTGATAAGACACGGTTTTTTGAGAGGCTCGCCGCCGATGGCGCCGACGGAGTATCTCGAGGTCAACTTCTAAGAGAACTTCGCCTCATGCCTGCAAAGCGACGCAACGCTGTCCTGATGACGCGGTTGAAAGATTTGGTAGCGGACACTCTGCGCCTTGATTCGAGTTCCTTTGATGTGAAGGATCGGCTTTTTGATCTCGGGGTCGATTCACTGATAGCGATGAGCCTCAAAAATCAGATGCAAGAGGAGCTTAATGTCCGCCTGGGCTCCACGCTACTGTTTGACTACCCCTCTATTGAACGACTGTCCGGATACCTGATTGAATCCTTTGTTCCTGAAGACGGTTTTTCTTCGGATGCTGAGCCCGGAGACGACGGCCTAAAGTCGGTAGAGACCGATCTCGATGGCCTTGAAAGTCTCTTAAATGAAATAAGGTCTGGTTTAAATTGATATGAACGTCGATAAGACCAGCGATCGAACGCAGAAAATTATCGACAAGGCGCTATCGGAGATTGCGTCATTACGCGCGCAGGTTGATGATCTCAAAAGTCAGCAATCTTCAGATGCTGTTGCGGTGGTGGGGTTGGGCTGCCGTTTTCCCGGAGGCGTTAGATCTCCCTCTGACTATTGGGAATTTCTGTTGCGGGGCGGTGACGGCGTGGTACCGGTGCCGCCGGACCGTTGGGATGCGGACCGATTTTATGACTCTATCCCAGGCGCGCGCGGAAAGATTATCACTCGCGAGGCTGGGTTTCTTGAGGATATCCATTCTTTTGACTCGGGCTTTTTTGGTATCTCCCCGAAGGAGGCCGCCTCGGTCGATCCACAGCATCGGTTATTGCTCGAGGTCACTTGGGAGGCTTTTGAGAACGCGAGCATTGACCCAACCTCTTTAGAGAACGAACCCGTTGGTGTTTACGTCGGGATTTCGAACTTTGAATACGGTGCAAAAATGTTATGGCCAGCCGATCGTCGACAAATAAGTCAGCACGCGGGCATCGGGGGTATGCTGTGCGCTGCATCGGGTCGCCTTTCCTATACTTTTGGTTTTTCTGGACCCAGTATGAGCATCGATACCGCATGCTCATCCTCCCTGGTGAGTACCCATCTTGCTTGCCAAGCGATACGGGCAGGGGAGTGTGATCTCGCCCTGAGCGCCGGGGTAAACCTCTTTTTTGGCCCTGAAACGCATATCAACTTCAGTCAGGCCAGAATGCTGTCGCCAGATGGGCGTTGCAAGACGTTTGACGCACGGGCCGACGGATACGGCCGGGGCGAGGGGTGCGGCGTTGTCATTCTTAAGCGGCTTACCAAGGCGCTTGAGGATGGAGATGAAATTCTCGCGACGATCTGTGGTAGTGCTGTAAATCAGGACGGCCCCAGTGGCGGGATTACGGTACCGAATGGACCGGCTCAGGAGCGAGTGATTCGTCGGGCGCTTCGGGTCGCAAATCTCGTGCCGGATCAAATCGGATATGTCGAGGCGCATGGTACGGGTACGCCTCTGGGAGATCCGATCGAGATTGGAGCGCTCACTCGAGCGTTCTCTGGGCGAACCGATAAGTTACGGGTGGGTTCTGTAAAGGCGAATTTTGGTCATTTGGAATCATCGGCAGGAATTGCCGGCCTGATAAAGACCATCCTGATGGTCAAAAATAAACGTATTCCCCGACAATGCCTATTTGACAGTCCAAACCCGGAGATTGACTGGGATGCTGCGGGGATGATCGAAATTCCCAGAACGACACTGGATTGGGCGGGGCAGACTCCCTTTGCTGGCGTCAGTTCGTTCAGTTTCTGCGGAACGAATGCGCACGTGGTTGTGGGTTCCGCACCTCCTGTGAATCCTTCCCGCCCGCACGCTATTGGCGTACCGGGGCCGATACTGATATCCGCTCATACAGAGGAGGCGCTCTCGGATCTCGTTCACGGCGTGACCGAGGTTTTTGGTCGGGCGGATCGTGCCGAGCGCTTAAAGATTAAGGCGACGCTCGGGGTCGGGCGCGCGCACCTTCGGTTCCGATGTGGTCTTATTGAATTGGGGTCGGACGCCTCCGAAAGCGACTCCGTGAGTCAGGCCTCATTAGGAGTGCCTATATCGAGTAATCCGAACCAGGAGATTACCTTTTTATTCACCGGTCAAGGATCGCAGTACCCGGGAATGGGGCTCGAGATGTTTGATCGATACTCAGCCTTCAGGGAAAGTGTTCAGAGTTTAGACAGCGTGGTTCGCGAAAACGCCGGGTGGAGCTTGATTGAGCGCCTTCACGAGTCTGCCAAACCGGATGCCCAGATCTTTGCAAGCACTGCAACGCTACAACCCGTCTTGTATGCGATACAGGTGAGTCTTCTGAGGTTTTGGGCCTCGCTGGGACTGGCCCCAACCCGCGTTGCTGGACACAGTATTGGAGAGTTGGCAGCAGCGGTTGGAGCTGGAGTGCTCGATCCGTTTGAGGGAATGCTCATTGCAATAGAGCGAGGCCGCCTCATGAGCGAACTTTGCCCTGAGGCAGGTATGTTGGCGGTGAGAGATGAGCAAGGTGAGTATGAAGATTGGTTAAAGGATTTTCCCGGTCTTGAGCTCTCGGCAGTGAACGGGCCGACCGAACTCGTATTTGGGGGTCTGCGGGAGAATTTGAACCACTGCATGGAGGCGCTTATCGCCCGAGGCGTGGAGGCCCGAATGTTACCGGTCGAACGGGCCTTCCATACTTCTCTCATGTCGCCGATGGTCGAGCCGTTCGCATCTTTCCTGAAAAACATTGATTTCCAGAAGCCGCGCATTCCTATGGCTTTAAATGTATCGGGCGATTGGAGTAGTAAATCACCGATTAGCGCAGAGTATTGGGTAGACCAGATAACCTCTCCCGTTAATTTCCACGGCTGCATGAGTAAGTTGCTGGAAAAAACTCCAGGGGTTTTTCTTGAGCTAGGCCCAAGGCCCGTCCTCATAAGACAGGGTCAGGAGTTAGAGAGGAAGATCGGCGAAAATAAATCGGTGTGGATACCGAGTCTTTTGCCAAAGCGGTCAGAGGCTCAAACCATAGATAGCGCTGTGGCTCTAATGTTCTGTGCCGATGTCACGCTCGATTGGGGGCTCCTGTTCTCAGGCTGTAGAGCCGCTCAGACATCCGGCTTGCCCAATTATCCTTTCCTGAAGGAAGAGTATCGACTCCCACGCGGCCTTGAGACTGCGCCCCGAGAGATCCTGGGTCACCCACTCGCCGGAGAGGAGTTCACTTCTTCAGTATTACCCGCAAACCTACGGGTCTTTGGTCAATCCCTGAGTTTGGATCGGATCAATTGGCTCGCTCATCATAAGGTGTTCGGCGCCCCCGTATTGCCGGCCGCGGCTTTGATCGAAATGATGCTTTTCGCCCTGAAGCAATGCGATCTTCCTCCAGATATTGCGGATTTTCAAATCCTAAAAGCGCTCGATATTCCGGAGGTGGGAGAGCTTCATTTGCAAACCATCGTCCGGCAAAAAGAAGATGGACAATCTGATTTGGAAATTCTGAGTCGGAGAGACTCTGCGTCTTGGACTCTGCACGCAAAGGCGTGTGGATTGAAGACATCACCTTTAATTAAGGGCGCCGATGCCCCTTCTCACTCAGATATTGAAGATACGGTGGATGTGCCGGCCTTCTATCAAAAAATGCGCGATGTGGGCATCGAACATGAGGATCGCTTTCAAGGTATTCAGGAAATGCGTATCAACCGCGAATTCGTTTCGGTGAAGCTCGCGGACGCAACTCGGGAGAGTGGGCAAACCGACGATTCTTATTTAATCCATCCGGCGATGTTGGATACCGCAGTGCAGAGTGCGGCGGCCGTGCTTCAAGATTATGAGGGCGCATTTTTGCCCGTAGCAGCCGGGCAGATTAGTCTTGCCGACGCCAAAGAGATACCGGATCGCGTTGTTGTGGACCTTCGAGAGGTGGCTGAAGACGCATCCCAGGGCCTTGTGGTTTCTGTTTTTGTGTGGGCTAGGGAGCGGCTCGTTGTCTCGCTACACGATCTGGTCTTTGCCAGAGCGAGTTCAGATAAATTTTTTCGGTCATCTGACCTGAGCCGACTTTGCTATGAAACCGTGTGGACAGCGCAGCCTCCTGTTCGTGAATTTCTGGCTGGAGAAGAGCTGTTTCACGCGACCGCGTCGGATGGGGTGAAGCAACTTACGGATGCATCCGAGCTCCGAGAACTCTACGCAGAGCGAATTTGCTCTCTTAACGATTCAGCGAGGCTTTACGCAAAGACGGCGTTGGCAAGGATTGCTGAGATGGAGTCGCTGACGATTGATGATCTCTTGGCAGGACAGAGACCTGCCATGCAAATGGATTCGGCGAGGGATTTGCAGTTCTCCCGCTACCTGACGATGGCAAAAACAATTGCAGGATGCGAGGTTGGAAGCGCGCCGCATGCGCATGATAGAAGGGGTGTGAACTCCTCAGAGACTCCAGCACCTGACTCGGCATCGTATCCGGAAAGCGACCTTGTCGAGCGATTTGGCGAATGCCTTGCTGATCTGCTAACCGGAAAGCAGGATTCACTTGATCTGCTTTTTCCCAGCGGCGATGTCGCCAAGGGGCGGGACTTCTATCGGGATTCTGAAGGGGCAGCGAAAATTAACACTGCGGTAGCGCAAGCATTGGTAACGATGGCGGGTCGGGCAGAGCAGCACGACGGGCTTCGGATTCTAGAGGTAGGTGGTGGTACTGGGGCGACGACAGAGAGCATTCTGAAAGCGGCTTCGGAACATCTTGCGGAATACGCGTTTTCGGACGTTTCAACTCTTTTCACGCGGCAGGCGGACCAACGCTTCGGCTCAGATCCGAAGTTTTCGAGCTTCTTGCTGGATGTGAGTCGGGAATCGCCGCAGCTAGCCGCCTTAAAGAATCACTATGATGTCGTGATCGCGGCGAATGTGCTGCATGCCACTCCCGATCTTCGCGAAACGCTCGCAAACGTGCGTTCGGTTCTTGCCCCGGGAGGTATCTTGATATTGATCGAGGCGCAGCCTGAGCAGGATTGGCTGGAGATGATTTTTGGAAATATTCCGGGGTGGTGGGATTTTTCTGATTTTCGACGTGGCAGAAGTACACCCCTTATTGATTCTGAAGAGTGGATCGAGATGCTTACGACCTCTGGCTTTGATGCTGCGACCACGGTGTCGGAAGACGAGGGGCAAAGTGCTTTCGCGGGCCAGCACGTCATCTTTGCAAGAAAAGAGCAGACCCTAAATTTGTCGCCACACAAAGGCGAGCTTGCTGTTTTTGGGCTTTGTGGAGACGCCCGCAAACAGTTTGAAGACATGTCCGGCTGGAGCCTGCCTAACGAATGTTTTGTCGCCTGGTCAGATGCTCCTAACGTTCCAGCGGAGGCATCGCGGCAGGTCCTGATGCTCCCGGATTTGACAATGGATATTTCTGATCTCGGTGAGACGTTTGACCTTGCTCCAGCGTTTGAGATTACGTCCCAGCTTTTCCATTTTTTACAGGCGCTGGTGCGTGAAGATCATGCGATACCGAAAGAAGTCGTGTTGGTTACGAGGAACAGCTTTCCTACTGCTGACACGCCTAGCGACTGCGGCAATTTTCTCTTGCAAGGCGTGCTCGCGCTCGCGAGAACAGCAGACATCGAAAATGCCGGGCTGACCATAAGGTGCATTGATCTGGAGCACCGTGTTGGGGAGGCTTACGCACCCGAGACCCAAGCAAGCTTCCGCCACTTCATAGCCGCTGGTTCAAAAGAAGAGCAAGGCCATTTAAATCGCAAGGGAGAATTTTTTAGTCGTCGATTGATTCGAACAACTCTCCCGGATGAATCTGATGACGGATTATCTGCCGCATCTGAGCGCAGCGCCTACATTATCGCCGGCGGACTCGGGGGCATTGGTCGATGCGCGGCGGATTGGCTGGCAAAAGCCCAAGACGCATCGCACATTATCCTGCTTGGCCGATCCACGCTGGATGAGTCCTCCGAGGCATGGATTAGGAGTTTGAACTCGAAGACGTCGGTGGTTGAATATCGTCAGGTCGACATCACCGATCTTGGGGCGCTTCGGCGCTGTCTAAGGGATCAACCTAAAGACAAGATTGCTGGAATTTTTCAGTGTACCGGCGTCCTTAAGGATCAGCCGCTTGCGAGCGCGGATTGGTCGGCATTTTGTGAAGTTATAGAGCCCAAGCTTCGCGGGACCCTGAACCTGTTGGCATTGTTCGGGGGAGAGTCGCCGGTCCCGTTCACAACCTTTGGATCGATTGCCAGCATCTTTTCGCCAAAAGGGCAAGCGAGTCACTCGGCGGCTAATGGATTCCTAGATGGTGTAGCGGCCGCTGCCCAATGGTTGAATCATCCGTTTAAACACGCCCAATGGGGGCCGTGGAGTGAAGTTGGCGCAGCAGCTAGCGGTGACGTACAGCAAGGGCTTGAGCGGATCGGCGTGAAGCCTTTTGATCCGAGCGCGGGCATTTCGATGGTCAGCGAAATCGCCAGGAGACGTCCTCGCTCCCTGGCGCTTATGGATGTTGACTGGGAGCAATTTTTGTCTCGTTGGCCGAGCCGAAGTCTGCTTTCTGAGATTCAAGAAGCTGTGATCAGCGCTAAGGCTGACGTGCCTGACGAATCTGCAGGTAAGCCTTTAGGTAGCCGCCCTGTCGATAACGAATTACTGCAGAAACTCCGCTCTCAATCGAGGCGCCAGGCGGAGACAGCGATTATGACCGTGCTTGCCGAACTTATCGCCCCGGTCCTTGGCTTCCGCCGCGAGGACGAAGTGGATCGTGATCTGGGCTTTTTTGACCTGGGCCTTGATTCATTGACCTCCGTTGAATTGCGCGATGCAATCGAGAAGAGGTTATCAATTAAGCTGGACGCAACGGCGTTGTTTAAGTTTTCTTCGGTCCGCGCGCTTTCTGTCGCGCTCTACGACTCGATCCTAGGGGGGGATCAGTCCTCTCAGGGACCCGACACAGGCTCTGGGAGCTTCGGGTCTTCGACCGCGGACAATACGCCGCGCTTCGAAGAGGCTTTTGATATTGCGGCCGACAGCGAGATAACTCAGATGTCGGAAGCGGAACTTGAACAGTTATTTGATCGACACCTGTCTGACGAATGATTAGTGTCTTAGATATTTTGTAGCGCACCAAAATGCAAAACGAGGTTTCTACATTTACGCCGCTTCAAAAGGCGGCTATTGCGCTTCGCAACGCCGAGCGCCGTATTAAAAAACTAGAGGATGCAGCAATTGAACCGCTCGAGGTTCTCGGCATGGCCTGTCGATTTCCGGGTGCAAGCTCGGTTGAGGCCTACGCTAAGCTGTTGAGAGAGGGTGGGGACGCAGTCACCGAGACACCTGTTGAACGCTGGGATCTCGCAGAAATCTACGATCCCAATCCCAACGCTTCAGGAAAGATTAACACCCGTTACGGTGGATTTATTGACGGGGTGGACGAGTTTGATGCGGCTTTTTTCGGCATTTCGGCGCTGGAGGCCAAGCTGATGGATCCTCAGCAACGGCTCGCCCTTCAACTCGTTTGGCACGCTCTCGAGGACAGCGGTTTGCGTCCCGATAGGTTGCGTGGCTCGAGAACCGGTGTCTTTGTGGGAATTACTCAGAATGACTACGGCATGGAGCAGCTGGCAGGTCCGCGTGAGGATATCAGAGCGTACTCGGGCACTGGAAACGGGTTTTGTTTTGCCGCTGGCCGAATTGCTTTTCAGTTCGGATTTAACGGTCCCGTATCTGCCGTGGACACAGCGTGTTCCTCTTCCTTGGTTGCCATGAACCAGGCCTGCAGTGCACTGCGATCCCGGGAGTGTGACCTTGCCGTTGTGGTCGGTATGCAGCTCAATTTGACACCCCCAATGCAGATCTTCCTGTCGCGGACTCAAAGCTTTTCCCCCACCGGTCGGTGCCGTGCGTTTGACGCAGATTCGGATGGATTTGTATTGGGAGAGGGTGTCGGTGTTGTCATTCTCGGACGTTCTGCCGATAACGGGGGCTCGTTGTCGCCGCCTCGAGCACGATTGCTGAACTGTGGCGTGAACCATGATGGGCCGGCGAGCGGGCTTACGGTTCCTAATCAAAACGCCCAGGAGAGTCTTATTAGGGATGTGCTAAAGCGCTCGAAACGTTCGCCGGATGACGTGAATTATGTGGAGACCCATGGGACAGGGACTCAGCTGGGCGATCCGATCGAGGTGAGCGGCTTGCGAGGCATATTTGGATCCCGGAGCGAGAAAAATCCTCTAATGATCGGTTCGGTAAAAGCGAATATCGGACACCTCAGTGCTGCAGCAGGAATGGCTTCGGTCATCAAGGCGATATTGATGCTTGAGGAAAACAAGATATTTCCCCAGATAAACTTCAAAGAGCCAAACCCAAAAATTCCCTGGAAGGGCTTCTCGGTCAATGTCTCAACCACCCTTCAAGATCTTGCGCCGGAAAACGCGATACCTCTGATCGGAGTCAGCAGTTTTGGCCTCAGTGGCACCAACGCGCACGTCCTTTTGGAGTCGGCAGGCATCCCGGAAGCGAGCGGCAATGATCCAAACGAGATTCCTTTCGTTCTTGCGGTCTGTGCCTCTGATCTCCCCGCCCTCGCACGCTTGCTGGAAAGTCATGCAACGCAGATTCAAGACTTGACCGACTCTTCTCGGTTGCATGCCTACTGTGCTCTGAATAACCTGGGTCGTCAGGCATTCTCCAACCGACTGCTGATTAGCGGACGGTCCAAGGAGGAGTTAGTCGAGCAGCTTAGAAAGCATGCCGCGGAGATTATTGATGCGTCGCCGAGGGCGCGATCTCGGGCGAGTAATGTCGCGTTTTCGTTGGTCGGGCGATTCGAGAATGAATTTGCCTCAAAAGAGCGTTTGCAGCAGTTGCTCTGCGCGACGCAAGGTGAGCGTGGCGCAGGCCCGCCCGCAGAGTGTGCGGATAAGAGTTCTGATACATCGACAATCATGCTGCTGAGCCTGTGGAGAAGGCTGGGTATTGAGCCCAATTTACTTATCATTGACGAAACCAGTCGAGATTCATTGCGCTCTCTCGTTAGTAAACCGGAGGGCGATGAGCAGAATGTTCTCGAGGATAGCGAAGCATTAATCGCGAGCGCCTTTGATTTGTCCGATGGCGATTTCCATCGACTGACATCTGAGCTCGATCGCCAGAAGGTGGACATCGTGGTTTTACTTACAGAGGATGACCGTTTTACGGGCGAACTTCGGCATCAGAACATATGCACGTTTAACGCCTCAAGCGACCTGTGGGAGTGGTTACTGCCGGCGCTTCGCACGCTTTACGAATCGGGACAACATATAGATTGGTCCGGTATCTACCAGCCACCGCACCGACGTGTGTCGATACCTTCTTATCCCTTCGCGACCACCCGTTATTGGCTGGATAACAGCATCCCGGAGGCCACAAAAGATAAAGCGCCAGCTTCAAGGGAAGCGATGGACACCTCGGCAAGCCTGCACGGCTTATTTTCGGAGCAGTGGAAAGAGCTCGGTGAGCAAGCGGCAAGGATGGCGGATACCCAGTTTGCGACGCTTCGCGAAAGATTGAGTCCGATGGCAACCGGCCCAAACGAGGGTCGCTCATCCACCCAGTCCTACGCCTGCGGATCATGGCGCCTGACGCTGGTGAAGAGTAACAATTTAAGTGACTTAACCGATCAGCTGAAAACAGGGGTCTTCGAGCCCAATCCGAACGAGGAGCTTGTCAAGGCAATCAGTGCGACTGCAGGCCTTAACCCCAGCGAGCCGGTAGGTGCCGCGGTTACTCGTGAATGGAACGATTTAGCGGGCGGACCCAAAGATGCCTCCCGCAAAGATCAGTCACCGCGATTTCTAAACATCCAATCAGGCCGCAAACTCGCAATGATGTTTGCTGGGGTCGGTGATCAATATCACAACATGGGATCTGGTCTTTACGCTTCAGATGACGCGTTCAGAGCTGCCTTTGACCGGTGTGCCTCGCACCTTGAAGCCCGCTTGGATCTGGATATCCGCTCGAGGTTGTTCACTGGCCCGCAAAATGTTTCGGAGTCCGGTCCCGCCATAGACCTCCGTGCAATGCTGGGGCGCTCCGAGGCGTCGGTTACGGGGCAGGGACGCACTGCTCCAATCGATGAGCTTGCAAGTACCGAAGTTGTGCAGCCGTTGATGTTCGCATTCGGCTATGCGTTAGCGATGATGTGGAAGCGGGTAGGTATCCGTCCAGACCTACTGATTGGCTACAGCGTTGGCGAATATGTAGCAGCCTGTCTCGCCGGTATCTTCTCTCCGGAAGATGCGGTCGAGACGGTCGCCCGAAGGGCTCGCTGGATAGCCGAACTTCCACGAGGCGGTTTGTTGGCTGTACCGCTTAATCACTCAGAGTGCAGTGACCTGTTGGGGAATGGGGTGTTTATCGGCATTGCGACTGCACAGAAGCAGACCATCTTGTCTGGAGACCTCGATTCCCTTCGAAAGGTGCAGGATGTCCTAAAGAATCGAAAAATCGTGGCGCGTGAGTTGCCGGGGGACCATGCGTACCATTCACCATTGCTCGAGCCTGTCTGTAGGCCGCTAGAGGAATGGCTCGCCTCGTTGTCTCTTCACGCACCGCAGGTTCCCGTGGTTTCGAACCTCTCCGGCAAACCCATCACCGACGCGGAAGCGTGTGACCCGCGATACTGGTCGAAACACACCTGCTCCACCGTGAAGTTCAATGACGGCCTCGATTATTTGTTACAACAAACGAACGTTGATTTTATCGAGGTGGGGCCGGGTCGTAGTTTGGGTAGTTTTATAATGCAACATCCAAAGTTTTCGTCAGTCTCTGCGAATTATGTGCTGAATTCCGTTCGCGGCAGATGGGAAAACTCACCGGATGAGAAAGTGTTCCTCGACACGCTAGGGATTCTAGACCTGCTGGGTCATCGACAGGGAAATGTGGATTGAAATGGGAGATCGGATTAAAACTTTAGGTGTGGTGGGTGCTGGAGTAATGGGCGCGGGACTCGCTGAGCGTGCTGCAAACGCCGGTATCGCGGTCATGCTGATCGATCTTACCGATGACGTGTTGAACGGGTGCCGACAGCGTATTGCGACAAGCGTTCGTTTTTCCAAGATGTTTGCGAAGGCAAAAGCAGGCGCAGACGTCGATGACGACGAGGACTTGCTCGCCCGAATCCGCTTCTCGACCGACTACGCGGCGCTCGCAGACTGCGACTTTATTGTCGAGAACGCGAGCGAGAAGTGGGACGTTAAGCAATCTGCGTATCAGATGCTCGCGCGTCATGCGTCTGAAGAAACGGTAATTGCTGCCAATACTTCCTGCTTCTCCATTACTCGACTCGGCGCTCTCATCCCGCAGCCTGAAAGGCTGCTTGGTATTCATTTCATGAATCCGGTCCCGATGAAAGATACTGCTGAGATGGTTCGCGGCCACTGGACATCGGAAGCCACAATTGCACGCGCAGAAAGCTTCTTGGCCCAATTAGGTAAGAGCGGCATCATTGTCAACGATTCGCCCGGCTTCGTCTCTAACCGAGTTTTAATGCTGACAATTAATGAAGCCATCATGGTTCTGCAGGACGGGGTATCGGACGCGGCAGGTATCGATAATATTTTTAAGAAGTGTTTTGAGCACAAGATGGGTCCACTAGAGACGGCTGATCTTATAGGACTGGACACCATTCTCTACTCAATTGAGGTGCTGCACGAGTCGTTCGGAGACAGCAAATATCGCCCCGCCCCTCTGCTCAAGAAAATGGTCGACGCTGGCTTGCTGGGTCGAAAAACGAACGAAGGCTTTTATAAATATGGAAGGAAGAAGACGTGAGTGATCAGAGCGCGGTAATAGAAGATATCCGTGAATTTTTGGGCCAATTCGTGTCCGACCCAAGTGTTCCCGTTGACCAGGATCTTTTTGGATCCGGGTTGGTCAACTCACTGTTTGCTATGCAACTTGTGCTTCATATTGAAGCCGAGTACGGGATAGCAGTGTCCAATGACGATCTCGATTTGGATAACTTCCGTTCGCTCCAGGCAATCGCGGGTTTCGTTGGACGTAAACGTGGGGATTGAGCGCTCTCTAGAGTTGTCGAATTCTGATGCTCTCGTTGCCGAAGAGATGGAGGCATTTGCGCAGCGGGAGGTTCTCCCATATGCGAGCAGCTGGGATAAAGCAGAAGCTATGGATCCCGAGGTCATCCGATCGCTGTCCAAGCGCGGTTGGCTAGGCGCTCTGGCCCCGAAGGCCTATGGTGGTCAGGACATGGATCCACTCTTGTGGGGACGCTTCTGCGAGTCCATCGGGACCGCCAGTAGTTCTCTCCTCGGATTGCCGACGGTTCACGGTATGGCGATCCAGGCCATTGCCCGATGGGGCACGGATGCTCAAAAAGAGACCGTATTGCCGATGCTCGCGAGCGGCGAGGCAATAGGCGCTTTCGCTTTGACAGAGCCTGAGGTGGGCAGCGATGCGGCAAGCGTTCAAACTGTTGCAGAAGCGACAGGCTCCGGCTTTCGATTGACCGGCCGAAAACGCTGGATCACCTTCGGAAACATTGCGGATTGGTTTGTTGTCGTTGCCCGGCTGGAGGATAAGCCCACTGCTTTTTTGGTGCCCTCCACGAACAGCGGACTGAAGATCACACCCGTGAAAGACATGCTGGGTTTTCGATCAGCGGAACTCGCCAATCTTCATTTTGAGAACTGCGAAGTGACAGAAGATGCGATTTTGGGTCGACCAGGTTTTGGATTCTCGCACGTCGCAGGCACCGCTCTGGATCACGGTCGCTTCTGCATAGCCTGGGGTTGTGTCGGTCTCGCCCAGGGCTGTCTCAGCGCGTCAATGGAGCATGCGCAGGAGCGAGAGCAATTTGGAAAACCCATCAGTGAGCATCAGTTGATACAAAGATTGATCGCCGATATGTTGGTGGGTACTCGAGCGGCTCGCGGCTTGTGCCTAGAGGCCACCGCCCTAAAGAGAGCAGGAGATCCAAGGGTAATAATGGAAACCTCCATCGCAAAGTACTACGCATCGCAACACGCTGCTAAAGCATCGCGTGATGCGGTTCAAATTTTAGGGGGCACGGGATGCTCGTCGGAAGGGCACGTAGAGCGTTACTTCAGAGACGCCAAGGTCACAGAGATAATCGAGGGTTCCAGCCAGATACAGCAACTTATCATCGCCCGCCATGGGCTGATGCAGCATCGAAAAGAAAAGAGAAAAAAGGCGACCAATCCCTAGCCTCGGGTTAGGTCGTTGACTGGTCTGGGAAATGAGCGAACATATTAAGTGCGTCGTTTGGGATTTGGACGACACCCTCTGGCGCGGTACCCTCGCAGAGGACGCGCAGGTCGTGGTGCGACAGGAGGTCGTCACTATCATCGAGCAGCTGGATCGTAGGGGCATTCTTCATTCGATCGCGAGTCGAAATTCGCATGACCATGCGATGAATCGGTTGCGCGAAGCGGGTTTAGAAAAATTCTTCCTCTACCCCCAAATCAACTGGGGATCAAAATCAGAATCTCTCGCCGAAATCGCCAAGCACCTCAATGTCGGTCTTGATACGTTTGCCTTTGTCGATGACCAAGCTTTCGAGCGAGATGAAGTGCGCTTTAATCATCCAATGGTTAGTTGTTTTGATGCGCTTGATGCTTCAGCGCTCGAGACAGTGGCGTCGATCCAACCTCGATTCATCACGCAGGACTCCGCCCACCGTCGCGAGATGTATCAAAGCGACGCCCACCGAAACCAGTTAGAAGAACGATTCTCGGGGCCGAAGGAAGAGTTTCTCGCTTCATTGGGGCTCAAGTTTAAAGTTGCTAACGCGACAGAGGACGATTTACGGCGTGCGGAGGAGTTGACGGTTCGCACCAACCAGCTTAACACCACGGGCCTTACATTCTCGTTCGACGAGTTAAAGAGTTTTATATCCGCGCCCGACAGACTTTTTTTGGTGGCGAGTCTGGATGACCGATATGGAACCTACGGAAAGATTGGTCTGGCGCTGATCGTGCTGGAGGACGAGGTTTGGCGCATTCAGCTGCTGTTGATGTCGTGTCGGGTAATGGCGCGCGGTGTTGGCAACGTGCTGATTAATCTCATTCGTCAGAAGGCGAAAGACGCCGGTGTGCGGTTGGAGGCTGAGTTCATTGAGACCAACCGAAACCGTATGATGTACATGACATATAAGTTTAATGGTTTCTCGGAGTCCATTAAAAATGGCGACCACCTGTTGTTGGATGGGAGTTTGGAAGATATTCAGTCGCCGCCAAGCTACATTGAGCTGGACGCCAAGAACATTCGGATCCCAGTCACCCGGTGAGCGCAACAAGGTTAGACATGACTGCTTATCCAGAACCCGAGGTTGAGACCTTTAATCTTGAGGTCGCTCAGACGGGTGCAAAAGGCTACTCCTCAGCGCTCACGGATGGCCGGTTTCTGTACCTGACGCCATTGTTTAACGGCGAGTTTTTTGGGGAGGTGGCTCGATTTGATTCCACGAGACCATTTCAGGACGTGGGTGCTTGGACATTTTTTGATCTGCAAGCACTCAGGACAGGAGCTAGGGGGTTTATCGGAGGGGACTTCGATGGCCGTTATCTTTATCTAATTCCCCACTGCGCGGATGATTTTCACGGCTTGGTCGCGCGATATGATTCCACCCGCGCGTTCACTGATTCCGGTGCCTGGACATTCTTTGATACGGCGCAAGTCAACGCCCAAAGCGGTGGCTATGTCGGTGGTGCCTGGAATAGGGGCGATCTTTATCTCAGTCCCTATCGGCGTAAGGTCGATGCATTCAGTGGTTTGATTGCGCGATTTGATGGCGATGCGTCTTTTACAGATCCTGCGGCCTGGGAATTCTTTGATGCGGCGTCGCTTAATTCGGGATTACAAGGCTTCCACGGCGCAGTGGCTCATCAGGAGGAGATTTTTTTTATTCCTTATAGTCAAGGGGCTAAGCATTTTCATGGGAATCTGTTGCGCTACGAGTCGGACGGGCCATTTCTCGATAACGCATCGTGGGATTTTGTATCGCTGACGGACATCAACGCTCGCGCAAGGGGATTTGTCGGTGGCGTGTCGTCTGATGCCGGGCTACTCCTGGCGCCTTATTTCGACGGCGAAGATCGCTCTGGGCTTGTGACTCTGGGGTCAGGAAGGCCCGGTCAGCCACTTTCGGACTGGAAATGGAATTTTGTTGATCTTGCGCAATTCCACTCTATGGGACGTGGTTACTTCGGAGCTGCCAGGGTGGGGAGTCGGATTTTTTTGATTCCACATTGCCTTGATGGCATCAACTATCATGGGACGTTGGCACAATGGGATACCCAGATGGGTCTCAGCGATGAGCGAGGATGGGCTTTTGTGGATATCTGCCGGGAGGATCCCTTGGCCAGTGGTTTCATGGGCGCAACGGCTATCGCGGATTGGATTTATTTGGCGCCTTTTGAGAATGCGCCGGGCCAGCCTCATGGGCGCGTAGCGCGAATTAAAGTACTTTAGCCAAGCATGAATCGAATTCCGTGCATTATTTAACCCCAGGCGCGGTTGCGCTTATCAGTAATTAATATGTCTCAGCCCGATACAGTAAATAGAAAAAAGTCTTCAGCTGCTGTGATGGCCGCGCTTCAGGCTCTCATTGAGGAGGTGCTGCCCAACGTTCCCGAGAAGGACATTCTGCAGAAACCTTTTCTTGAGATGGGGGCAAATTCTTTAGTCCTAATGGAGCTGCAAAAGACCGTAGAGGAAAAATGGCAACTGCAGCTCAAGCTCCCGATGTTCTTTGAGGAATTGACTAATCTCGAAGCTTTGATCGATTACATCGAGCGGCACGGCAAGCCCGCAATTTCCAATGATGAGGTCCGGCAGGACTCGACGTTACCCACCCTCTCTTCTGTTGGGGCGCTCTCATCCTCGCCGTCCCTCGCGAACCTATCAGTCCGTCAGGGTGAAATTGAGAGCCTGCTCACGGCGCAAATCGAGGGCGCGACCCAAGCTTTAAATGGATTGATTGAGCGACAGCTTGCATTTCTTTCTTCGCTATCGCCGGAGGGTCTTCGCTCGACACAAAAAGACCACGAGCCCTTGAGTGCGAAAGCAAGCAGACAGGCATCCCGATTGAGAGATGTCCAGGAGGGAACCCCTCTTGCCGGGACGGATGCTCCCAGTGCCTCGGCCCCGCGACCGCAGCTTATGTTAAAGCCTCTTGAAATTCGAGCTCGGGGCTTGACCGAGACGCAACGGGAGCATCTTGAGTCGCTCATCGCCCGGTACACCGACCGCACCAGGAAATCGAAGGCCGCGGCTGATGAGGCTCGTCCCGCGCTGGCAGATAGTAGGGCCTCTGTCGGTTTTCGTTTTACCACTAAGGAAATGCTCTATCCGATTGTGGGTGCGCGCTCGCAAGGTTCCAGGTTATGGGACATTGATGGAAACGAATATGTCGATATTACGATGGGGCAAGGGGTAACCCTCTTTGGTCACCATCCTAAGTTTATCGATGACGTACTCCGGGATCGCCCATCCGATTCCATGGAGTTAGGTCCACGTCCGCCCGAAGCGGCGGAGGCGGCCAAACTCCTGGCGGAACTCACTGGGATGGAGCGCTTCACCTTTACCAATAGCGGTACGGAGGCGGTTATGGCCGCCATACGACTGGCTCGAGCTGCTACGGGTCGAGAAAAAATCATCATGTTCCAGGGCTCGTATCACGGCCATGCGGACAACGTCATGGGCCTTGCGGATCACTCCGGGAGCGAAAGCCATTCGAAGCCCGCGTCCTCCGGTATTCCGCAGGGCGCAGTCCAGGATCTCATTATTCTCGAGTACGGGGATGAGCGCGCCTTAGAGACAATAAAGCAGTACGGCCCGCAGATTGCGGCAGTGTTGGTGGAACCCGTTCAAAGCCGCCGTCCATCCCTTCAGCCGATTGAATTTGTGAGATCGCTGCGTGAGTTAACCCAAAGCACGGGCTCGCTTCTGATTTTTGACGAGATGATCACGGGATTTCGAATTCATCAGCAGGGCGCTCAAGCCTGGTTTGGTGTGAAGGCGGATATCGCCACGTATGGAAAAGTAGTCGGCGGAGGTATGCCCATCGGCGTTGTGGCCGGCAGAAATGGGCTGATGGATCCCATAGACGGCGGTACCTGGCAGTTTGGTGATAACTCATATCCAAGCGTAGAGCGGGTAATTTTTGGTGGAACGTTCTGCCAGCATCCTCTCGTCATGGCGACGACGCTCGCTACTTTGCGACACTTGAAATCAGAAGGTCCCGGGCTTCAGGACTCGCTTAACAAAAAGACAGAAGCGCTGAAGACTCGACTGAACGCGTTCTTCGAAGAGGAGGCTATGCCGATCTCGATCGTGAATTTCGGATCGTTGTTTCGTTTTGACTTCAAAGAAAATCTTGAGCTCCTTTTTTATCATCTTATGGAGAAGGGTGTATTTATCTGGGAATGGCGTAATTACTTTCTGTCGACAGCCCACTCCGATTCGGATATCGATTTCGTTGCTGAAAAAATTATGGAAAGCGCAGTCGCGCTTCGGAAAGGAGGATTTCTCTCAAGCCTTGACGCCGGTCGAGGTACCCAGTCGATATCGACCCCGGGCAAGGACTTCGCCGACAGCCTGCCGATGAGCAAGGCGCAAGAGCAACTATTCACGCTTCATCAAATGACACGAGAGGGGAGTAAGGCCTATCTTGTGGGCGGAACGGTTGAGCTGTCTGGAGATCTGTCTCGAGAGCGCCTCGAAAAAGCATTTGCTGAGGCTGTTGCTGCTCAGGAATCCCTGTTTCTTGTTCCGAGTTCGCCAAGCGGTGAGCTAAGGCCCAACGCCGCAGCCCCCACGCTCGAATGGGGCGGGGAATTTTCGGGACCCGAGGGGCTGACACTGCAGCAGGAATGGCTCAATCGACCCATGAATATGGATTTCGACCTCGAAAAAGGCCCTTTGCTCAGCGGTCATCTGCGTCGCGGCGTGAATGGCAGCCTGCTCCTCCGCTTGATTGGGCATCATTTTGCGATCGATGGGATTTCGATGAATCTTCTTTTTAGGGAAATCATCAACCGATACGACGGCATGGAGTTAACCCGGGAGAACGAAAAAATTGGGATCAAGAATCTTCGGGATTTTCTCGACTCCCAGGATTACCGGGCGGAGAAGGAGTACTGGACATCGTTATTATCGAACCGGCCCAATAATTTAGAACTTCCGCGAGATCAGAGAGGAAAAACGGACTGGAACTTTGATGCGGTCCGGTATGCGTTCGCCTTCGGCGAAGAGGAAACTCAAAAGCTCAGAGAGCGTGCCGTGAAAAGCGGGTGTACGGAGTTCATGTACTTTTTTTCAGCATTCGCGGCCTGGTTGAGGCAGCTCACAGGAGCTGAGGATTTCCTGATCGGCGTGCCCGTCACCGGGCGCCCAAACAAAGAGTTCGATGATGTGATCGGATATCTGACGCACCTCATTCCTGTCCGTATCGACAGCAGAACCTGTGATTCGGAAGGGGCGTTTATCGCTTCTGCTCGCCGGAGTCTTCTTGAAGCATACGAACATCAGAATCTTGCCTTCTCGGAAATTATGGCATTAGCCCCGCGAGTGAGTTCGGGCTCCGGGTTAGCCGCTGAAAACCTGATCTCCGTCATCTTCAATTTTGATGAACCGGGAAACCTGCAAGGTCCGGGCGGCAGTCCGGCCCAGTGGCATCCCACTCCAGCGGGATTCACCGCCTTCGACTTGATTTGCAACATCACAGTCGGGGCCAAGGGATATTTCCTGGAGCTTACTCAGCGTGCCGACTATGTCAGCGATGATCTTTCCAAAGAGCTCGGCGAAGGCCTGGTCAAGAGCGTGCGTAAGGGCCTAACTGCACCCGATGGCATCTCCCTCTTCGCTGGCGTCTGTAGCGAGGACTCAATAAGACGGCAAAAAGAGAAATTCGAATGCGGTCCAAGCGTAGAGATCGAATCCAACATCATTGCGGGTATCAGGGATGTCTTCGGTTCTGCAGCCAGCGACGTGGCTGTCGAATTTGAAGAGCAGCAAGTAACCTTTGCTGATCTCGGTCATCGTTCCAATCGGGTAGCCCAGCACTTGCACAGCATCGGAGTCTCGCGTGGCGACCGTGTGATTGTGACGGGTCAGCATTCCCCTGAGCTGCTTGCCTCGATGGTAGGTGTACTTCGGGCGGGGTGCGTCATGGTTCCTGTTGATCCCGCGACACCGGCATTGCGCAAGCAATGGATCTGCAAGGACAGCGGCGCCAAGGCACTGCTTTGCGAAAACCCGAGTTCGGAATGGGAGGGTACTCAGGCAGAGCCTGTTCTTATCAGCGAGGTCGCGGCGTCGGGCGAGACAGAGGACGGTGAATTTTGGGTCGAGCTTTCCAAGGATGACGTTGCGTATGTCCTGTACACCTCCGGCTCAACCGGTCGGCCGAAGGGTGTTGAGATCAGCCATGGCGCGCTCGCAAATTACGTTGCGTGGGCTGCGGAGCACTATGAGTTGAGCAAGGGCTCTGGAGCGGTCTTTCATGGAAGCATCGGGTTCGATGCAACCCTGACCAGTATCTTTCCGCCACTGTTTTCAGGGCAGCGGATTGTTATACCGGAACAGTCTGCCGATCCGATTCTTGGTATCGCGAATCTCATTCGGGAAAGCCGGAATCTTTCGCTTCTGAAATTAACTCCCACCCATCTGGAGTTGCTGAATGCGAGTCTCGGTAATCGCATCCCACAGGACTCGGTGCGCTATATCGTTTTGGGGGGTGAGGCCGTTAAGATGGGCGCCGTGCTTCCCTGGCTTGGGACGGACTCCAATGCCCGAGTGATTAACGAATACGGACCGACCGAAACGGTCGTGGGCTGTTGCGCCTATGAAATTCCAAAAAACGCGACGCTTGCTGATCCGGTACCGATTGGTCGGCCTATCCAAAATGTAGGGTTACGCGTATTGGATAAGAATAGGAATCCAGTGCCGCTCGGTGTGACCGGCGAGCTTTTCATCTATGGACAGGGTGTTGGTAACGGGTACCTGAATCAGGATGCGCTTACTGGTGACAGGTTTATCACCCTAAAAGATCATGAGTCCGATGACCAAGCGCCGCCCGTGCAGATTCGCGGGTATCTGACGGGCGACCTCGCACGATGGGAGGCGAGCGGGAACCTTGTATATCTTGGGAGAAAAGACGACCAAATTAAGCTTAGAGGATTTAGGATCGAGCCTGAGGAAGTCGAATCCCTCATTACGCAACATCCAGCAGTGGCTCAATCGGCAGTGATGCTCCATGAGGCCGCCGAAAACGATCACCGATTGGTTGCGCTTGTCGTTCCTGCCAACAACATGGAAGTGGACACCCGCCAGTTATTGTCGCGGCTCCGGGAGCAGTTACCGTCGGCGATGATCCCGTCAGCGATACGGATCTGCGAATCCCTGCCGTTGTCCATCAACGGTAAGGTTGATCGGAAGGCGATCGCGGGTATTTTTAGCGTGGACCAGAGGCCGGCCCAGGTACCGCGTGAAGCGGACGCCCTTGAGCAGAAGGTAAGTGAGATCTGGAAACAGATCCTGAAGCTCGAGGATATCCCCATTGACACAAACTTCTTCGACCTCGGTGGACACTCTATCCTTGTACTTAAATTGACAGAGGCCATGAATGATCAGTTGCAGGCAAGTTTAAAGCCGCTAGACGTTTATGAGGCTTCAACCGTCAGGCTAATCGCGGAACGGATGCGACGCTCTGACAATGTGATAACGACCTTACCTGCTGCGGGGAAAAATCGCCGACGGGGCGTTGGCTCAAGAGAGCAGAGAAATCGGGACTTCGTGGCGGGACACTCTGGCTCTTGAGATGGAGACTCCCACAGGGTCTGCCTCGGGTGGGGTGAAAATCGCTGTGGTCGGGATGGCGGTAAACGTCCCCGGCGCGACCTCGCTCTCGCAATTCTGGGACATCGTGATGTCCCGCAAGGAGACGATCACACGATTTGAAGGTGCGACGGGGGATGAATTTTGCGGGCGTGGCACCCATAGGGTGCCGGCTTTTGGAGCGCTTCCCGGGGCGGATAAGTTCGACGCTGAATTTTTTGGATTTACTCCTCGAGAGGCTGAAGTATTAGACCCCCAACACCGCATTTTTCTCGAGACGGCTTGGCGGACTCTTGAAGACAGCGGGGTTGATCCCGATCGGTTTCCGGGAAGGATCGGGGTGTTTGGGGGAGTAGGCCTTAATTCGTACCTCATTAGAAATCTCCTGTCACGTCCGGAGCTGGTGGAGGCGGTGGGGCCATGGTCTGTGAGCCTGGGGAATGACAAAGACTTTGTCCCGTCGAGAGTCGCGTACAAACTCGACTTACAGGGGCCAGCGGTCTCGATAAATACTGCCTGCTCAACCTCTCTGGTCGCTACTATCTTTGGGGTTCAGAGTTTGTTGTCGTATCAGTCGGACCTAGCCCTTTGCGGGGGCTGCTCTATTCATCTCCCCCAGGACGAGGGATATCTCTTTCACGCGGGTGGCATTTTGTCCCCAGACGGCCGTTGCAAACCGTTTGATAAAGAAGCGCAAGGAACTTTCGATGCCAACGGTGCCGTCATTGTCGCGTTGCGTCGGCTCGCAGATGCTATTGCTGCGGGTGATCGAATTTATTCCGTAATTTCAGGCTTTGGCCTGAATAACGATGGCGCGCTAAAGGCTGGATTCACGGCTCCCAGTGTTGAAGGACAGGCCGAGGTGATTCAGGATGCGTTGTCGATGGCCCAGAAGTCGCCTGATGACGTCGCTTTTGTTGAGGCTCATGGCACCGGCACGGCGCTCGGCGATGAAATTGAGCTCAAAGCGCTACAGCAGGTATTTCAGTCTGTGGGAAGCTCAAGTGCTCGGTACATTGGATCCTTAAAAAGTAATTTTGGACACCTGGATACCGCCGCGGGTGCGGCCGGTATGGTCAAGGCTTCTCTTGCGCTGGTTCATGGAACTGTGCCTCCGACGGCGTCG
>Ga0181594_10000208_pt1 | contig 50274 bp, 40 predicted proteins | sample 071ome_18_FD_145603 | JGI IMG/M metagenome (GOLD analysis project Ga0181594, IMG submission 145603) | Coastal salt marsh microbial communities from the Groves Creek Marsh, Skidaway Island, Georgia - 071413BT metaG (spades assembly) | ecosystem: Environmental > Aquatic > Marine > Intertidal zone...
GCGCAGAGACGCCTCCGCCACGTCAGTCGCGGCCACCCACTGCATCGTGCGCTCCCCGTCTCCCGGGACGATGATGGGGCGCCCTGCCAGCAGCCGATCGAAGAAGAACCGTTCCCGCGGAAAGGGGTTGTGGGGTCCATAGACGAACGCGGGCCGTGTCGTCGTTACGGGAAGCCCGTGGGACCGGGCTCGCTCGAAGAGGGCTTGCTCCGTCTCGGCCTTGTGCACGCCATAGACGTTCGGGTCGGACGAGGGCCGCAGTTCAGCGTCCTCATCGTATGGGCCGCCCTCGGGGTAGACGGCGACGCTCGAGATGAAGACATAGCGTTGAAGATCCTCGTGCATGAGTGCATCGGTCGTCTTCAGGACCTGCTCTGCCGTCGTCCCACGTTGCCAATCGTAGACGTTGTCGAAGACGAGATCGAAGCGCCGATCACCGACGGCGTCATGCACGGCCTCCCCGTCGTTCCGGTCCGCCAGCAATTCCTCGACGCGATCGCCGAAGGGAGTTCCGGAACTCCGGTGCATGATGGTGACGCGGTGGCCTTGGGCGAGAAGGACTTCGACGAGTGGCGGTCCGATCAGGCTGGTGCCACCGATGATCAGTGCTTCGGACATGTGATCACCCTCGCCGCAGGACAGCACGCCACAATGCGCATGGACGTGAGATCTGGACGGTCCTCGCGCCCCCTGTCATTGCTCTCCCCCCAGCGCCGCCCATTCCGCCTCCGTCGCGGGCCCTCGCTGGAACTCCATCATCATCATCCAGCCGCCTTTCTTCACGAGGAGTGCCTCGAAGTGGACGTACTGGACCGAGCCGTCGTCAGAGGGCGAGAACGCCGAGTAGCGAAAGATGCCCGTCTCGTGTGCCGTGGAGGCGTCGTTGCGGCGTTGGGAGAAGCGGAAGGCCACCGACGCCTCGAGAAGGCCGGTGCGCGTGTCGTCGAAGCCCGCTTCCCAGCCGGCCAGTGCTTCGGAGATCGGTTGTGTCGCATCTCCGAAGATGACGACGGCGTCCGGATGGTATGTGGCGGCATATCCGCTGAAATCCCCGGACTCGACCGTGCGCGAGACCTCAGTCCAGAAGGCGTCGAGCTCTGCAGTGACTTGCCCCGAGATCCTCGGTGCGGGGCCGAAAAGAAGGACTGCGGTGATCCCCACGGCAAACCGAAGCCTCGACTGCTTCATTCTGATCTCTCCTTCGGGCGGATTCGTCGTCAACAACGTACCGACGCAGCACAGAATAGTGAGCCGAGGGGCGGCACGGCCACGCGATCGGCGGATCATGCTTGTGACAGATACGTCGCATCCCTAGCGTCCACGCGCATGGGTATCGCGCCGCGGTACCACCTCACACCCTGAGTGCCTGCTCCATGGTATCCGAGATCTTCGACGCGTCGGCCTGGCGCGAGGTCCCCGGCTTCGAGGACCTGAGCGACATCACGTATCACCGCTCCGTCGACGGGAAGACGGTCCGAATTGCGTTCGATCGCGCCGACTGTCGAAATGCGTTCCGTCCGCGGACTGTCGATGAGCTCTACCGGACGCTGGAGCACGCGAGGACGTCGTCGTCGGTTGGCTGCGTGCTCCTGACCGGGAACGGGCCTTCGCCGAAGGACGGGGGCTGGGCCTTTTCGTCCGGGGGCGATCAGCGCATCCGGGGTGCGGACGGGTACAAGTATGAAGGCGGAGAAGGGGAGATCGATCCGGCCCGCCTCGGGCGTCTGCATATCCTCGAGGTGCAGCGCCTGATCCGCTTCATGCCGAAGATCGTGATCGCAGTCGTACCGGGTTGGGCCGCTGGCGGTGGTCACAGCCTGCACGTGGTGTGCGATCTGACGCTGGCAAGCCAGGAGCACGCGCGCTTCAAGCAGACGGACCCCGACGTGGCGAGCTTCGACAGTGGGTATGGATCTGCGTACCTCGCCCGAATGGTCGGCCAGAAGCGTGCCCGCGAGATCTTCTTTCTCGGCTTCGACTACACGGCGGACGAGGCGCTCGCCATGGGCATGGTGAATGCCTCGATTCCACACGCAGAGCTTGAGGAGACCGCGCTCAGCTGGGCCAGAACGATCAACGAGAAGAGCCCGACCGCGATGCGGATGCTCAAGTACGGATTCAACCTGATCGATGACGGCCTGGTCGGGCAGCAGATGTTCGCCGGCGAAGCAACCCGACTGGCCTACGGCACGGAAGAGGCACGGGAAGGCCGCGACGCGTTCGTCGAAAAGCGGGACAAGGACTTCTCTCGCTTCCCCTGGCACTACTGAGAGACCTTCGCCGGGGTCGCGCCCAGGTTCGTCAGCCGGTCGTCGCGTCCACGGAGCGATACGCGTCGATGACTGCCTGCTCGCCGTCCCTGCCCGGGTGTGCGTTGCCGTGCTCCATGCCGAGGATGCCGCGGAACCCCTTGTCCCAGATGTGCTGGAAGACGTTCCCGTAGTTGATCTCTCCCGTGGTCGGTTCTCTGCGCCCCGGATTGTCGCCGATCTGGAAGTAGGCGATCTCGTCCCACGCCGCATCGATGTTCGGGATGAGGTTCCCCTCGGTGATCTGCTGGTGATAGAGGTCATCGAGGATCTTGCACGCCGGGCTGTCCACCGCGCGGCAGATCTGATACGCCTGCGGCATGCCCTTCAGGAAGAGTCCGGGATGGTCGCGCGGGTTGAGCGGTTCCAGAACCATCACCAGCCCATGAGGCTCGAGAATCGCGGATGCCTGACGGAGACTTTCCACCACGTTCGCGGTCTGGTAGTCCGGGTGCAGGCGCAGGTCCACGTGGCCAGGCACGACGGTCATCCACGTCGCGTTCACTCGGCGGGCCACCTCCACGGACTCCCTGATCTCCGCGAGGAACTCCTCCCGCTTGTCCGGATCCCCGCTCGCGAGGTTCGGTTCTCTCCAGTGAATCGTGTGTGCGACGAAGACCCCCATGCGCATACCGAGCCGGCCCATCTCCGCGGCGATCCGCTCCTGCTCCTCTACGGTACGGCCCTTCATGCCGTTGTCCTCGAGGGAGCGGAAGCCCTGGTCGGCCATGAACTGCAACTGTGCGACGAGGTCGTCGCCGGCGCTGTTCCTGAACATCCCGAAGTGCGGCGCGAAATCGCATTGGAAAGAGTCCGCAGTCGTCCGGGACGCCGGGGGCGTCGGCTCGGCGCCATGCGCTCGGTCGGGTCGGAGGATTCCGTCGGCGAGAAAGGCTCCGCCGGCGCCCGCTGCTGCGGTGGTGAGGAAGTCTCGTCGTTTCATGTGAGCTGGCTCATCGGTGCATGGTGGGCGTCGAATGCTCGGACCAAGCGTGCAACGGGAGGGGGCCTGCCGTCCAATCGGTGGCTCCGCAGGATCGCGCCCAGACCTCACCGATCCTCCGTACGAGCGCTTCCCCACGACCGGGATCCATGACGGTGAGAACGGAGGCGAGAACGTCGGCGGATGTAGCCGTGGGCGCGACGACCGTGACCGTCGGCGCGTCGATCACGCCGAGACCCGTTCGTGGATCCACAATATGCGCATATCGGATCCCGTCCACGATCACGTGCCGCTCGGCGTCTCCCGACGTGGCGACCGCAGCGTCGGCGATTCGGAGGGAATCTCCTCCCGGTAGAGCCACCAGCCATCCGCGGGACGAGGGGGGCGGTGCGCCGGCGACGATATCTCCCCCCGCGTCGACGAGCGCTGCCTCGATGCCGTACCGCTTCAGAATGTCGAGCATCGCGTCCGCTGCGAATCCCTTCGCGATACCCCCGAGGTCGAGGGACATGCCGGGTCGCTCGAACGTCACGCAGGGCTCCGCGAGATCGACCGTCAGGTCGTGGAATCCGACGGCCGCACGCGCTGCGTGAACCCGTTCAGGGGCAGGCAAAGCGCCTCGTCGCGCGGACCACCGCCACAGCCGGCTCAGCGGCCCGACCGTGACGTCGAAGAGCCCGCCCGTTCGCTCAGACCAATGATGCGCCTCAAGGAGCAGCGCCCAGAGCTCACCGGACACCCTCGCGCAGTCGCCCGCCCCTGCCCGTAAGGCGAGTAGACTCACTTCGCTGTCGGGCCGATAATCGGAGAAGAGCGAGTCGAGTCTTGTCACGTACGCGAAGGCCGCGTTCGCCGCTGCACCGGCACGACGCTCGCCGTCGGCGTACGCGACGATCCTGAAGGTCGTGCCCATGTGGACCGACTCGAACGAGAATCGTTCTGATTCGGATGGTTCCTGCGCATGCCCCGACGTGCTCCCCAGGGTGAGGAGCCCCCAGAGGACGGGGACGAGCACCTGTCCCTTCGTCACGGCGTCATACTCAACCGCGGCCCGAGAGCCTCAGAGGACCCGCGTGTAACCAGGCACGGGTATGGCATATCGTCCATTCGCATCCGGAAGAACCGGGGGCGGAGCGTCCCATGCGTAGTGCGCGGGCATCAGATCGAGATCCGAGGCCATGGCCTCGTCCCACTCGACCACCCGACCGGAGTACGTGGCCATCCGCCCCAGAATCGACGTCATCGTCGCGATCGCGCCGTTCTCTCCGTCCGTGTACTTGAAGCGCCCTCCCGCGACGGCGGCGAAGAGTTCGTCGTGCTCGACCTGATACGGGTTGGGGTCTTCCGCGTCATCGTACTCGAACAGGGTATGGCCGGACGCCGACATGATCCGGCCCGGTTCCGGGGCGCTTCCGTTCGATCCACGGAACGCCTCGGACACCCGGTTCATGCATTCGGGCATGTGCCGGCACTGGCTGAGCACGGTCGCTCCCGAATCGTAGGTGAATTCCACGAAGTGATGATCGAAGATCTCTCCGTGCTCGAGTCCGTCCCGGACTTCACGACCGCCCTGGCCCTGAGCCCGCGCGGGTGGGCCACCCAGTACCCAGTTGGCCACGTCGATGTTGTGGATGTGCTGCTCGACGATGTGGTCGCCGCAGAGCCAGTTGAAGTAGTACCAGTTACGCATCTGGTACTCCATTTCGGTCTGACCCGGCTGTCGGTCACGAACCCATACTCCGCCGCTGTTCCAGTACACGCGGCCGAGCGTGATATCGCCGATCATGCCGGCGTGCAGGCGATCGACCCATTCCCGATAGATGGTCTGGTAGTGGCGCTGCAGCCCGACCACCACGTTGAGTCCGTCCGCCTTGGCTTTGGCTGCACTCTCCAGCACGCGTCGCACGCCGGGCGAGTCCGTCGCCACAGGCTTCTCCATGAATACGTGCTTGCCCGCATTCACCGCGGCCTCGAAGTGCATCGGACGGAAACCCGGTGGTGTGGCCAGGATGATCACATCGGCGTGGGGAATGACGCGTTCGTATGCGTCGAATCCCGAGTACCGGTGCTCCGGCGGCACGTTGATTCGGGGCGTCAGGTCGACGTCCTCGAACTCGGTCAACGCGCGATAGCTGTTCTCGACGTTATCGGCGAAGGCATCGCCCATGGCAACGAGTTGAACGTCCTGGTCGGTACTCAGAGCCTGGACCGCGGCACCCGTGCCCCGTCCACCACAGCCGATGAGCCCGACCCGTATGGGGTCACGGCCGGACGGCTGCGCCCGGGCGATCCGAGGCTGCCCGACGAACGAGAGCCCTCCGATTGTGGCTGTCGTGGTTCGAACGAAGTCTCGCCGGTCCATCGGTCCTCCTGCGATCGATACGTGTGGTTTGTTTGGTCAGTTCGCGCCCAGGATCGCGTCCCAGTACGCGGTGATCTCGGCTGTCGACCACGCACGCTCCGGGCTCACCAGGCGCAGGCCCACGTGGGGTGAATCCGTGTTCCACCATCGACTCTTCGGTACCTGCGGATCCCTGCGCTTCCAGGCCGAGGTCTCCTCGAATCGGTCGGCACAGCGCAGGTGACGCAAGTCGTCGTCGAACGCCCCCCCTCGGACGACGCCTCGGCCACGGGTGGAGGTGGCCGGCTCACCACCCGCGGCCGGCCCGTCGCTGAGTGACGCATAACGGTCGGCGGCGTAGGGCTGCAGCGTCCACTCGGCGGCGTTGCCCCGCATGTCGTGAAGCCCCCAACGGTTCGGGGCCCGTGTGCCCACGTCTCGAAGTGATCCGTCGCTGTTCGCGTCGAACCAGGCACGTTCCAGCAGGAGATTCGTGATCGACTCCGCGTCATCCTGGTACGCTACCCCGAGACCGAACGCGTCGTCGAGCCCGGCACGACAGGCATATTCCCATTCGACTTCCGTGGGAAGCCGGTACAGCCGGCCAGTCTTCTCGGAGATCCATCGGGCGAAGTGAAGTGCGGCGGCGCGGGTCATCCCGGTCGCGGGTCTGCCCGCTCCGCCCATCCCATGCGCTGGATCCTCATAAGGCGGGCTGGGACGCGTGACCGCATCCGCGTCGAAGGGGTGGTCGGGGTCGGCTCGGACGTCATCGTCGAGGCTACGGTCCCGAAACACGGAGAACATCTCGTGCGTTACCTCCGTCGTGCCCATCCAGAAGGGCCCGAGCGTCAGCATGCGCTGCGGCCCCTCGTCCTCGTCTCGACCCGGCTCATCCAGCGGACTGCCGATCCGGAAGGAGCCGCCCGGGAGCAGGACCATGTCGAACGATACGGTCGTCCCCGGGATCGTCCGGGTCACGGGCTCACCGGCCTGAAGGGTCTGTGCGTTCGTCGCAACCGGAGGGACGGATGCGCTGAGGAGACTGAAGAGCACGATCCTCCGGACGGCAGAGGCGTGGCTGGTCGGCTCATGCTGGGTGGGCATACCGGGCAATCGACCCGGTGGGCGTTCGGGGCGCAATGGAATCGGTGACGTCAACTCGCCTCCACTCCATTCGCCTGTACTTTCGGAGTCCGGACCCGAGTTGGAGGAGTCACGAGCATGCGGAGACGAGTGATGACCCTGCAGACCCTGGCGACGTGGCGCGGTGTCGCAGCGCTCGCACTCACTGTGTCGATCGGGGCCTGCGCCGATACTCCGGCGGAGCGCCCGAACATCCTGCTCGTCTTCACCGACGACCACGCGTCCCACGCCGTATCCGCATACGGGTCGGTGATCAATCAGACGCCAAACATCGATCGACTGGCCACCGAGGGCATGCTGTTCGAGAACGCGTTCGTCACCAACTCGATCTGCGCCCCGAGCCGCGCGACGATTCTGACGGGCCAGTACGGGCACCTCAACGGCGTGCCGACCAATTACGATACACTGCACGCGACCACACTGACCTTCCCGAAGCTGCTGCAGTCGGCCGGGTATCAGACGGCGCTGATCGGCAAGTGGCATCTGAAAGTGTATCCCGAGGGCTTCGACCACTTCGAAGTACTTCGAGGGCAGGGACCGTACTACAACCCCATCCTCTTCTCTGCCGACGACAGCGTCGCGTACGAGGGATACACGACCGACATCATCACCGATCGAACGCTTCGGTGGATGCAGGAGGAGCGTGACGGGGATCGCCCCTTCCTGCTCATGTACCAGCACAAGGCACCCCATCGAGAGTGGGCGCCGGGGCCCGATCAGCTGGACCTGTTCGTCGATCAGGAGATCCCCGAGCCGAGCACGCTGTTCGACGACGCGTCCGGCCGTACGTCGGCTGCACTCACGCAGGAGATGACGGTCGCCGACCACATGAGTGCGCGGGACATGAAGTTCGTCGCGCCCGCCAACCTCACGTCGGACCAGCTGGCCACGTGGAACGCCGCGTACGGTCCGCGGAATGAGGCGTTCGAGGCGGCGGGGCTCGAGGGGGACGAGCGCACATCATGGCAGTACCAGCGCTACATCAAGGACTACCTGCGGTCGATCGCATCGGTCGATGAGAACCTCGGCCGGGTTCTCGACTATCTCGACGCCGAAGGCCTCTCGGAGAACACCGTCGTCGTGTACATGTCGGACCAGGGCTTCTTCCTCGGCGACCACGGGTGGTACGACAAGCGGTGGATGTACGAAGAATCGCTGAGGACCCCGCTGATCGTGCGGTGGCCGGCGTCCGTGCCCGCTGGTGCTCGGAACGACGCCCTCGTGCAGAATCTCGACATTGCGGAGACGTTTCTGGACCTCGCCGGTGTGTCGATTCCCGAATCGATGCAGGGCGCCAGTCTGGTCCCGTTGCTACGTGGAGAAACGCCAACTGACTGGCGAGACGCGATCTACTATCAGTACTTCGAGTATCCCGGCCCGCACATGGTCCGGAGGCACTACGGCATCCGCACGGGAACGCACAAGCTCATCCACTACTACGAGATCGACGAATGGGAGCTCTTCGATCTCGAGGCGGATCCGGATGAGCTCCTGAGCGTCTTCGGGTCCCCTGAATACGCGGAGATTCAGGCTCGACTGGCGACGCGACTGGACTCGATGCGCACGCATTTCGCCGTGCCGGTCGAGGACCCCGTTCCGTACGAGCGGTGAGCGCGGATTCTCGCGTGCAGGACCACACGGTACCGTCCAGACGGACGTTCCTCGTTCGCACTGGCACTGCGGGGCTCGCCATGGCTACGCCCGGATGGCTGGCGGCCTGTATGGCTCGGTCTCGTCCCACGAACGTCGTCCTGATCTTCGCGGATGATCAGGGATATGCCGACGTGGGCTCCTACGGAGCGGTGGGCTTCACGACCCCGCACCTCGATCGTCTCGCCGACGAGGGGATGCGGTTCACCGATTTCTATGCGTCGGAAGGCGTGTGCTCTGCGTCGCGGGCCTCACTCCTGACCGGTTGCTACGCTCCTCGCGTGTCGATCTTCGGAGCGCTGACGCCCGCCGCCCAGGTGGGCCTCAATCCCGATGAAGTGACGATTGCGGAGCTTCTCAAGTCACTCGGGTACGCCACGGCGGCTGTGGGGAAGTGGCATCTCGGCCACCTTCCGGAGTTCCTGCCCTTGCAGCACGGCTTCGACGAGTACTTCGGCTTGCCGTACTCGAACGACATGTGGCCCGTCGATTTCGACGGGGTTGCCGTGACGGAGGGAAGCCTGAGTGGATATCCGCCCCTGCCGCTGATCGAGGGCGATGAGGCGATCGAGACGGTGGACGAGTTGGCGGATCAGGACCGGCTCACGGTCCGGTACACGGAGCGGGCCGTCGACTTCATCGACCGGAACGGTGACCGGCCCTTCTTCCTCTATCTCGCCCACTCGATGCCTCACGTTCCACTCGGCGTATCGGACGCATTCCGAAGCTCGAGTGAGCAGGGGCTGTACGGCGACGTGATGCAGGAGATGGATTGGTCCACCGGGCAGGTCCTGGACGCTCTCGATCGGAACGGCGTGTCGGACGACACGCTCGTCATCTTCACCAGTGACAACGGACCCTGGCTGAATTTCGGGAACCACGGGGGCTCGACCGGGCCGCTTCGGGAGGGCAAGGGAACGGCCTTCGAGGGTGGCCCGCGTGTTCCTGCGATCATGCGGTGGCCGGGTCGGATTCCTGCGGGGAGCGTGTGCGACCGATTGGCCTCGACCGTCGACGTGCTCCCGACCGTCGCGGCGATCACGGGAGCGACGCTTCCGGACCACGCGATCGACGGTGTGGATATCCTCTCCCTGCTGATCGGGGAGGAAGGGGCCGCGCCGCGGAACGACTTTCTCTACTACTACACGGGAGAGCTTCGCGCCGTCCGCGAAGGGCGATGGAAGCGCGTCTTCGAACATCGGACCCGATCGTACGTCGGCGTCGAGCCCGGGATGGACGGGCATCCGGGTCCCTACGCCTTTCCCACCGTTGCGGCGGCGCTCTATGACCTCGAGGCAGACGTCGGAGAGTCGATCGACGTTTCCGGGGATCACCCGGATGTCGTCGCCCGACTCGATGCCCTCGCGGAGGAGGCTCGGCGGAGGCTCGGCGATCGGCTCACACAGCGAGTGGGCAACGAGGTGCGGCCGCCGGGCCGTCACGGACTCGACCGGGTCGACTCGCTTCAGCATGAGGCGGTTGGAGCCCGGGTCGTGAGCGCGACGAGATCCGACCCGAGATACCCGGGCGCCGGGCCGGACGCGCTTGTCGATGGGGGAGTGGGCTCGGGCGACTTTCGGGACGGCCGCTGGCTGGCCTACGACGGTGTCGACTTCGAGGCGATGCTCGACCTCGGATCCGCCAGACGCCTCTCCCGTGTCGGCCTCGACTGTCTCCAGAATCAGGCTGCATGGATTCTGCTTCCGAGGCGGGTCGTCTTCGCAGTGTCCGACGATGGCGAACAATGGCGTGAGCTGACGCCGATCCACCGGCCGCCACAACCGGATGATGCGGTGCGAGCGGAGTTACTTGCCGTCGACGTGGGCGAGGGACCCGTGCGCTACGTTCGCGTGCGGGCAAGCGGTCACGACGCGCTGCCCTCGTGGCATCCGGGCTCGGGGATCAGCGGGTGGGTCTTCATCGACGAAGTCGTCGCGCTGGTCTGACACGGGGTCGACGCGCACCAGTTCTCGACCGGTTCGGAGCCCTGCTCGTATACTGCGCCGGCTGTCGGGCACGGTTCGTGTTCGGTGTGGTCGCTTTCCCCGTCCGCAGTCACGCTTCATCATGTTGCTCAGGGCGCGTTCGACCCTCATTCACCCTCGTGACAGGCGAGCCATGGTCAGTGCCGTCGTTCTCATCGAAGCCGAAGCAGACAAGATCCAGGACCTCGCGCAGCAGCTCGTCGAGATCGAGGGAGTGCCGGAAGTGTTCTCTGTCGCAGGCCGCTACGACCTCGTCGCAATCCTCCGAGTGCGCGAGAACCAGGATGTCGCCGATATCGTGAGCGGGAAGATCCGACACCTGGACGGCATCGCCCGCACCGAGACGTTGATCGCCTTCCGCGTCTATTCACGGGATGAGATCGAAGGGATGTTCGCTCCGTGATCCCGCGACGCGCGGCAGATCTCCCGGTCTGGTACAACGCGGTCGACATCCTCGAGCGGAACCTCGAGCACGGGGCCGATGCGGAGGCACTGATCACGGCGGAACGGACGCTCACCTTTGGCGAGGTATCCGTCGAGGTCAATCGCGTCGGCAATGCCATGAAGGCACTCGGTGTGCGGCCGGGAGATCGCGTTGCGATTCTGTGCCTCGACTGTGCCGAGTGGGCCATCTCCTTCTTCGCCTGCCTGAAGATCGGAGCGGTCGCCGTCGGGATGAACACGCTGCTCACGGCACGCGAGCTCCGCCACATCCTGGTCGACTCCGATGCCCGGTTGCTCCTCGTGCACAGCGCGCTTCGTGATGTCGCACACGAGGCGATGGACGGCGAGACGAGAGTCGAGCACGTCGTCGTGGTGGGGCATGACGGCGTGTTGGGTGACGGAGTGACGTACGAAGAGTGGATCGAGGACGAGAGTCAGCATCTCGCGGTCGAGCGCGTCCACCGGGACGACTTCGGCACCCTCAACTACTCGAGCGGCACGACGGGGCAGCCCAAGGGCATCTTCCACGCGCATCAGGACTACGCGTTGACGGCCCAGCTCTGGGGCGCGGACGTGCTCGGGCTGACGGGGGACGACCGGACCTTCTCGGTCGCCAAGCTGTTCTTCACCTTCGGGCTTGGCGGAAATCTGCTCTTTCCATGGTGGGTAGGCGCGTCCGTCGTCCTCTATCCGGGCAGCCCCCGTCAGGCAGCGGACGTGCTCGGCGTCATCGATCGATTCAGGCCGACGATCCTGTACAACGCACCCACCGGGTATGCGTCGATCCTGGCGATCGACAACTTCACCGAGCGCTACGACCTGTCGTCACTTCGACTTGGTGTCTCCGCAGGTGAGGCGTTACCTGCGCCGGTCTGGCAGGCGTTCAATGAACGAACCGGGCTGGACATTATCGACGGCATCGGTTCGACGGAGAACTTCCACATCTTCATCTCGAATCGACCCGGCGACATTCGCCCGGGGAGCAGCGGGAAGCCCGTGCCCGGCTACGAGTGCAGGATCGTCGATGACGAAGGGGTCGCCGTTCCGACGGGCGATGTCGGCACGCTTCAGATCAAGGGGGAGACCTCGGCACTCTTCTACCTGCATCAATCGGAGCGCTCGCGCGAAGTCTTCCGGGGCGAGTGGCTCGACACCGGGGACAAGTACTACGAGGACGACGACGGCTACTTCTGGCACGCTGGCCGGAGTGACGACATGCTCAAGGTCGGAGGCATCTGGGTGTCGCCCGTGGAGGTCGAGAGCACCCTGATCGAGCACGATGCGGTTCTAGAGTGCGCCGTCGTGGGGGCGGAGGACAACGCGGGGCTGGTCAAGCCGAGAGCGTTCGTCGTGCTGAACGAGCCGAGCGCCGCGGGAGATGACATGGTGGATCAGTTGGTCGAACACTGCGTCGATCGAATGGCGGCGTACAAACGTCCCCGCTGGATCGAGTTCGTGGATCAGCTGCCCAAGACCGCGACCGGAAAGATTCAGCGCTTCAGGCTGCGTTAACGGACGAGTCCTGCGCCTGCAAAGCGACCGGGGGGTGCCATGACGCGGTCGCCGTCGTGCCGGTCTGCCTGAGGACCTCTCCGTCATAGCGCCCGTTCTACCTCGGACCCGGCTACGGTGACGTGTCGTCCAGCAACTCGTCGAGCTGTGCCAGAACCTCCTCCGGGATTCCGTTGGCCGAGGCCCCGAGTCGGTGCCATACGAGCCGTCGGTTCTGGTCGATGAGGGCCAGATGGGGTAACCCGGTCGCGGGGATCCAGAAGGCGTCCTCGAGGGTGCCGTCGACTTCCTGCACGGTCGGGTAGGCCGCACCCTGCTCCTCCATCCAGCGCAGCGCGTTCGCCGGAGTGTCGTCGACGAGCACGCCGAGGACGGCGATTCGGTCGCCGTACCGTTCGGCTACGGCGCTCACGTCAGCATGCTGTTCGAGACACGGAGGACACCAGGAGGCCCAGAAGTCGATCAGGACCGGGCGGCCCTCCAGGTCGGACAACCGGAGCCGGTCGCCGGCCGACCAGTCGGTGGCCGTCGGGTCGATCACCTCGAGGGCCGAGTCGGGGATGCGATCTCCCGGCCGGGGCGGCTGCTCCGGGGCACACCCCGACGCCGCTACGGTGAATCCACCCAGGACGACTGCCAGCATGCCGGTGGATCGACGTCGTACATCCATCGTCTTCCGTGTGCGCAGGCCGCGCGCCTCGTCGGTCACGTCCGATATGCTCCGGTCGAATCTCGGGTTGGTCACGAAGTATAAGGCATGCCGCACTCATCCTTTCTCGCACCGTGGACGCCGCGCTCTCCGAGTTGCGACTCCCCTGTCGGCGCACGCGCTTCTCGTAGACCTTCCGAGACCCGTTCCTTCCACCGATCTCGAGTACCGATATGCGGACGTCTCTCAAGTCCCTCATCCTCCTGACCGCCCTCTGTTTTGCAACACCCGTTCTGGGGCAGGAGCCCAACTTCGGCCGGGCGGTCGACATGACCGGGGACGAGCTCGTCATCGGCCAACCGGTGAACTGGTATGGACCGGGTACGGTGTACACGTACGGGCGTTCTGATGGGGCCGGGTGGGAGGAGGAGCAACGGCTCACTGCGCCCGACTCCGCGCGAATGGACGACTTCGGCCGAGCGATCGCGATCGACGGTAACACGCTCGTCGTCGGTGCACCGCGGAAGCATGAGGGATCCGGCTCGGTGTACGTGTTCACACGATCGGGGCGTGCCAGCTCATGGGTGATCGAGGCCACGATCACGGCCCCCGGAGCTGGACGTCCGGCCGAGTTCGGGACCGCACTCCTGCTCTCCGACGATGAGCTCCTGGTAGGCGCACCGGAGTCGGACGGATCCGGCTCCGTCCATCGGTACGTGAGGAGCGGTGGCGAGTGGGCCCTCGACGCGACCATGGTCCCCGACGCTGAACCTGGCGCTTCAGGCTTCGGCGCCGCGCTCTCGTGGCACTCCGACCGACTGCTCATCGGAGCACCCGGCTCCGACCAGGGGCGCGGCCGCGCGTATGTCACGGCCCGTGGGGCAGACGGTGCCTGGAGCGCGCTGCGCCGCGTTCCGTTACCTCCGGCGGCGACGGTCGAGCGCGCCGCGGCGGGGGTCAGTGTCCGGATGAGTGACGCGCAGGCGTTCGTCGGCGCTCCGGGGGCGGCCGCGGTCGTGGTGCTCGAATCCGATGCGGCCGGGAACTGGTCCTCTTCGGCGACGCTGGGATCTCCGCTGGAGCCCGACGGATCCCAGTTCGGCTTCTCGATCGGGCTGGTGGGAGAGGAGCTCTGGGTCGGTGCGCCCGGCATCGATCGCCGAAACGGCCGGGTGTTCCGGTTCGCCGCCTCCGCCGATGGCTGGGTCGACCCCGAGCGCCTGGACCCGGATGACATGTCGGGTGCGTCGTGGCCTCTCGGGTTCGGGTACGCCGTGGCCTCGTCCGGTAATCGGGCCGTCGTTTCGATGCCGAGCCGCGACTTCGGTGAGGGCCGGGTCATGTCGCTGTCTCGCACCGACGGGGGTTGGGCTGCGGGTGACCTTCTCGAGGGGCACATCTTCCGCATCGGGTCTGCGCTGAACACGGGTGATCGGTGTGACGAAGGGCAGATGACCGAGTTCCCGTGCACGAACATGGAGCTGGTCGGCCACATGACGGTCGACGATCTGGGCGGCGAGCGAGGCGTCTGGGTGAACGACGTCTGGGGCTGGACGGATCGCGAGATGGGTCGTCGCTATGCCCTCATCGCGCGGCGCGACGGTGCCTCCTTCGTGGACGTGACCGACCCGGCTGCTCCGAGATTGATGGGTAACCTGCCGCGCACAGTCGGATCCCCTCCCTCGGTCTGGCGCGACATCAAGGTGATCGACAATTACGCGTACGTCGTTTCCGATGGGGCGCGTGCCCACGGGATGCAGGTCTTCGACCTCACGCGTCTGCGTTCGGTCGGTGAAGAGCCGGTCGACTTCGAGCCGGACAACACGTACCGGGAGATCTTCAGCGCGCACAACGTCGTGGCCGATACCGCGTCGAAGTTCCTCTACATCGTGGCGGCGAACGGAGGTGGTCGGACGTGCGGTGGAGGACTTCACATGGTCGACGCGGGTGATCCGCTCAACCCGGTCTTCGCGGGCTGCTACCATGACACCGCGAGCCCGGGTGCCCGGGGGTACACGCACGACGCCCAGTGCCTCATCTACGCAGGCCCCGATGGCCGCTATACCGGCCGCCAGATCTGTGTCGGCTCCAACGAGTCGGAGATCAACATCGCCGACGTGACCGACAAGGCGAATCCGGTCACGGTCGCGCGCATGAGCTATCCGAACGTCGCCTACGCGCACCAGGGATGGTTCGACGAAGAGCAGCGGTACTTCTACATGAACGACGAGCTCGACGAGCTGTCCGGCAACGTGAGCGGGACGAGGACGATCGTCTGGGACCTGACCGAGCTCGACGATCCGGTCGTCGCGAACGAGTACATCGGCCCCGTGGCGGCGTCCGATCACAACCTGTACGTCGTCGGAAACCGGATGTACCAGTCGAACTACGGGAGCGGTCTGCGGGTTCTCGATATCAGCGACCGTGCGAATCCCCGTGAGATCGCGTTCTTCGACAGTGCCCCGTACAACGAGAACGGACCGGGGCACAGCTCCTCGGAGAGTGGTGCCTGGAGCAACTATCCGTTCTTCGAGGACGGTCTGGTGATCTTCACGAGTGTCCGCGAGGGACTGTTCATCATGAGGGTACGGCCGCCCGTGAGCTGACCTATCGGCTACGGCCCGGTGACCTGTCGGCTACGGCCCGGTGACCTCCCGCCTGCCGACGCCGGGGGGTCAGAGCGACCCGGCCATCTCCACGAGGCCAGCTCCCGACTTCCGGAGTCGGACGCCGAGGAACGCCATCACCGCGGCACACACGTGGACGGTAACGCCGACGGGCGTGGACCAGCCGTACAGGAAGATTCCGCCGATCGCGAGGAGTGCAGCTCCGACGAAGAGCCCGGTGCTCCAGCGTGTCACCATCGCCTGGACCTCGTCGGGGCTCTTCCCGGCCACCGCCTCGACGGCCTGCTTCTGACCCCACGACGCATTCGAGCCGAGCTGCGCCTTGGCCCTGCGCTTCTTGAGGTGGGCCGGCTCCTTGCCGGGCCGGAATCCTTTGACCGACTGCTGGGGACCGCGCCGTTTCGCTGCCATGGACGTGTATCGAGTGTGCTGGTGTGGTGTGGTGTGGATGAAGCCGAGGTCAGGTCACGGGGCGCTGCGGTCGCACGATGAAGAGGCCCTCATTCATACTCGACACGACGATCATGCCGCTCTCGAAGAAGGGCCAGGCCGTCCACGCACCGCCGCCGAACCCGGGTGGGTTCTCGCCGTACGGTGTCGTGTCGAACCAGCCGATCTCCACCGGACGCTCGGGATCGGAGACGTCGAGTACACGAAAGCCGGCCTGGTAGTTCGCGAGGTACGCACGGTTGCCCGCGATGTAGAGGTTGTGGTCCGTGGCCTGATCCGGTCCGAGGTGCTCCCCGATCAGAATCGGATCGTCGAGTTCGGCGACGTCGTAGATCAGCGTCCTCGTCCGATCGGTCGTGCCGACGATTTCATCGAGCTCGTCGTTCACGTAGAGGTAGCGATGATCCTCGGTCAGCCACCCCTGGTGGATGTACGCGGTACCCGGATGGCTCGCGGTGGAGATCGGCTCGGGTGCGGCCTTGTCGGTGACGTCTACGATCCGCATCGCCGTCTCGTTCGCGGCAAAGCAGATCTGTCGACCCTGGTAGTTCTCGTCCGGGCCGTGGTAGACCGTGCACTGCGCATCGTGCGTCCGTCCGGTCCAGATGAGCCCCTCGGTGTCGGTATAGCACCCGGCGAAGGTTGGCTGCAAAGGATTCCGGATGTCGATCATGTGGAGCCCGCCGCCGCACGACTGGCCCCCGGTGTTCGTGCCCACGGTATACGCGAACCCGGACTCGGTATCGATGACGAGGTTATGTGCGCTGGCAACCTGGTCGTAACGGGCGTCGGGCTCGAAGGTGGCCGGCACCTGCGCGAGATCGCGCAGACGTGACAGGTCGAAGACGAGAAGACCGTGTTCGCCCGCCCCGTCTCCCGTGAGGAATGCGTGATCCCGATAGACCTTGATGTCGCGGGCATGGGACGGATTCGCCGGCATGAGCCCGACGAAGCGCGGCATGCCCGGGTTCGTGATGTCCACGAAGGCGAGGCCGGCCGTGCGCCCGATCAGCACGTACTCGCGCCCCATCTCGGGGTCGGTCCACCCCCACACGTCGGTCACGCGCTCCCCCGGCTCCGCTCCGAGGGCGGCGAGCGGCAGGAACGACACGAGATCCACGCTCTCACAGGCGAAACCCGCTGCCTCACCGTCCGCGCACGTCACGGGGTCCGAGCCGGACACGGTGCGCAGCTCGGCACCGGGGTCCAGCCAGATCGGTGCCTCGCCCGAGTCGAGGTCTACGAACGCCGCGCGCCCCTCACCACCGTATGCGCCCGGTGCACCGATCACCGCATGGCCTTCCGTCACGGCCACGGCCGAGCCGTAGCCGGCCCCCTCGAGATCGGCCGCCAAGGTACGACTCATCGTCCAGTCGCCGGACCCGGAGCGTTCGAACACGAACACCTGACCGTTGCCTCCATTCGCCTGAGGCGCTCCGACCAGAAGATGATAGGAGTCGATCGCGAGGGCAGCTCCGAATCGCATCGCATCCGCGGTCTCTGCATCCGGCGGTGTGACGTCCCCGGCGCGCGACCAGGTGCCATCCGATCCGCGCGAGAACCGTATGACGCGCTCGAGTCCCGGAGCCGATGCGAACGCCTCGGACCCGTCGTCGGACAGTGCAACAGCGGAGCCGAGCAACGCGTCCCGCTCGAGGGAGTCCGTGGGGAATACGGTCGTACCGGCCCATCCGGTGTCGTCCCGCTCGAAGAGGTGCACGGAGCCACCGAGGCCGTGGCCGGGGGTGCCCACCAGGAGATGACGGTCCGTGAGCGCGAGTGCCGTGCCGAGCCCGCTCGGAGACGCGTCGTCGGCGCGGGTGAGCGGAAGGACGGACTCGAGCGCCCACGTCCCGGACTCCATGCGTAGCACGTGAACGACATCGGACTCGACTGCGCCGCCGGCCACGGCCAGTCTCGTCCCGTCGGGCGAGAGTGCGATCGAGCGCGCAGGTGGACCCATCAGCCGGTTCAGCGTGGGCATGTCGAGCCCTCCCGTCGGAAGCTCTGCCGCGACGGTACCGACGTTCGGATCGACGGGGACACGAACCCGAGGTGACCATGCTCCGGCATCCCATTGGTAGAGATGCCCGGCCTCCCGTCCATCCGGGTCGCCGCTCGCGAGCAGCAGCAAGTCTCCGCCGCTTGCAAGCGCGGGGATCAGCGCCTCACCGGGGTAGCCACCCTCGAGCTTGGCGAGACGCTCGGTCTGCATCCACGTGCCATCCGGCGCCCTTCGAAAGACGACCGCTGCGGCTGGCCCGATCGCTGCACCGGGCTTGAGCACGACGACGTGGTCCGGTCCGGTCAGCGCAACCGCGGCGCCGAACCGGTCCTGGGATGCCGCCGGCTCAGCGAGTGCGAGCATCGCGCACGCGATCAGGATCACGCCCGCGAAGGGCCATCGCGGCTTCATGTGCGAAACGACCCGGCTCATTGACCGACCCGCCGGCCCGGTGTCCAGGGGGCTCCCGCATCTGCGAGTGCCTGCTCGACGGCAGTCATGTCGACTTCGAGGAAAGACGCGAGCTGCGTCTGGAAGGAGGAGAAATCCGCCTCCGCGATCCGCAGGTTCTCGCGCATCGTCTCCGTAGGAGCCTGCCGTGTGTTCCACGAGGACGCGGCTCGACCGGCTCGCCCCGAGATCGCGGGTGACGCCGATTGGCTGAGTGATCCCCGCACCGGGTCTCCGTTCAGCTGGAAGCGGAAGTCGTCGAGTCGCGCCGCGAGTGCGTCGACGTCACCGTAGAGCGCTGCATCGGCCGATGGCGTTCGCTCGAGTGCTGCACGCATGTACCTGACACGCTCGGATGCCTGCGACATCTCCGAAGCAGCGATCGAAATCCGACGCTGTAGATCCGCCACCCGCAGATGGAAGGCCTCGACCGCCTCGAAATCGGTCCCGGCCGGGGTGGTCGGCACCGGACGGACCGAGAAGCTCTGCGCCGCCCCGATTTCGGTCACGTTGCCGCCATCGATGATCACGAGTTGGGCGGAGTAGGGGCCCGGCGCGGCGAGAGGGCCAGTCGGCTCCGTGACCCACGGCGGCCGGAAGTCCGGATTTGCGAAGCTGACCGGATTCGGCGCCGGGTGTCGAAGGTCCCAGGTCACGCGGTGCACTCCTGCGCGCGCGGGGACGTCGACCCAGCGGACAGGAGCACCCGTATCGTCCGATACGCGAACCCGGACCATCGGGCCGGATTCGGTACGCTCCGATCGAAGCGCGTCGTAGCCGGGGAAGGGGACATCGCTTCCTGCGTCACGGAGTGATCGTTCCTGTTCCTCGCGCGCCTCCCCGGTGGTCTGCCGGAGCCCGGGGACGTGCACCGTGAAGGTTGCGCCGAACGGAGGGTTTTCGGCTGACCACGCGGTCGTCCCCAGCGTGGGGCGTCCCGTCGCCTGATTCGTGAGCCACGGCACGTACCACCAGGCGTCTCGGAGTGGCATCACGCCGCCCGTCTGAGTGAGCTCGCCGCGAGCCAAGGCCCTGAGCGGAGCGTAATCGTCGAGGATCCAGATCCCCCGTCCGAACGTGCCGCCAATGATGTCGTCATCCCGGCGGTGGAGCTGCACGTCCCGGAACGCGATGGTCGGGGCTCCGGCGTCGAGACGGTGCCAGTTCGTTCCGCCGTTGACCGTGAACCAGAGCGACGTCTCACCTGCGAGGATGAGCAGTTCGGGCACGATGTGGTCCTGTTGCATCGCCCACACGAGCTCACCCTCCGGCAGGTCTCCGCGGATCGAGGTCCAGCTTTGCCCGTGGTCGTCGCTTCGGAAGATGTAAGGTGCGTAGTCCCCGAGTTTGTGCGCATCGGCCAGGGCGAACACGGTCGCTGCATCGTGCTCGCTCGCGACTACCTTGTTGATGAAGGAGCGCTCGGGGACACCGGGTAGATCCTGCGCACGCATCCAGTTGGCCCCACCATCGGTCGTTCCGTGGATCAGGCCGTCGTCCGAACCGACGTAGATCGTTCCGGCCGCGACGGACGACTCCGAGATCGTCGTCAGTGTCGCGTACTTCGACATGGCCCCGTTGTCGTGGAGTGCGTCCAGCTCCCAGACGCGCCCCATGTACGGCAGCGAATAGCGCTCCGTGTCGGTTGTGAGGTCACCCGAAATCGCGGTCCAGCTGTCGCCCCGGTCGTCCGACGCCCAGAGTCGCTGCGACGCGTAGTAGATCCGGCTCGGATCGTGCGGTGACACCAGAATCGGCGAGTCCCAGTTCCAGCGCTCGGCCGGATCGCCCGGAGCTGGCTGAGGCTGGATGGCTACTTCCTCCCCGCTCAGGTGATCCACCCGCTGCAGATTTCCCTGCTGCGTCATCATGTACATCGTGTTCGCATCGGTCGGATCAAAGGCCACACCGTATCCGTCGGCACCGAGCGGAAAGAGCCAGTCCTCGTTCCGCACGCCCTCCGTCGTCTGCGTCCGCGCGGGAGCCCAGAGAGTTCCGAGGTCCTGTGCACCTGCGAGCAATTCGTAGAAGGGCTCGGAGTTCGAAGCCGCGATCTTGTAGAACTGCGCGATCGGCAGGTTAGGGAAATGACGCCATGTCGCGCCCCGATCGAAGGTCTCGTAAAGCCCCGCATCGGTCCCGCCGAGCATGTGAAGCGGATTGTCCGGGTCGATCCAGAGCGCGTGGTTGTCCGAGTGCTTGTCCCGGCCGGTTTCGAGATTGCCGAAGGTCGTCCCCCCGTCGTACGTCACCTGAAAGAAGACGTCCATTTGAATGACGACGTCGGCTTCGGTCGGCGAGGCTTCGATTTCCTGGTAGTAGTGCGGGCCCGTTCCGCCGGAGATGTACGTATTGCGGTGCTCCCAGCTCTCGCCGCGGTCGGTGGAGCGGTAGAAGCCCTGCTGTCCGCCATTCGATTCGATCGTGGCGTACACGAGATCCGGATCGGCAGGTGTCACAGCGAGTCCGATCTTGCCCATGTCACGTGTGGGAAGTCCGGTCGTGACCTCCTTCCAGGTACGCCCACCGTCCGTGGACTTCCAGAGACCGGTTTCGGGACCTCCACCCATGTACCCCCACGTGTGACGCCGACGCTGGAACGCGGCCGCGTAGACGGTGCCCGGGTCGTCCGGCGCAAACTCCAGATCGGTCACTCCGGTGTTCTCGTCGATCGTCAGGGTCGCGGTCCAGCTTCGGCCGCCGTCCTCCGACATGTAGACGCCGCGCTCACCGCCGGGTGACCAGAGCGGACCCTCGGATGCGACCAGCACGACGTCTGGATCTTCCGGGTGAACGAGGATTTTCCCGATATGCTCCGACTGCGGAAGCCCCATGTTCTCCCACGATGCCCCGCCGTCGAGGCTGCGATACACGCCGGTTCCCCATGCGACGTGGCGACCACTGACGTTCTCGCCGGTGCCGACCCAAACGATCTCCGGATTCGATGGAGCCAGCGCAATGTCTGCGATCGAGTAACTCGGCTGATCATCGAATAACGGCGTGAACGTCGTACCCGCGTTCGTAGTCTTCCACACGCCGCCGGACCCGACGCCGACGTACCACGTCGACTTGTCATGCGGATGAACCTCGACATCGGCAATTCGGCCACCTGCGACCGCTGGACCGACTTCGCGCAGGTGGAGTGCGGCGGCGGCCTGCTCGATGGACGCCTGAGCGGTGATGGACGTGGGGATCAGGAGCGCGGCGAGCGCCACGGTCATCGAGAGGCGGTGACTGCGGGAGTCGGGCATGGTGCGACAGGTTCGGGAAATGCGAAGCAACGGCCGGGTATCGTGCGGTCGCTCAAATCGCGGGGCAAGCGGCTTGCCTATCTTCAGATAACCCCTGCGTGTGACGTGGCGACGGTGCGCTGAGCACGGTCTTCGATCCCTTTCCAATTGAGGCTCTGAGTGAAATCCCTTGACGCGCTCCGTGCTCCCGTCTACAGGATGATCGATCCTACGGTGCGATGGATGGCCGCTCGTGGCATCCATCCCAATCTCGTGACCACGTGCGGCTTCTTGTGCGTCGTCGGGGCCGGATATCTCTACCATCTCGACCACGTGCGCTGGGCGGGGGCTCTGGTTCTGCTCGGAGGGATGTGGGACATATTCGACGGTCAGGTCGCTCGCGCCAGTGGGATGGCATCGAAGTTCGGGTCGTTCTATGACTCGACGCTGGACCGGATCAGCGAAATCGTCGTGTTCATGGGCCTCCTGTCGCTCTACAACACCTACGGCCCAGCACTCGCCGATGTCTGGATGATCTACGTGATCTTCGCCGCGATGGCTGGCTCGATCATGGTCAGCTACACACGTGCGCGTGCCGAGGGCCTCGGCCTCGATTGCACGGTCGGGCTGATGCAGCGGCCTGAGCGAGTCGTACTGATCGGAGCGGGGTCGCTGCTGTTTGGGCTCGACTTCGACGGATTCGTCCTGAAGTACGTGATCGTCATCGTCGCGATCCTCACGAATCTGACGGCCGTGCAGCGGATCCTGTGGGTGTGGAGGCACGCTGCGGGTGTTCCGGTGGACGATCCCTCTCTGCGAGGTCAGTAGCGGTTGGGCTAATCCTTCACCCTCGACTCGACGAAGACCGTCTGAGTCGGGTAGGCGAAGTCGATGCCTCGCGCCTCGAAGACCTCGTGAATGCGCAGGAAGACGTCCTGCTTGATGTCCATATGAAGGCCGTAGTCCGCCTCCACGATGATGTAGACCGCCTCGAACAGAATGGCAGAGTCTCCGTAATCGGCGAGATGTGCACGTTCGAAGCGGACTTTGTCCCCACCCTGACTTTCGATCGCGTCCTTGATGATCTCGGGGATCTCGCTGAGCACGCCGTGTGGCGTCTGATACGTGACCCCGATGTTCAGCACGACCCGTCGCTCGTACATGCGACCGTAGTTGCGAATTCGGCTCGAAAGCAGGTCGGTGTTGGAAAACACCACCTGCTCTCCCGACAGACTCCGAATACGCGTGGTCTTCAGGCCGATCGCCTCGACACTGCCCAGGTAGTCGTCGACCGTGACGAAGTCGCCCAGCACGAACGGTTTGTCCAGGACGATGGACAGTGAGGCGAACAGGTCGCCGAGGATGTTCTGAGCTGCCAACGCGACCGCGATGCCCCCGATGCCCAGGCCTGCGACCAGCGCCGTCACGTCGATACCGAAATTCTCGAGGGCGAGGAGAAGGACCAGCGACCAGAGGACCAGCTTGGCCATCACCCCGATGATGTTGACGGTCATCACCTCGGCCGGGTCGTCCGCGGCACGCTCGGCCGAGCGCATTTTCAGCCATTGCGACAGGCCTCCATCGGCCCAGAGACCCGTCTGCACCAGGAGTGCGACGATGGCCAGGGACTGCATGACCTGCCCGACGGTGAGGGGCACGGAGACGACAAGCGACCCTGCAAACGTGGCAACCAGAAAGAGCAGGCCTGGCTTCGTAGCGTTCAGAGCAGCCAGGAGGACGTCGTCCCAGTAGTGCTTCTCCGTAGACGCGGCGTTCAACAGTCGACGAAGACCGCGGAGCGCCACGACTCGGAGGAGTACGAAGCTCACGACGGTCACGCCGAGGGCGAATGCCCACGACTCGACCGCGTTACCGAGAACGACGGTTTCGAGAATGCTCATCGGTTGTCCTGACTCGTCAGACGTCGACGATGCAATGCTTCACAGCCTCGAGCCCATCCGAGCCACACCTCAGCGAATGGCGTCCGCCCCGATGGCCACGAGCCCGGCGCGAACCGCCTGTGCGTCTTCGGAGCCACGCGCACCGCTCGCTGCCATGGCCCCCACGATCTCACCGTTCATCATGATCGGGAGTCCGCCTTCGTAATGGATTCCGCCCGGGATCGAGTCCATCGTTCCGGCCGCGAGCGCCGCGCCGTACGCGCCGGACGTGCCACCCGTCGTGATCACCACGTGAACCTTCCGCATGACGATGTCCGTCGTGCGGGCCGGGGCGTTGTCCATGCGTCGGAGATAGAGAGGGACACCCTCGGCGTCTGCGACGTAGATCGTCAGGTTCCAGCCGTTCGCGCGCGCTTCAGCCTCGGCGGCGTCGACCGCAGCCTGAGCCTGGGCCATCGTCAGCTGAGCTTCGACCTGCATGGGCGAAAGAGCGAGTCCGAGCGCCACCAGCGCGAGAGCAAATCTCAGGAAGGGCGTCTTCATATCAGTCCAGGTCGTTGAGGGGTCGTAACGTTCCGCGAAATATACGGCTCGCTCGACCCGGGTGGGATACATCCGTGAAGCCGGGTCGGTCAGCCGGTGCGATCCTTGCTCAGCCGTTCGACGAGGTCACGATCGGAGCATCCAGACCTCCGATGCCCCAGCTCAGGCAGACGGCCAGCCAGGCGATCGCGAGGACGCCGTGGAACAGGCGGTTCGACGTACGCATCGCGACCAGAAAGGCGGCGCCGAATGCGACGAGCGAGAACAAGTGCAGCACATTCCAGTCCGTGCCGAGGGCTTGGCGCTCGAGCAGTGCGTCGGTGAAATCGACGAACTGAAATGCCAGGGCGAGGAGGAAGAAGCGCCCGCGGTTCTCCTCGAAGTGCGCGCGAAAGTCGACGATCTCGCTACCGCGCACGGGATACAGGAGGGCCGCGAGCAGGTACAGGACGACGGAGTACGCGACAAGCGTCAGAAAGTGGGGCAAGCTCCAGACCCGAACCTCGGTGAGCCCGAAGTTGAACCACCAGACGAGCAGCGTCGTGACGAAGACATTGGCCGTCCAGACGGCGTGGATCCAGTCGACACGCTCCTTCACTCGAGTGTCGAGGATCAGCGAGATACCGCTGAGAAGATGCACGACCGCCAGACCGGTCACCACAGAGATGAAGACGGTCAGGTATTCGTATGGAGTCATATCGAGAGTGCGGGCCGAGTGATGGGGGACAGCCCCGTCACGACCGGTCGACAACTTGCCGGTGCGGACGGCCGACGGACGCTAACACGCACGTCGAGTCGGCAACCCACAGGGACACTATGCGGTGGAATCGTCCCGGAACAGACTCCAGCAGCTGGGTCGCGGATAGCCTCGAGCGAGCCTAGCGCGTACCTATCAGGCTTCGGTCTGCACGACCCGAGATTCAGGGAATCCGACATGATGCTCTCATCCCGTGCCGCTCGCGTGGCTCAACTCGTCCTGCTGGTTCTGCTCGCCTCGACGCTTGCCTGTGCCAGCGAGCCCGGACCTCCGACAGATGGCCCCTTCGATGTCCTCATAACGAACGCACGGGTCGTGGACGGTGCGGGTAATCCATGGTTCCGGGCAGACGTCGGAATACGGGGTGACCGCATCGCCGCCGTGGGCGCGCTCTCCGATCAGCCGGCGCATCGAACGATCGATGCGGCCGATCGGGTGATCAGCCCGGGCTTCGTCGACATGATGGGACAGTCTACGACGGTCCTTCTGACCGATCCGCCGAGTGCAGAGTCGAAGCTCCGGCAGGGAATCACGACGTATCTCTCCGGGGAAGGGGGCTCGCCTGCTCCCAGAGCCGCCGAGGCCTCTCCGGTGGATGTGCAGGGCACCCAACATCAGTGGCAGACCTACGGGGAGTACTTCGCGCTACTCGAGCGCTACGGCATCCCGATCAACGTCGTGCACGACGTGGGGCTGACCCAGGTGCGTCGTGTGGTCCTCGGCGACGAGGATGTCCAGCCGACACCCGAGCAGCTGGAGGAGATGAAGTCGCTGGTCCGGCAGGCGATGGAGGACGGTGCGGTTGGGACGTCGACCTCCCTGATCTACCCGCCGGCGATCTACGCGAGCACGGACGAGCTCATCGAGCTGACTCGTGTCGCGGGCGAGTTCGGCGGTGTCTACTTCACGCACATGCGCAACGAGAGCCACGCCGTGCTCGATGCGATCCGGGAAGCGATCGCCGTCGGGTCCGGTGCCGGCGTGCCCGTGCATATCTATCACCTCAAGGCTGCCGGGCAGGAGAACTGGCCGCTCATGGCGGAGGCGCTCGCGCTCATCGACTCGGCACGCGCCGAAGGCATGGATGTCACGGCCGACATCTATCCCTACGTGCGTAACGGGATCGGTCTCGGTTCATTCCTGCATCCGCGGCACTATGCGGCGGGCACCCGCCCGTTTCTCGAAACGCTCGGTGACCCGGCGATGCGCGCGGAACTTCGTCGCGAGGTCGAGACGACCTCAGACTGGGAGAACTGGTATCGGCACGTGGGCATGAACTGGGACAACGTGCTGATCGTGTCCGCACCGGATGCCGTCGACGCGGCCGTGATCAACCGTTCGATCACGGAGGCCGCCGAGGTCCTCGGCACGGATCCGTGGAACGCCTTCTTCGACCTCGTGCAGGCAGGTGGAGTGAGCGTGAATCCGCAGAGCATGAACGAGGAGCAGAAGTGGCTCGCGCTCGAGGCCGAGTACGTCATGATCGATACAGACGCATCCCCGGTGAACCCGGAAAGCACGGACAGCTCCCATCCGAGGGCATTCGGAGCCTTCCCGCGTGTGATCGCCAGGTATGTCAGGCAGGACAGCGTGCTCAGTCTCGAGGATGCCGTGCGGAGGATGTCCTCCATGGCGGCGCAGCGGCTCGGATTACACGACCGTGGCTTCGTCACACCCGGGATGGCCGCCGACCTGGTGGTGTTCGACCCGGAGCAGATCCGCGACATGGCGGAGTTCGGAGCCAACGCGATGAGGTACGCGGAAGGGGTCGACTACCTTTTCGTGAACGGCACCCTCGTGATCGATGACGGGGAGCTGATGGATGTCGCGCCTGGTCGGGTGCTCCGGCGAGGGGGCTTCTGATGATGCGCACACGGTGTCTGTCGCTCCTCATGCTGCCGCTGCTCGGATGCGGGGCTGAGGGGCCATCGGCTGGTGCCGACGGCCCCATCCATCCCGGTGTGGACGCGGTCTTCGCCGACCTCGACCGGGACGATGCACCGGGGGCCGCGGTGGGCGTGCTTCTCGACGGCGACGTGGTGCACCGAGCCGGCTACGGGATCGCCAACATGGATCACGGCATCCCGATCACACCGGAAACGGTGTTCGACATCGCGTCGATTTCGAAGCAGTTCGGCGCGATGGCGGCGCTCCTCCTCGAAGGGGAGGGCCGTCTCGACTTCGACGCCGATGCAGGCGCGTACGTGTCGGAACTACCCGACTTCGGGTCGACGATCACACCACGCCATCTCGTGCACCACACCAGCGGGATTCGGGACTGGCCGCACTCGATGATGCTCGGCGGCGTGACGTACACGGACGTCATCTCGTTCGAGCAGATTCTCCGCATGCTGTACCAACAGGAGGACCTCGATTTCCCGCCGGGGTCCGAGTACTCCTACTCGAACACCGGCTACAACCTCCTGGCACGCATCATCGAGGTGCAGTCCGGCGAGACGTTTCGAGCGTATACGGATGCCCGGATTTTCGAGCCGCTCGGCATGGCGAGCACGCACTTTTCCGACGACTACCTGGAGATCGTTCCGGGTCGTGCGGAGTCGTACGCACCGACGGATGACGGCACATATCGCCGAGTCGTGAACCAGCTCACGGCGCTGGCGTCGAGCTCGCTCAACACGTCGATGGACGACTTCCTGGTCTGGATGAAGAACTACGAGACGGCTGAAGTGGGCGGGGCGGCCATGCTGGAGCGCATGCTGGAGCGCGGCGTCCTGAACGACGGTGAATCGCTGAACTACGCGTACGGCCTGAGTGTGGGCGACTACCGTGGCCTTCCGACGTTTGGACACGGGGGCAGCTGGGCCGGCTATCGAACGAACTTCGTACGCTTCCCAGAGCAGAACCTTTCGGTCGCGGTGTTCTGCAACGTCTCGAACTGTGACCCGGCCGGCCGCGCCCGCCGGGTGGCCGAGGTCTTCCTTGAGGATCAGATGGGGCCTGCCCCCGATGGACCGCCCGAAGCCCCCGATCCGGAACCGGCTCACCTGACCGCAGAGCAACTCCGCGCCTTCGAGGGTTGGTACCGAAGCACCGAGCTCGACTCGAGCTACGAGATCGTCTCCATCGACGGGGCGCTCGTCGCCCATCACTGGCGTAATGCACCTGCAACGCTGACTCCCTCGGGCGAGGATCACTTCATCGGAGATCGGGGGTGGCTGCCTCGGGTGAGGTTCACCCGCGACGCATCCGGTCGACTGACGGGCTTCACCGCCTCCGGCAGTCGTGTTCGGGACATGGTCTTCGAGCGGCAGCGGTCCGAGTGAGTCGGGATGATCGTGACGCCAGCGTTCGCGTTCTGCGCGTCGGAGCAGTGCTGGGGCTCTGCCTTGCCGCAGGCGCGTGTGCCGAGCCTTCGCCCGAGATGACGGACACGATCGATCCCGAAGCGATTCGTCCCTTCACGGTCGACGTGCCCGAGCAGGTCCTTACCGACCTGAACGACCGGCTGGACCGGACTCGCCTCCCGGACCAGATCCCCGAGACGGGGTGGACGTACGGAACGGACGGGGCGTACCTCGCCGAATTGCTCGAGTACTGGCGCGACGACTTCGACTGGCACGCGCAGGAGCGGGCTCTGAACGAGTTCGACCAGTACAAGACCGTGATCGACGGGGTGGATCTGCACTTCATTCACCAGCGGTCAGCCAACCCCGACGCGACTCCCCTTCTTCTGATTCACGGGTGGCCCGGCTCGGTCTTCGAATTCACCGGGATCATCGATCGTCTGATGGACCCCGTATCCGACGGAGGGGATCCTGGCGATGCGTTCCACCTCGTGATTCCCTCGCTGCCCGGCTTCGGCTTTTCGAGCGCGCCCACGGAAGCCGGGTGGAGTCCCGAGCGGATGGCGGACGCCTTCGCGACCCTGATGGATCGTCTAGGCTACGAGAAGTATGGCGTTCAGGGTGGGGACTGGGGCGGAATCATCGGTCGGTCCGTCGCCGGCAACTACCCGGACCACGTGATCGGCTTTCACACGAACTTCGTCCTCGGTGGGCCGGCGCCGGGAACGGATCCCGATGCAGGTGTGACGGACGACGAGCGCGCCCTTCGCGCCGAGCGCGTCGAGGCGTTCGCCGAGGGAAGCGCGTATCAGGACATTCAGGGCACGAAGCCTCAGACCCTCGGCGTCGGGCTGAATGACTCCCCGGCGGGTTTGGCGGCGTGGATCGTGGAGAAGTTCCACGGCTGGAGTGACAACGACGGGAATGTCGAGGACGCCTTCACGAAGGATCAGGTGCTCGCCAACGTCACGCTCTACTGGGTGACCGGTAGCATCACGTCCTCCGCTCGGATCTACTACGAGTTTCGCCATGCCCCGAGCCGACGCCCCGTGTCGTACGTGTCCGTCCCGACGGCGGGCGCCATCTTCCCCAAGGAGATCTATTTCACGCCGCGCGCGTGGGCGGAATCGCGGTACAACATCGTGCGTTGGACCGAGATGCCGAGGGGTGGCCACTTCGCCGCCCTCGAAGAGCCCGAACTGCTCATCGAGGATGTGCGTGCCTTCTTTCGGGAGGTACGAGCCGCCCGTTAGAGCGCTTGGCGTGCGATTCGCTCGTTACAACCACACCTTAGCTTTGCTTGGGCATCATCGGTTCCCGGGTCTCACCGCTCTGACCGGGGCTGGTGATCATTTCAAAGAGGAGCTCAGGTGTCTTCCGAAACCCCCACTGTCGACAAGCCTCGCCTGATCGATCGCTTCCTGAACGCGATCGAGGTGGTCGGGAACAAGCTGCCCGATCCGGCGGTGCTGTTCGTCATCAGCCTCTTCATCGTCTGGGGCCTCTCGTGGGTCCTGTCGGGAATCGCCTTCGTGGAGATCGATCCCCGGTCGGGTGCCCCGATCGCGGTGACCAATCTGCTGACGGGGCAGGGGATGGCGGCCTTTCTCGCAGGAATGGTTCAGACCTTCGCCGCGTTTCCACCGCTCGGTGTGGTGCTCGTCGCCATGCTCGGCATCGGCGTAGCGGAGCATGGAGGGTACATCAACGCGGGACTCCGCATCGTCCTGGGGGTTACGCCCAGGGCGCTCCTGACGCCGATGCTCATCCTCGTCGCGATCGTCAGTCATACGGCGACGGACGCCGGCTATGTTCTCGTGATCCCGCTCGGAGGCGTGATCTATTACGCCGCAGGCCGACACCCGCTCGCCGGCATCGCCGCTGCATTTGCGGGCGTGTCCGGCGGCTTCAGCGCAAACTTCATCCCGTCCGGGATTGATCCGCTCCTTCAGGGCTTCACACAGGGTGCGGCGCAGCTCATCGACCCCGCGATCCTGGTGAACCCGCTGTGTAACTGGTTCTTCACCTCGGCGTCCAGCATCCTCATCGTCCTGGTCGGGTGGTATCTGACGGACAAGGTCGTCGAGCCTCGACTCCAGGCCACGGCGGTCGACGGGGATCCGGATGAGATGCCGGAGATGAAAGAGATCGACCGCCGCGAGCGGATGGCCTTCTGGGCTGCTACCGGCGTCATGGCGGCCGGACTCGCGCTCCTCTGGATTGCTGCTGCGCCGGCCACCTCACCGCTTCGGGCGCCCGACGGGGACCTCACGGCTTTTTCAGCGCCGCTGATGCAGTCGATCGTCCCGCTCATCTTTCTCTTGTTCATGATTCCCGGAACGGTATACGGATACGCTGCGGGTACATTCAAGGAGAGTAAGGACGTCATCGATGCCATGACGAAGGCGATGCAGCAGATGGCCTACTACATCGTCATGGCGTTCTTCTGCGCCCTCTTCATTGCGGCGTTCGGAACATCGAATCTGGGTGCGCTGCTGGCCGTAAAGGGAGCCAACTTTCTCCGGGAGCTCGCGCTGCCGGCTGGCTTCACCATCGTCGGGATCATCTTTCTCACCGGCTTCGTGAACCTGGCCGTCGGGTCAGCTTCGGCGAAGTGGGCGCTCCTCGCGCCGATCTTCGTCCCCATGCTCATGCAGCTGGGGATCAGCCCCGAACTGACCCAGGCCGCGTACCGGGTGGGTGATTCGACGACAAACATCATCACGCCCTTGATGCCGTACTTCCCGCTGGTGGTCGTCTACTGCCAGCGCTACGTGAAGGGCCTCGGGATCGGGTCGCTCGTCTCGATCATGTTGCCGTACTCCATGTTCTTCATCGTGCTGTGGTCAGCGTTCCTGCTCGCGTACTGGGGCCTCGGGATCCCGCTCGGGCTGCAGGCGCCGTACACCTATCCAGGCTGATCAGCAGGCCCGGTCGCCTGCGGGATCAGGGCTCGTCGGATACCCGGCGAAAACGGAGGTGAACCACACGGCCGGCGTCGAGCTCGAAACCCGTGACCGCTGACCCGTTACGCTGAAAACGAAGGACGAGATCTGGATCCAGCCGGTCACCCGGCAGAGGCTCGCCCGTCGCAAGTGTATCGCCCGCAATCTGGAAGAGCACCTCGTCGATCCCTGCCCCTGCGCGGACTCGGAGCTCGTTTCCTGACACGTCGATGCGGTACTCGACATCCAGTTCAGTGCTGTAGTAGGAGCCGACGTATGCCTCTGGATCGGTGGGCTTCTCTGCAGGGACTCCGGACGGTTCGCGGACCTGCGACTCCCTGTCCTGAGGCGCGGGCCCGAGACGGTTGCCGAGCACCACGTCGGCGACGCGTCTCGTTCGGGTACCGGGGTCGCCATCGGACCGGTTGCACAGGGTAACGAGCCCGATCCCTTCGGTCGGGAACCGCAGGGTATGCGCGCGGAAGCCCACGAACGAGCCGCCGTGCCCGATGGTCGGCAGGCCACGGTACGTCCCGTGGCTGAGACCGAGCGCATACGGGATCTCCTCACCGGAGGTGAGCACGCCGGGTGCCTGCACGATCGCGGTGAGCCCGCTGCGAAGATCGTCGCGATCCTGGGCGGTGAGCCACTTCGCCATGTCCTCGACGGACGTATACACCCCTCCGTCTCCGATCATGTCGAGCGTGGTCATCGAGGTGCGAAAGCCACCGTCGCGCAGGGGGGCATACCCGTCGGCACGCAGACGGACGATGTGGTTATGGTCGTCGTGAAAATGCGAGCTACTCATGCCGAGCGGGCCGAAGAGCACCTCATCGGCGTACTCGCGGAAGGACATTCCGACTGCGCGAGAGACCGCCTCCGTGAGGAGGAAGTAGCCCGAGTTGCTATAGAGGTACTCGGACCCGGGATCGAAGTTGAGTTCTGCCTGGGCCGCTTGCCGGGCGATGAGCTCGGCCTCTGTGTAGAAGTCGTCGCCACGAAGACCACGAAGTCGCATGAGCGTCAGGTAGTCTCGGAGACCGCTGGTGTGGTTGAGTGCGTGAACGATGGTGAGGCGGTTCCCGTAGTCGGGGATCTCCGGGACCCACGTCCGCAACTCGTCCTCGAGACTGAGGTGCCCCTCCAGCGCCGCGATGGCTACGACCGCACCGGTGAACTGCTTCGACACCGAGCCCGATCGGAAGACCGACCGGGTCGTGATCGGGATCCCATGCTCGAGATTTGCGAGACCATACCCTCGACCGTACACGAGACGTCCGTCGGAGACGACACCGAGCGCGCACCCGGGGGTCTGTGGCGTATCGAAGTCCGCGAAGACCGCGTCGATGGCGTCGGTATCGAAGCTCGCCTGGGCGAGAGCTTCTGCCGGCGTACCGGTGAGGATGCCCACGAGCAGGAGCGCGTTCCGCTTCGGCCCGAATCGTAGCAGTCCTGTCGTCATCGACCCGATCCCCTCAGAACCCGGCCCGGCATGGCCCCCGTTGGGCCGTCCGGGGAGTAAACGCGTTGGCCGTTCACCCACACGCCTTCGATGCCGCGTGAGGGCTCGTTGGGCAATTCGGGCGTAGCGAGGTCGAGAACCGTATCCGGGTCGAAGAGCACGAGGTCGGCGAAGTTGCCCGGTTCGATCCGTCCACGCCCCACGATCCCCATATGGTCCGCGGCGAGGGACGTCATCCGCTGGACGGCGCCCTCGAGCGCAAGGTCTCCGCGTTCGCGAACGTATCGCCCGAGGACCCTGGTAAAGGCGCCGAAGCCCCTGGGATGCCGGCCCGCAAGACCTCCGTCGCTGGACACATTCGTGTGCGGCCACGCAAGGAAGACGGCGATGTCTTCGGTGATCATGCTGCGGGCGATCACGCTTTCGCGGCCGTCAATCGCATCCACCTCCTCAATCAGTTCGAGGTAGACGTCAACCGGCGGACGGCCACGGGTCTCTGCGATCTCGCTGAGTGTCATGCCGACGTACGACGGGTCCGGCTCGAAGGCTGCGATGAGCATCCCATCCGGTGGAGCGAGCTCTTCCAGGGCAAACTGGGCCGCCTCACGGGTGAACTCTCGGTCCGGGAAGAGCACGGTCATGGTCGACTGCCAGAACTCGTACGGGTAGACGTCCGCGGTGACGTCGATTCCCTCCGCTCTCGCCTCATCGAGGATCGCGATCACCTCGTCGGCACGGCCCCACAGGCTTCTCATGGCGAGTTTCATGTGCCCGATCTGGACCGGCATCCCGGTTTCGCGCGCGATCGTCAGAAGCTCGTCGAGTGCCTCGAAGAAGGCGCGGTCCTCGCTCCGCATGTGGCTGATATACCGGCCGCCTGCGTCGGCCGTGATCCTGGCGAGCGTCAGCACCTCTCCGGTCTCGGAGTAGATACCCGGGTCGTATTCGAGTCCTGTGGAGAGGCCCGTCGCCCCGGCCGCGAGCTCCTGCTGGAGGAGCGCGACCATCTCCTCGATCTCGGCCTCCGTCGCCGGCCTGCGATAGTCGTCGCCCATCACCGCCGCGCGGATGGTGTTGTGCCCTGCGTATGCGGCGACATTGATCGCAGTGGGTGAAGCTTCCAGGGCCGAGAAGAAGTCGGCCAGAGGAAAGGGGGACCCCCCGTCCTGGCCGGCTACGATCGTCGTGATGCCCTGGCTGACCGCGGCGAGCGCCTCTGGCATCTCGGTCAGCCCTCGGTCGTGATGGCTATGCGTGTCGATGAAACCGGGTGCCAGTACGAGACCGTGCGCCTCGACCACGGGCTCGCCCGGGGCGGGCTCGACGGGGCCAACCTCGGCGATCTGGTCACCTCGGACGCGGACGTTGGCCTCCACGCCCATCGCTCCGGTACCGTCGACCACCGTGGCACCGGTAATGACGAACGACTGCAACACATCCTCCGCCGATCCGCACCCACTGAGCAGCAGCGTGCCGGCGAGGAGGGATGTCGCGCGGAGCACCGCCGGCTCCCATGCACCTCTTTTCAGCCGCGCCCGCATCGCGTCTCTCCTAGCGGAAGAACCGATTCCTCTGGAACTGATGGAACGGCTGGACTCTCAGCACCGACATGGGCTGGTGTGACAGCACGCGCATCATCGGCACCTGCTGACGCTCCGACATGATCTGTGCAGCACGCTCGCGCATGCGCTCTGCCTGCCCCGGGTCGATTTCGGACATGGAGCGCCCACCGAGCATCGATTCGAGCACCGCGTCCTCGGACTCGGGCGTCTCTTCCAGGATGTGATCCGTCCAACCCCACGTGATGAGGTTGTCGTCGGTCTCGGGCTCCATCAGGTACGCGATGAGGTTCCCCATCGACTGGCCTGTCGGAATCCAGAACCACCCCTCCTGCACGTCGACGCGCTCCGACTCCTTCTCGACGTCGACCGCCTTGAGGTAGTGTCCCTGGAAGTACGACTCGGTTCGCACGTCAGTCGCGTAGTAGACCTCGGCGTCGAGCGAGCCGGGGCCCGTGAAGCGGTACACGGCGATGTCGTGATCCAGAAGAATCGGCACCACCGCTGCCATCGCGGGGGGCATGATGTAGCCGACCGGGCGTGAGGTCGTCCGGGTCGGCACCCAGCGCAGCCACACGGGGACGTTCTGGAGCGAGTAGCCGGACTCCGCGTTCTCGTCAGGCATCCAGACCGGCTCGTTACCGCGGTTGCTCACCTCGTAGTCGAGGATGACCTCGCCCTGACCCGCGTGCCCGGCGCTGATGGCGCGCATGCGTGAGGCGGTGGTCAGTTCGCGAATCTCCTGACGCCGCTCCGCGGCCACCTCGAGGATCGTGCTCAGTGCGATCACGCCACCGCGGATCTGGTGGTAATAGCGCTCATCCTCCGGGATCTCCACGACGGTGCCGTCCTGAAGAACGCGCCGCGAGTTCCGAGGCGTTTCCAGCAGGATACCGATGGTGTTGGTGAGCCCCGTGTAGACGTGGTGCTTCCTGGGCTCGACCGAGGTCGAGCCCCAGCCGCGCTGACCGTTCTCCGTACGTACGCCGGAGTAGTCGAAGGCCCGGTAGTCTTCCGCTTCCGCCGCGTCCCGGATACGGGGAAAGATGTTGTTGTACGGCCACGCCCGGAGTGCCGCATCGGCAGCCGGGTTCAGCGTCCCCTGATACGTGATGACGTACGGGTCGGACCCGCCGTGGTGCCCATCGACGTGGATGTCGGGCGTCCACTCCGTCATGACCTGCGTGACGTAGGCGTGGATCTCCTGCGACTCGAGCTTCACATAGTCGCGGTTCATGTCATAGCCGGCCTCGTTCGTGCGCCGTCGTACCTCGCCGCCGTCCGGATTCGTCAGCGGTGTGCCGATCACGATCACGTCGTCGAGGACGTGCTGGAGGTCTCCTGCGATCAGTTCCTTCGCGACCAGCTGGAAGGACTCCTTGGGCGACACCTCACCCCCGTGAACCGAAGGGGCCACGAAGACGATAGTCTTCCCCGAGCGGATCGCGTCCTGTGGGTTCACAATGGGGTCGCTCGAGATGACGATGAGGTTCATCTCGCGGCCCATGAGCGTTTCGGTCAGCGGCTGCATGCTGACCAGCTCGCTCATTGCATCGAGCTCGTACCAGAACTCCATCAGCGGCTCGAACGGAGTCGGCCCGGAGCGGAAGTCCTGCTGCTCCTGCCACGTCTCGGGGAGCTGCTGACCACCCGCAGAGATCGGGGCCCAGGCGATGAGGGCGAAAACGAGGAACGGCAGGACGACTCGGGTGCGATACGGCATGGGACGGCTCACGAGGAAGCGGCTTGAGGTACGGGGCGGGCAATCTGTGCAACGGTGAGGAACCCGGCCAGTTGAGGGGCGCACCGAACCCCATCTGCGGTGTCCGGTCGCGCCGGTCGGCCGCCGATCCCATGTTCTGCCATCCTGGGCGGCGGGCCGCCGCCGGTTCGATTCACCTCCTCGGAGATGGTCATGATCGTCACTCGTGTCCGCCGCAATACGCTCGCTGTTCTGTTCGTGTGCGCGTTCACCGTCCACGGCTGCGCGCCGGCGCCGGATCGTGCCGGCTCGAGCGGGGACACGGACGCGACATCGCCGGTCCCCGAGCCCGACGTCGTCCTGACTGCAGACCAGACGCACGCGCGCTGGAGCTCCGCGATCCCTCCCGTTGTCTCAGTCCGATCCGGAGCTGTGGTCGAGGTACACACGATGGAGGCGTCCGACGGCCAGTTCGATGTGGGTTCGACGGCCGCGGACGTCGAGACGCTGTCGTTCGATCCGATCCACCCCCTGACCGGGCCGGTCGCCGTCGAAGGCGCCTCTCCGGGTGATGTACTCGCGGTCACTCTGCTCGACATCGAGGTCGAGGAGTGGGGCTGGGCGGCGATCGTCCCCGGCTTCGGGTTTCTCGCCGATCGCTTCACGGAGCCGGTCTACATGGGCTTCGAAATCGATCCGGATGCCTCGCACATCCGGTTCAACGATCGGATGTCGGTCCCCCTCGCGCCTTTTCCGGGTGTGATGGGCGTTGCGCCCGCGACCGATTCGATGCTGGCGACCATCCCGCCGCGCGCGAACGGGGGAAACATGGACAACAAGCACATGGTCGAGGGGACGACGATCTATTTTCCGGTCTTCGTCGAGGGTGCCAACTTCTCGATCGGTGATACGCATGCCGCCCAAGGGGACGGAGAGGTCTCGGGCACGGCCATCGAGGCGGGGATGCGGATCCGTTACCGGATCGAGGTCGTCGAAGGCGCACGTCCGATCGCGGAGCCGCAGTACGAGACCGACGAGTACTACGCAGTCACCGCCTTCGCGACGACGCTCGACGAGGCGGCCATGAAGGCGACGTCGTACATGATCGACTACCTGATGGCCGAGCACGGGCTGACGGCGGAAGAGGCGTACATCCTCTGCTCGATCGCGGGGGACCTGAAGATCTCGGAGGTCGTCGACGTGCCGCATATGCTCGTGAGCATGCACATGTCGAAGGAGGTATTGGGGATGAGGTAGAGGCTTGGGGGCCGGGTCGAGCTCGTGCGTCAGGCCGGGCCAGCACCGTGTGAGGATCCTGCAGCTGGCGCGCAGTAGCATCCTGCGCCCGGGTGCCCCACGTTAGGTCCATGGTCCGTTCGTTCAGGCCTCCAAACAGGAGTCGTTTCGAATGCAGTCCGACGTCGCGCCTCACTCTGATTCGCCGCTGCCCGACGAACCTGAAGCCGGGCCGGATACCGGGAACACGCCCGGAGCGTACGGACTCGATGGCGCGCTGGTGGACCCCGAGGGCGTGTCGAACCGACTCCGTCGCAGGCTGCAGCGGCAGGCCAAGCTCTATGGCTCTGATTCCGCGAAGGCGTACCTCGCCAAACTCCTGGAGCTCGAGGTCGGGGGAGAGGATTTCTACGACCGCGCCGAGGAGGTCCTCGGCGTCTCGTCCGGGAGTCTTCGCCGCCTCATCGAGGGACCGGGGCGGGAGCCATGAAGACGAGTACGATGAGTCGCTGATCACTCGTATTCCGGACTCCGTGGGGTATGCCTGCCGGTGCGACGAGCATCATGCCCGCGCCCATTTCGATATCGCGCCCCTCGAGGAGGAACAGGCCGTTCCCCTCGAGCACGTGGTAGACCTTGTCCTGATCCGCGTGTCCATGGAGCGCATGCTCCTGACCGGGCTCGAAGGCATTGAGTCCGACCAGCATCCGATCCGACATGAAGATGGTGCTCTTGCCCATCTTCGCGGCGTTGAATTGGGCGAGTGATTCGGGCTGGATCAGCTCGGGGTGGTTCACGGGTTACTCGGGGCATGGGGACGGGGGAGCCCTCGAATGTAGCGGCGAGGCCGAATGACTTTCCCCCGGCGGCCGGATAGCTTCGGCCCAGCACGGCCGACCACTCTCAAGAACAGACATGACTCGTTTCACCCTTCGTTTCGTGACCACGCTGATGGTCCTCGGTGTTCTGTCCTCACCGTCGGCGATCCGGGCGCAGACGAACGACAGCGCGGCCCAACCGCTGGAGATGACCTACTTCGGCGCAGCGGGATGGAAGATCACCGACGGCAACGTGGTCGTACTCGTCGATCCATGGCCATCGCGTCTCAAGTACGGTGGTGGCGGACATCCCGACGACGACCGGCCGGACTTCGCGAGGACGGATCTCGCCTGGTCCGACACGACCCTCATCGATTCGCTGATCACCGAGGCCGATTTCATTCTGGTGCACCATGGGCATTTCGATCATCTGGGCGACGTCCCGTACATCGCGCGCAAGACGGGTGCGAAGGTGATCGGGACCGAGACCACCATCATGATCCTGCGTGCGTACGGGATCCCGAACGATCAGTTGTACGCGGTGGGCGGCGGGGAGGATTACCAGTTCGACGACTTCAGCGTGCGCGTGGTACCGGGTATCCACTCTGCGCTGAATGAGAAGCACTACCACGACACGCGCCGGTACGACCGGTTCACCGAACTCGAGGCCCCTCTGCGGATCGAGCAGTTCATCGAGGGTGGGTCACTCAGCTTCCTCGCGCGTTTTGATCGCCATGAGGTACTCACCATGGGATCGATGAACTTCATCGAGCGCGAGTTCGAGGGCCTCGAGCCCGACATCCTCCTCGCGGGGATCAACGGCTCGCGGCTGGGGCTGTACGACTACGACCGTCGGCTGCTCGAGACGACGGGCTTCCCACCGGTCGTGATCCCGACACATTGGGACAACTTCAGGTTGCCGTACGGGTTTTCACAGCAGCCCAACATTGAGCGAAACATCCTGCCGTTCATCGAGACCGTCGGTGAACTGTCCCCCGGGACGAGGGTGATCACGCCGGTCCACCTCGAGCCTTTCCTGGTCCGATGAAGACACGCCTCCTGGTCTTCCTCGTGGTTGTCGCGGCCACGCCTCGGTTCGCGACCGCGCAAATCGACTTCCGAACGACGAACCGGCTCGTGTTCGGTACACCTGCCGACCTGACAGCATCGATCGTGTTCGCCGACGTGGATGGCGACGGCGACGCCGACGCTCTGCTGGCCAACGGACGCCACTGGGCACAGGTGAACGAGGTGTACGTGAACAACGGCTCGGGGCAGTTCACCTTCGGGTATCCGCTCGGCCTCGAGAAAGCGACAACGTATGCGGTCCCGGCCGGCGACCTGGACGGCGACGGTGATCTCGACGTCGTCGTGGGTAACGATCGCGCCGAGAATTGGGTCTACCTGAACGACGGGGCGGGGAACTTCGAGCGGGTATGGTCCGTGGGGTCGGACATCGAACCGACCCGGTCAGCGCAGCTGGCCGATCTCGACGGCGACGGTCACCTGGATGTGCTCGTGACGAATCGAGGGACACCGAATGGATTTTACCTGAACGACGGCAGCGGCCGCTTCGGGCCAAAGCGGCCCTTCGGTGATCCCGATGGTTCCACGATCGCGGTGGCGATCGGTGACGTTGATGGGGATGGAGACGTGGACCTCGTGCTTGCGAACCGAGATGGACAGGCCAATCAGATTCTGTTCAACGATGGGACGCTCGGATTCGACGAGGTCCGTGAGTTTGGCACCGGTTCGGACGAAACCCGGTCCGTTGTGCTGGCCGACCTGAACCAGGACGGCATTCTCGACATCGTCGCCGCCAACATCGGTGAGCCGAATGCCGTCTATCTGGGCACGGGAGGCGGCTGGTTCGAGGACGGAATCACGTTTGGACAGGATGAGGGCACATACGCGTCGACCGTCGCGGATTTCGACGGAGACGGCGATCTGGACATCCTGGTCGGAAACGTAGGCGGTAGGAATGCGATCTACGTCAACGAAGACCTCGGCCGAAGGTGGAGCGAGCAACTCGTAGGGGTGGAGGTCGAATCGACCTACGGTGTCGCGGCCGCAGACGTGAATGGAGACGGCTTGCCGGACATCGGCTTCGCGAATTCGGAGTCGCTGAATCGACTCTTCCTCAACGTTCCTGCACGCTGAGTACGACGGGCGTCAGCGTCCGTCCGGATCAGTCGCCCTCTTGTCTCAGATGTCAGGCGTAGAGCGGAGGTTGATCTCGAGGTAGATCGGTCCGCGCAGGCGTGTGGACGGCCCGGACGGAGGGCGCGGCGGGCCGGCCGGCTCCGGCGGAGCTTGCCCCTGTGCTGGCAGGAAGGAAGGAGCTCGCTCGGGATCGAACTCCAGCGAGACGGTTGACCCATCGTCAGGATCGACCATTCCCTTCCGTACTTCGAGTACGCGGGCGGTGGCCTCCTCTCGAGAAAGCTGGAGCGCGGTTGCCAGCTCTACCGCCAGTTGTTCGACTGACGGCCCGACACGTTTGGCCATGATCACGCCCACGACCCGTTTGCCGCAGTCCAGGGTCAGGCCGTAGCGCGCGCGAAGGTTGTTGGCTGTCGAAAGGGGCGCCCACCCCTTCTCCAGCTGCTTGCGCCCATGCGCCAGGACTTCTTCGACGAATGCCCGGTCGGGTGTGTGCATGCGGTGGCTCGGTCTCGTTACGCTGCGCGGGTTAACCCTGCGATGATCAATCTATGGTCATGAGGAGGTCGTGTCGGCACGGGCAATGCGCCGTCGGCTGCGCTCAGTCTATCACCCAGCGCCGGTAGAGAAAGCTGTCCTGATCCCACTCGATCGGGCCCATCTCGTTCGTGATATGCCAGGTCACGAGAAAGTTCGATCGAAGCTCTCGTCGCACGCCTTCCAGGTCGAGTGGCTGATCGAGGTCGTCGGTCGGTTTGTGATAGCGCTCCACGATCCACGTGTCGAGTTCACCCTGCGCGTCACGATCCGGGTCGATAGCGCTTCGTCCGCCCTGAACCCAGATCGCCGGAATGCCCTGGCGGACGAAGGCGTACTGGTCGCTCCGGATGAAGAGATTCTCACCCGGTGTAGGATCTGGAGCCACGGGCGTGCCTGTGATCCCGACCGCGTAGTCCACGGCCTCGGACAGGTTGGAGTGCTCGTAACCAAAGGCGAGTACGTCGGTGGCGGCCGTGATCATCCCCATGACGCCATCCATATTCTGGTTCGCCACCACGCGCCCGGAGCCGATGGACGGGAATCGGGCGAAGTACTCAGACCCGAGGAGACCGGACTCCTCGGCGGTCACCCAGAGGAAGAGCACCGAGCGGCGAGGACGCTCCACGCGGGTGAGCGCGGCTGCCAGCGTCAACAGCGCGGCCGATCCCGATGCGTTGTCGAGCGTTCCATTGTAGATGGTGTCCCCGTCGAGCTGCGCCCCCACGCCCAGGTGATCCAGGTGTGCCGTGAGCACCAGAACCTCGTCACGGAGTTGTGCGTCCGAACCAGGGAGCAGGGCGGCGACGTTTGCGCTCTCGAAGGATTCGTGGTTGAAGGTGGCTCGGACTCGGCCGCTCACCCCGAGGTCGAAGGACCTGGGCTGTCCCGCACGGAGGCTCGCCAGTACGTCGTCCGGTCGATGGCCCGCGTCCGTGATCCACGCGGCTGCGACCCGCTGAGGAACCGTCACCGAGGCCTCGAGCTCTTCGGGGACCGACGGGTCCTGGACGGCATCGTCGGGGACCGTGTAGCGAACGCGAGGGCGAGCGTCCTCGCCCACCTCGTCGGGCTGAACGATCACGACCCCGGCGGCACCGCGGGCCCTCAACTCCGCGTCGCGGGAGGCACTGCTGGAGAGCACCGTTCGTTCGAGAGAACCGAAGTCATCCGGAGCCCCGGTGACGACCACGACCAGCTTGCCCGCTACGTCGATACCGTCGAAGTCGTCGTACCCGAGTCCGGGGGCACTGATGCCGAAGCCGGCGAAGACCATCGGTGCTTGAACGTCGGTCTCCGTGCGGGTCGTGCGGGGGGAGAGGACATAGTCAGATCCGTACGTCAGCGCCCGATCTGAAACGGAGAAGTCGGCTTCCGCCGATTCGACACTCGCCCGGCGAAAGCTGATCGGCTGCATATACGTCCCCGCCATTCCACCTGGCTCGAGTCCGAGGGCGCGAGACTCCCGGGCGACGTAGGCGGCAGCCGAGTCGTACCCGGCGGTGCCCGGACGACGGCCGGCCATGGCGTCCTCCGACAACGCCGTCATGTGATCGAGGAAGGCGTCGATCGACAGAGAGTCGAGCGCCTGGTCGACTGACAGGGCGCGACCGGTCGTGCTGCACGAGGCGGTGGCCAGGAACACAGTCGCGGCTGCGAGGGCAGGTAGTCTGGGCATGACGGATTCTAGCTTTCCTCGGCCACGAGGGTCAGGGCACGCGGGGCGGTCGGGCACACGCCTGCTGGATGAGCAAACGTCCCCCGCCCGAGGCGTTGCCTCGAACGGGGGACGTCGGAGTTCCGAAACGAAGGTGTCAGATCACCGTGCGTCGATCACCGATCCCGATCCGGCTGCTGACTCACCGGCCGCGAGCGCTGTGCCTTGATCTGCTCGAACCCCTCTTCGTCGAGGTGCGTGATGGCCATCCAGGCATGCGCCATCTCATCAGCCGTGCGATCACCGATCCCGACCCACTGATCCGGGTCGGGGTTGTACCGGTTGTTCTCGGTGTTGTCGTACCAGTGCGTGAGAACGATCTGATCACCGACCTCGAGGAGAGGTGAAATGTCGTCGTCGTAGATGTGGCTGTGGTGCCACAGCGCGCTCCAGTTCGACACCATGCTGATCATCTCGAGTGTTCCGTTCTTGCGCAGGATCTGAATCGACGCGGCAACGAGGCGCGTGTGCCCGTGAGGCTGCCAGCTGTCGATCCGGATCGGCGTGTCGAACGAGTGGAAGCCCTGAGTCATCAGGGTCCCATGCGGTGCGATGTCGTACCCGCGACCACCGTTCAGGAAGTAGAGCGTGAGCGTCTGGTCGTACTCGCCCGCGTACTCTTCATCGTGCAGCCAGATCCCGACTTCGACCTGATCGTCGTCAACCTCGACGCCGTTGGGCCAGTAGTGGATGTCCCACGTCACGTCCGCGTTTGCGGGAATGCGACGGCAGGCGCCCTCGGGAACGATCTCACCGACCTTACCGAGCGCGTATTCGGAGAGGCGACCGGCCCGCTCACCGTTCACGGTGAAGGAGGAGTTGGCATGGTGCGCCACGGCCCGGCCAACGACTGAAGGCTTCGTCTCGACGGCCTTGATGCAGCGGTCGGACGTCACGCCCGTCGGTGTGGTCGGCCTCCACCAGCGATCCTGCCCGACCTCCGGTACGTCGTACGGCGCCGACGCCACGACGACGTCCGGTTCTCCGAAGCGGTCCGCAAGGCGGAACTCGGCCGGGTCCGGCCACTCGACGGGTGCCGGCATGTCGGCCGGATCACCTTCTGGTGAGCCCGCGGCGACCCAGGCGACGATGGTCGCGATGTCATCATCGCTCATGCGCCAGTCTTCCTTGAGGCTCTGGATGCCCACGTCCGTATCGTACTGATACGGGGGCATGTCGCGGGACTCGACCATCCGGGAGATCCGACGCGCGTAGCGGCGCACGTCCTGGTACTCCATGAGGGACATCGGGCCGATCGCGCCGGGCTGGTGGCACACCTGGCAGTTCTGCTGAAGGATCGGCGCGACGTCCTTCGCGAACGTCACGTCATTCGCCGGATCCGGGCTGGGCCCGGTCTGAGCGGCGAGGTCCTGGCTCGACCCGAGACTCACGATCACGGCAACGGCGCCGGTCGCAACGACTCGGGAAACGAAGTGATGGCTGAAGACCTGCATGGTCAGCTCCTCCTCTAGTGCACTCACGACGGCGTCCGGTCGGAACGCGTCGTCCTGCAAGATATGTCCTATTGCCCCGTCACGCTCACTCTGATGTATCCGTTCGACCAGCAGCACTGGTGGCCGGGAGAACTGTCCGTAAGGCCGAAGCTGTCAACTTTCACCCGGATCACGTACTCGCCCGGAGTGTCGAACGTGGCTGTGAAACGTCCGTGATGCGCGTGCGGACCCTCGAGTGGAAGTTTGACGGTCTGTCGCGTCAGCAGCGGACCCGGTCCGGGCTGCCGGGCCCCGCGCCGTGCAGGACGGGCATCCGGTAGCGCTTCCACCATCGATTCGAACGAGATCTCGGCGCCAATGGGGCCCTGGAACTTCCACAGGGATACGTTGATCGTGCCGAGTTCACGCTCCCCCTGGTCACGAGCCCAGAAGCTGAGATCGATGGGCTCTCCGACGGTCGCGGACAGCGTCTCAGGCATCCACGAGCCCTCGACGCCCCAGGTTCCGGGGTCGTCCTCAGACCAGTGAATCGTCGGGCGGAGTGAGCCGGCCGCCATGGGACCGCTGCTCAGCTCGTAGGCACCCCTGATGATCTGACCGGGTGACTCGAGACGGCCCGGTACTTTCGTCTCGTATCCGTTGGTCCTCAGCGTCCACCAGACGTCACCCTCGAAGTCCGCCGGCACGACCACGGCGAAGGCGCCGCGCTCGCGAGGCCCACCGAACCCCGAGTAGCGGACGGTCGGGAAGCTTGTGGGCTGAACGCCGTCGAATTCTGCGGGCTCAATGAAGTTGTTCGCCCCAAGCTCGATCTCGATCAGCTCGGAGTCGTTCCGATTCAGGAAGCCGAACGACAGCGTGTAGGTCCCGTCCTCGTTCGGGTAGAAGCCGTCGAAATACGGAGCCACGATGTTGCCCAGGGCGTTCGGCGGCGCCAGAGGGAACTCCCGCTGCGTCCAATCCTGCGCGTTGGCGGAATGCGGAATCACGACGACGCACACAGCCATGAGCGTGAGAGATTTCATCAGTCTATCCACCTCGAACCTCCTTCAGACCTGAACTGATTCGCCATTCTACTGCTTCTTGATATCCGCGAAAGGACATTCGGTCGTGTCACACATGAGGTGGGTTGCTCGTCTATGTCCATAGCGGGCCGACACGGCCCGCCGCGCGTTGCTCCATTCTACACGAACACGTGAACGCTCGAGCCCTGTCATCACCGTCTCCCGTCGATTTCGACGCCGTCTTCGACGAGCACTATGCGGACCTGGTCCGTTACTGCCGGCGTCTGACGGGCGAGGGCGACGCGGCCGAGGACATCGCTCAGGAGAGCGTGTGCCGACTGTTCGGACATGAGGTCCGGGCTGGACCGGCAGACGTCCGAGCGTGGCTGTTCACGACTGCGACGAATCTGGCGCGCGATCGATTTCGAACGAAGACCAACCGACGACGACTTCTCGAGGTGCATCCTGTTCAGCCCTCCGCCACGGAGATGCCCGATCGGGCGCTGGAGCGTGAGGAGCGAAGGGCCTGCGCACGGGCCGCTCTGGACACGATGGCACCGAGAGACAGGGAGATGCTGCTGATGCGGTATTCCGGATTCAGTTACACGGAGATTGCCGAGGCCCTCGGGGTGGCGTCGTCGTCGGTGGGCACACTGCTCAGCCGGGCAGAGCGACGCTTCGCCGACGCTGTGACCCGGGAGGAGGTTGGCGCATGATGCATGTCGACGAGGGGCTCCTTCTGGCGCTTCGGGACGGTGAGACGATCCCGGAATCCGCCGATGCGCACGTCGAGGCGTGCACCGTCTGCTCGTCCGGGCTCGAGGAGGCCCGTGCCCGCGCGGTCCTGATTCGCGACACGCTCGACGACGAGACCGAGTCCGTGGACCTCGAGGCCGCCAGAGCTGCCGTTCGAGCCCGACTCGATCGGTCGCGTGCACGACCTCGCTTCTCCGTCCCCGGAGCCAGCGTGCGAAGGGCCGCCGGCATTCTGCTCGTCGCGGCCGGAGCCGTATCCGCCCTTCAGTCGCCGCCGGTTCGGACCTGGCTGTCGGAGAGAATCGGGGAGTCTGGTCCGACCGACCGGTCGACCGCTGCTGCGCCTCGGACGGCGGACGAACTACAGTCCGTCGGTATTGCCGCCCAGCCCGGTCTGGTGATCGCTCTGTCCGGATTGGAAGCAGGAGACCAGTTGGCACTCGTGTTCGAGGCACGGGACGAGGTCGAGGTGTCGGCGGCCGAGGGTACCCGGTTCGCGATCGCGGATGCCCGGATCGATGCGTCGGACATCGTCGGACCGGTCATCATTCGTGTTCCGGCGGGCGCCCCTGCGCTCACGATCACGGCCAACGGACGTATCATGTTCGCGGGGACCGATGCGGAGTACGACGTCGATCCGTCCGGAGTTCAGGCGGATGGCGGATGGGTCTTCCGCGCACCCGCTCCGTAGGTCCGGTCGGCGGGGGAGGGGAGTGAGGGTGAACGAGAGCATTCGAGTACGAGGCGCCGTGGGCAGGAGAGGTGGGGTCCTTCTGTTCGGCTGTGCCGTGCTGCTCGCCTGGGCCACCACGACTCCGCTGTCAGCCCAGGAGGTCGGCGGGGTCCAGGTCGTGGTCTACGGTGAACTTCGTGGCGTGGTGAGGGGACGCTTCGGTGGCCGGCTGGAGCGACTCGACGACGCGTTCATCGAGTTGAGGACGGTCGACGGGGTTCACGTGACGCGGTCCCGGCGGGACGGGACGTACGCTCTCGACGGGCTCCCCGCCGGGCCCGCCCGCCTCCGCGTGACTCGTGTGGGGCACGGCTCGCTCGACCTCAGCGTCCGCGTGCCCGCGAGCGGTGTGCTCCGGCTGGATCTCGAACTCACCGCCGCTCCCATGTCGTTGCCGGGAGTCCGGGTCGAGGCGGGACGTCGACAGGATGCCGATCCTGCGGATGAGCAGTCAGTCCCCGTGCCTGACCCGACGTTCGAGCTGCGCAGGCTGGAGTTGTCGCCGGGTGTGATCGAGTCCGGCGTTCTCGAGGCCGTGATGGGTATGCCAGGGAACGATCCGGCGGATCCCTCGGACGTGCTTTTCATGCGGGGCAGCACGACCGACATGAAGCTGGTTCTGCTCGATGGCGTGCCTGTTTATGCGCCGTTCCACGTAGGTGGGTTGCTCAGGAGCTTCGAGCCGTCGTTGCTCGCGAGCGCAGAGTTTCATGTGGGTGGAGCGCCCGCTCGCTACGACGGTGGGCTGACACACGTGCTCGATCTCCAGACGCGTACCGCTCGACGCGACCGGCCCCGGGCTTCGGCGACGATCGATCTGCTCTCGGGCGCAGCCGTGGTCGAGCAACCTCTTGGCGATGCAGCCGGTCTGCTGATCTCCGCCCGGACACTCCACGATGCCGCGACGGATATCCTCGGCGGGGGTGGTACGCCTTACGGATACAACGATGTCCTGGCCACCTTCGATGCCGACCTCGGAGCGATGGGGTCCTTCCGCGCGACCGGTTTTCGAAACCGGGAGTCCGTCTTCCTCGATTTCGCCAGCGGTCCCGGGGATGCGAGGTGGGGGAACGATGCCCTGACAGGCACGTGGCGCAGCCGCATCGGCTCGGCCCAGGTCCAGGCGACGGTCGGAGCCAGTCGGTACGACGCCCGACTTCCGCTGCAGCCCACGCCGACGGAGGATGATCCGACTCCCTCCGCCATCGTGGCGACCGCCGACAACGAGCGGGCACGTGTCTCTGTCGAGGCCGAGTGGCGTGACCGGGGACTGCCGGTGCGGGCCGGCCTCTCCTTCGAGGACCAGGCGCTCGCGTACGCGGCGGATCGGATCGACGGCTCGAGCAGCCTTGGCCGCGCGGGGAGCCGAACGGTGGTCGGTGGCTACGTCGACGCCTCGAGAACCGTGGCCTCCGGGGTGACACTGCGGGCAGGTCTGAGGGCTGACGTCTTCGGTGGTGATGGGCCGCGCCTCGCGCCCCGCGCATCGGTGGCGGTCGACGTTGGGCCGACCGCTCTCCTGACCCTCGCCGCGGGTCGGTATCATCAGATGACCCGACTGCCGATCGACACGGGAGTCGACGCCGATCTCGAACGGTTTGCGGGAGGCCAGATCAACGAGGCGTTACCCGTCGCGACGGCCGACCATGTGGTCATGACCCTGGCCCAGCGGCCTGCAGAGTCGGTCGCGCTCGGTATCGGTGGGTACTTCAAGCGCTTCTCGGGGATCGAGCCCGGCGGAGGTGCCCTGCAGAACTCCGGACTGGACCTGCAGGTCGTCGGGGTCGGTGAGCGAGGCGCTGCATGGCTCGGCTACGGGCTGTCGTGGTTCTGGTCTGACGATCCCGGATCTCTCACTTCGTCGGATTTCGCCGGGCGACACCTGATCACGCTTGGTCTGAGTGGCCGTGTGGCCGGACCGTTTCAGGTGGAGACTCGACTGTCGTACGGTGCTGGACTGCCCTCCACCGGGATCCCCTTCGGCGCGGCGGATGAGCTGAATGCGGAGGCGCCAACCGGTCCGTCGGAGGACCTGTTCGGTTCAGGACACACGTCGGACCCGGATTTCCTCTTCGACGAGTCCTTCCTTCGACTGGACCTGGAGCTCTCCACCACGGTCGAGCGAGACTGGGCCGGACACGAGTGGAGGGTGCGTCCGTTCCTGAGGCTCCTGAACGCGCTCGATCGGCGTGATGCACTCTTTTACACGTATCAGCCCTGGCGGTCGGACGACATCACGCCGCTCGCGGTTCGTCCCTTGCTCCCGATCTTCGGAGTGTCGATCGCGTACTAGGGCTACGTGTCGAACGTCTGGCCGGCGCGCGCGAACGCGCCGACCAGGCGTGACCGTCTACAGGGTGGCGACCGCGTCCGCGATGTTGTCGACGGCGGTCCGGATGCGCTGCCGTTGGGTCCCAAGGTTCATGCGCATGAAGCCGGCACCTCCCGGTCCGTAATTGTCGCCCGGATTCAGGAAGACCCCCGCGTGTTCGGCGATCCAGCGCTGGAGCACGTCCTCCGGAGCGACCACACGGTTCCCGTTTGCGGTCTGCTCGTCGGCCTGCGCCTGTGCGTCGATGGCCTGAAGGAGCTCGCTCATGTCGAGCCAGGCGAGGTACGTGCCCTGGGCCTTTCGGTACTTCACGCTGGGCAACCTCTCGGCGATGTATGCCGCGGCGAAGTCCTGGTTGCCGTCCAGGTACGCCACCGCCTGATCCAGCCACGGTTCTCCCTCCGTCAGCGCCGCATGGTTGGCGGCCAGGCCGAGCGTGGGTAGATCGGTCCGGCTGTTCGCACGGGTTCTGGTCGCGAAGGCCGGGTTGGTCGTGAACCACCACGAGACCTTCATACCAGCGAGGTTGAAAGACTTGCTTGCTGACTTGAAGGTGAGGCTGTTGTCCACGATCGCCTTGTCCGGCAGTGCAGCGAAGGGCGTGTACGTCTCACCTGCGTTGATGAAGTCGCAGTGGATCTCGTCCGACAGCACCACGACACCGTGCCGTAAGCAAATCTCTCCCATCCTGAGCAGATCCTCCTCCGACCAGCAGTTCCCCGTGGGGTTGTGCGGGTTACAGAGGATGAACGCGTGAGAGCGGGCAGCACGGCGCTCGAAGTCGTCAAAGTCGATCTCGTAGCGTCCGTCGACCATGACCATGGGGCTGTCCTCGCTCACGGTCCGGGTGAAGGTCAGGTCGGTGTAAAACGCACTGTAGACCGGGGTCGTCATGAGAACACGCGAACCCGGCGGTGCGAACGTCTGCAGTGCGGCGATCAGTGCTGGGTGCACCCCCGTCGTCCACACCAGTCCGCCCGGGTCGATCTCGAGCCCGTACCGGCGGTAGTTCCACTCCGCCACCGCCTCCGCATATTCGCCGGGGCGACGCAGGTAGCCCCACACCTCGTGCTCGAACCGGTCGGCGAGCGCCCTGGTGATGCACGGGGCGGCGCGGAAATCGAGGTCCGCAACGCCCATGGCCACCTCGATCGGCACGCCCATGTCTTGCACGGCTCCGTCCCACTTGACGCAGTTGGTGCCCGACCGGTCGTAGACCTCGTCGAAATTGAAAGCCTGTTCCTGCCCCAGAAGACCTCGGGCGATCGATGTCGCCCCTGCGGGCTTGACGCCCGCTGCACTGAGGAGTGCGCCTGCACCGGCGCCTCGGAGGAAGGTTCGACGGTCGAGTTCCGGGCGGCGCGCCATGGCATGCTCCGTGGCTGAGGGTCACCAGCGGCGCTGAACATCCGAGCCGTCCAGGTGAATCGCAAGTTGGCCGCGCCTCGGGCCGAGCGTCGGGCACCGCGGGGGAAGGCCCCACAGAATAGAGAGGGATATGTCCTCTGGTTGAGGAGCTGACGGTTCCACAGGTTGTCGACGAGTGCCGTTCCCACATCGGAGTCGAGACGCCCATGAGCCAGTCGCGTGAGATTCGAACCTACGAGTA
>Ga0181594_10000211_pt1 | contig 49910 bp, 30 predicted proteins | sample 071ome_18_FD_145603 | JGI IMG/M metagenome (GOLD analysis project Ga0181594, IMG submission 145603) | Coastal salt marsh microbial communities from the Groves Creek Marsh, Skidaway Island, Georgia - 071413BT metaG (spades assembly) | ecosystem: Environmental > Aquatic > Marine > Intertidal zone...
CGTCGCGATGAAGGTCCCCCCCTTGTGAATAATCCCACGGATCGCGTCGCGCTCGATGTTCCCTAGATAGTTGACCTCAAGGCGCCCCGCTAGACCGTTGAGGCCCTCCTTAAACAGCACCACCTCGTTGAGCGGGTCCTGCTCTTTAATCCTACGAAAAACCGCGCGTACCGCGGCGTTCATGCCTGGCGCGTCGCCCCCGCTCGTGAGTATCCCAACCCGTTTGCCTCGTTTTTTACTCATTCATCTCTCCTTATCGCGTATGTCGCGACATCATCGCGCGCGCTTCTATGTATCATCGTGATTATAGTCGGCTCTTATACATAATGCCTGTTATGTATCAACATCTATCCGCAGGGTCACAGCGCCTCAACCCTTCATCAATCTACTTGACAGCATATGCCTTTGCCTGTTGGCTTGACAATCGACACGAATCGTACCTAGATAACCTCACACTTTTGCACCTTGGGGGAGCCAAGAGAGGAGCCGACATGGCCTTTGCAGTCGTTATTCATGAGAAGGGTGGACAGCCGCGCCGTCAGGAGTTCTACAAGAGCGAGGTTACCGTTGGACGTGTCCAAGGGAATGACATTGTCCTCCCTAAGCAGAACGTCTCGAAACGGCACAGCCGGGTCGTCCTCAAGAACGGCAAGTTCGTGATCACCGACCTTAAGTCTACCAACGGCACCTATGTGAACGGTCGTAAGATCTCCTCCCCCTCGGTGATCAAGGAGACAGACAAGATCTACATCGGTGACTTTGTCCTCTCTACAGAGCTGATTGATGGAGCGGATGAGTCGGCAGGGGTGAGCGCCGCGCCTCCTCCTCCTCCGCCACGCGCCCCGTTCGCGAGCGGGTCGATGCCTGCCCAGACGATCGCGTCTAACATGTCACCCTTCGCAGCGACCCACACGGAGGGAGCCGAAGACTACGCTAAGACCGCCGGCGCCTTACCGCTCCCCAACCAAGGGTCGCCCGCCCCTGAGTCTCCGTTCTCAGCCGCGACGAGCCTCTCTCCAGAGCCTCCTGCCCCCCCCTCGGTTATGGCGCCACCGACCCCACCGACGCCCGCTCCTGTGCCCGCTACACCTGTGGCGCCCGCTACACCTGCGGCGCCCGCTACACCTGCGGCGCCCGCTACACCTGTGGCGCCCTCTACACCCATCGCGTCACCGGTAGCGTCATCAGCGCCCGTGGCGCCTGTCGCCTCAACGCCTGTCGCGCCAGCTCCGGTCGCCTCTGCGCCAGCCGTGGCCCCAGTCGCTCCATCCGCGCCGGTCGCTTCCCTGCTCCCACCCGTAACGCCTCGGGCGCCTGTCGCCCCTCAACCTAGCGTCGTGGCGCCCGTGGACCTCTCGGTCTTTGACGGCGAGGAGAGCACAGGGGTGCTGTCGCTCCACCAGGCGCTGATGAGTGGGCTCGCCGAGCGCTCGATCGCGCTCCCGAGCCGTTATCGACCAGGCCAACAGCTTAACCCCGAGCTCTTGAGCGCCGTGTCTGAGATCGTCTCTAGCGCAGCGAATGGGCAGAGCGACGATGAGATTAATCAGGTGATCGATGAGGCCTTGAGCGTAGGTCGCCTCCATGCCCTCATCGAGGACCCTCAGGTGAGCTCGATCTTCTTGAATGGCGCTTATGAGCTTGTCTGCCAGCGCTCAGACGGCAAGCGGAGCGTGATCCATAACCCCTTCTCAAGCGTGTACCAAGCGCGTGTCACAGCGGCGCGTATCTTAAATGGGATGGGCGCAGGAGAGGGGAGCTCACACACTCAGGCTGAGGGCTCCTTTGGTGAGTGGAGGGCCTTTGTTGACTTGAGCCACGTCACCAGCCCTCACGTCTGCCTGCAACGCGCTCCACAGGCCTCCAAACTTGACCAGTGGGTCTCCGAGGGTCGCGCAGACGCTCAGGCGAGCTCAACTTTAGTGAACTGCCTCAGCGCGGGAGGGGCTGTGGCGATCGCCTCAAGTAACACCCAAGCCCAAGCTCAGCTCCTGAACGCCTTGCTCTGCTCCGCGATGAGCGGTCGTCGCGTGGTCAGCTGTGGTGTGAGCCACAGCCTCACTATGGACGCGGGGTGGCTGTCGATCGCGAGCGACATGGACGCGCTGATGAATGCGAGCCTGCTCGCGCCTGAGGCGCTGGTTGTTGGGGACGTCGCAGGCTTTGATGGCTCGCTCGTCCTCGAGGCGATCTCGTCAGCCTCATCAGGTGTCGTGCTCGTCACCGCTCGCTCTGCCCAAGGCGCGCTCGCGAAGCTCCGTCGACGCGCGCTTGACCCGAGCCTAGTAGCAGAGGCGGTAGACTATATCGCCTTCGTGAGCTCAAGTGACCGTGGCCCCGTACTCACAGAGGTGCTCTCCGTCGCTCAAGCTGTTTAAGCCGAGCGACAGGGACCCCACCCTCCTCTCTTTGAGGGGGCGTCAAGGAGCTGGATGACATGTATTTAGTGGTTGTGAATGATGAGCGAGGCGGACTGGTCTGTGAGCGTGAGCTCCGCAGTGAGCTCACCATCGGACGTACCTCTGAGAATGGCATCGTCCTCCCGAGTGGGGCGGTCTCCCGTCAACACGCCACGATCTACATCGATCATGGCTCTGTGTTTGTCGTGGATCACCAGAGCGCTAACGGGGTGTATATCAACGGTGAGCGAGTGCAGGGGACCTCTCAGTTAAACCCTGAGGACCTCCTGCGTGTCGGCTCATTCCAGTTGATGATTGAGGAGATGGTAGAGGTCTCGGATCGTGGAGGCTACCAGACCGCCGTGGTGCACCCTAATCAGGCGCATGGTAAGCTGATGATCACGAGTGGCGCGCACGCAGGTAAGGAGTTCCTGCTCTTTGAGCCCATCAGCGTTGTCGGCCGTACTCAAGAGAACGAGGTGACCATCTCAGACATCTCCGTGTCACGTCGCCACGCGCTCATCGACCGTAAAGACGACGGCTCGTACATCATCAGTGACCAGGGCTCAAGCAACGGCACTTTCGTGCGAGGCAAGCGTCTCCGAAACGGAGTCCGCGCCTTTCATGGTGATAAGGTTCGCTTTGGGAAGATCGAGTGCCTGCTCGTCGACCCTTCAGGTAAGGTGAACCCTAGCTCTGGCTCATGGAAGATCTATGTGGTCGCGGGGGTGCTCGCGGTCCTCGTCTTTATCCTTGGACAGCTCCTACAGTAACCCTTCGACGCTACTACAATAAGGGTCATATGACTGCACCTCACCAGAGGATCCCATCAGGGGACTTCGAAGCGAGTCCGCGCTCACAGGTTGGAGAGGGCGGGGCCGGTAACCAGTTTGGGACGCTGGGGGGGGTGTTTACGCCCTCGATCTTGACCATCCTTGGGGTGGTGATGTTCATGAGCGCGGGGGTGGTGATCGGTCACGCGGGGGTGGTCGCGGCGCTCTTGATCCTGCTCCTGTCGAAGCTGATCACCCTGCTGACCAGCCTCTCGATCGCGGCGATCTCCACGAACACCCCGGTCAAGGGGGGTGGAGCGTACTATCTGATCTCTCGATCCCTTGGGCCTGAGTCAGGGGGGGCGATCGGCTTGACCCTGTTCCTTGCGCAGGCCTTATCGGTCCCCTTTTATATCCTTGGCTTCACCGAGGCGCTCACCATCGCGATCCCACAGCTCTTAGGCTCCTTTCAGCTGATCACCCTTGTGACCGCGAGCGCGCTCCTGCTCCTGAACCTGTTTGGCGCGGAGTGGGCGATCAAGATCCAATATGTGATCTTGGCGACCTTGATGGTCTCGATTGTGGTGTTTATGGGGGGCGCGCTCACTCATTTCGATTATGAGCTCCTCGTCGATAACCTCGGGTCGCGCTTCACTGGAGGCGAGGGGGAGGGGAGCTCATTTTGGTCTGCGTTCGCGATCTACTTCCCCGCCGTGACTGGGATCATGACAGGGGTCAACATGTCAGGGGACCTCAAGGACCCCTCTCGCTCGATCCCAAACGGTACCTTCGCGGCGGTGGGTGTGGGCGCCTTGATCTATGGCCTTGAGGTGATCATCTGCGGGGGCGCCCAGACCCATGAGCAGCTGACAGGGAGCTTCCACCAGACCCTCCTGTCTCAGGCGCTCTTTGGCGCGAGCTGGTTAGTGGTCGCGGGGGTGTTCGCGGCGACCCTCTCGAGCGCCCTCGGGTCTCTGATGGGCGCGCCACGTATCTTACAGGCGCTCGCCCGTGATGACGTCTTCCCCCCCCTGTCCCCTTTCACGACAGGCTCAGGGCCAAACGATGAGCCGAAGCGGGGGCTCTGGTTTACCTACCTGCTCACGGTCGCCGTGCTGTGGCTGGCCTCTCTTGATCGAGGGACAGATGGGGCCTCAGGGAGCGCGCTGAACAGCGTCGGCGCGATCCTCACCATGTTTTTCTTATACGCCTATGGGATGACGAACATCGCCGCCTTCGCGGAGTCGTTTAGCCGTAACCCCTCGTTTAGGCCTCGCTTCAAATACTTCCACTGGCTGACAGCGCTCTTGGGCGCCTTAGGTTGCTTCTTCACCGCGCTCCTCATCAACTGGACGGCGGCCTTACTCGCCGTCGCGGTGATTATGGCGCTCTACTTGTATGTACAGCATCGGGTCTTAGGCTCCACCTATGGAGATGTCCGTCGAGGCTTTTATTACTCTCGGATGCGAGAGAACCTCATGAAGCTCGCCGCTCAACCACATCACGCCAAGAACTGGCGCCCTAACACCCTAGTGCTGAGCGGGAACCCAAACTCTCGTCACACCTTGACACAGTACGCGCTGTGGCTTGAGAACCGCAGAGGGGTCGCCACCCTTGTTGAGCTCTTAGTGGGCCCTCTACGCGACATGATCCCAAAGCGCGACGCGGCTTTACAGCGCTTAGAGAGCTTCATTACAGCTCAAAACCTAGAGGCGTTCTGTGAGGTGCTCGTCACAGAGGACTTTGATCAAGGGGTGAGCGCCTTACTCCAGTGTCACGCGGTGGGTCCGCTTAAACCCAACCTCGTGATGTTTGGCTGGCCCTCAAGCGGTGAGGGGAGCGCTGAGCGCTTTAGCCACTTGTTGCAGACGGTTGATGACCTCAAGATCAGCGCCGTGGTGACGGTCGATCATGGCCTCCCACCGATCAGCAAAAAAGAAAAGACGCGCAGGGTGGACGTCTGGTGGCGTGGGCATCGCAACGGCTCGTTGATGCTCATCCTGACCTACCTGCTCTGCCATAACCTCGAGTGGGCGAACCACCAGGTGCGGGTCTTACGCGCCCTTAAGGTCCCTGAGGGGGAGGCCTTCGAGCCCCTCGCTCAAGAAGCAGAGGCGGAGATCAGGCTCCTGCTAGAGGGGGCGAGGATCAAGGGGGAGGCTAAGGTCGTTGAGCAGACAGAGAGCTACCCACAGGTCCTTCGTAAGCACTCTCGGGACGCTTCGGTGATTTTCTTAGGGCTCGCGCCACCAGGTGAGGAGGACCCAGAGGTCTACTACAACCGCTATGACGAGCTCCTCGCCCGACTCCCCACCACCCTGCTCGTCTATTCAGCGGGGGACGCTGACCTCACGAGCTGAGGGTGGGCTCGGCGAGCTGAAGGGAAGAGCTGATTGGGAGAGCTGAAGGGGAGGCTGAGTGAGGGGGCTCTTGAGCTACGCTGAGACCTGCTCGTGAGTGTGTGCTTGCGCTAGACGCCTCCTCGTCGCTCTGCTACAACCGAGCCCTAACGCATACTAATTGAGCGCGACTAGGTAGCTCGACTGAGCTCGAAACCTAGCGGGAGAATGACAGTGACAGAGCAAGTGAAGCCTTTCTTATCGGAGCTGAAGCGGACCCACAACAACGCGGCGCTCAGAGGCACAGACGTCGGCGCTGAGGTCGTCTTGATGGGCTGGGTACAGGCGCGACGTGACCACGGTGGTTGTACCTTCATCGACCTGCGTGACCGTGAGGGCATCACCCAGCTCCGCTTTGACCCTACGATCAATGAGGCGGCCTATGAGGTCGCCACCAAGGCTCGCAATGAGTACGTGCTCGCGATCCATGGCGTCGTCGAGAGCCGTGGCGGGAACGCGAACGACAAGATCCCAACGGGTGAGATCGAGGTCGCGGTCCGGCGCGCTGAGGTCCTCAACAGCGCTGAGCCCTCCCCCTTCCCGATCCGTGACGAGGTGAACGTCAGCGAAGCTAACCGCCTCAAGTATCGCTTCCTAGACCTGCGTCGCGCCCCACTTCAAGAGGCGATGCGTGTGCGCTCTAAGACCGCGATGGCGGTCCGTAACCACCTCGTGGACAACGGGTTCTGGGAGTTCGAGACCCCGATCTTAACCAAGGCGACCCCAGAGGGCGCGCGTGACTATCTGGTGCCGAGCCGTGTCCACCCAGGGCGTTTTTATGCGCTCCCTCAGAGCCCTCAGATCTTTAAACAGCTCTTCATGGTCGCGGGCTATGAGCGTTACTTCCAGATCTGCCGTTGCTTCCGTGATGAGGACCTGCGCGCCGACCGTCAGCCTGAGTTCACCCAGATCGACATCGAGATGTCCTTCATCACCCCTGAGGAGGTCTTTGAGGTGGTTGAGGGGATGCTCTCTGAGGTCTTTAAGCAGGTCAAGGGGATCGACATCCCGCGCCCCTTCCAGCGGATGCCTTACCAAGAGGCGATGGACCGCTTTGGGAGCGACAAGCCTGACCTCCGCTTTGGACTTGAGCTCTGTGACCTCTCAGACCTCGTGAAGGGCTGTGGCTTTGGCGTCTTTAGTGGCGCGGTTGAGGCGGGTGGCGCGGTGCGCGCGATCCGCGTCCCTGCGAGCGCGGGCGCGATGACCCGTAAGGAGATCGATGGGCTCACTAAGGTCGTCGCGGAGTATGGCGCCAAGGGCCTCGCGTGGTGTCGTGTGAAGGAGGACGGGAGCTGGCAGTCGACCTTTGGTAAGTTCCTTGATGAGGCGACGATCGCCTCACTCACCGATCGCCTCGGGCTTGAGGTCGGGGACCTCGCGTTCTTTGTCGCTGACAAGCACAAGGTGGTCTACGCAGCCCTCGGCGCGCTCCGTCAGCACCTCGCGCGCCACTTTAAGATGATCGATGAAGGGGACTATAAGTTCCTGTGGGTCGTCGACTTCCCCTCCTTTGAGTATGATGAAGAGGACGGGCGCTACTACGCGATGCACCACCCCTTCACCGCGCCACGCCCTGAGGACATCCCGCTGATGGTGACAAACCCTAACGCGGTGCGCGCGCAGGCCTATGACGTGGTCCTGAACGGCTATGAGCTCGGTGGTGGGAGCATCCGTATCCACCAGCAGGACGTACAGGCGCAGATGTTTAAGACCCTTGGGCTTGAGGAAGAGGAGACCCGAAGCAAGTTTGGGTTCCTGCTCGACGCGCTCTCCTTTGGCACCCCTCCACACGGGGGGATCGCCCTTGGGATGGACCGCCTCGTGATGCTCTTGGTCGGCACGAGCAACATCCGTGACGTCATCGCCTTCCCGAAGACGATGAAGGCGAGCTGTTTGATGACAGAGGCGCCCTCGCTCGTGAGCCAAGAGCAGCTCGAAGAGCTTCATATCGAGGTGGTCGCGGAGCCCGACCCTGAGAGCGACCCTGCGGGTGAGGCGCGTGACGCAGAGTGAGGTGAGTGAGGTGGTTGAGGTGGGTGAGAGGGAGGCTCATGAGGAGCTGACCGCACCTCAAGAGGACGCTCAGGGCCTTGACGCTCAGGGCCTTGACGATCAGGGCCTCGACGATCAGGGCCTTGACGCCCAGCTGAGCGCTCAAAAAGAGGTCTTTCTGTCGCGGTATCATCACGCGATGTTGACCTTAGGGCTCTTGGTGACGCTCCTCACTCGCCTTGAGGGTTGGTTGCTCGAGCTCACCGCGCTCTGGAGCGTGCACGCGCTGATGTGGGTGAACGTCCTGCTCCTCGCGCGTGGCTTAGAGGGCCTCTTAACTCGACGGCGCGCCGTCGCGGGCCTGATACTCCTTCAGCTGATCACCCAGCTTGTGGGCGCGTGGCTGTTGGTTGCGCTCTTCCCTAACGCGACCGCCGCGCTGTTCGTGGGGGCGAGCTTGTGGGTGATCGCGCTCCTCTATGCGAGCGTCGAGAGAATAAGCGCTTGACCTTAAGGCCGAGATCAAGCACAACACGCGCACTTAACTACTAGAAACCTCCTCCCCTCTGCCTATCACTGCACAGTGTCACGATGAGGAGAGGCCAGCTGACAGGAGCGGTCACGCATGAGCGGCGCGACGATCTTACATGAGTATTTACCTGGGATTGCGCAGTTAGATAAGGCGATCTCAAAAGACCTCGGTGAGGGGCTACTTAAAGGGGGAGGAGCGGACGCCTCTCCCCACGTGATCATGGCGCTCTTCGCGACCGTGCTCGTCTTGTTCTTAGGGATCCGCTACGCGATGCACCGCAAGGCCGCTGAGGACAGCGCGATCCCAGAGCATAAGCTCAACGCGCGTAGCATCGTAGAGGTGATCTGCGACACCGCCCTTGGGATGATGGAGGGCGTCATGGGCAAAGAGGACGCCCGCGCGTTCCTCCCGCTCATCGGCTCTATGGCTTTCTTTATCTTATGTGGCAACCTGCTTGGGCTCGTCCCAGGGCTCCTGCCTCCCACAGACGTGATCTCGACGAACATCGTCCTCGCGCTCATCGTCTTCTTCGCGACCCACATCTATGGGATCCGCAAGAACGGCTTTGAGCACATCAAGCACATGATGGGGCCGATGTGGTGGCTCGCGTGGCTGATCTTCCCGATTGAGCTTATCAGCCACATTGCGCGCCCGATGAGCCTCACCCTCCGCCTCTTTGGGAACATGGTCGGTGACCACAAGGTCCTCACGATCTTCCTCGGCTTTGGCCTCCTCGTCCCGATCCCTGTCATGATCCTTGGCGTGATCGTCTGTGTGGTTCAGACCCTCGTGTTCTGCCTCTTGAGCACCGTGTACATTGGGATGGCGGTCGAGGACCTGCACGCGCACCACTGAGGCGCGTCGCTCATCGCGGTGGCGTGACGCTTTAGTCACGCGACCCGAGGAGCCTAAATGGAGGGTAGAGGCCTGAGTCTAGAAAGACTTGCGTCCCCCTTTGAGATGCGCTACATGGAGCGCACTTTCACAACCCGCTCTCGCGGTGAGGCTCGTCGATTCGGGCTGTAGGTAGAGAGAGAGTAGCGGTATTGCCGTCGGCTCCTCACTCACAGAGCAAACACCACAAGGACATGTAGCATGAACCGCTTCATCCAACTCTTCCAGTTCGCCCTCATCACCTTCATCGCTTTCCCTGCGCTCGCAGAGGAGGCCACTAAGGCCCCTGTCAACCCAATGTCTGCCTTCGCAGCAGCGTTCGCGATCAGCGTCGCGGCCTTCGGTGGCGCGATCGCTCAGGGTCGCGCCTCTGCAGCGGCCCTCGAGGGGATCGCTCGCAACCCAGGCGCTCGTGGTGACATCTTCGTCCCGATGATCCTCGCGCTCGCGCTCATCGAGTCACTCGTGATCTACGCGCTCCTCGTCGCGTTCAGCATCCTCGGCTAAGAGGGCCGATCACGGGCTAGGGAGCGCGTCACGCTTAAAGGTGAGCGCGCCCTCCTCGACCCGTGACTCCGCCTCTGCGAGCTGATAGCCCTCTAGGTTAAACCCTGCGAGGTCTTGAGGCGTAGAGGCCTCCACAGAGAGGGCGTAGCGAGCCATCAGCCCGCGCGCCCTCTTTGCGTATCGGCTCACGATTTTATAGTCCCCTTTTGGGCCGAGGTCTAAGAAGCGTGGCGCACAGACGCTCAGCTTGAGCGCGTGAAAGTCCACGGCTTGGCTGTACTCTTGTGAGCTGAGGTTGAGCGCCCACCCACTGGTGAGCGTAGCCTTGTCTGCCTGAATGCGCTGGGTGATCAAGGGGCGCCACAGCTGGGCGAGGCTCACTTTCTCAGCGCTTGAGGGAGCCTTGAGCGCTTGAGAGAGCCCCCTCGCGAGCTCACCCTGACAGCTGAGGCCCATCTCGAGCCGATAAGAGGAGATCTGGGCGAGGGGGGTGAGGACCCCGTACAGGCCAGAGAGGACCCTGAGCTGAGCGTGAGCGCGCGCCCACTCACCCTCGCTCCACTCGGTGGGGTTTAGCCCTTTAAAGACGTCCCCCGTATAGCTCAAGATAGCGGTCTGTGCTCCCTCTTGTCGCCAGCTGAGGAGCCCTTGATGTACCCCTCGAGCCAAGCGCTCGCTGACCCCCATCAGGGCTCTGATTGGGTCGATTGAGCGCCCCTCATCCTCTCCAACGTGACGTAAGAGCGTGGCGATGATCGCTTGGCTTCGCACGCTCATCTCCGCTGGCTGAGTGCTCAGCTCACCTCGCTCGAGGAGTTGATTGAGCGCTCTAGGGTGCGCAGGGCTTAGGGACATCGTCTTGGAGGGAGACAGCAGGATCAGCATTGGCGTCGCTCTTTAGTTAGGGAGAGGGGGGGCTAGGTCGGGGAGCTGACCCGCTATGGAGCTTTTTTCTCGCGTAAACGGGACACTTTAAGTATGTAGTGCCCAAACAAAAGCTCACTCAAGAGAGGCTTAAGATGAACAACATAACGTCAATTCAAGCGAACGGGAAGCAGTGGCTCACGTGCCTCGCCCTGCTCGCGCTCACCTGCGCCTGTGATGGGGACGGGAAGCGCGAGGGAGAGGGGGGAGAGACCCCCGTCGTCCGAGGTGGTGAGCAGGCGGGTGAAGAGGGCGGAGCTCAAGATGGGGGCGCGGGCGTCGAGGGGGGCGTCGAGGGGGGCGTGAGCGTCATGGGTGGGGCGGGGGGCACCGGTGGGATGAGCGGGGAGCGGAGCATCGAGGACTGTGAGGACCTCTGTGGGCTCTATGACAGCTGTGGGACCGCCCCCTCCCCATGGGGTGACGCCTGCTTAGAGGGCTGTATGGAGCAAGACTGGGAGTCTCGTACCTTCCGTAGCTATGTGGTCTGTCTCTTAGATGAGCCCTGTGACAACCTTGGCTCTTGCCGTATCCCTCCTCCCCCGCTCCCGAGCTGTGAGGAGGCCTGCGCGCTCACCGACGCCTGTGAGGTCGACTTCCGTCTCCCTACTGGGCTCACACAGATGGGGACCTGCGGGGGGGCCTGCCAAGACCCCACATGGGCACGCCAGATCAGCTCATGTGTACAAGACAACAGCCTCAACCTCTGTGACTCAGAGGAGGGCTTCGCGCGCTGTCTACTTGAGGAGCGAGGCGCGGACTGCTTGGCCCTCTGTGACGCGCTCGCGGGCTGTGATGATGAGGTCGACGCCGTGGACTGCGCCCTCGAGTGTATGATGGAGGCGCCAGAGGCCGACCCGCTCGCAGAGCTTCAGCGTCAAGAGCAGAGGGGCTGTGTGACCTCAGCGGGGAGCTGTGAGGAGGTCAGCGCGTGCCTTAACCCTGCCGCCCCTGCGATCAGCGAGTCTGTTGAGCGCGCGTGTGTGGCGGGTGAGGGCTGTGGGGTGTTTACAGATGAGGCGTGCCCAGAGGCGATGTCGGCGGTCGCAGGAGGCTTGAGCGCGGAGGGGGTCGCGTGCCTCGCTGACCAGCTCGAGGGGAGCTGTGAAGCTGACCTCACCCAGTGCCTCTCACAAGGCTTTACGCCAAGCGAGCAGGCCTGCAGTAGCTACTGTCGTGCGGCCTCGATCTGTAGCGCGCTCCCTGAGGGGCAGGTCGAGTTCGACTGTATCGAGGGCTGTACGATGGCTATGAGCGGGCAAGACCCTACCGCCTTGAGCGCGTACCAAGGGCGCTTCACCTGCGCTGAGGCGAACAGCTGCGCTGCTTTCTCGAGCTGTGTCGAGCTCGCGGGTGGCGCGGTGAGCTGTGAAGAGCACTGTGACGCCCGCTCCGCGTGTGGTGACACAGACCGCGTGGCCTGCCTCGAGCGCTGTGAGTCGACCCCCAACACGGAGCGAGTCCGAGTAGAGCGGGCCTGTAGCGCGCTCTTAAGCTGTGACGCGCAGGCTGAGCTCTGCGCGCTCCCTGAGGCGCCGAACTGTACGGCGCTCTGCGCGCCACTCGACGTGTGTGGCCTCGCTGAGGAGGGCTGTGAGCTCCGCTGTGACAACGAGCACTTCGCGAACCCTGAGCCTTTCTTACCGCTCCTGTCTTGTGTCAACTCCACCGAGCGCTGTGATGAGCGCGCGGGTTGTGAGCAGGACACGAGCCGAGGGGCGTCCTGTCTCGCGTACTGCGAGTATCAAGTCGGATGCTCAGCTACAGAGGGCTCAATCGAGCGCTGTGTCCTCAGCTGCGCTCGCGGTGAGCTAGAGGGTGATGAGCTCAACGCCTTCGCGTCCGCGCGTGTGTGCTTAAGCGCTCAGGTCGGGGCGAGCTGTGAGGCTCAAGAGGCCTGCTTTACTGATGGGGAGCTGACTGGGCTCTGTGAAGGGGTCTGCGCGACCGCGAGCGCCTGTGGCTTCGAGGCGGGCGCCGAGGGTTGCCTCGCGAGCTGTGAGGCGGACGCCGACGCCTTTGAGGGGCTCGCGTGCGTCTCCTTAAGCGACAGTCGCGCGGGGGGCTGCGCAGGGGCAGCGGCGTGCCTTGGTGAGCCGATGCCTGTGCCGACGCCAGCCTGCGAGTCGCTCTGCGCTCGTCAACGCGAGTGTGACCCGAGCACAGACCTGTTCTTGTGCCACGCTCAGTGTATTGAGAGCGACGAGGGTGACGTGGCGCGCGCGACCTGCGCTGAGCTCTCGAGCTGTGACGCGCTTCAGGCTTGCTTAGACGCAGAGGTGACCATTGGAGAGGCATGCTCGACCCTCTGTGTAGACCAAGCGATGAGCTGCGCTGGTGAGTTTGGCGCCGAGGCGCGCTTCGCGGACCTGAATGCGTGCGAGGAGCGTTGCGCCGGGGTGAACCTCGCGCTCGGAGCTGAGGCTGAGGAGGCCTTTGGCGACTGCGTGAGCGAGGCGATGTGTGATGAGGAGGCCTTAGACCGTTGCTGGGCAGGGGAGCTCGCGGACCCCTCCGCGGAGCTCTGCGCGCGGAGCTGGGTAGCGGTCAACCTCTGTAATATGGGCCTCGGGGGGTTCTTGATGCTCCCTGATGAGGCGACCTTTATGATGGAGTGTGCCGCTGAGTTCGCCGCTGACCCTGTCGCGACGACTGATCAGGTGGAGTGCCTTGAGCAGAGCTTGAGCGTAGACCCGACCTGCTTCTCAGCGATCAGCTGTGGTCTTTAAGGTAAAGCGCTCACTGCGCTTTGTGAGCTCAGGGCCCAGTTGAGGTCGTGCGCTCCGTGTGCGCTTAAGGGTTGAGGACCTCAAAGCGCCTCACGAGCTTCGCGCCACCCTCGCTCACCACAGTGAGCTCATGGGCGCCCGGGGGTGGAGACAGCGCGAGCTCATGTACCTGCCTCGTCTGGCCCATGAAGCGCTGGTCTAGATGCCAATATAGGGCGCCCGCGGTGTCGCTCATCGCTACCTTGAAGACGACCCCCCCTCTCTCTCCATTGAGCTCACGAGGCAGGTAGAGCCTCGCGCCCTCCTTCGGGTACACAAAGGAGAGCCCCTCCGAGGCCTCCACGCCTTGACGGTCGACACAGCTCGGGTGCAGTGGAGGGAGCCCTCGGTGTCCGCTGTGGGCGCGCTGGTAGTATAAGGCTAGGGTCGGTGGCAGGATCAACCTAGACTCATGGCGGATGTCTGCGATGGGATAGCAGGCGCTCGTGACCCTGTGTCGACCCTCACGGTCAAGGTGTAAGCGCTTATGGTACTGGTCTTGTGGGAGGGGGGGCGCCTCTCTGGGGAGCCAAGATCGCTTGGTCTCACACCCCTCAGCGGGCAGATAACCGCTGTCTTTACAGAGCGTGACCTCACGGAGCGCGGAGCTGGGTCGGGTAAACCAGCCCCCTCCATCGAGCTGGCTTATGAGCTCAAAGAGCAGGGGGGCGGCGGACCTCGACCCTGTGAGCTGAGGTCGACCCTCTCCGCTCGCGTTGCCCACCCACACCCCGACCGTGTATCGTGGGGTCACCCCAATCGCCCAAGCGTCTCGGAACCCTTGGCTGGTCCCTGTCTTCCAAGCGACGCGCTGCGCGCCTTTCAGCTGACGCCAATGAGCGTACTCCGCCGGACGTGCGACCTCGGTCAGCGCCTCAAAGGTGAGCCAGATCGCCCCACGTGAGAGCGGGAGGGCGTCTAGTCGGGCGCGGTGCGCGTGGAGGCTCGCTTGGCGGTCCCAGCCCTTGACCCCCTCAGTGAGCGCGCGACGAGAGCGAGAGGGCTCAGGGTAGCGCAGGGCGTGCGCGAGCGTCGCGTACATCAGCGTGAGCTCACCGAGTGACGCCTCAGCGCCACCGATGATCAAGGTCGCTCCGTAGTCCGTAGCAGAGCGAGTGAGGCTGTGTAAGCCTAAGCGCTTCAGGAGCGCCAAGAGACGAGGGACCCCGTAGCGGAGGGCGAGCTGGACGAAGGGGATATTTAAGGACTGAGTGAGGGCCTCATGAGCTTGGACCGCGCCTCGATATCGACGGTCGGCGTTGAGGGGTCGGAAGCCCCCAAAGCTCAGCGGGTAGTCTGGTAAGAGCGAGCTCGGCGCGAGGAGCCCTGAGTCTAGGGCGCTCGCGTATAAGATGGGCTTTAAGGTGCTCCCGGTGCTCCTAGGGCGGGTGATGAGGTCGAGGTGAGCGGCGGTGGGCGCCGAGAGCGCGGGGAGGTTGCCAAGGTAGACGACGGGCTGGAGGGTCGCGTTGTCCAAGACGAGGGCCGCGGCGTTGTCTACTCCATACTGGTTGAGCAGGGCTCCATGACGGGCCAACGTGGAGGAGAGGGCGCGCTGGAGGGTCGCGTTGATGTTGGTCTGGAGCCGGCCCGCTCGTAGCGCTCGCGTCGCCTGCGCCCTGCGGTCTACACTCACCCCATGTCGCGCCTCTTGTTTGAGCCCATGTAAGCGGGTGTCGAGGAGATGTGAGGCGAGCTGTGGGAGCTGAGCGTGGAGCGTCGGGAGGGGCTCCGCGATAGACAGGGTGAGGTCGAGCTCGCTGAGCGCCCCCTCTTGATGAAGCGCGCTCAGCAGGGCGTCTCTCTTAGCCTTGAGGCGGGCGCGGTTTCGCTTTAAGTGCACCAGCCCAGGTTGGTTCGGGAGGACCGCGAGGGTCGCCCCCTCAGCCCAAGTGAGGTGGCGTGGCGCTCGCCCAAAGTAGCGCCAAGAGGCGGCGTCTAAGCCTACGATGTTCCCCCCAAACGGGGCGTGAGCCCGATAAAGAGCGAGGATCTCAGCTTTGCTGTAGCGACGCTCAAGGCCTAAGGCGAGCCATGTCTCATAGAGCTTTGTCTTGAGCCCACGCGTTGGGCTCCGGAGCGCGAGCCGGATCACCTGCATGCTGATCGTAGAGGCGCCACTCACCACGCGCCCACTGCGCAGGTTTTGCCACAGCGCGCGGAGTGAAGCGATCGGATCGACCCCTAGATGACGGTAGAAGCGCTTATCCTCAAAGCTCAACAAGGCGCGCTCATAGCGTGAGGGTAAGCCCTCGCCTGATGGGGGTGGGAAGCGCCACTGCTCATCCTCCGCGACCCGCGCCTCAAGGAGGGCGCCTGAGGCGTCGAGCAAGAGGGGGGAGTGAGGGCGATTAAATAGAGGGCGGGGGAGCGAGCGCTCAGCGAGCGAAGCGCTTATGTACCACACGCCCCACAGGCAGGTAGCCAGCAAGAGGAGCCTCTTACATACCCACGCCACCCGCCTCCTCATCAGCGCGTTACCTGAGTCCAGAAGCCCCTCTCGAGCGCGAAGGCCTCAGGGCGGTACATCGCCTCAATATAGGTCGCGGGGTGATAAAAACGGCCCTCAAAGGCAGCCTTGAGCCTGACCTCATGACGCCAGACCTCACCCGGCTTCAGCTCAAAGTAGAGCGACACGTGGTCATCCTTAACATCTTGATAGATGAGCTCACTCTCGCCTGAGTGACGGCCGGTGAGCCGGTCGTTCTCGACGAGCCAACCGGAGGGGGCGCCATAGGTGAGGGCGAGCTGGCCAAGGCGACGGGTCTCGGTGGCCTCCACAGAGAGGCGCGCGATCACGAGCGACCCTTGCTTGACCTGTGTCGGATCAACCTTGTCCCCTCGCTCATCCACAAACGTCACCTTGAGCTTCAGCCCCGCGCTCTGTGGGAGCTCTTCCCCAGCGCGAGGGACGCCCCTGCGGTTGAGTGAGAGGTAGATCGGGTACGGGCTGTCATTCTTCAGCTTAAGCTGCCTCGCGTCGAGCTCGCGCTCAGTTAAGGGTCGGTTAAGGATCAGCTCGGTGCCATACAGGTAACGTAGGTCGATGTCCTTAGGCTCCTCTCCCTGCTCCGCGAAGAGGTAATCGACACCATACGTGCTCCCCCCCTTCTGAATGGAGCGGGCCCACACGCCAAGGGCCTTGAGGGCGGTCGCGAGCTCATGCGTGTGTCCACCTTGGAGGCGATTGAGGCGAGCGATCAAGAGCTCACTGGTCTCCTTCGACCCCTCCAGATCATCGAGCGCGACGTGTAGCTCAAGTCTCAGGGCGAGGTCACGCATAGCGCTCTTAAAGCCTCGCATCACATCGACGGGGCCCGTGTCTGGGAGCGCGGTCTCTGTCGCGCTTAAGCTGCGCGCCGCCTCGGCCTGTCCACTGAGCGCGTAGGCGCGGGCTAAGAGCCCTCGAGCGACGCTGTTGAGCGCGCCCCCTTGACGGAGCCGGTTCATCGCGCCGAGCTCAGGGGTTCGCGCGAGCGCGAGGGTGAAGAGTCGGTAGGCCTGCTCCTCTTGTGTCGCGCTGTCGGTCGACCCGCTCCAGCGTCGCGCGAGCTCCGCTTGGCGAGCCTTCCAGGCGTCTAGCGTCCCCTGTGGGAGCTGGTAGCCCTCAGCCTGCGCTTCGAGCAAGAAGTGACCGACATAGCTGCTCGCCCACGCGTTCGGGTCGCCCCCAGGCCAATAGGCGAAGTCCCCCTGGGGGGTCTGCATCGTCTTGAGTCGCCGAATCGCAGCCTCAACATGTGACTGGGCTGAGGCTCGCTGAGCGCCGGTCAGCCTTGTGAGCGCGCTGAGATAGAGCTGAGGGAAGGCCCTTGAGGTCGTCTGCTCAGCGCAGCCATGTGGGTACTTGAGCAGGTACGCGAGGTGCGTGGCGATGTGTAGCTTAGGGACCTGTGAGGCCTCGAGCGTCCCGCTCCGTGTCCCTTCGATCCCAAAGGGCTGTAAAGAGAGCACAGTGGACTCACCCGCCTTTAAGGTGACGGGGGTGGTGATGCTTGAGGGGGGGTTGGCGAGCCGGACGGGGAGGTTCACCTTTTGACGCGCGACCCAGCTCCCTGACTCCGCCGTAAAGCGTAGGGTCTGTGTGCCTACCTTGGAGCCCACCTTGAAGGTGAGCCGAGCGAGCTGCTCTTGCTCACTTGGTTGATCAAACTCTAGCGCGACCCGAGGGGAGAGGAAGCTCCCGGGGTCGCTCGTCTTAGAGAACAGCTCTACACGCTTGAGCTCAGGAGAGGTCGCAAAGACGCTCACCGGTAACGTGAGGTCCTCTTCAGGTCCGATCACGCGAGGGAGGTTGGGGAGGAGCATCAGAGGCTGACGTACCCTCATTTTCTTGTCGATCGACCCATAGGCGAAGCGCTCGCCCGCCTGGTGGCCCGCGACGAGCATGACGCGCACCGCGCCCACGTATTGTGGGAGCTTGAAGCGGTGGCTTGCCTGCTCACCTGCCTTTAACTCAAAGGGACCCTTATAGAGGACGACAGGCTCAAACCGTCTCCGCTTGTCCTCCTCCTCATCGAGGGCCTCAGCGCCACCAATCGACAGGAGGCGCTCCACCACCCCGCCATACGCGCCGATCACGTCATCGAAGAGGTCCCAGCTCTTGACCCCAAGCGCGAGGCGCTTGAACAGCATGGAGTGGAGGCGAGGGGTCTTGAAGGCCGTGACCCCAAGCAGGCCCTCATCGACGAGCGCGAGGGTGTAGGTCATCGCTTCACCCTGCTCCTCAGACACCTTCACCTCAACCTCCGTCTCCGGGCGGACCTCATCAGGGAGCTCGAGCTTGGGTTTGAGGTGCGTCCTAGGGTCGTCCACCTTGATCGGCAGGACAGTGTAGAGGCGGATCGGCTTGTCGTTGCTCCTCGCGTGCGGTTGCATCGCGGTGACGTTCACGTAGACGTTAGGCGCCATCCCAGAGGTGATCGGGATCGTGACCTCTGTCTCCGTGTCACCCAAGCTGACCCAGCGCTGGCTGATGAGGTGGGCTCCTGACTCGATGCTCACGAGCGCGCGACCTTGAGGCATCACAGGGAGCTTGAGGCGCGCGACGTCGCCCACTCGGTAGCGCTCTGCGTCGAGCGACATAGGGAGGTAGGTCTGCCCGATGGACGTCTCACCGCTCTCGTTCGCCCAGCCAGGCCAGTCAATGTAGAGGGTCTGCGCTGAGCAGTGCCCGTTCGGGAGCTCACAGACCTTGAGGAGGAAGCGACCCCAGATTGGAGACTTGACCTCAAGGTCCCATTGCGCGTCCCCCTGAACAGTGCTGACCTGAGCGGTCTGAAGGAGCTTGGAGTAGCTACGGTTCTCGACTGAGACGAGGCTCTCAGAGGAGGTGTCCCACCACCAGCGCCACTCGATCTTATAGAGCTTGATCTCTAGTGGAGCCCCGTCGACGGGCTTACCCTCGGCGTTGAGGGTCTTGATGAGGACCTGATGAGGCGTGTCGGTGAGGAGCATCCCTCGCTTGTCACCCTTGGGGAGACGGACCCCTACAAAGCGTGAGCCGTGGGTCACCCCAACGTTACGATACTCGACGCTGGTGGCGCCGGAGGGCTCCGTGACCTGGGTGGTGAAGCGGGCGTTCCAGTGACCAAAGGTGGTGAGCGAGGGCGCTGGCCAGTCGAAGTGCGCGTACCCGCCTTGATCGAGCTTGCCATCAAAGAGCGTGCTCGAGCGCCTACGGGCGTGGGTGGTGGGGTCGTTAAAGTTAAACTCTCTGGCGCTGTTAAAGGCGGTGCGACCCCGTGACATATTGAGCTCAACCGAGACAGGTAGCTCACGGGCCTTAGCGCCATGAAGCCACTGGCTAAAGACGCTGAGGCGTGTAGGGAAGTCGGCGCTGGTGTAGCTCGTCTTAGGGAGGCGCAGGTTCACCTGCAAGCGGTTCGGCTCAAAGGTCTCAACAGGGAGGCTCTTGAGGAAGGTCGTCGCGCCCACCTCTACCTTCACCTCCCAGCGACCAGTAGGCGCGTCCTCAGCGGTCTTCAGTGAGAAGGGGTAGAAGCCGTTGAGCCCTCGTCGCAGGATGAAGCGAGCCTCTTGGGCGCCCATTGGGTTACTAAAGGTCACGAAGATCGGGTGGCCCTTTGGGAGGAGCGCCTTTGGGTCTTGTAGGACGAAGGTCAAGTAGATGTCATCCCCTGGCCTCCACATACCGCGCTCTGCGTACAGCGCGCCGTTGATCCCGTCCGCGCGCTCAACGCCACCTACATCAAAGTGAGTCGTGGCGAGTCTGGAGGCCCCGTCGAGCTTAAGGACCCCAAAGCTCCCTTGGTGATCAACACGCGCGTAAAACACGGCCCGAGCCTCATCGATGCGAGCGAAGCCCTCTGCGTCGGTTACGCCGGAGTTGAGGAGCTCGTTTTGGAAGTTGTAGAGCGACACCTTCGCGCCCGCGATCGGCTGAGCGCTCCTCAGGTCGGTGACGGCAAAGAAGCGCTCAGGCCCAGCGCCCTTCTTCGAGAGGACCCCGATGTTCGAGCTGATGATGTTCTGAGTGATCGATCGCCCAGAGCGGTCACGCCGGTAATACGCGTCTTTACAGGGGTTCTTGCGCTCCTCATAGGCTGACCCCCAATAATAGCCTCCATCCCACGCGCTGGGCTCATCATAATCGCGGGCCTCTTGATTCTTGAGCGGGGCTCGCTTTAGGGGTTTGACGCTCGCCTCTTGCTCGCTACAGAGCACCGAGGCGTCTTGGCGCCCAAAGGTGACCTCTAGGTGTAAGAGCCCGTTAGGCGCCTCGCTCAGCAAGCTAGACAGGTCGAGGTGGTGACGGCTCCACCCCCCGAGCTGGGTGGCGCTTAGGTTAAGCGGGACCCGCTTGCGCCAGAGGTAACGCCCGACGTGGGTCATGTCCTTAGCGGAGGTGAGGCGGTTACGCTGTAAGAACTGCCCAAGGTTGCGCTCTTTCACGAGGAGGGCGGTGATCTCGACCGACCTCAGCCCTATGGTCTCGAAGGCGAAGAGCGGGCGCGCTACGCTCGGCAGGATCGCGCCCTGCTTGACGCTACGTAGCTTGGGCGTGAGCGACTGAAAGGTGACGTGTTGGGTGAGCGCTTGGGTGATGGTCCGACCGCTGATCGAGCGGAGCCCTGGCGCGATCTGGAGGGTGACAGGGCCAGCGACAGGGCCTTTTGGGGTGAGGGCGAGCCTGCCCTCTAGCACCTCAGCGCTCAGCTCGCCTTGCGGAGAGGTGACCATCCCCTCAAGAGACTGCTTAGGGTCGAGGGGCTCTGAGAGCTCCACGTAGACGCGCTCGCTTGGCTTGGAGACCGCGTAGACGCGCGTCACCTCAAACGAGCCTGTCTTTGGGATCTTGAGTGTCTTTCGGGTCACCTTGCTCGAGCCCACGCTCTTCCCATCGATCAGCAGGAGCAGCTCACTCGCGGTCTCATAGCGCTGAGCCGTGAGCGAGGCTCGCCACTGCGCGCCTGACGCCCCTCGAACCCAGCTGACCTCGAGCGGTTGACCATCTTGTCGGGCTTTAATGAGCCCCGTGACTTGAGCGAGGGTCGCCTGCTCACTTAAGGTGACCTTAACCCCGACCTGCGCCTCTGAGCCCTCAGCGTTGAGGGTGAGCTGGAGGGGGGAGAGCTCGAGGCTTGGCTCAACGGCGATGAAAGAGAAGGTCAGCGGAGCGAGCTGAGGGTGATCGCCTAGGCTCGGGTGAGGGCTAAGAGAGACAGTGTAGCTCCGGTTCGTCTCCCAGCCGACTTGAGGCTTAAAACTCAGCTCATTAGGCGCGCTCCAATATGTGTAGCCCTTCGCGTCAGGGCTCAGCTTAAAGAGCTCCGGAGCCGGGGTTGAGCTGAGGGCCTCTGCGCTCACTTGTGGGCGGTTGAAGGTCACCTTAATCGGCTCATACAGGCCAAGGTGGCTCCCGGAGTGCGCGCTGACGATGTCGAGCCAGCGCTCACGGTTCAGCTCCTCCTCCGTGAGCGGGAGCGCGCGTTGACCCCCTAGCTCGACCGGCGCGCCCAGGTCTGGCTTAGTCGTGGCGGGGTTGGGTTGCGCGTGGAGCCCAAAGGCGTACATAAGGCAGACAGTAGCCGTCAGCCACGTCGCTCGTGCGCGTAGCCAAGGTGAGGGAGTGCAGGTCACGAGGCGCTCCTGTGGGTGTGGGTTAAAGGTGAGCGCTGTAGGCGCTTAACCTACAGAACACGGAGCGATTTCAAATCTTTCGACGCTCGTTGTAAAGAGCTCAGTTACAACAAAAGCGACCTACAACAAAAGTGACCTACAACAAAAGCGACCAGATGAGGTCCTCGGCTGACAGCGCTAAGCTCAGGAGGCTGAGCAAGGTCAGCGCGGTGAGGAGCCCAACCCAGGTGAGCTCGAGGGCCCCAGCGCCGATGACCTGTGCTCGACTCAAACCTAAGAGGCTGAGCGAGCGCCACTCACTCGCGCGGAGGTTAAAGCTGAGCCATGCGATCAGCCCGCCTAAGAGCAACGAGAGCGCGAGGGCGCTCGCGCCAAGCGCGCTCAGGAGCCCCTTCACCTTAAAGATGACCTTGAGGAGCTCGCGCACGACCTCGGTTGGGGTCGTGACATGCCAGCGCGCCTGTTTTTGAGCGCGAGCCTTAAACAGGGAGCCGTCGCGCTCACTCCTCGGTGAGACGAGCAAGGAGGAGATTGGGTATGCGCTCATGTCCCCATGAAAGTGCACTGGGGTGGCGCCTTCACCGGTTAAGCGCTGAGCGATCACCAGCCCTGCGCCTTGTTGCCCTTCGGCGGGGGCGTGCCCATGACCCTTACCCTCGATCACCCAGCAGGTCTTCACGTCGGTCAAGATCGCCTCGTCATCAGGTGTACCAGCTCGCTTAAAGATCCCCACCACCTCAAGCTCAACAGGGTAGGTAGAGGCGAGGTTATAGAGGTCCTCTTGGTCGCTCATTAGGCGGTCACCGACCTTCAGCTCAAGTGCGCTCGCGACGCTCGCGCCGAGCGCGACCTCGCCTAGGCGTTGAGGGGCTCGCCCTTGCATGAGCTCGAGCCTCCGTAGCTCTAGGTACTCGAGGGTGGTCCCTACGAGCGGGGCTCCCTGAGCGCTGAAGCGCAGGTGGAGGGGGGCCACCTGCACCCCTCCAACGCGGTACGCGCGCTTGAGGTCACCCCACTTGAGCGGGGTGAGCTCAGCGCCCTTGAAGTACAGCGAGCGCAGGGTGAGATCAAAGCGACTGCCGTGCGAGCCCACGACCAGAGGGCTCGCTTGAGCGCGCTCGAGGAGCCTCCGCTCGAGCCGACCTCCCACCTCATTGAGGGCCAGCGGTAAGCTCGCGGTGAGGGCCAGCGAGGTCGCTAGCGCGAGGCTTCTTCCCCAGTAAAACACGCAGGCTTTAAACCCCAAGCGCGCCAAATTGAGCCATGGGGAGCGCCTCACTAGAGGCTGGGGGGGAGATGAGCCTACAGCGCCCACCCGCGTGTCAGCCGACCGTGGAGCCACTTGCACGCTACGTCGCGTAAGCCCCTCTCCGCTCACTTGCCACACGGAGTCAAAGCCCTCGAGCAACTCATGGTCATGGGTCACGACGATGAGCCCACCTCGCTGGGGCCTCTGCAGGAGGCTCAGGGTCTGGCGAGCGGCGCTCGGGTCGAGGTGGGCGGTCGGCTCATCTGCGAGGATGAGCGAGGGGGAGGCGAGGAGCGCCCGGGCGAGTGCGAAGCGCTGTCGCTCACCCTGAGAGAGCTGAGAGGGGCGCTTATGAGCGAGGTCGCTTAAGCCGAGCTCACCGAATCGCTCCGACAGCTCCTCCCGCCACGCTCGGGACCCGCTTGAGCGTAGCCCTAAGGTCACAGGGAGCGCGCAGCCCTCTGCGACGCTCAGGTGCTCGAGGTGTGAGAAGCGCTGAGCGAGGAGCCCGATGTGCTGTGCGCGCCACGCGCGCCGAGCGCGCTCACTCATCTGATGGAGGGGGGCACCAAGGACCCACAGCTCACCCTCCTGAACCTCAAGCGCACCTGAGATCAGACCTAGGAGGGTGCTCTTACCCGCCCCGCTCGCCCCAACGAGCGCGACGCGCTCCCCTTGAGATACGGTCCACTCCTCAACACAGAGCGTGAAGCCCTCACCCCAGCGGTGTCGGAGCCCCCGAGCTTTGATGAGCGTCGCCCGCTCCTCGCTCACAGCCCCCCCTCAAGCTCAGGGCGTCGCGCGCTCCCACGTGACCGCGCACTGAAGATGCGCCAGCCCTCAGGGCCATGAGCGACCGCGTATCGGGCCTCATAGTCATTGACTCGCCTGTGGCTGTGACCCCAGTGCGTGACCTCACCGATGACCCGCCAGCGATACCGTACCCCAAAGGCGCCGGTCTCTTGAATGACCCGCTCCGCCTCACCTGACTCACTCGAGCTCAGCGCTCGGCGCTCACGCCCATTTAGAGGTGTACGCTCCCATGAGAGGGGCTTAACTACGCTCACCTTAGCCTTGGCTCCACCCTCATCTTGGAGGATGAGGCTCCTGAACATCTCTTGGAAGGTCCAGTCTAGGAGCGGGCCTGTGACGCTCTGAGAGAGGGCGTCGTAGATCTCTTCGTCACGCTCATAGTCAAAGGCGCGGTAAATGTTCTGATGGAGGAGCTCAAAGATCGCTCGTAGCTCCTCATCTGTGAGCGCGTCTCCCTCAGTAGCCCAGAGCTTAGGCGCGTTAGGGCTAAGCGACAGGGCGATCGGGGTCGATCCACAGAGGAGCGTGAGGGTCAGCCCTAACGCGCGACGATGAGCCCTGAGCGCGTAGACACCCAAGATCAGTACGCCCGCCCACAAGGCGAGGAGCGCCGGGTGGTCCTTGAGCGACTCAGGGGGGGGGGGGGGGGTCAAGGTGAGGGCGCGGGGGGGGGGCGCCTTAAGCCTAGGGCCAAGAGGCCTCCAGAGCTGCTCTGGGTCCTCTGGGGTGAGTTTAATGGGGGTGAGCTCATCTTGATACACGAAGACCCCTGGCATCACCTTTGAGCTCAGCTGTCCAGCGCGTCGCTTGCCCATCTTGACCCACAGGGGCTCGCTGTCCCAGGTGAGGCTGATGAGCTTGGGGGGGGCCTTGAGGCCCACCTCAAAGGTCATGATCGCGGCGCCCTCATTACCGCTGTGTAGCTTCACACCCTCGCTGAGAGGGGCCGCCTCAACCTCAGCCAGCGGCGCGCTCAGCACAAGGTCAAGACCGCTCAGGTTCGGGAGGGCCCGTAGCCCATCGATGAGGAGAGGGTTGTGGGTTTGGAAGTAGCGCTCGAGCTCACGAGACAGCGCCTCTTGTTGCTCGGGGTTAAGCGTGTAGTTCGGGTCGATCGGCTGAGTCAGCACCTGATTGAGCAAGGGGGTAGGCAGGCAAATCGTAAGCTTTAAGAGCGTGTCGCTGACCTCCGCGCTGAGAAACAACACAGGCTTCTGTTTAGCCCAGGCGTGGGCGCTCGCCTCGTGTGGCGTATAGAGCGTAGCGAGGCTTATAGAGATGAGGAGCGCGCACAACAGGCGTGATCCGAGCGACTGGAGGTCGCCTGTTGAGGCGCGTGTGTGCTGGCTGAATTGAGACATCGCGTCTCCCCTGTCATGATGAGGCCGACGGACAGCGTCGGGCCGAGTACCGACACAAGGTTGTAGACAGCCCAAGGAATGAACGCAAGCACGCTAAGGAGCCTCAGATGAGCGACCCGATGAGCCTCGTGATCTCAAACTGCCCCCCCGAGGAGGCTGAGCGCCTCGCTCGAGCGCTCATCGAAGCCCAGCTCGTGGCCTGTGTGACGCTCTCAGAGGTGAAGAGCGTCTATCGCTGGCGAGGTGAGGTCTGCCTAGATCAAGAGGTGACCTTGACCGCAAAGGTCAGCGAGGCGCGTGTGGAGGCCTGTATAGAGCGCCTCACTGCGCTTCACCCGTATGAGCTCCCTGAGGTCTTGTGTGTCCCTGTTGACCACGAACGTAGCCACAAGCCGTACTGCGCTTGGGTGCGTCAAGCGTGCGAGGGCGCGCCGACCTGAGGGAGATTGACCTCTCCTTACGTTGGGTTTAATGTGATCCCGTGCCATTGATTTGAGCTGGAGTGGTCAGCTCAATGAGCAGACGAGGCTGACTTCAAGGAGAGCGTTATGAGCGAGCTGCTCAATTCTTCGAGGCGTGAGACACGAGCTTGCCCGAGCTGTGGACATACTCAACCCGCGCGTCTGGAGCGAGCGGTCGTCTATGTATGTGAGGGGTGTAGAGGCTTAATTCACCTCAAGGAGGGGAAGCTGAGCGCTGAGCACGCATTAAGTGAGGCGTCCACCGCGACTCAGCCCCTAGGCTCTCGAGACCAAGACCCTAGCTATGAGCTTGTGGGCGCGATGACGCTTGAGAGCAGCGCTGGCGAGCGCTGGGTAGAGCTCCTGTTTGTCAATGACTCTGGAGATGAGCGCTGGCTCGCGATCGACGATGGGGAGCGCTATCTGTTTAGGGAGCTGTCGGACTATGAGGTGAAGCGCTCCAGCCTCCCGCTCCTCTCCGATGAGGTCGCGACCGCGCCAGCGCTGTCTTATGAGGGGCGTCAGTATACGCGTGACGAGCAGGGGAGCGCTCGGATCACAGGCTTGAGGGGCGAGTTTCCGCTCGACTATGAGCTCGGGGAGCGCTATTTTTATTGGCAAGGGTATGATGAGGATGACGAGGACGCTCTCTCGGTCGAGTGGAGCGCAGAGGGGGGCCTGCAGTGGTCACATGGGAGCTGGCGCTCAGGTGGGACGAGCGTAGGGGGAGGCGCAGGTGAGGTCGGTGTAGACCGCGTGAAGTCCGGGTGCGCGAAGTATTTAGTGTTATTTTTTCTCCTCCAGTTCTTACCGATCGGCTTCTTGGTCGGGGGGGGGAGCCACCAGACGGTCGACGCCTTTGACGTCCCCGTGAAGAGCGCCCTGCAAGAGGATGGGAGGCTAACGCTTGAGACCCCTAGCTTTAGGCTAAATGGACCAGAGGGGGCGCGGGTTGAGCTGGTCTTCCCAGAGGAGCTGAAGCGGGTCGCCGTGAGCGTGTATCTCCGACCTCTTGACCTTGAGGGTGGGGAGGAGCGCCTCCTGTATCGCTCAACCGAAGAGCCGATCATGAGGGGGGACTTTGAGCGCCTCACACGAGAAGGTCGGACGTCTGGGCTCATCGACCCGAGCCTCAGCTTCTCTGTGCGCTTTGGTGTCCCGAGCGCGGGCCGTTACCTGCTGAGGGTCGAGGGGGTCAGCGAGGGGAGCCCACCGACAGGGAGCTTTGCGCTCGGCGCTGACCCGATCGCGATCTTTATCGACAGCGGGTTCTACTCTGCGATGCCAAGTGGTGTGTACTGGGTGCTCGTGATCTTGTTCGCCACCGCGATTGGGCTCTCGAGTAGCCTCAGAGGGCGTTTATCCCTTTATGATGGGCGTGGGAACATCTCCTTTAAGCACAGCGCGGCGCTCCTCGCGGTGATCGTGGTAGGTCACCTCCTCATCAAGCAGGTCTCGCTGTACCAAAGCGGACAGATACCTGTCACGACAGAGGTCCAGAGCATTGAGCGCTCCCCTCACTTGAGCCACTTTCTCGTAGGCGCGGGGGTCTACACTTCAACGCGCTGGATCGGTCATCGCGTGCGTCGCTCCCTCCGAAGCCGCTCCTCGCGCTCAGGGCGGAGTCACTCAGGGTTTGGTGGCGGTAAATGACCTCTCACCGGTGGGCTCAAGTTGACCTCGAGGTGAGGGACAGCTGAGCTCAGGGGGCGTGCGCGAGTGAGAAGCTCTACAGTTCAATCAGCTCCCAGCCCGCCTCAGCGCAGGTGTCGAGGAGCCGTTGGTGTGCCTCGAGGGTTGGCGCGCAGGCGAGCGCGAGGTCACCTCCCCCAGCGCCCGTCGGCTTGACAGAGGCCCCTAGCGGGCTGAGGAGCGCCTTGAGCGCGCTGTGCTCTGGAGTCCAGATCGGCGCCCCGCTCGCCTCGCTCAAGGCTCGTATCGCGCGCCCCCCCTCCTCGGTCGCGTCACAGAAGGCCCGCTGTCGTTCATCACTTGGGCCGTAACAGAGCGCCTGAAAGGCTGAGGAGGAGGCGTGGCTGATCGAGCGTAGCCTCTCAGTATAGACGCGCGGTTGACTCGCGCGAAGTGAGCGGACCTGAGAGACCAGCTCCGTCGTCGAAGCAGAGCGACCCATCCACACCCAAGCGAGGCTCGGTAGTGGGTGGGTGATAGGGCACAGCTCAGCGGTCCCGATCGGCGCCTCGCTCGCCCTCACCTCTATACGCTCCCAGCCCGGTTGACATGGGGGGAGAGAGGGGGGGCTCCCTGGGTGCCAACGGTAGCGGAGCAGGCCTCCATAGGCGCTCGCCACCGCGTCAACACCGCTCCCGATCGCGCCCTGCACTTGATGGTGAATGAGCTGTGTGAGCCGAAAGCGCTCCGCTGGTCCAAGCGCTTGATCATTGAGCTGGGCGCAGAGCGCGACGAGCGCAGAGACGCTCGCGGCGCTGCTCCCGAGGCCAAGCTTACGCCACGCGCTCACGCCCCCCGCCCCTCGCTCCCAAACCCCAAGCGCCTCGCTGTCTACATGGTAGTGACCGCTAGGGGCTTGTAACGCTCGTAGCGTAGCCCACGCGAACGTAAAGGGGGCGCCTTGGGTCACGCCATGGGGTGTGTTGATCCGCTCTAAGGTCCCCCATGAGGTAGGGAGTGAGCCCTCCCAGCTCCCACGCCCAATCCCTGGCGCGCTCAGCTCATAGCGTCTCTGATCCGAGGCGCCTGCTTCAAGTGGCGTGAGGAGCCGAGCGACCACCTGTCGTGAGCTCGCATAGACTAAGGCCTCCCCCCCCTCGAGGACCGCGTACTCACCAAACAGGACCACCTTCCCCGAGGCGCGCGCCTCAACGCTCGTGGCCCGAGCCTCACTCATGTCAGCGTATAAAGCTCGTCAAGGTTACGGAACAAGCTGAGCTCGGTGAGGCTGTGTCGGACCTCTGGGTATTGATCTAGCAGGCGCTTAAAGCGCTCTGGCGAGAGGGCGAACAGCAGGCTCCTGCGCACCGCGGTGCAGGTCGCGGTGACGGGGCTGTCATAGACGAGCGAGGTCTCTCCAAAGATGTCCCCCTCACGGAGCCAGCGAGGCTCGAGGGAGCCAAGCTGGCTGACCCGGATCAAGCCATCGAGGATCAGAAATAAGCCACGACCCTTCTTACCTTGCTGGAGGAGGACCTCCCCAGGCTTGACGACCATCGACTTAAACTCCCTCAAGAGCTCACCGTGCGCGACGCGAGGTAAGGCTCTGAAGATCGGAGAGAAGCGGGTCAGGTTGCTGAGCATCCGCCCACCGACGAGGTGAGAGAGCGCGGCGTAGACCTCCTCTTTACACTCCCGCATCAGCGCATACGCGGGGGCGGGTAAGACGAGCGCCCAGACCTCATCACTGGCGGTCGCGGTGGCGACGCGGGGAGAGTTCGTGATGAGGCCCATCTCACCCACTAAGCTCCCTGCGCCAACCGTCGCGAGGTCGATGGTCTCCCCCTCTTGTGTGCGTCGGCTGATGTCGACCTCACCATAGCAGATCAAGAAGACCCCATCGGCCTCCTCCCCCTCCTCGATGAGCATGTCACCCTGCGTAAAGGAGCGCAGCTCAAGCGAGTTGAGCAGCTGCTGGAGGGTGCCCTCCTCAAAGGCACAGAACAGCGGGAGCTCACCCACTGTCGCCTCGCCTGTGAGCTCGAACGCGCTCATGTCGAAGCTGACCGAGGTCGCCTGACGCTGGAGCTCTGTCCCTGTCAGCGCGCTTAACCTTGAGATCTGATCAGAGAGCTCAGCGTCTTGGAGCTCTTGGTCCTGAGCGCGCTCCGCGAGCTCCTCGTCGCTCGGGAGCTCGGGGATCGCGACCTCATCTGGGAGGGTCTTGGCGTAGCTTGAGGTGAGAGACTCAAAGCCCGCCTGTGTGTCGAGCAGCGGCGCGTAGCGCTTCATGAGGTTTAAGATCCACAAGGCGAGCACCGGCTCCCCGTGATGGAGGCTCACCTTAAGGCACTCTTGCAAGAGGCGACCTGCGTCCGGGAGCCCGCTCTCAGCGAGGGCTACCGCGACCGCGACACGCGGAGAGAGCTGTTTGGGGTCTTGGTAGAGCTTAGCGAGCTGGGCTCGATAGAGCGTGTCGGTTGGTAACATCAAGGCTCCTGTCGTTGATGCCATAAGCGAGAGGCGCCCTCAGCGGCGCACTCCAAGACATCTAAGCGCCCATCACCCTCTAGGTCAACAGGCTCAAAGTGAGTGGTCGCGGTTAAACCGAAACCACCCTGTATTGAGGCGTTGGCTTCAAAGAGATCTCCTGCCCCATCATTTAAGAGGAGGACGCTCTCGAAAGCGTCGACCGTCCCGTCACTAAAGCTGAGCCCATAGACCGCGACCAGCAGGTCTTGGTCCCCATCTGCGTCGATGTCGACCGGGGTCGCTCCAAAGGAGGGGAGCGGGGGCATGCCGTGTATTCTGAAGCTCTCATCGCTGAGTCCCCCTTGCCCATCTCCCATAAAGACCGCGACCGCGGGGGTGTTCGGGACGGAGATCCCCTCGATGTAGTCTTGAGGCAAGATCACGTCGAGGTTCCCATCGCCATCGAGATCTGTCACCGCGACGTCTAGCCAGTCCCCTGGGTAGTTGTTGATCGGGCTCGGGACGCGCTCAAAGACCCCACCACCTCGGTTGAGGAGCACTCGGTTCGAGGCGCCAGGGAAGCTCTGGGGGAGGTTGTCAACGACGATGATCACGTCATCGAGGCCATCACCGTTGAGGTCGGCGTTGTTCATGTCGTGGTCATGGACGTCGAGGAGGTCGAAGTCCACCTCGTCTGAGCGCTCACGCCAAGCGGAGCCCTCTCTTAAGAACAGGCGCTCCGGTCCCTCGCTCGCGTTCAGGACTGGGTCGGCGTCACCGGTCTGCATCAGGAAGATGTCAAGGTCGCCATCCCCGTCTGCGTCAAACAGTCCACCGTCATAGCTCGGCTGTCCGAAGCTGAAGGCTGGGTCCTCTAAGAAGCGCCCTCCCCCTTGGTTAAGTAAGACAAAGTTACGCTCGCTGAAGAGGTTAATCATCAAGAGGTCGAGGTCACCATCCGCGTCGAGGTCTCCGACGCGCACGTTCATCCCGTTACCGATTAAGCCGGCAGGGAAGGCGTCATCACGGCGAGTGAAGGCGCCCGAGGCGCTCCCCATAAACACGAGGTCTTGCTGATTCAGTACGCCAGAGGGGCTGCTGCTCCCCATCGCTAAGACGAGGTCATCTACCCCATCCCCGTTCAGGTCAGCGGCGCGGGCGTCATTACAGTCCCCTGGCGCGTTAAGCTCGTCGGGTGGTCCACTTACGATGCTGTTGACACGGTAGAGCTCTGTCGAGTCTAACCCACGCCCATCGGTGTTATATATGCTGACTCGGCTTGGCCCGAAGGTGACGCTTGGAGGGGTCACGATCAGCCACTCCTCATCAGAGATCCGCGTCACTGCGCGTGGTGGAGCCTCATTGAAGCGCACCATGAGCCCCTCCCTGAGGTCTACGCCTGTGAGCTTGAGGTTGGTGTAGCCCGCCTTGAGCCCCTCATCAGGCTCAAAGCGTGGGCTGACATATAAGATCGCCTCACTGAGGGTGCTCGTTTGACCTTGCTGTGAGCGGTAGCTGAGGTCTTGGAGCCCCTCGCTGTTCGGGGGGACGACGACCTCAAGGAGGCTGTCACAGCCACTTGAGATCAGGTCACTGCGCTCAGCGTTCACCCCACCGATCAGGGCTCGTCCACCACGCTCTAAGTCGCTCCCTGTGACCTGCACGGTTGTCCCACCCCAGACAGGCGCCTCTGCGGGGCTGACGCTGTTGATCACGGGCTGGACGCCGTAGGTTAAGAGGTCAGCGCGCTGAGCGCGTCGACCGTCCTCACTCAAGACCACCAAGGAGAGGGGGCCCGGCTCCCCAGAGGGCGCCCGGACCTGCGCCTCCGTGCCCTCTTCATTGACCTCAAGGACCTCCCCTTCCACGCCATTAAAATAGACCCTCATCCCTGCGCTCAAGTTGAGCCCAAAGAGCGTGAGGAGCCCACCTCCGCACCGGCTGATCTCAGGTGGGTCTGCGGACTCAATGAGGGGGGGGCCAATGAACCGATAGCCACCCTCAAGCTCCCCATATTGCCCATCAGGGTTGACGTAACGGACGCGAGTCAGCCCGCCAGGGTGGAGCGGGGTGAGGACCCGGGCGAGGGTGCCCTCCGAGTTGAGCTCGACGGCGAGGGCCTGTCGGTCATTAAACCACACCGCGCCTGGGAGCCTCATGTGCGCGCCACGCAACGCGATCCATTGAGGTGGGGCGTCGGGCCCTGTGGCTGGAGAGACCTCATCAAGCCTCGGGGCGTGATGTCGCTCATAGGTCGCAGTGGCGCGTTGCCCGTCTGCGCCTGTGACCACGAGCTCAACAAGGGGCTCTGGCCCGGGGGGGAGCGTGACCCTGAAGGCGATTGAGGCGCCCGCCCTTGGGTCGGCGGTAGGGTCGCCTAAGCGCTGAAGGGGGGGGTGATCAGCGAGGGGGCCATCGAGAGGCTCAACCGGCTCACCGTTCACCTGCAGCTCAGCGGTCTGAGCGCCACTTAAGACTAGGTCGTCGACCTCGACGAGCAGCTCTACCTCTGTGTCGTATGGACCAGAGGGGGGCGTGACCGCTCGGATGAGCGGGGGAGCGCGCCACAAGAAGGCCTCTGAGAGCTCCGCTTGACGGCCTGCGCTCTGGATGACGAGCGTCCCCGCTCGACCGGCGGGCCCTTGAGCGACCCTCGCCTTAAGCAGGTGACGAGAGATCACCTCAACCCCGCTCAGAGGTGTCCCATCCAAGGTGAGCGTGAGGGTGTCAGCGCGGGTGAAGCCCTCACCTTTGATCAGCACGTCAGTCTGTAGGGTAGAGGGGCCTGAGCGGGGGGTGATCTGCTCAAGGGTCAGCGGGGCGCTGACGCTCCCGACATCGAGCACCCCTAGCGTCTCACGAGGGTAGGTCGCGCGTCGCCCTGAGCTGTCCTTCACCTCAAGACGGTAATAGAGGAGCTCACCTGGGAGGTGCGGTCCAAAGGTGACGAGCCCCTCAAAGTAGCTGAGGTCTCCATCCTGGGTGACCCGCTCTAGTGGGGCGCGGACACAGCGGGCGTCCGGCGACAGGATCCCCTCTACGGTGAGGGGAGGCGTCACCGGAGGGGCGCCCGACTCTGTGCCCGACTCTGCGCCCGACTCTGCGCCCGCCTCTGCGCCCGCCTCTGTGCCCGCCTCTGTGGCGCCCATCATGATCGCGCCTTCAGGCGCCGTGAGAGGCTCGTTAGGGTTATGTCCACGAGCAGAGGTGAGCACTTCGACAGGACATGAGGGAGCGCTGAGCTCCTCTTCAGTGAGCGCGACCGTGAGCGTAGCGGTGAGGGGCCCCGCGCTGCCCTGCGCGACCGCTGAGCAGGCGATTGGGGTGAGCCCCTCGGTTGCCTGAGTGAGCTGGATGCTCGCCTCTAAGATGACTGGAGGCTGAGGGCTACAGCTGAGGAGCGCGAGCGACACCCAGAGCAGGCGCCAAGGGGAGCGCCAACGCCAAAAAAGGGGCTGATGAGCCTTGGGCGCTTGGTGGAGTGGGTTCTGCATGATGTACCGCGCGCTCTCTACATCACGGCGCGATTGACACAGCTCTAGCAGAACTCGCCTTCGCACTGGTCAGGGGTGAGGACGACGACGAGGACCGCGGCGACGAGCGCCACGACTGTCCCACCTACGAGCACGCTGGTCATGGTTGGGTCGATCAGCTTGATGTTCGCGTGATCGATCTGCTTGCGTGAGAGGAGGAGGTCCTCATCTGGGGCCACGAGCTGGAGGTCGCTGATCGTAAAGTTGAATGGAGAGATCGGATAGTAGTCGCCCTCCATATCCACGATCCCGATACGAGAGTTCTCAGTGACCGTGACCTCTTTCTCTTCACCGATCGTGATGGTCTTAAAGGTCGCGCCGTCGCTCTCTTGGATCGTCTTTAGCTCGTCCATGCTCACCGTGTAGGTGTTGTAGCAGCCGACCTGAAAGAGCGTCATTAGGCTCATGAGGATAGGGAGTGGGCGAAGTGACATAGCGGGTGCGCTCCTCGGTGATTCGATCTAAGCTGGCTCGAGACCTTAATGGAATGGGCCTCGCTTGAAAAGACTCATACCTCCGCACAGCCAAGGAGTGCAAAAATTTTCCCGCTCAGCGGACCCGCTCAGGCTCGCTCAAGCACAAGGCTGATCCCTTGTCCACCACCGATGCACATGGTGACGAGCCCGTAGCGCCCTTGGGTGCGCTTGAGGGCGTGCGCGCAGGTCACGGTGAGGATGCTCCCTGTCGCGCCGAGCGGGTGCCCAAGGGCGATCGCGTTCCCCATTGGGTTGACGCGCTCAGGGTTGATCCCGAGCTCCGCGAAGTCACGAATACAGGCGATCGCTTGTGGCGCGAAGGCCTCATTCAGCTCTACATGATCAATATCGGCGCCCGTGATCCCCGCTCGCTCAAGGGCGAGCTTGGTGGCCGGGACGGGACCCCAGCCCATGATCTGTGGGTCACACGCGGCGACCCCGAAGCCCGCGATTCGGGCGAGGGGGGTCGCGTTGTGGGCGGTGACGTCCCGCTCTTTACCCAAGACCATCGCGGCCGCGCCATCTACAACGGCGCTCGCGTTGCCTGCGGTGATGATCCCGCCCATCTCAAAGGCGGGCCTCAGCTGAGACATCTTCGCCATCGAGGCCTCCTCGATGATGTGCGTGTCATGCTTGAGCACGTTCAGCGCTCCATCAAGCGCGCTCCCCTTGAGGGTCACGGGCGTGATCTCCTCATCAAACCAGCCCGCGTCACGGGCGGCCTTGGCGTTCTGATGAGAGCGGAGCCCAAAGGCGTCAGCCTCGTCTCGGGTGACCTGATAGCGACGTCCGAGCTCCTCAGCTGTGTTCGCCATCGCCATACCTGCGCCTGGGTCATAGAGAGACATCAGGAGCATGTCTTGGAGCATCACCCCAGCGGGGAGCTGTTTAGGGTCGACAGGGCCGTACTTTTGAACGCCTCCCCCGACCTGACGCCCTCGGTAATTATAGAGCGAGAAGGGGTACTGCATGCTCTCCGCCCCCCCCGCGACAACAAAGGGGCGCGCCTGATCATGGCGGAGCCCCGCGAGCATCAGCTCAGAGGCGACAGAGATCGACTCTGCGCCCGAGCCACAGATGCGGGCTACGGTCAGCGCGGGCACATCGTTGGCGAGACCGCCACGCCAGCGCATCCCTTGCGCGCCATAGATCGAGTCTCGGTGGCTGTGCTGGGCCATGCCCATCACCACATGCCCAATCAGGTTCGGGTCGACCGCGGTGCTCTCTAAGGCGCCCTCGATCGCCAGACCACCGAGCTGGGTAGCGCTGTAGTCGGAGAGGAGCCCAGGGGCCTTGTTGTTGATCAGGATATCGGCGCGAGGTAGGCGCCGCGCCCCTTCGAGGATATAGATCGCTTCAGTCATGTCAGGTCCTCTCGAGCTCACTCGTGCATAAACAGCGCAGGGACCCTAGGGCCGTTCTGCGCAAAATTCTTCATACCAATATCACAGTCTACGGTCTCGACTGCGTCTCCAACGATCGAGGCCTCAAGCGCGAGCCCCTCTGAGAGCGGTCGCCTGAGGCCCTCTTTGATGGCCCGCACGAGGAGCGCGTCAATCATGAGCGAGCGGTGTCCAATCTCGACAGCAGGTAAAGCGCTGAGCCCCTCAGCTGGCAGGCTCATCGGCGCTGGGTCGACCGGTGAGATCTGTCGCTCACCGGAGAGGTGAGCCTTGATCAGCTCGACCGCGCTCTGGGTTAAGCTTTGGGCGTCTGGCGCGACGCGACTCGCCCAGCCCCACTCATGGGCGCGGGCCGCGTTGATCGGGGCGCCCACACGGAGCATCCCCCACGCCCGCTCGAGGCCTACGAGGCGAGGGAGGCGCTGTGTCCCACCATAGCCAGGGATGATGCCAAGGTTGACCTCTGGCTGACTCATGATCAGCTCTGGGCCGACCACGCGAGCGTGGCAGGCCATTGACAGCTCTGCCCCTCCGCCCATGACAGGGCCATTGACCGCCGCGACGACGGGCTTTGGGTAGGCCTCAACATAGTTGAGCACCGCCTGACCCTTGAGGCAGAGGGCCTCTGCCTCATCGTGGGTCTTAAGGGTCGCCAGCTCATTAATATCTGCACCCGCGAGCGCCCCCTCATAGCCAGTCAAGACGACCCCCTGCACGCGCTCGTCCGACTTAAGTCGCTCAAGCAGGTCTTGGAGGTCAGCGAGGGTTGAGGCGTTGAGGGCGTTCTTAGCCTCTGGGCGCTGGATCGTCACCTGAGCCACACCCTCGCTTGGGTGTGAGAGGCGGAGGTTAGGATAGAACGCCGGAGAGACCGCGCCCGTGACGCTCTTCGTCAGCTCAAAGCCAGGGCGCTGTGAGGCGTACGCTTCACAGAGGGCCTTGACGCGCTCCATCCCCCAGTCACGAGCGAGCGAGAGGATACCGACGCTGAAGCCCAGCGCGGTGCGGGTCATCCAATCGAGGTCAGCGGCCTCACAGATCTCATAATCGAGGACAAAGAACGTGCGACCAAAGAGCACCGCGAGGATGCGGTCGAGCACCTTGGCCTTGAGGACCTCATCATAGCTTGAGTCGTATGGGTTACGTCGGTCATGCCAAGGCGTGTTCCCTTGCGTGCTCAAGAGGGCGGGTGGCTCAAACCAAGCGCTCCCTGTAGACGCGTCCCGCATCAGCTCTTGGCAGTGTACGGTGAGGAGGTTCCCACGCGTGAGGTCCATGACGTTAAAGGGCCCGCCTCCCCCCACCGCGTCGTTGACGATCCGATCGACCTGAGCGGGGTTCGCGACCCCCTCCTCGACGATGCGCACCGCCTCGGAGATGTAGTTACAGAAAATGTCATCTGCAGCGAAGCAGGCGACGTCCGCGGTGACCACAGGGACCTTGCCAAGGTAGCTGATGGTGTCGACCATTTTCTGAGTGAGGGCCTCATCTCCTGAGCCGACGATCTCGATCGGGAGTGAGCGCCAAGCGGGGAAGAAGGGGTGGTTGACGAAGCAGCGCTCAGGTCGCTTCGCGTCTGAGGCGATCTCGGCGCGTGGGATCCCTGAGGTCGCGAAGCCAATCAGGCAGGTCGGGCTGAGGACCGCCTCCATACCCGCGAGGATCTGACGCTTGATCGGGAGCTGCTCCGTGGCCGCCTCGAGCACGTACTCGCAGTCGGCGAGGTCGCTCAGCTCGAGCGTAGGGTGCAGACGCTCCTCGATCGCCCTCGCCGCGCGCTCAGAGAGCTTGCCTCGGCTTACGCCTTTGGCGAGGTATCCCCGAATACGAGCGACGCCCGCGTCGAGGGCCTCCCGCTTGATGTCATTGAGGTACACTTTCGCCCCCTCGACCCTTGAGAGGGCGGTGAGGAAGCCATACGCGAGGTCAGGGCCAATTGAGCCCGATCCGATGACGCCTACGATCATGATCGCTCCAATATAAAAATAGGTGGGATGAAGGAGGGGTTACTCTGAAGGTCTCATGGGCACAGGTCAAGCCACCTCATGGGTACTTAGGGTCTCCAAATATCAACGTTGACCTCATAAGGCTCAGGGGAGTCGCAGCCCTCAAAGCACTGAACCTCAAGGTAGACAGGTTCACGCTCCTCTTGGAAATACGAGAGGTTCACCTCAAGCTCTTGGGAGATCTGCTCATCGAGCAGGTTGCCGTTTTCATCTAAGAGCGCGAAATACATCAGCCTGTCTAGGAATGACCATCGATAGATGTAGACATCGATCATCCGGTTGCGACGTGCTGGGGTGATCTCGTACCAGTCAATGTCCCCCTGACAGAGCACAGCGTTGATGAACGCGCCATCCCCAATAGGGTAAGCGGACCACTGCTCATCATTAGGCTCAAAGATGTCCTCTTCACATGAGGAGCCGTCCGCGATGATCCAGAACATCTCTTCAAAATCCCAGCTCGTTGACGCTCTCATCCACACGGCCTCAGACGTGATCCGTTGCCCTACGAAGGGGTCACTTGAGACGACCTCAATCGGGTTGAAGTCCTCGTCATATAGCTCAAAATAGAGCTCCTCAATGTCCGCGAATAAGGTGAGGTCTATGCGTGAGGGGTTATAGAGCTGGTACCAGTCTTCATCACGAGAGCAGATCCACCCCTCTAGATACATGTCGGCGCTCACGTCGATGACCGGCGCGCTCATCGGGTCATCATTGGGCTCCCACTCATCCCAGCCACAATCGAAGCTCTCTCCACAGCCCTCAAAAGGCGTACAGACAGACGTGAGCGGGCTCACAGGCTCACAGTACTCTCCTTCGGCGCAGTTTGTGTCACAGAGGGTCGCGCAGATCGCGTAGCCCGCATAAAAGAAGCCACAGGCCTGCTGTGGGCCACAGTCTAGGTCGCTGTTACAAGGGAGACACTCGCTCGGGGCTGGGTCTCGAGCCACCTCACAGCGCCCCGCGACGCAGACCTCACCTGTCGCACAGCGAGGGCCCCAGTCATGCGCGCAAGGCGACCGAAGCGTACAGAGCCCCTCAGCGGAGCAACGCATATCACGCGCGCAGTCTGTGTCGACGCTACAGCGCTGTCCACGCTCACAGAACCCCGCTAAGCAGACCTCACCGCTGTCGCACTCATTGTCTGTTGAGCAGCGCTCACCTTCACAGGTCTCCCAGCCAAAAGAGAGGCATCCACCCTCCTGACAGTAGCCGTCCTGGCAGTCATTATCAGAGCTACAGCGCTGTCGGCATCCAGGGTAGGTGTCCACGCAGGTGAGCGTGTCTCCACATCCGATGACCCCGTCGATCGCCTCATGGCAGGGGGCGCAGAGCCTCGCGCGCTCCCCATCGACACAGCGACTAGAGTCTAGATCACAGCGTCGCCCAGGGCCACACTGCCCATCGGCCTGACAGCCGACGCACTGCCCATCAACACAGACGCTCCCCGTCGCGCAGGGGCCCCCTGTACCACATGGAGCGGGCATACAGCTACCGAGCACACAGACCTCATTCGAAGCGCACTCAGGTGTACAGGTAGACGGCGCCGGCGCACAGCGCCCCTCCTCGCAGAGCGGGAGCTCGGCGGGGCAGTCGCTCGCCCCTTCACAGGGGGGCGCCACACAGTTGACGCCATCACACAGGTAGCCACCACCACAGCGACCATCACAGGGCTGGACACAGGTCCCCTCTTGGCAGAGATACCCCCCCGCGCAACCCGAGTCATCTTCACAGGCGGTGTCGTAAAACCGACACGCGCTCGTCTCGAGGTTACAGTACTGGTCTCGTGGGCAGTGGAGGTCTCTTGTGCAGAGCTCAGGTGGCTCAAAGCAATAGCCTTCAGCGCGGTGACAGACCTCTCCAGTCAAGCATTGAGCGTCGCTTGAACAGCGACCATTCAGCGACCTTACCTTGAAGGTCACCTCACCCTCCGCAGGGTAACGAGCGCTCTGAGTAGAGTTCGACGCCGTCAAGCTAAAGCGGTAGTCAGCGACCGGCGCCCCGCCAGGGATACGGACGGTCCACACCTCACCGTCAAAGGTCGCGAGGGTCATCCCTTGCTGGTTGATGATCGGGTCGAGGGTGGCCTCTTGTGGGCTGTCTTCAGGCGCCTCTCTGCTCCAATCTGCGCGGAGCTCATCAACGACCCCGCTTGTGCGGATGAGGATCGCGTATGGCCCCCCTGCGTCACTGCTCACCTGAGGGAGGCTGACCTCTGAGATCACGAGCGGAGCCTCTACGCAACCTAAGCAGAGCAGGGTGAGCGTGAGCCCGAGCGTGAGCGTACGGAGGGGGCTCGTGGGGCGCTCTTTGAGGTTCTGGGGATCATGTGGTGGTGTACATCGCATGACAGGCGCTCCTGTTGGGCTACGCTCTTGAGGCGTTAAGACGTGAGAAGGTAAAGAGGGTTGAGCATGAGTAGCCCATCGAGGTCAAAGAGGATCGGTGGTCTCGCTCGACAAGTGACGCTAGACACAGCATCATGTCAGTCCCAATAGATCTTACGTGACCGAAGGATAGTCTGTGTCTGTCTTGATTGCCATACTTGGCTTTGGCCTCTTGGTGTTTGTCCATGAGCTCGGCCATTATTGTTTTGCGCGACTCACGGGGATGAAGGTCGACGTTTTCTCAATTGGGTTTGGGCCGACGCTCTATCATTTCGAGCGAGGAGAGACGGTCTACCAGCTCGCCCTGCTCCCCTTCGGAGGCTACGTAAAGATCAGAGGGCTGAGCCCTGAGCCTGAGCCTGATCCCAGCGAAGAGGGCGCGGTGACGCGTGGCGCGAGGACGCTGTCTGATGTAGAGCGAGAGTGGGGCTTAGAGGGCCCATTTGAGGCGACAGACGAGCTGAAAGCGAAGCTCGGCAGGCGAGCGGGACTTGAGGGTGAGCAGGGCGACGCTGAGCCCGAGGAGGGGAGCTTCCAGAGCAAGTCGCTCCTCGCGCGCTTTATGGTCGTCGCTGGGGGTCCACTGTTTAACATCTTGTTCACGATCTTCGCCTTCTGGCTCCTGCTCGCGAGCTCAAGCGCGCTGAGCGTCTTGAAGACGCGCTCCCCCTCGCTCACGATCCGAGAGGTGAGCGGGGTCGCTCAAGAGGCAGGCCTCCAGGTTGGGGACGTCCTGTTGTCGGTGAACGGCGTGGCGCTCCAGAGCTTCGAGGAGCTCAAGAGGTACACGCGAAGCTCGAAGGGAGAGCCCTTGAGGGTGGTGGTCGCTCGCCCCCCCACAGGCGCTCAGCTGAGCTACCAACAGAGCGCCTTTCAAGAGGACTGCCTCAACGCGACACATGGCGCTGAGGTGAACCCAGAGGTGATCTGTGCCCGCTTCGAGGGGGTGACCCGACTCACGCTCAGCCCAGGCGAGCGCTGGGAGCGCGTCACCTACTCCCTCACCCCAAAGGAGGTCGCGGAGGGGGTGTTCATGATTGGGGTGACCCCTGAGCTTGACCGGTTTGGTGTAGACAGCCCGTGGCGCGCGCTGAGCTTGGCGAGCGTTGAGAGCATAGAGCTCATGAGGGTGATGTATGAGAAGCTCATCGGCGCCGCGAGGGGCCGAGAGCAGGTTGAGGTCGCGAGCGTGGTGAAGATCACCGCCATCAGCGCAGACACGGTGAAGATGGGGAGCGAGTGGTTTATCAACTTCCTCGCCTTCCTCAGCCTCAACCTGGCGCTCCTCAACCTCCTCCCGCTCCCTGCGCTTGATGGGGGTCGGCTCATCTTCCTTGGCATCGAGGCGGTGAGCCGTCGCCCTGTGCCTCCGAGGATCGAGATGTTCGTGCACGCCTTTGGCGTGATCTTTTTGATCGCCTTGACCTTGTGGGTCACGGCTAAAGACGTCCTCAGCCTTATGTGAGCCCGCTATGACAAGCATGACCGCGCAGACCGCTCCTGAGCTCCTCTACCAAGATGATGATCGGACCCTGTATGCGCTCCTTGGAAACAGTCAGAAATTAGACGGCGGGTCGATGTTTGGCAACGCGCCTAAAGCGCTGTGGTCACGATGGATCGCGCCAGACGAGCAGAACCGTATCCCGCTCGCCTGTCGGTGCTTGCTGATCAAGGAGCGGAGCGGGCGAGTGATCTTATGTGAGACAGGCATCGGCGCTTTCTTTGAGCCCAAGCTCAAGGGGCGCTTCGGTGTACAAGAGGAGGAGCACATCCTCCTCGATCAGCTCAACGCCTTGGGCCTCGACCCCGAGCAGGTAGACGTCGTGGTGCTGTCTCACCTGCACTTCGATCACGCTGGGGGGCTCCTCAGCGCGTGGCGAGAGGGCTCGCCTCACAGCCTAGCCTTCCCTAGCGCGCGCCTCGTGATCGGGCGTGAGGCTTGGGAGCGCGCCCTCAACCCGCACCCACGGGACCGCGCCTCATTTATCCCTGAGCTGACGGAGCTGCTCAAGGGGAGGCTGGAGGAGGGCGCCTTAGAGCTCGTTGAGCCTGCGCTCAACGGTGAGCTGTGTAAGAGCGTGACCCTCGGGGCGGGCTATGGCTTTCATGTCAGCCACGGTCACACCCCTGGTCAACTTCACCTTGAGGTCCCTTGCGCGCGAGGCCCGCTCGTCTTCTGCGGTGACTTAATCCCGGGCGCGCCGTGGGTACACTTACCCATCACGATGGGATATGACCGCTACCCTGAGCTCTTAATCGATGAGAAACAGGCGCTCCTCTCGGGGCTCCTAGCGCGAGATGGGTGGCTGTTCTTTACCCACGACCCGACGCGCTCTACAGCGTCGCTGACGCGAGATGAGCGGGGGCGATTTCAGGCGGTCTGAGCTTAGGCTTGAGGGCTGATGAGCTCGATGAGGCGCTCGACGTGCCCCTTTGCTCGGACGTTGATCAGCGCCTGCTCGATGAGCCCTTCGGCGCTCACGACAAAGGTCGAGCGCACGAGCCCCATATAGACCTTGCCGTAGTTTTTTTTCTCTCGCCAGACCCCAAAGGCCTCACACAGCGCGCGCTCGGAGTCGCTGACGAGGCTGTGTGGTAGCTCGTACTTATCACGGAACTTCTCATGCTTCTTGAGGGGGTCAGGCGAGACCCCAATGACGCGATACCCGAGCGCCGAGACCCGCGCGAGGTTGTCACGGAAGTCACAGGCCTGAGTCGTACAGCCGGGCGTGTCATCTTTAGGGTAAAAATAAAGGACGTAAGGCTGACCTGTGAGCGCGTCTGAAGAGAGGGTCTCCACTCCCGAGAGGCTGAGCGCCTCAGCGCTCCAGGCGGGGGCTTGATCACCGATGTTGAGGTTGATTGGGTCTGCGTTAGGCTCGCTTGACATAAGGGGCTCCTGTGCTCCTTGGGTTACCTGTCGCTCATCCGTAGAGGGCTCCCCTTGAGCCTTGAGCGATGACAAGCTAGGCTAGCGTCTCGCCTCTCAAGCGACAAGTCGCAGGGGGGTGACGATGGGTCAGCGTCGCTGTGTAGCGTGGCCCAAGAGATATTGGAGTAGATATGACCGCGACCCACCCCCTAAGACACCTGCTCACCTTACGAGACTGTAGCGCGACAGAGCTACGGTCACTCTTGGCGCTCGCCTCCGAGCTCAAGCGAGCGCCGAGGGCCTACAAGCCTCTTGAGGGGATGACCTTGGCGATGGTCTTTGAGAAGGCGTCCACGCGCACTCGGATGAGCTTTGAGGTGGGGATGTACCAGCTCGGTGGTCACGCCTTGATGTTGGACGCGAAGCAGACACAGCTCGGCCGATCTGAGCCTGTCGAGGACAGCGCTCGAGTCATGAGCCGGTATGTGGACGGGGTGATGATCCGGACCTTCGCACATGAGCTCATCGAGCGCTGGGCGAGCCACTCTAGCGTCCCGGTGATCAACGCGCTCACCGACCTGTATCACCCCTGTCAGCTCCTCGCGGACCTCCAGCTCTGTCAAGAGCGGCTTGGGGCGGGCTTAAGCAGGCCGTGGGAGGGGCTGTCTGTCGCCTGGATAGGAGATGGAAACAACATGGCTCACTCTTGGATCGAGGCCTCTGTGCTCTTGGGCTTTACGCTCCACCTCGCCTGCCCTGAGGGCTATGACCCATCCGCTGAGATCCTCGCGTACGCAGAGGCTCAAGGCGCGCGCGTGAGCGTGACGCGCGACCCTAAGTCTGCTGTCGAGGGGGTAGACGTCGTGACGACAGACGTGTGGGCGAGCATGGGACAAGAGGAGGAGGCGCAAGCCCGCCTCAAGGCCTTTGAGGGCTTTGAGGTGAATGAGGCGCTTATGAGCCTCGCCTCACCGGAGGCGATTTTCTTACACTGCCTGCCTGCGCATCGTGGAGAGGAGGTGAGCGCCGGGGTGATCGATGGCCCTCAGAGCCACGTATGGGAGGAGGCCGAGAACCGCCTACACGCTCAGAAGGCGCTCCTCGTGTGGCTTATGGCGCCGGGCTGGACGCCATAAGCGTAGGCGTAGGCTCACGTGCCTGATATGATGTGTTGACTTAAGCGCTGAAGGTGACGAGATGAATCAATCTAAGCTGACTGCCCTGCTCGATCGAGCCCCGCTGAGCGCCGCGCTCATAGCTTCGCTGTCTGTGGTCGCGTGTACAGAGCCGAACCCGAGCTATGAGGCGTGCCAAGCGCGACCCTATGCGTGCACAGAGGTAGAGCTCTGCGATGGGGTTGATGGGGATGGGGATGGGCAAGTGGACGAGGGGCTAGAGGAGCCCTGTGGGCTGTTTCTGCCGATCTCGATCAGCGGGACGGAGGGGAAGTTTGGCAGGTCTATCGCCGTCTTTGATGACCTTGACGGGGACGGGTATGAGGAGGTCTATGTTGGCGCCTCGCCTGCGCTCCATAAGATCGGAGAGCTCCCACCTGTAGACCCACAGGGCTCCGTGTTCCTGTTAAATGGAGCTAACCTAGAGCGCCTCCAGCAGATCTCTCGACTTGGGGTCTTTGGAGCTCAAGTCGCGGTCGGTGACTTCGATGGGGATGGGGCGCGAGAGCTGGCGGTCGCGAACCCCTTTGGTGGAGATGAGGGGCAGGTGGGCGTGTGGGTTTATGAGCGAGATGGGAGCTTAAACGCGCGTTATCTAGCGGAGGAGCCACTCACCCGCTTCGGTACGTCGATTACAGTGACGAGCCCACAGGCGGAGGGGGCGTCAGGGGACGCGCTCCTGATCAGTGAGCCCCTCTGGAGCGGGGAGGCAGGAGATGAGTCAGGGCGGCTCGTCGCCTTAACCATCAACCAGGGTCGGGCGCAGGTAGACCACAGCCTAGAGGGCACCGAGGCAAATCAACGGCTTGGAGAGCGGATCCTGAGTAGCTTTGACAAGGATGGAGACGAGAGCCCTGAGGTGCTGTCTACGCTGTGGAGAGAAAATGACAACGGTGAGTCACGTGAGGTGTGGCTACTGAACGGCGTCAGCGGGGCTCGTGAGCTCCGGGTCGCGACCAATGAGGACACGCAAGGCTCGTTTGGAGAGGGGCTCGCGTGGGGGTACTTCCATGGTGAAGAGGAGCCAAACCTCGCGCTCGGCGCGCCTAGGATTCAACCTCAAGAGGGCGCAGAGCGAGGGCGGGTCTATTTTGTGAATGAGAGAGGTGAGTCCTTGGGGACGACGGGCGTAGAGGGCAAGGAGTACGGGAGCGTCCTCCTGACGATCAAGCGTAGCCCAGAGCTCGGGGACCTGATCCTCGTTGGGGGGCGTGGGTACCTCAGGCTGTTTGGGCCGAACCGTGAGGTCGCTCGTGAGCTCCCCCTTGAGTTTGATGAGGTCCCTACCTTAGCGACCTCCTCTCAGCCTGACCCCGATGGACGTATCCGCGTCTATGTCGGCTTCCCCGAGGCGGGGAAGCTGTACATTTTAGGGGTCCGGTGAGCTATGGATGTCCAACCACAGCGCTGTCGAGTCTGCGGTCACCTAGACGTCTTCCCTACCTCACGCTGTAGCTCGTGTAGCTACCTCCGCTCCCCACTCAGCCTGTTTGGGATGATTGAGGCGGACATGCCACCGAGCCGTCGAGAGGAGCGGTCGCCTCGCTCAGGTCGCGCTCCACAAGGGGCTACTCAGCCAAGTGAGCAGAAAGCGACAGAGGATCAGGCTATGCTTGACGCGGCTTTTAAGAGCGTTGAGCGCTTATTTGAGCGGGTGCGAGCAGAGGGGGACGGGTTCTCAGACATAGAGCGAGCAGACCTCTATGAGTCCCTCTTGCTCTCTTTGTTAAAGGTAGAAAGAGAGCACCTCCGCAAGGCCTTACTCCTGCAAGAGGGGGAGCGCTCAAAGCGACGCCAGATGAGGCTCCTCTCACTGATCTGGGTCAGCGGTTGGCTGGTAGGGATCCTGTTTTATTTTGCCCTCAGCTCGATCTGAGGAGCGCGCTCACTCTGTCGGCCACCCACAGCCGATCGCGAAGAACTGAGGGTCTGCGTCTCTGAGCGTCGCTGCCCACGCGATCCGCCAGTCTTCAGCGCGCTCTCGATAGTCTTGTAGCTCTGGGTCAAGCGCCCCATCTTGTCGCATCCATTCACTGTCGACCGGCGCGGCGCCACTTGGTCCGCCTAGCCCTGGCACACGAGTTGAGAGGCGCGGGAAGGCCTCGCCCTCACCCCATGGGTCTCGCTCGAGCCCCTCAGGTCTGAGCCCGGGCAGGTCGGACCACGCCTCGATAAAGGTGGTCTGGCCCGCCTCATTGAAGGTGAACTCCTCATAGATAGGGCAGGGCCCTCGCTCATACTCAAAGGTGACATAACAGCGAGCGAAGGGCTGCTCATCAAAGAAACGACAGTCGCGCTCAGGCACCGTGGAGGGGTCTAAGCGACGTAAGGCGAGCCCTGTGTTGATCATGTCCTCCGCTCCATAGCCGGTGAGCAGGAGCCAAGGGGGCCACTCCCAGCGTGCGACGAGGGGCGCGTAATCAGGGACGCGGTCCTCAGGCGTGGTGACGTCGAGGGTGTCAAAGTACTTGAGCGCCTCAGTGACGTAGTGCTCCGCGTCTAGGGTGGGCGTGGCGCATCGCGCGGTGGCTCCCTCAGTACCTTCATGTCGACAGCGGTTTGGCCTGTTGAGCTCAGGTAGCTCTGCGTCATGCTCAAGCGGGTCGACGCTCATGTCAGCGGTGACCATCGACCCACCCGCGCCCAAGGCCTCAGCGCCGGAGGGGGGCTCGGGTGACTGGCAAGCGAGCCAAGCGCTACACAGTAAGAGCGACAGGGAGACCTTGTGTCTGCTTATATATTGGAGCTGAGCGCGCATGACCTCTCGCTTAACCTCCCCCGCCATGGCCATGGCTCGCGAAGTGCTCAAACATGACCCGAACATCACGCAGGTCACGCTTAGCGCGAGGGAAGCCAAAGGAGCGCTGGAGGGTGGCGCGGTTACGTCGGAGACGGTCGCGCTCGAGGCGACGCTGGAGGGGCCTCTGTCGACCGCTTGAGGCGCCCTGTCTGTCGCTAGGGAGGAGAGGGGCACCAAGCGCCTTGTCTTGGGCTTGAGGGTCTACCTCCTCCACATACAGGCCGTTGCAGGCTCGGTTGGGGAGCCCTGGAGCCTCAAAGCCTTGACCGTCGATGTCTACCCAGATCGGGTTGGTGATCGCGAAGGGGGTGAAGACCCCTGTCATCGGAGGCGCGAGCTCATCGAGCTCACCACCACCTAAGCCAAGCGGTCCAGCGATGGCGCCAAAGGCCTCGTTGAGGAGCATCGGAGGCAGGTCAATTGGGGGCGCGACAGGGAACATCGAGCCTGTACCGTCTACCTGCGCGATCAGCCAAGAGTCCTTAGGGAGCGTGAAGGTCTCGCGCCACTCAAAGCGGTTGCCTTGGCGGTTGATCTCAAAGCGTCGGAAGGCGACCCCATTGACATAGAGGGTGCCACGGCTCATGTCGATCCAGCTCGCAGCTTGACCTCGAACGAGCACCTCCACCTCACCCCCTTGCGCGGTGACCTCCGCTCCAATCGGCGCGCCGTTTACGAAGAGCTCGATAAAGGGCCCACGGCTCAGCGTCATCGCCTTGTCACGCACCCCTTGGGCGACCTCATCGGCTCGCACGACGGAGGGGTCGTCTCGCTCTACACGCACATAAGTGCGAGGGTAGCCAATGTCATCGCCGTGGTGGCTGTCGGAGTTCGCGGTCCCGCCATAGCGGAGCCCTTGGTTGAGGAGATTAAACCAGTCGTCGATCACCCCTGGGTAGGCGACCTCTTCACCATCACACAGGATCGCGCCCGCAGGGATCTCACTCAGCTCCTCGCGGGTGAGCCCCCCGCTCGCGCCGTAGACCTTGTTGGGGTCGAGTGACTCGGGCATCCGCGCGTGAAACTCCTCATGAAAGAGGCCATGGTTGAGCACCTCGATGACGTCGAAGTCACCGCTGTATTGGTTCTCGCCCGTCTCTGGGTCAAAGAACGCGCGACCGCTTGGGTCGATCAGCTTCCCGAGGGCGTCGAGCGGGTTCCCGCTCCCCTCTACCGGTGGCGCGACGTCCGCTTTGAGCGCGTCAAAGCCGTATTGTGAGAAATAGCCAAGGAGCTGGTCACGCGGGTGATTGACCTGGATGATCGGCTCACTTCCACCCGCCCTCGCGGTCTCAAACACCTCTTGTGGTGGCCGATCAGACCACTCGAATGACCCACGGGTGATCTGTGAGATGTCACGCTCGATCGGGAAGGTGTTGAAGTGACCTGACTCAAGCGTAGTGAGTTCGAGGCCGATCATCGATGAAAGCCAGCGTGTCAGCCCCTCACGCTCGATGAAGGGCATATAGTCGGTGACGAAGTTATGGTCGGTCGCCACGAGGTGCTCGAGGCCCTCTGCCGCCGCGGTGCGCACGCGCCTACGAAGAGGCAGATCTGAGTCGAGTGAGGGGGCGGCGTGCAGATGGAAGTCTGCGGAGATATATCCATCGCTGTGGACTTCACGCTTGAGGACCTCGGTTCGCGTGAGGACCTGACCAGCCTCAAGGGCCGTCTCAATCCGCTTAAGCTCATACTCTGTTCCACGGGAGACATACACTTCATACCGGCCTGGTGGGACCTCGATGCTCGCGACCCCTTGATGGGTGACCGCGACCCCCTCGATGTAGCGCATCGTAGAGGGGTCACTCGGATCATCGGGGATCAGGTCATCTGTGCGCCACGCCTCCCCTGAGGCGAGGTCAAAGAGGTGGTCTTTAAGCGGGAGCCCAGCCTTGCTGGGGTCGACAAAGCCCACCACCGAGACCTTGGCAGGGAGCGCCTCAGCGTCCTCGCCTCTCACCTCAACTACGATCCGCGCGGGGGTGAGGCGGGTGAGCCGGAGCGACGCCCCCTCTTCACCAAGGGTGAACTCGCTCATCGGTCCGAGGAGCGGCCCATCTTGAACCCGAGCGCGATAGGTGCCGGGGGGGAGGGTGAGCTTAAAGCGCCCGCTACTGTTGGAGAAACTTTGATTGATGGGGCGACCTCGTGTGTCATAGAAAAGCACAGAAGCAGACGCGACAGGCGCGCCCGACGCTTGATCTAAGACCTCACCACCTACGGTCGCGACGGGCGCTCCTCTGAGCTGATAGTAGCTGTCCATTACGCTGCTGACGTCGCCGACCCCGATGATGAAGGCGTGGCGGACCGTGTAACGCTCCTTGGGCGCGAGGACCTCTGGAGCTTGAGCAGAGAACATCCCCGTAAAGGAGGAGGCTGAGAAGGGGATCAAGGCGTCCCCTGGATCAACCTCATCCTCAAACAGCTTCGTGTAGACGTTACGCGCTCGCTCAGGGCTGTCGTCTTCATCAGGGTTGAGGGGCTCAAGGCAGTTGTAGACGAAGCTCGTTGGATATTCACTCGCGCCAGAGGCTCGCTCCTCTTCACTTAAGGTCTTCACCTCTGGGAGCAGGAAGAGGCCATAGGAGTTCCCTTCGGGGTTCACAGAGATGAGCCCTGGCGTAATCAGCCCTGGGAGCTCAGGGAGGGCGAGTGTGCGGTCTTGCGCCGCTGTGAGCGGGTTACCGTCCTCTTTGGCGCGCGCCTTCTCCTCGGTCGCGACCCCTGACAGCGCGTAGCGGTCCTCGAGGTTAAAGCGGATGTCAAAGCCAAAGCCTGGCGCGAACACCGCGTTCCCTGCTCCAAACAGGGCGACGAAGCCGAGCGGGATCCGGAATGGGTCTCGGGCGATCCCCGCAAAGTTCGGCAAGCTAAAGAGGACCCTCGCGACGTCGGAGGGTAGCCTGACCTCTTGCTCTTCTTTGTTCTCCATCGTCGACTCTATGACGACGTGATCTGCGTTCGGCGCGAGGCGATAGACGAGCTCAAAGCCGATCCGTGGCACGTCGCTGCTCACAAGGGTGTCGATCCCCTCGCCGAGGGCTGTGATCAGGTCAGGTAAGCTATCAAAGCCATCTGTCCCCTCATAGGAGTTGACTAAGGCACGGTTGAGGACCTTGGTGATCGACAGGAACTCTCCGCCGTCTCCCTTGACCACAACGCGCGCGTCTGGGTCGGTCTCGTCAGGCGGGAAGGCCTCAACGCTCTGTGGGTCGAGGGCCTGTAAGAAGTAGATCGGGAACAGCTCTCCAAAGCTGTCTCGACCCTCTGCGCCATCGGAGGTCCCTGGCGCGACGGGTCGCTTACGGTCAGCGTCGATGAGCCCTCCCCCGTAGACCCCAAAGCCACGCGAGTAGCCCTTATCTTGGATGATGACCTTGACGCGGTCATTCTCGAGGACAAAGTCCCTGAGCTCACCGAGGGCGCTTGGGCCACCTACGAGGTCTTGACGGGTGGTCACGCGTCGGGCGTCAGCGGTGAGCTCGCGCTCATCTGCGCAGCTCGTGTTTAAGAGGGTCCCTCCGCTGAAGACGATGACGCTGAGCAGAGCGCTGAGGCGAAGGCGAGAGGTGAAGGGGTCTGGGGTCTGTGTCATATCGCTCATCAGGCGCTCCTTAGAACATCACCTGGAGCATCAGGTCGAGGCGATCATTACGCGCCGCGCGGGCCTCCTGCTCTCGGGCGAGGGTGTAGTTCACTTGAAGCTTAAGTGGCTGCTCAAGCGGGCTCTTGGTCAGGAGGGCGGTGAGCCCGATGGTGTGGTGCGTGAGAGCGTCCGCGTCGAGGGCGGTCTGCAAGGTCGCGTCGGTGGAGTCAACCCGCTTGGTAGGGTCATAGCTGGCGAAGCGATACGCGGGGATGACCCCCCTCAGCGTAGGCGAGAGGATCCCTAGATCGAGCCCTGCCACGATGTGGAAGCCCTCACCCGTGCGGGTCGGCTCATCTACGACCTCGACGAAGGTGGTGTCTTGACGCATCC